>OCAG01000412.1_pt1 | contig 31770 bp, 30 predicted proteins | sample 1477111 | NCBI WGS metagenome assembly OCAG01 (sample SAMEA2580288, study PRJEB22360) | human gut metagenome | biome: human gut; feature: human-associated habitat; material: faeces | place: Denmark | collected 2008/2010 | reverse complement strand
CAATAAAGTGAAAGATAAAAAAATATAAGTTTTTTCAATCTAAATATGGCTTTTAAAAAGAAATAATAATATTATTTTATATTTTTTTAACAATTAATGAATACGTATTAATTTTCAACAAACAAGAAAGAAGGAGAAAAATGGAAGAGGCAAAAACAAAAAAAATCAGCGCTGAAACTTTAGAAACCTTTATTACAGAGCTCTTTGAAAAAGCAAATATGTCGAAAAAAGATGCGGTCTTTCATGCGAAAGCTCTTGTGAAAAGCAACCTTTGGGGGGTGGATTCACATGGTGTCATTCGTGTGCCAGCTTACTTCAACCGAATGCTGAACGGAGGCATTAATACAAAGCCGGATATTAAAGTGGTCCGTGGTGAAGGCAACATGGAAGTCATTGATGGCGATGGCGCAGCAGGCTTTATTGTTGCGAGAGAAGCCATGAAGCGTGCCATTGAAAAAGCGCGGGTTGGCGGCATTGCTGCCGTTGGTGCGGTTAATAGCAATCACTTTGGTGCTGGCGGTCTTTATGCCAGAATGGCAGTCGAAGAAGGTATGGTGGGGATTGCAATGACCAACGTAAAGCCTTTGATTGTGGGTCCGGGTGCTAAAAAACCTGTTGTTGGAAATAACCCCATAGCTTTTGGTATTCCAACTTATGGTGATTTTCCGTTTATCCTTGATATGTCTCTTTCAAAGGTTGCTGGCGGTAAGCTTACACTGGCCATTAAGAAAAAAGAAAAAATTCCAATGGACTGGGCTACGGATAAAGAAGGCAAACCAACGGATGATCCACAAAAAGCTTTCGATGGATATTTGATGCCGATGGGCGATTATAAAGGCCTTGGTCTTGCTTATGTTGTTGATATTCTTTCAGGTGTTATTTCAGGCGGTGTGTTCTCGCATCAGATGAAGAGCATGTACGCAAATCCTGAAGAGCCAAGTTTAACAGGCCATTTCATGATTGTTTTGGATATTTCAAAAATTATTCCAAAAGAAGAAATGAAAAAACGGATGAAGGAATACTATGACACTTTAAAAGCAACGCCAATGCTTGAAGAAGGTACAGAAATGTTTTTGCCAGGCGAAATTGAATACCGCAAAGAGCGGGAGCGTTTGAGAGATGGTGTGCCAGTTCCGGAAACTACAATTGAAGAATTAAAAGAATTAGCTGAAAAATACAATGTCAATAAGCCGTTAACGGTTTTAGAATAAATAATATGATTAATAATAAGGAGAAATTAAAATGTTAAAAAGAAAACACTTATGGTGGGACGAGCTCTCAAAAGAAGAAATCCTGGAAGATGTAAAAAATTGTGATATGGCAATCCTGCCAATTGGTGCTACTGAACAGCACGGACCTCATTGCCCTTGCGGATGTGATGCTTACAATGCAAAAGGTTTAGCTGAAAAGGTTGCTGAAAAAACTGGCGCCATGCTTTTACCACTGCTTCCTTATGGTTCTCATCCATACCATCACTGGTATATGCCTGGGACCATTCCTTTGGGATATGAAACACACACAAACGTACTTTGTGATATTATCCGTGGTGCTGCCAATGCTGGCTACAAAAAATTCTTTATCCTTTCCGCTCATGGTCAGGTATCCACAACATTAGTTGCAGTTCATAAGCTTGGCCTTGAAGGTTACTTTACCCTTTCTGCTCACTGGTATGATCTTCTGAGAGATAATCAGACAGCCCTTGAAACGCCAATGACCCATGCCGATGAAGCTGAAACTTCCATGGCTCTTTACCTTTATCCACAGTACATTGACATGAGCAAGGCTGTTGATGATGGCGGCGAATGTCTCATTAATGATGAATTCATGATTAAACCGGGTATGACTCCAAAGCCAGGTCAGATGTACCACTTTGAAGGAACCTTTGCTCGTCCAGAATATATTGAACTGAAAAGCGGTGTTATTGGACATCCAACACTGGCAACCGTTGAAAAAGGCGAAGCCATTGTTGAAAAAGCAGTCAGCCTGATTTCTGACATTGTTGAAGATGTTATGGAACGTTTCCCGGCTGGCGTTCAACCTCCTGTAAAATAAGAAAAATTTACTGATAAAAAACCCTCCCCCTTATAATGTATTAATGGTTCAGCTTCAGCCAAGGCTGGGCTGTGTGCAGAATTCATTTCTGCGCACCTCGGAGTACAGATTTGAAGCTGTATTGCGAAGTGTACAGAAATAAGCAATAAAGGAGTAAAAATGAAACTAAAAAATAAGGTCGCCATTGTTACAGGCGGTAGCAAAGGAATTGGATACGGTATTGCAGAAGAGTACCTAAAAGAAGGTGCGAAAGTAGTCATTTGTGCCAGAAATAAAGAAGAAGGAGTAAAAGCAGTTGAAGAGCTAAAGCAATTTGGGGATGTTTTCTTTGTACCTTGTGATGTATCGATACAGCAATCCAACGAGGCACTGGTAGCAGAGACAGTAAAACAGTTTGGCCGTGTGGATATTTTTGTTGCCAATGCTGGAATTAATGATCCTGACAAAACACATTACTTGAATATTACCGATGAGCAGTATGAACGAATCATGGGAGTCAACCTCAAAGGTGTATTTTTTGGTGGGCAGGCAGCAGCGAGACAAATGGTTAAGCAGGGAGATGGTGGAGCTATTGTCAACGTATCCTCAGTTAACGCTTATCTTGCTTTAGACAGCCAGATGCTTTATACCACCAGTAAAGGCGGTGTAGGTCAACTGACAAAAGTGCAGGCTGTAGCCCTGACAGATTACAATATTAAAGTCAACGCTATTTGCCCAGGTCCCATTGATACAGAATTGATGCGCCGTGTCGGCTCTGATCCACAGCTCTTTAATACCGTTATTTCCAGAACCCCCATTGGACGTGTAGGAACGCCGAACGAATGTGGCCGTCTAGCTGTTTTTCTGGCTTGTGACGACTCAAACTTTGTTTTCGGACAATCTATTTTTATCGATGGTGGCCGTGGTTTCCAGGCATTCCCGGTACCAGGCTACAAGACAGTAACCGATGAAGAATTCGAACAGCTTCAATCAATAAAAAAATAATTTAAAAAAATCAAGGAGTAAAATACTATGAATTTACCAAAAGTCGGGATGATTACCTTCGGTGATCCAAGAGAGCATGAATGGCGTACAGTATTCAGTAAAGTAGCAATTCCAAGACACGAACAGGCATTGGAATTTTTCAAACAATTTGATATGGAAGTCTTTACCTGCGGCAGTGTCGCCTGTAATGCTAAAGACATTGAAGAACAGGCAAAGGAATTAAAAGCAAAAGGCGCAGAAATTTTCTTAGGACACATTCCCTGCTGGACTTGGCCTAATTTAGTTGTCCGTGCCGCACAGGCCATGGATATGCCAACAGTTTTAGTCGCCAATGACGATCCAGGAACCCATGCGACAGTTGGTCTTTTGGGGGGCGGAGGTGCCCTGACTCAGGTAGGCATTGACCACGTCCGTATCAGTAGTGATTTTGAAGGACCTAAAAAAGGATTATTTGAAAAAAAAATGATGCCTTATATTAAGGCTGCCAGCGCAGCCGGCCGTTTGAAGGGCAAAACTTTCGGTTTGTTTGGCGGACGCTCTATGGGTATTGATACTGGAACCTTTGACCCAATGCAGTGGAAGCGCATGTTTAAAATTGATTCAGATCACATCGACCACGAAGAAATCATCCGTCGGGCAGAAGTTATTGACGAAGTCAGAATTGAAAAAATGTTTGACTGGCTCACCTCCAATGTGAAAGCAGTTAATTACAATGAAAAATTTACAAAGGAAAAATTAAAGTACCAGATTGCCTGTTATTTTGCCACAAAGGATATTATCAGTGACCGAAGCCTGGATTTTGCCGCCATTAAGTGTATGCCGGATATGACTAACTTCAGAATCCCACAATGTATTTCTACAGCCTTCCTAAACAGCGGCTACGATGCAGACGGAAATTTTGAACCCTTTGCCATTGCCTGTGAGGCGGATGCAGACGCAGCATTGACAATGGAAATGATGAAGCTTTTAACGGACGGAATGCAAACTATGTTTGCAGATGTTGGACATGTGGACTATGAAAATAATTTGATTTTTCTGCCAAATTGTGGCTCGATGTGCACTTGGTTCGCAGGACGCCACTGTGATGGCTGTGAAAACCTCAAAAATGTTGAGTTGATGATGGCGAATCGTCCAACTGGCGGTGCAGTAACCTACATGAACCCATCTCCCGGTAAAATTACTTTGGCAAGGCTTTGTAGAAATACAGGAAAATATGAAATGATTATCATGGAAGCTGAATTCGTTATGCCGAATCAGGGAATTGTTGATGGTTTCAAAAAAGCCAGAGGTATCCATCAACTACCGGTAGCTTTTGTTCATACTGATTATGATATAGAATCTTTTATGGATCAGTTCAATTCAAACCATATTACAGCAGTTGCTGGAAAGCATGCAGCGGAACTTGTTCAGTTGTGCCGGATTCTTGGTATTGAAGCAAAAGTAATGGAGGCATAAAGCCTATAAACAGGAGGGTGAGATGACTCTGAAGTTAAGAAAAGATAATGCAGGCTTGGACAAAATTCTTGATCCTTCACAGACTTTGCAGATTGAGGCACAGGGATTTACCTTTATTGAAGGTGGAGTATGGAATAAACAGAAAAAAAGTCTTATATTTAATGATATACCAGAAAGTAAAACCTATGAATATTTCCCTGGGCAGCCGCCGAGGCTGATCCGGGAAAATACGCACAAAGCCAACGGCAATGCCTATGATTTAGATGGTAATATCGTTGTCTGTGAACACGTTCGTAGTTGTATTTCAAAGTTAGATGTTCAAACAGGTGATGTGCGAGTTTTAGCATCACATTATGAAGGGAAAGAGCTTAACAGCCCGAATGATGTTGTTGTCAAAAGTAATGGCGTTATCTTTTTTACAGATCCGCGCTTTGGAAGAAATCCATCATGGGTTGGATTGGAAAGAGAGCAAGAGTTGGATTTTCAAGGCGTTTTCAGCTTATATCCTAAGACTGGAAGACTAAGACTTTTATGCAGAGATTTAGATAATCCAAATGGACTTTGCTTTTCTCCAGATGAGCAGTATTTGTATATTAATGATCCACCCAAAAGTCATATTCGTCGCTTTAAAGTAAGGCTAGATGGTAACCTTGAGGAAGGAACTGTATTTGCAATAACTAAGGGTGAGGGAAAGGGAAAACCCGATGGGATGAAGACAGATGTAGAAGGTAACCTTTACTGCTGTGCCCAAGGGGGAGTTCATATTTTCAACAAGAAAGGCATATGCCTTGGTGTAGTGAAAATACCGGAACAATCAGGCAACTGTGCATTTGGAGGGGATGACATGAAGACATTGTATGTTATGGCGACAGATAAGCTTTATAGTTTTAGAACAAAAATAAAAGGAAATTAAGGATTTATAAAATGATACGTAAAAATAAAGTAAAACAAATCTTAAGAGAAGGTGGTTCAGCCATTGGTACCTTTGTCAAGACAACAGATGCCAGTGCTGTAGAAATTATGGGAATGTGCGGTTTTGATTTTTTTGTTATCGATAGTGAGCATGTTTCTTATAACCCTGAAACTATTACAGATTTAGTGCGGGTTTCGGATATTTCGGGTATAGTACCAATTGTCAGAATTAAAGAAAGTACACCAGTTAACGTCATGCAGGCCCTTGATCAGGGTGCTTTAGGTTTCCATGCTCCGAATGTCGATACCTATGACCATGCGAAATGCGTTGTGGACAGTGGACGGTATGCACCTCTTGGTAACCGTGGCTTTGCACCAACTCATAGGGCCGCAGGTTACGGATTGATGAATAAGCAGGAATATATTAAAATGGCAAATGAAGAAATTTTAACCATTCTCCATTGCGAAACCATGGAAGCTGTTTTAAATTTAGATGAAATCCTAACGCTTCCAGAGCTGGATGTCATTTTTATTGGACCCATGGATTTGTCACAATCTCTTGGAGCAGAGGTTATGGGAAATCGAAATCATCCAGAGCTGTTAAAGGTTATTGATACAATTATTGAAAAGGTTAACACAGCAGGCAAGTCAGTAGGAACGGTTGCAGGAGACGCTAAAATGGCCAAAGAGCTCATTGAAAAAGGTGTTCGATATGTGCCCATTAGCTCAGATCAGGGCATGATGGCAGACATGGCAAAGCTCATTATTAAAGATTTAAAAGCATAATTCTGAAAAATAAAGATGAACGTGAACGGATAACTTGATAAATAACATTATTAATGGCAAAGTAAAACTTGCCAAATAAAATGCTGGGGGAATAATAATGAAAAAACGATTGATCTGCGTTGTTCTAGTGAGTTGCTTGCTCACGGGACTTTTTGCAGGCTGCGGTAAAGAAAAAAAAGTCGATGCCAATGGAAACCCCATAACGGTTATTCGATTGGCTCATGATAATAATGTTAATACTCCGGTTCACAAAGCATTTTTAAAATTCAAGGAAGATGTGGAAAAAGCTTCCAATGGAAGCATTGAAGTCATGATTTTCCCAAGCGCCCAGATGGGGAGCGTTTCGGACACCTTTGAACAGGCACGTCGCGGCGACATTGAAATGAGCGCCAGTACAACTTCCAATTTTACAAGTACCATTCCAGAGTTTTCGGTTTGGGAAAGTTACTATTTGTTTGATGATTCTGAGCACGCTGCCAGAGTACTTGATGGTGATGCAGGTAAAAAGTTAATGGAGCCTTTGAATGACCAAAACCTGGAGGGGATCGGTTATATGGAAATTGGCTTCAGAAATTTCTCGAACAGTAAACGACCCATTAATCAGGTTGATGATTTGTTTAATCTGAAAATCCGTGGTTACAATCCACTGCAGATTAAAGCATGGAGTGCTTTGGGTGTTACCCTTAGTGCAGTTAGCTTTAATGAGCTCTATACTTCCCTGCAACAGAACCTGATTGATGGTCAGGAATGTGCAACCTCAAGCTTTTATACTGAAAAATTTTATGAAACACAAAAGTATTGGTCTTTAACCAAACATCTTTACACCAATTTCCTATGGTATGCCAATAAAGACTTTATGGACGGTCTCTCTGAAGAAAATCGTGCAATTATTACAAAGGCAGCTAAGGAGTGTATTGACTATGAACGTCAGCTGGTAGCGGAAACAGAAGAAAGTTCACTGAAAAATATTGAAGAAGCAGGCGTTCAGATTAATGAAGTACCAACGGAAACAAAGCGTGAAATGGCTCAGAAAATGAATGACAGCATTAAAAATGATATTATAAAAAACTGCGGTCAGGATATTTACGACTATGTCATGGAACAAGTTGAGCTCGAACGTACGAATTCAGCACAATAGTTGGGGGAAGCAAAATGAAAAAAGTATTAAAATGGTTAGACGTTAACTTTGAACCTTTGCTGATCGCGGTTCTATTTACGGCGTTAATTTTGTTGATTACTATACAGGTTATCCTGCGTCTTTCACCTTTAGCGGGCTTTTCCTGGGGAGAAGAAATTTCCCGTTTTATGTTTGTATGGCTTATGTATTTTAGCTTTAGCTATGCAACACGAAATAACCGACACATTCGTGTATCCTTTTTTGTGAAAAAATTACCAGAAAGTGCACAAAAGGTTATTCTCTTTATTTGTGATATTCTATTTCTGATTTTTTCAGGTTTTGTTCTGGTAGCATGCTTTAACATCTGCATGACTGCAAGCCGTTTTAACGACATGGCAGTTACACTGGATATTTCTATGAATGTACTTTATGCAGCAGGCGTTGTGGGATATGCTCTGATGGTTGTCCGAATTATTCAGGGAATCGTTTGGAAGGTTAAACATTGGGGTGATAGTGCTGAAATTTTTGAAAATTTTGGCGGTGAATTCACGCCGGATAATAGAGTCTTTTTTGACACCATGCCCGAAGGGGAATTTGCTGCAGAAGTTGATCGGGATTTAGAAGAAGTTATTGAAAAAGAGGAGGGGAAATAAATGGTTACCGCTGTATTATTTATATCCTTTATTGTACTGCTGCTAATCTCAGTACCAATCGGGATTGCGCTTGGCCTGGCCTCATTGGCAACCATTCTGTTACTGGATCCAATCAGTATGGAGACATTTTCACAATCCATGGTACAGGGTCTGAACTCCTTTCCGCTTATCGCCGTACCGCTCTTTGCTTTTGCGGGCGATATTATGGGTAAAGGTGGATTGTCCAAACGCTTACTGGATTTAATTGGTATTGTCTTTGGACGTTTTACAGGTGGTCTTGGGATTGTCTCTATTGTAACCTGCCTGTTCTTCGCAGCGATTTCAGGAACCGGTTCTGCTACAGTAGCAGCCGTTGGCTGCATCATGCTGCCATCCATGTTTGAAAAGAAATACGATAAGGTTTTTTCATCTTCACTTATCGCAACTGCCGGTACAACTGGGGTTATTATTCCGCCAAGTATTTGCATGGTAGTATACGCAGTAGCTGCCGGCGTGTCTGTTACGGGGCTCTTTACAGCTGGCATTCTTCCCGGTATTGTCATTGGTGTTGCTTTAATCATTTATACGATTTTTCGCTCTAAAAAAGAAAAATACGTTGGTGAAAAGCGTACCTATACTGGAAAAGAAATTGTACGAATAATTATCGAAGCCATTCCGGCACTGCTGGTACCAGTCATCATCCTCGGCGGAATTTACGGTGGTATTTTTACACCGACTGAAGCTGCTGCTGTAGCTTCGATTTATGGTGTCATTGTTAGTGTGTTCATCTATAAAGAAGTTAAAATCAAGGATTTGCCACACATCATGTTCAATTCGGTTTATATGTGTGCAACGGTTCTTATTATCATTGGTATATCTGCAGGGTTTGGACGTATTTTAACAATTACTCAGGCGCCGATTGCTATTGCAAACGCCATTCTCAGCTTTACTTCAAGCAAAGTTTTGATTTTAATCTTAATTAATGTGCTGTTGTTAATTGTCGGAACATTTATGGAAACAAACTCAGCCATTATTATTTTGACACCAATACTTCTGCCAATTGTAACACAAATTGGTGTAAACCCAATTCATTTTGGGGTCATTATGGTACTGAATTTAGCCATTGGATTCATTACGCCGCCGCTCGGGGCGAATCTCTTTATGGCAAGTCAGGTAGGGAATGTTAAATTTGACAATATATGCAGGGGGATCATCCCTTGGATCCTTGTAATGATCGTTGTATTGATGATTATTACCTTTGTCCCAGAAATCACTTTAGCATTGCCGCAGATGATGAATATTCCAATTAAATAAGATAAAACACCCCGCATATTCAATGCGGGGTGTTTATTTTTAGAAAGTTTCAAGTTTGCGGTATTCTTTTGGTGTAAGGCCCGTGTGCTTTTTAAATTGTCTTGAAAAGTAATTGGCGTCTTCGAAACCCGTTTTTACAGAAATTTCTGAGATAGAAAGGTTGGTGCTTTTTAAAAGGTAACAGGACTCCTTCATACGAAGGTTTAAGCAGTATTTTTTTGGTGATAGGCCATATTTTTCGGTAAAAAGTCGCCGAAACTGGCGTTCTGAAAGGCAGGCAAGCGCTGCTAGATCCTCAACAATCAGGGGTTCAGTATAGTGGTCTTCAAGATAGGAAATGACTTTTTGAAACTTTTGCTTCTGGCCGTTTTGAGAATCGTTTTTTTCATAAATTCTGGAAAGATAAGTAATGAGAATCATAAAATAGGAATGAACCATAACCTCATAACCATTTTCAGAACAGCTGACCTCCTCCAATAAGTGGTCACATATATTCGAAATATAGTAAAGCTCATCGTAAAGTAAATGCAGCACATTCGTTAAATCCATGCTTTCGTTCAAGGTAGCCTGCAACACGAACAGGGATTGAAAGCCCTCGTTTTGCTTAAGGGTTCCCGCATATTTCATTAAATCGTCGGCATGGAAAAGCAGATGAATAATTTCTAGCCCCTCAACCTCATGAAGATGGTGGGGAGTAAAGCTGTTGATCACGTAAACACAGCCCTCTGTCAAATTTTTTTCGTAATTATTTACGATAATTTTCCCCCGGCCTCCTGTCACAATTGTTAATTGGGAAAACTCATGAATATGGGCATGATCCGACTCAGTCAGCTTGAGCTTTTCAATGCAAAAGGGAATACAGTTGAAGAAAATATTCCGTTTTTCGTTTTTACTGATAAGTTCGTATTGTCTCATAGATTAATTATATACGCTTAGGCAGTAATTGCAAAGGAAAACTTTTTAGTAAGATAAGTAAAAAAAACGAATAAATGTCCGAAAAATGCTATTTTCATTCCGAAAACTTCTAAAAAATGTTTTTTTATGCTAATGAAAGGCCATTTGATGAATAGGAAGATCTTGTAGAGGCTGATATAATTATATTATCAAGTTATCCGTTTTCGATAAAAGGCAGTTCACCGTTTGTAATAAAGTTTTCATTTAATCAAGGAGAGATAAAATGGCAGAAATGAAATCAAGAGAGCGCGTTATCCGCGCCATCGAACATCAGGAAACAGACAGAATACCCATTGACATTGGAGGCTTATCAAACATTACAACCATGCATAAAGATGCATACCGTAAAATGCAGAAATACTTGGGACATGAAGGGGAACCTTTTGAAATTTCTTCCATGCTTTCACAGTCTGCTAAGCCAGATGAATATGTGAGGAAACGCTTTAAGGCAGATTGTTATCCCATTTATTCAAGTGGTCCCGAAGGATATATGAAGATACTTCAGACAGACCCGGTTGACGGCTCAACCTTTTATTATGACGATTTTCAGGTTAAGTGGGCTTGCCCTAAAAATGGCTTTTTCTACGATCCAGTGGGACATCCGCTGGCAGAGATGAAAACCATTGACGAAATGGAAGCCTTTGACTGGCCAGATCCCTATGACAAAACCAATATTAATGGTCAGGGTATTGTTGGCCTTGGCGATAAAGCAAAGGATTTATACGAAAATACTGATTATGCATTGGTAGTAGGCGGTATTTTTAACGGCGGCACCTTTGTACCGATAGAACAGCTGCTGGGTTATGAAAAATTCTTTAAAATGCTGATGAAAAAACCAGATACGGTTCGTTATCTTTTGGATAAGATTTTGACCTACGAAAAAGCCCATTGGGATATGCTTTTGGATGAAGTGGGCAAATATGCCAGCGTTGCGGTTTTATCTGACGATTTAGGCTCACAGATTGCACCAATCATGCGCCCATCCATTTACCGGGATGTGATTAAGCCTTATCATAAGGAAATTGTCAATTTTATTAAATCTAAATGCGATCATATTAAAATCGTCTACCACTGCGATGGTGCAATTTCAGAATTTTTGCCAGATATGCTCGATATTGGTTACGATGCCTGGAACCCCGTCCAATTTTCTGCAAATGGCATGGATGATACCGCAGCTATTAACCGGGAATACGGCGATAAAATTGCTTTCTGGGGTGGAACCTGTGACGCACAGGGCGTGCTCTCAAGAGGGACGGTTGAAGAAGTCAAAGAGGATGTTAAGCGCAGAATTAAAGATCTGGCACCAGGCAGTGGCTTAGTCCTTGCATCCGTACACAACATTCAAAGAGAAGTGCCCATTGAAAACATGGTCGCGCTTTATGATTCGTTTTACGAATACGGCACTGCTTTTATGCAGGGCAAATTATAATCAGGGAGAAAAATAATGGAAGAAATTTTAAAAGAAATCACAGATTTAGTTGTTGAAGGCGAAGATGAGGAAGTGCCAAAGGTGGTACAGAAAGCTCTCGATGCAGGCATTGATGCAAATGTTATTTTAAGAGAAGGCTTAGTTACTGCAATGGATGTTGTGGGGCCGCGAATGGCTTCCGGTGACATGTATGTGCCGGAGGTTCTCATGTGTGCAGACGCTATGCGCGCAGGTCTGGAAATACTGAACCCAATCCTTGCAGAAGGTGATAATGCCTCTTTAGGTAAAATCATCATTGGTTCGGTTGAAGGAGACCTTCACGATATTGGAAAAAATCTTGTAGCCATGATGTTGGAAAGCTCCGGCTTTGAGGTTATCGACATTGGTATTAATCAGTCTACCCCAAGATTTGAAATGGCCATTGAAGAGCACGATCCAGATATTGTTGCGTTATCGGCATTGCTGACGACAACCATGCCCGCTCTTAAAGAAACAACTAAGGCACTTAAAGAAAAGGGCTATCGTTCAAAAATTCTAGTTGGCGGAGCACCTGTAGATCAGGCCTACGCCGATGAAATTGGAGCGGACGGCTATGCAGAAGACGGTGCCGGCGCAGTAGTGTGCTCGAAACAGCTTTTAAATATCGCATAAAGAAGGCAGAAAAATGGAAGATAAACTTAATGTATCCATTCTTGACAGCTTTTCCAAGGTTGATGAAAAAAATATTGACCAAAAGCTGAAGGAAGCCCTTCAAAGCTTCCACAAAAAAATTGTTGTCCTTGATGATGACCCTACTGGGGTTCAAACCGTACACGATGTGTCCGTTTATACGGATTGGTCAGAGGAAAGTATCTATGATGGTTTTGCTGAAAAAAATAGTATGTTTTTTGTCTTGACAAATTCTAGAGGCATGACAGTACAGGAAACCGAAGCAGTTCATAAAGAAATCGCCCAAAATATTTTGAAGGTAAGTGCACAAACTGGTAAAGAATTTCTGGTTATTAGCCGAAGTGATTCTACCTTAAGAGGTCATTACCCCCTTGAAACAGAGACTCTTAAGGAAACCCTTGAAGCTGGCTTAAATATGAAACTGGATGGCGAAATCCTGCTTCCGTTTTTCAAAGAAGGCGGCAGATTTACAATTAATAATGTCCATTATGTTATGGAAAGCGATAATCTCATCCCGGCAGCACAGACTGAGTTTGCAAAAGATAAATCCTTTGGTTACAAGGCATCGCATCTTGGGAAATGGTGTGAAGAAAAAACCGGCGGTCGATTTAAAGAAAAAGATGTTACTTACATTTCGTTGGAAGATTTGAGAAAATGTGAGACCGAGAAAATTACAGAAGCTATGTGTGAAGTAACGGACTTTAATAAAATTGTCGTCAATGCTGTTGATTATATTGATATAAAAGTATTTACTATAGCTTTGATTAATGCCATGAATCGGGGAAAGAACTTTATACTCCGCTCTGCAGCGGCAATTACTAAGGTTTTAGGCGGTGTTTCAGATAAACCACTGCTCGCTCACGATGAGCTTATCCTGGAAGAAAATAAAAATGGGGGCATTATCATTGTTGGCTCCCATGTTAACAAGACCACCGCACAACTGGAAGAACTCAAAAAATCTAAAGCACCAATTGAATTTGTTGAATTTAATCAGCACCGCGTGCTAGAAGATAAGGGGCTTGAAGAAGAAGTTAAGCGTGTTGTCAGCATTGTAGATACCCTTATTCAGGAAGGGAAAACTGCTGCTGTTTACACTAGAAGAAACCGCTTTGATCTGAAGACAGACGATAAGGATGAGCAAATAAAAGTATCTGTCAAGATTTCTGACGCTGTTACTAGCATTGTCACAAATCTCACAGTACGGCCTAATTTTATCGTTGCTAAAGGTGGCATTACTTCTAGCGACGTGGGTACAAAAGCCTTAGCGGTGAAAAAAGCCAATGTTATGGGTCAAATTAAGCCAGGTGTTCCTGTGTGGATGACGGGCTCTGAAAGTAAATTTCCAGGGCTCCCTTACATTATCTTTCCAGGAAACGTTGGCACTAATGAAACCTTGAAAGATGTAGTAGAAAGATTAATGGGAATGTGAAGATATATAAGAAATCTTATACAAAAGTCTACGATCTATGGTACTAAACTCCATCTCTTTAAATATATTTTTCAGAAATACTTAGACTGGGAAAAAGCCAAATCTCCTCATAAGATAGCTTCACATAGTATTACTATAATGCTATGTGAAGTTTATTTTTTTAGAAGCTTTTTCACTCACTACTAAGGCATAATAAGAAGAATCAAAAGACAATAAAGGAAGCTCAAAAGTGTTTTTATTTACATAGCTTAGGCCGGTATTGATTTACTTAAATATAAACAAAACATCGTTAAAATAATATAATTTGTTTATAATCATTTGTTTTCTATTCTGGTAGACTCATTAAAACATGAAAGAGATGATTCTGCCTCGTTCAACATAACAATGTAAACAAGCCGCCAATTAATCCAATGGATGAATGTTGTTTTTTTAATTGTCAAAAACAATAATCTTATTGAAGCTACAACACTGACTGAAAATCTTTTTGATTATCTTTGAAGAGAAGAGATCAACACTGTATTGGAGACTGTCAAATCATAATATTTATATCCGATAGTTTATATCGCCATTAACTATGGATTTAGACCAGGAGAATTATTAGGATTAAAGTGGCAATCAATCGATTTAGAAAATGGTAGGACGGACATAAATTTTAGTGCTGTTCAAGTCGAACATAACCTACAATAACCGTTAAAAAACAAATATATTCAAAGGTCTTTTGTGCTGTCAGAGGATTCGATACATATTTTAAAAGAAGTAAAGGTCGAGCAAGAAGAAAACCAAAAATATTGTGGAAACTGCTATTATAAACAGGAGCATGCCTTTGTTTTCTTACAGGAAAATAAAAACAGTTTAAACCATCCGAAAATGGCTTAAACTGGCGGTTCCATGAATGGTGGAGCCTAAGGGGAAGCAGTCGAACTCGGCGGCTTCCCCTTTAACAAAAGGGTCGCCGTCCGCTCCTTTCAGCATATCCCACGTGATTTCGGTCTTATCCTCCGAATACCACGAGGTCACGACCAGCTTCTCGTCGTAGAGATAAATCTTATCGACGAAATATTCCAATATCTTATCGCGCGTCTCCGGGTTGTCGAAGTCCGCGTGAAGGAACTTCTCGAAGTACGCCTTGATGCTGTGCTCGTCCTCGCACAGCGAGACCTTGACGTTCTCGGCCTGTATCGCGTCGTTCAGGGATGCCTTCTGCGCCTCAAGCTGGTTCAGGCGCTCTATGAGGGTGTCGCTGAGCGCACCGCCCTCGATTGCCTTCATCAGGTTCGCGATACCCTTCTCTACCTCCTTGCGCTTCGCCTCCAGACCTTCGAGGTACCCCGTCTCCTTGTAATGCTCCTTGTAGTACACGGCGGCGTCCACCGCAAGGGACATCAGGTTCTCCGAGTCGTCGATGATGTACCTCAGGACGTCGGTCACGAGGTCCTCAATCCAGTCCTTCTTGACCTTCTTCTTCGTGCACAGCTTCTTCCGCTGGGCGGAGCAATAGTAGTAGTAATACGTGCGCCCTGTCTTGCTCGTGCCCGAGACGCCTTGCATCGTCTCCCCGCACTCGCCGCAGTACAGCTTCCCGGTCAGCCAGTAGCGAGGAGCGCCATCCTCGTCCATTCCTCGCGCCCTCTGGGAACCCTTGCGCTTGTTCTCGGCGAGGCGCTTCTGCGCCCTGTCGAACGTCTCCCCGTCGACCAGAGCGGGCATCCCGCCGGGAACGACGAACTCGCCGTGCCTGTACTCGCCGATGTACGCGCGGTTCTTGAGCATCCTGTGCATCGTCTTCACACCGAAGGGGTTACCCCTCGACGTACGCAGACCGGCCTCGTTGAACTCGTCGCAGATGGACTGCATGGGTTCTCCTTCGGCGTACTTCGTGAACATCAACTGCACGAACGGCGCGGTATCGGGGTCTATGACGTACTTGCGCTTCTTGTCCACCTTCTCCGTCTTGAAGCCGAACACCTTATGGCCGTTGAAGTTCGCGTGCTCGGCGTTGAAGTCCATCCCTCGTTGGATGTGCACGGACAGGTTCCGGCTGTAATACTCCGCCAGAGCCTCCATCAGCCCCTCGATGAGGATTCCCTCGGCGGTGTCTGTCGGGATGTTCTCCGCCAGCAGGTGTATCTCGCACCCCGCGTCGCGAATCGTCTTCTTCGCCATCGCCAGCACGTACTTATCGCGACCCAAACGGTCGGTCTTCCACGCGATGAGGGTGTTCGGACGGATTTTTGCGACCTCCGACAGCATCAGCTGGAATCCCGGACGGTCTTCCTTCGTGCCGGATATGGCCGCATCCTCGTACTCTCGGACGATTTTCAGCCCGTGCGCATCCGCCCATTCGTGGGCAAGCTCGCGCTGCTGGTCGATGCTCGCCTCGTTCTGCGAGTGGGAGGAGTAGCGATAGTACGCGATGGCGAGGTTATTATCGTTGAGCGTTGTCTTCCTTCTCGCCAAACGAATCACCTCCGCCATCCATTCGTCGCCTAATATCGTCTAACAGCTCTCCACGATACGTGAAATAAATTGTGCCCTGCAATGCGTGTTCAATCCCTGTCAACTCGTTAGCCAGACGCGACAACGATGTAGTCACACCGTCATATTCGATATGCGTGTCATCTACCACCATGGCTTTCTTGGTCGCATCATCCCTGAACACCACTTCGTCGCCTGCTTTTAGGCCAATCATAGAGAACTTGAAGCGCGAACGACGTCCCGTTGAAGCACGGCGCACCTCCTCGGCCTTCGCCTCATCCGTTAGCTGGTCGCCCGTAGGCGTCACGCGGTGTAGTCGATGCTCTGTGCCAGAAATTCGGGCCACAGCCTCAAGAATCGCATAGGCATCCTCAGCTGACATCTCGAAGAACTCACGAATGCGCGTCTTCCCGTCGAAAGTCTCAATCGTGCGCAAGTCCGGATTTAGCTGGTCAAGCAGCTCGTGGAGTGCCTTATCTGTCAGCTTGTGCGTCACCTCATATACGGCGTACGCTCGAAAAGCGAATGGCAATGCCTCGGAACGGTTCAGCTCTCGAAGCCTGCGCTGCAAATCGCTGGCATATCCAATTTTCACATACTGCGGAAAACTGGGATTCGTCAGTATGTATATAACGCCGTTCCCCATGACGCAACACCTCCTTTAATCATTTAATCAATTATATATTTAATTATGTCAAAATTAAGCCTGCCACCCATAGCAACGACGGGCTACACTATCACTGTAAAGCTGATTGCATAGCATCCAAATCAGTTTCTGCACCGTGAATCATGGAGCACATATACGCCTCCATATAAGCCCAGTCTGGTTTTCCCATACTGTCAACAGGTAAATAGAATGAAAAATCAGTTTTAATGTGTCGATTCAATTCGTCAATGAATGCTTTGTAATAACTTCTGCTTTCACGAAAAATCATTGTCGCAATGAATTGCTTAACCGAGAACGACATTTCGTGCTTAGGCTTGAGCACAATTACATTCTGACTCGTATAAAACTTGTCAGGTTGCACGAAGCAAGAACCTAAGTATTCACCACCCAAAGAAAGCGTCATGTTCCCGGCGCTATACGGTTCAATCCCCGCAATACTGTCTACGCGCGCCGTTATTCCATTATTTGCGTTGGCTCTACCGACGAAATTAACATCTGGGTTGCTTTGCAGCATTTTCACTCGGTCGAGCTTGGTGCCCATATCTATATCGAATAGAGCGTCGTCGTACAAATGGAACTTCTTCCATCCAGAAATATCTAAGGCGTGCTTTTCACCATCGGCTTGCGCCAGACTCTCAAGATTCGTGGCAGATTCTTGCATCACCTTGAACATAAATTCATCCATGTACTCCCAATCAGGTTCATCGGATGAATTGACCGGGATGTAAAAGGTGTCGTCCACGATTGACTTCATGGAAATAGAATCACCCCATGAATACTTCTGATATAGAGAACGCCTCAGCGCGGTAATCAAGAATAGATAACGCATCTCAGATGCGCTGTCTTCGTCCTTCAAATAAAGGGCAATATTATGGCTATCGTTCGAACAAAAGGATTGTGACTGATAAGAAAACGTAAGCGTCTTCCCACCAATCATTATGCAATTACCCTCATCCAACCATTCTTCAGGGCAATCAATGTATGTCATGACTCCGTTATTTCCACTTTGTGCGGTAACGTATGGCGTCAAGCCACTATCTGGAACAATGTCTTTCTGAACGATACACTTTGTGTTTCTCATTCGAAAAATCTTTGTGAGTTTGAACTCCTTCCACATATTTGTATCAATTTTTGCCAACGTCATCACCGCCTCTCTGCATAATGAGGGTCACCGTCTTGTCATCGGTACTCACGCGGCTTGAATACATGGCCGTATCAGTCAGCTTCTCGCTAAACGCTTTTGCATCAACGCCCTTCTGGAACATCAGATAGTCCAATGCTGTTTTCTTGAAATCTTCTTCGAATATTTCGAAGGGTTTCTGCGGCATCTGATAAGACAAGTGCTCGGAAGGGTCTACCCACTGGCACGTATCGTCACCAGACTGCTTTACGACCACATCAATCCAATGCGATTCGATACTGGCCCATTTACCATAAATGTCATGACGGCCTTTGTTCTTGACCGTGGCAAGGCCATCGGACTCCATATAGCAGGCAAAGAACTCCTTGCCACCCTGACCAACGCCTGATTCAAATACAAAAATACTCGTCGTAATACCAACGCCAAAAAACAAGTCCTCAGGCAACTTGATGACCTTGCGCAGTCGATGATTTTTCAGAATCCTCTTCATCTGAGCTTTTGACGCTTTCTCCAGTTTCTTATCAGGCAGAATGAACGCACATTGCGTATGCGTCGGAACACTGTCCAGCACGTTTTCCACAATGGTCATGCAGCCATATTTATTTTCATAAGGCGGATTCATCAAAACCTTTGTAATGGGCTTCGACTGCATCCATTCGCATGCAGCTTCTGTACGAGCGTCCATCTGCTCCAAATTTGTCTTACCGTCCTTATGAATCAGCATGTTAGCGCACGCCAGCGCATAAATCTCTCGGTCGAACTCGATACCATAGAGTTGCTTCGACTTAATCTCACTAGCTTTTTTTGTTTTCATTCCGCCAGATTCACGAATCATGTTCGCCATGGCCTTAACGAGAAAACCGCCAGAACCACACGTTGCGTCCAGAATGCAGTCATTCATATTCACTTCGAGTATCTTGTACATAAAGTCCGTGATATGCTCAGGCGTAAACACCTGACCAGCCTCAGACTTCTTCTTGTACCGATTGAACTCGTTGAAAAAAATACCCATGACATCCTCGCCGCGCCACTCGTTCGAGTTTACGCACTCGGAAATTTCAACGACCCAATCAATGAAGTCGTTAATCGCCTGCTGGTTATCCGTCGTATTCATCTTGATATCGGAATACTCCTCCAGCAGGATGTCAATCTTCGCGTTTTGCTTTCGACTATCAATTAACGACTTAGAAAGCGTCGAATGAATAGCAGTGTGGAACGTTGCATAGCCCAGATTCTTCAAACGTTTCAAACCTGCACCATAACGTTCGGCAACCAACGCGCACGCTGTAAAAATCATACGGTGATACAGATTCTTGATACCAAACTCGAAGTGTAAACAGTTATTGATGCGAGCGGTCAACTGGTAAATACGCTCTTTGTCGATGTTGTCGACAGTATAAAGTGAAAGATAATAGCTAAGATGTTGCAACTTATCAGGCGTCTTAACTTCCTCTTCACCCTTAAACACGCGTACGTCTTCGCCGTTATACAAGACGCCAACGACCTTCTCATACTGTGTCTGCATGATGCGAACGTTTTTCAACACTTCATCGACCTGTGCTTGACCGAGCAAAATACGAGATGCTTTTGTTTCAAGCACAAATGCGACATCTGCTTTGTTCTTCGGCAGATACCAGCCGTCCGGCTTGTCCGCCACACCCGCGAACCCCAGCTGATTGAACGTCGTAAGCTGACCGACACCCGCACGCGCCGCGTCGCTGTCAGCAAGTCCGAGGATGTCGCGCGCCAAATCGCGTACCGCATCCTCCGTCATATTCTTCGACATCTACTCGCTCACCTCCTGACCGTGCTTCGCCAAATCAATCAGCTTGCCGTTTTCTGCCTTGTAGGCACCCGGAATATTAAGACGACCACGGGTACAGGTCATGCCGACCACATATGATTCGCTTACTGGATTTTCGCCGATAAACGTCATGGGTGCTGCATGCTCAAGGTTGTAAATATACGAAACAATCTTCGGCATCTCTGCCAAATCGCTACAATCAATCTCGATAGTGGACTCAGTGAGCGCATCGAAGACAGAAAGCGTCCATCCGACGTGTGTATGCTCCTTAACGAACGATTCCGTCGCAGAATATCCGGCATCGTTCCCAGCCAAATCGCCCTTCCACATAACGCCACCCATAGGTGACAAAAGCTCAATAAAATTGTTACTCATTACTCATCCACCTCCTCGATATGCTCCGCGACCCATTCGTGGATAATCGCGGCAATCGTCGTCTCGCGCTCCGCAGCCATCATCTTCAGCGCCTTTTTGTCGCTCACCGTGAGCGACAAAGACAGCGTGGTGCGCTTCTCGTCGTCCGCCGATATGTCCTCCGCCGGGGCGGAAACCGCCTTCTCTATCTTCTTCTGCTCGGCCTCGCGGTCGGCAGCGTATTTCTCGAACATGTTCGCCATGGCTTAGCCTCCTTTAATCATTTAATTATTTGTACAATTATACATCACTTTGTCTCATTTGTCGAGACCTAACGAACCTTTGACCTGCGGTTATTCAGCCGGGAACCCCGCAATCTCCCGCACCGTGTTCACCATCGACAGGGTCGCCTTCGCAGCCTTGCCCCTGCGGTCGTACTCGACGACGGACTGTTCACCGGCCCCCGCCTGAACGAACGCCTCGGACTGGGGAAGCATGACCACCGTCTGGTCGCCAGCGAGACCCCCGAACCACTCCATGAAGTCACGGGACGCCTTGAAGCGGTTCCAGCCATTCATGACATACACGATTTTCGCGCGGCTGTGCTTGAACACCGCCTTGCGCATGCGCATCAGCGGCTCGATGTCGCGGGACGTGGTGCGGGTGGGGATGACCACGACGTCGGCCTCCTTGAGCCAGTCGGCAAGCGCCTCCTGCAACGCCCCCGGCGTGTCCACCACGGCGACCTCAGCGCCGTCGACCTCGCGGGTCTTGTGCAGGGTCCCGCCCTGCGCGTCCAAGTCGTAGAAGCTCGTCGGGATTCCCGAGCGCTCGAACGAGAACGCAATCTCGTCGGCGACGAGGGACTTCCCGACACCGCCCTTCTGATTGCAAACCAAAATCGTCTTCATATCTCTCACCTCATATGTATTTAATCAATTACTCATTTACGTATTTAGTTACAGTCATATGGCCCCTCGAAGGGTTCCATGCAAGACCCTTCGATGGGCTTTCCGAAGCCCACCGTTCTATCGTCTCCTGAACCTCTTCGGAACGATTTTCGGGAATCGTCCCGTAGACGAGCCGAAGTCGATTTTTCGACGTTTCCGCCTCTTTCGGGGAGAGACCCTTGAAAGGTCTTTTCCAAGCCCATTTCAAGCCCACCCGTGCTCTCGACCGCCGATATGCCTTCGGCATCGGGTCGGCGCGTGAAGGAGAAGGCCCGAAAGAAAGGGAGACGAGAGATGAACGGCTACGGCATCGAGACCTATGCGGATTTGGCCAAGACGGTCGGCGGGATGGTCCTCGCCAACGAGATGGCGCATCGTCCGCTGGAACTCGTGAGCGGGGATTTCGCACCATGGGACGAGATATTCCAGTGGTACATCATCAGCTACCCCGACTTCCTGATGGAGCACACGGACGAGCCGGTGTTCCATGACGAGGAACTCGACCTGTACGTCTGGGGAATCACCCATTTCGGTACAGGCTGGGACTGCGTGCCCGCCCCCGAGATTCACTGAGAATGACGGTTCCCGCAAGGGAGCCGTCATTTTTTTACTCCCCGAGGTACTTGTCCTCGTCGCGCACGCGCTCCGTCGCCTCGGCCGTCTGCTGCATCTTCGGCGTGACGCCGCGATGCTTGACGGTGCGGGCGGCCTCGTTGTCCAGAGCCTCCTCGGCGGCCTTCAGGCGCTTCTCGGCGTCCCACATGTTGCCGCGAGATTCGTAGAGACGACGCTCGGCGTCCTCCTGCATCCTGCGGCGCCGGTCCTCCATGAACTGGAGCATCATCATGCGGAACATCCGGGCCATCATGTCCGACATCATGCGGGAGACGGGGTCGGTCCCGGTCCTGCTTGCCAGCGTGTACAGCCCGAATCCCATTGCGAGGCTCGGGCAGGCCCCCTTCAGGGCGTCGCGTGCCTCCTTGGAATCGCGGAACTCCCTGCGGGCGCGTTCCACATCGGCCCGGAGCTGGGCGAGGGCGTCTTCCGGGTCGTTCTCTGCATTCGCGAGCGCCTCGTACTGCTCCCCGGCGATAGGCATGCCCTCGCTCTTCCTGCGGCGGGCGTACACGTTCTTCAAATCGGAGGCCATGTCCCTCACGTCGGACTCGCTCGGTTCGTACATGTCAAAATCATGCTGCGCAGGGGAATCCTGCTGCGTATCCTCCATGCCGACCATCTGGGAATCCTGCTTCGGAACTGGAGATGTCTCCAATGCCTCACGGGTCTGCTGCCCCTGCTTCTCCTCGAAGAACCGCTCGACGCCTTCCTTCGTCAGGTCGTCTGCGAGGTTGGAGGCACGGCGCTTTCGGGTCCTCCGTTTCGGACCCCATTCGTCCCGCATCCTGTAAGACCATCCGACGGACTTCTCGCCCGTCTTCTTGTCGACTTTCGATGTCTCATTGAGGGTCACTCCAGCGAACGCAAGACGCTGCTTGAAATCATCAATATCGCTGGCGTCGTCCCTTGCTTTTGCCACCGCATCGCCGAGATGTCGGTCGAAGGAATCGTGCTCGAACGAGTCCCGTTTCTCCGCCCATGTCGACTTGTCCTTGCCCGCTCCTATCACGGACAGACCCCACTCGCGGCTCAGCTCGTCGTTCACCGCCTGCACGCGCGGGGCGAACAGGCTCGTGTCGTCCTTGTTGATGACCTGCCCGGTGCGGCAATCGTGGTTCGCGATTGTCGCGTGGGCGTGGACGCATCCGCCCTCGCCGTCCACGTGCATGGTCACCCAACACGGGGAGTCGGGGGCGAGTCTATGGCAGAGCAGGTAGGCGTGCTCCATGCCCCTCTGCACATCGTCGGGATTGCCCGGATTCAACTCGTCGAGCGCCCATGAGACGCGAAGCTCGTAACCCTCGTTGACCATGTTCGGATGGACGGCATGAAGCCCGTTGCAGTACGCGATGAACTCACCTCGGGAGGGCATGTCGCCCATCTGGGCGGCGATGCGGTCCGTCCCGTTTCGCAGATGGTCGCGTCTGCGCTTTCCCTCTCCGAACTCGGTGTACGACATGCGCCCCCGGACGTCGGGCAATGCCTGCACATACGTCGTCGACATCAGACATCACCTCCCGTGATTCCGCCATGCAAATCGGCTCGAAGCTCCTTGACCTCGTCCGACAATCCTTCGATGGATTCCCGTAGGCTCTCGAACGCCTTCTTGTCCGGTTCCATCTTGATTTCCTCAAGCATGCCCATCCCTTTCACGCGGGCGTTGAAGGCCCGCGCAATCTGGTTGATGTTCACGCCGATTCGGTTCAATTCCATCAGCATCCGGTCGAGCTGCGGAGTGTCCGCAACGACCTCGTGCTCCGTGTGGGAACCGGCGGAACCGTACAGCGCGCCACGCAGATAATTCGAGCGCGTGCGTCCGCCTCTCTTCCCATCCAGAAGGGCAAGCTCCTCGGCGTTCATGCGCACCTGAATAACAGTCTCGCGACGGTCCTTCTTGTAGCGCTGGCGGGTCGCCTTGCCGCTTCTCTTCTCAACTTCTTTTGCCATGCAAAACACCTCCTTATTCGCAATCCAAATGCGATGTGCATTTCTCGTCGCACTTTGCTGCAATCTGCGAAACGGGGAAGGGAGCAAGCATTGACCATGTACGTACAAAATGCGAATATCGCATTTTTCCCGCCATGGTCAGCTTGCGAGGGGACGGCTCCGCCGCCCCCTTCGAACCCCCGAATCTGTCCCCTCCGAGTCAACATGTTCTGTCCGACAGAACCACGCGACCGAATGTCGGACACGGGGACGACTCCCCATGTCCGAACCTCCGGCGCGTTTTAATCGAAGGGACGGCGCTCGGGATTGAACCCCTCGACGCCGAGAGAACCGCGGTCGCCGTCCGAAGAATCGGCGTCGCCCGCAGGTTCGCGCACGACTGCGTTCGGGTCGCCATCGGAAGGATTTCCGCCGTTTCCATGTCCGGCGTCCTTGCGCAGCGTCTTGACGAACGCGAGCACCTCCTCGGCGGAACCCATTTCCTTCACTTCGGGGAAGACCGCCACGAGGGCATCGGCGTACGCCTTGGTCTTCGCAGCCTGCTTCTCGCGGCGCAGCTTCTTCGCCTGAGCCTCAAGCTCACGCGCCTTCTTGTCTATGTCATCGAATCTCTTGATAGCCATAATCAATCACTCCTTATCAATCTGAATCTGTCTCTTTGCTTGCGGTCGTTTCTCCGGACACCATGTACGCGGGGACCGACCCCACCTTGTTCCGCACATAGCCTCGATAGCTGTCCTTCACATCGGGCTGCGCCAGACGCATCTTGTCGTTTCCCCGGTAGTCGTGATTCATCCACTCCTGTACCTGATATTCGAGAATCAGCATCTCGGGGACATCCATCCGGTTCGCCGAGCGGACCTTGTCCTGTAACTGCCATCCGTATTCCGGTGCAATCAGTTCGAGCGAGGAATAGAAGGAGTTCCGACTCAGCATCTTTCCCTGAGGGACGTTCGTCTGGAACCAGTAGCGGTACAAATCGTATAGAAACTTGCAAGGGAGCAGGTCCCATGCGGCTTTGTCGAACACCTCGTCCGCGAACTGGCGAAGAGGGTCGTTGTCGACTCGGAACACGTCCAGCGACTTCTCGGATGCTTCGGGAACGCTGAACTCGTCGAAATCCATCTCGTACAGGGTGTGGAACAGGACGTATTCGAGGACATCCTTTCGTCCCAGATAGTCGTCCTTGATGTATTTCCGCTCGCAGCCCTCGAATCGCTTCTCGAACGGAATCACGAGCAATCGCCTGTACATGGATTCCGACTTGTCCTTGAGCTTCGGAATCTCGTTCACGCATTGAATCATCAGCCCGCGGAAAAGGCACGGCATGGGAGCCTTGTACTTGCGGTTGAGCAGGAACGGGTCTCCCGTGATGACCGACTTGAGCGTGGCCGCCTTGTCGATATACGTTCCGACGTCGTTCTCGTCCGTGATAATCGCCTGTACGCGGGTAAGCTCCTCAAGCATGAAATCCTGCCCGAAATCCTTCAGGGGAATCGAGGCCCAAGAGCCTTTCCCGAGCAGGTTCCGGACGAGGGCGCAGAACGTGCCCTTTCCGTTGTTGCCCTGAGTGGAGTACAGCCAGACGGATTTGTTCCACGGCATGTTCGGACGCAGGGAAGCCCCCAGCACCTCCCAGAGAACCTTGACCACCTCGGGGTCGTCGGAAAGCTCCTCCATCCACGAGACCACGTCCCAATCCGTTCCGTCTTGGTCGTTGTGGATGACCGGATTCCGGGCGTTCGGGACGAAATCCACGTTCGACTTGCTGGTGAACACGTACTTCGGGTCGAAATCCAGCAGAATCTTGTTCTCGTAGTCGAAGATTCCGTTGTTCACGGGAACAAGTGCCTTGTCTTTGCAAGGCTCCACCTTCGGCACGAGGACGCGCAGCTTGTTCTCGGTGTTGCGCATGTCCACATCGCTGATTCCCGGGTGGAGAGCCGTAATCAACCTCCGGACCGTCTCGGTGCGGGTGTCGTACAGCCCTCGCCGTTCCCCGTGGGATTGGTAGACCCCCACATCGAAATTCCCGTCGCCCTCCTGACCGTTCAGGCGGATTCCGACCGCGTGGTACAGGCGAATTATCACGCTCGCCACCTGCCAAGGCGTCAGGGCCTTCAGTTTCCGTACGCGGTCAGCAGGGGCTTTCGCGTTCGGGTACGCGTCCTTGATGGGCGCTCCCATAGGGGCGTTCGGGTCGCGGGGACCGAGGTTGTATTCCTCGATTGCGTTGTTGGTCGCCTGAAGAAGCTCCGCCTCGATGCTCTCGAACGGCAGGTCGGCGTCCTCGTCGAGGCCGTCCAGATAATCGTCCGTGACCGCCTTGAGCAGCCCGTTGTATGTTAAGTCTTGAAATTCGCTCATATCTGTGCTATCATTAACACAGTTGAAAGGTACCGTCCCGTAAGCGTCGCCAGCGCTGGGGCGGTTTTCTTTTTGCCTCATAACCTCACCTCCTTAATGAATCCCGTGAGACACCAGATATTTCTCGAACGTCTCGCGGTGGATGCGGCGGCTGCGAATCGTGTCAGTCATCACCACGAAGTCCGCGTCATCGGCCTTCATCAGCGAACGCACGCGCCCGATTCCTATTTCGAACAGGGTCGACGCCTCGGCACTCGTCAGGAACGGCTTCGCTTTCAGAGCCGTGATGTAGGCCGCGTATTCCTCCATCGTCAGCTCGCTCCCGCCGAGAATCTTCTTCGTGAATCCCTTCTTCTGTTTTGCATTTGCCATAAAGCAACCTCCTTTTTCCTGCCTATAAACGCAAAAAGCGGCGAACCAGAATCCAGCAATCAAGCTGAAATCTGATTCGCCGCTCGTCACGTTCGTGCGATTTCCGTCCTATTTGGACGGGTAGACGCTGTTGCCATCCCGTATCGGCTCGTCAGACCGATGCAGTTTCGAGGGCGGACCCTCATCGGCTTCCTCCCGAGCCTAAGGCTCGGTCTCGGATAGGCTTACGTCGGTATATCCCGGCCGCTATCCATCGGCAATCATGTCGCGAATTTATGCATATATTATACAACACAAAATGACGGAAAGCAATACCAAACATCACATACCAGCAGGTCAGGGGCATGTCTAACACTATTTCCCGCCATAAATGAGCGGAAACATTATGCAAAAAATCGCAGTACAGGGGGAAGAGGGGTGCTCTCAGGTAAATGTTCCAGTTTTGTTCCACTTTTGTTCCAGTTTTTTCAGGCAAAATGGAACGCTGATTTCCCGATGGTTCTCGACCCGAAACGCCGTTGTTCCAATTGTTCCGGTTTTTTTCAACAAACTTTTTTATATATACGGATTTCTCTTTTTCCTTCTCGCGTAAATAAAGGTTTATAAAAAAGTGGAACAAATGGAACAATCGAAGAAATGCCCCGAGAATATGCGGGTTTCGTCTGTTCCAATTTTGTTTTGAGAAATGGAACAAGATTTTTCAAATCGGGCTGGAACACCGAGAAAATGCGGGAAATGTCTGTTCCAACTTTTTTGGAACAAAATGGAACAACAATACCTTGAGCACGTCACCCTTCCCATGTACCCAGTCCATAAAGCGCATCGAGCGAAGCGAGATGCAGGTTGTGCTCTTACATTCTTTTCTGAACGTCCTCAAAGCCGTTTTAGGGCACAGAAAAGCCCGAAGGGTAACAAGTACCTCCTCGGGCTTAAAACGTCTTAAAACGCAAAATACGATGTCAGAAAAACGAAAAGGGGACACCCTAAAGGGCATCCCCAAATCTATACACAAGCGCGAACTCATTCTTGATGAAGAAGAGTTCGACGCTTCCTCTTTTGGTGGAGACGGTGGGAGTCGAACCCACGTCCGAAAATGCATTCACAGGAGCTTCTCCGAGCACAGTCATTGATTAATATTCGCCCTGCGGGATCTCCAATGACAAAGATCCTGTAGAACTAGCCTCTTATGCGTTTGCGGACCGAGGCCCTTCCTCAAACGGTTCCCTGCTGTTATGAACGCTGATCTCCAAATCGCAGGTTAAATGGAGGAGCGTGCAGCAATTATTATGCTGCGGTAAGTCTTAATACGGGTTTAGACTGCAATTAAGCAGCTAAAGCCATACCGTAACTTCTGTTTTCTTTTGCGTTTATATTTAAGTGCCACTTTTAACGATGATCAGCGCATCGGCTCGCTACTCAAGCTTCAACATCCCCGTCGAAACCTTTACGTCCCCATTTGGGTATTTCTGAAAGCTAAACGCTGTGCCGCAGATTTTTCTGGATACGCCGGTTAGCGTCCCGCTCTGCGATGGTGTGCCGTTTATCATAGAGTTTTTTGCCCTTTGCCAGTGCCAGCTCAAGCTTAACCCGCCCGTTTTTAAAATACAGGGACAGAGGCACCAGGGTATAGCCCTCACGCTGCTTAAGCCCAATCAGCTTGCGGATCTGCTGCTTATGCAGGAGCAGTTTTCTCGGACGCAGGGGGTCTTTGTTATAGATGTTCCCGTGCTCGTAAGGGGTAATGTTCATTTGATAAACATAAACTTCGCCGTCTTTGATGTCGGCATGGCTTTCTTTCAGGCTGGCCTTGCCCTGGCGGAGAGATTTAACCTCGGTTCCGGCAAGGACGATTCCGCATTCATAAGTTTCTTCGATGAAGTAATCGTGCCGGGCTTTTTTGTTCTTGGCAATGACTTTGACTGAATCGGCCATAACACCCATTTCCTTTCTTTCAGATAGTATTTTATTATACCAGAACCAAAGCGATTAATCAAGGGGTAAATTTGTGCGGCAGGGGCGGCTTATGGCCGTCCCTGCTTTGGTGTCTGGGCAATTTCAAAATCTATCTGCCGGTTGTTGATGTCGGCGTGAATGAGTTTGACGGTGACATCCTGCCCCAGCTTGTAGATTTTTCCAAAACGTTCACCTACCTGCTGGTGCATTTCCTCGTCGTAATAATAGTAGTCGTCCTTCAGACTCTGGAGACGAACCAAGCCTTCGATGGTATTGGGAAGCTCTACAAAAAAGCCAAAGGAGGTCACACCGCTGATCTGGCCTGAGAAGGTTTCGCCGATATGCCTTGACATATACTCAACCATTTTGATCTTGTCCACCTCACGCTCAATATCGTCTGCCCGGCGTTCCCGTTCAGAGCAGTGCTTTGCTATTTCATCAATATGGCCCTTCAGGTATTTTACTTCCTTGGGGGTGACCGCGTGTTCCATGATCTTAGATAGGGTTCGGTGGAGAGACAGGTCGGGATAACGGCGGATCGGCGAGGTGAAATGGGTGTAATAGCCGGCGCCTAGGGCGTAGTGCCCCTTACAGTTGCCTTCGTAGACGGCCTGTTGCATGGTTCGCAGCATCAGACGGGTAATGATGTTTTCCTCGGGGGAATCTTCAATATCCTTTTGAAGCCTCTGGAAATCCTTCCCCGTCACTGGCGTGTCCTCTTTACCGAGGCTGAAGCCAAAGCGTCCGATAAAGGTGCGGAAGGCTGTGAGCTTTTCGGGATCGGGCTCGGGGTGGTTGCGGAAGATAAAGGGCAGGCCGGTCTTTTCGATATGGGCGGCGACTGTTTCATTGGCAGCCAGCATAAACTCCTCGATGATCCGTTCGGAGATTCCGCGTTCCAGGGCGACAATCTCACAGGGGTAACCCTTTTTGTCCAGCGTGATTTTGGGCTCTGGAAAATCAAAATCGACTGCGCCCCGGCGGATCCGGCGTTCATTATAGAGTATGGACATCAGCGCCTCCATTTGAAAGAGCGTGCGCTCAAAAGGCTCAAGTGCTGCGGTACCTTCATCGTGGGTGCCGTCCAGCAGCCGGTTTACCTGACGATAGGTCATGCGGGCAGCCGAGTGAATTACGGATTTAAAAATATCGTAGCTCAGGATATTGCCCTTGCTGTCAATCTCCATAATACAGCTCATGGTCAGACGGTCCACGTCTGGCTTGAGGCTGCACACATTGTTAGAAAGATTAAAGGGGAGCATCGGGATTACCTGGTCGATGGCGTAAATGCTGGTGCCGCGCTCGTAGGCCTCCAGGTCAATGGCGCCCTGCTCAGTGATATAGTTGCTGACATCTGCGATATGAACGCCCAGCACATAATGCCCATTTTCGTTCATGCTCAGGGAGACGGCATCGTCAAAATCCTTGGCGTCGTCGCCGTCAATGGTAAAGATTGTCTCGCCTCTCAGGTCAACGCGGTCTTTTAACATTTCGGGTGTGATTGTGTCACTCAACATATTGGCGTCACGGAGAGTCTCCTCGGAAAATTCCATGGGTACGTCAAATTCTCTGAAGATGGACAGAACGTCAATCCTCGGGTCGTCGGCGCTTCCGAGTACCTCCACGATACGGCCCTCGGGATTTTGGCCGCCTTCGGGCCAGACCGTTACGCTTACGACAACCTTGTCATTGGTGTGGGCACCGTACATATAGCGTTCGGGAATAAAAATATCTTTGTTGAGTTTATCGTTATCTGGGATGACAAAGCCAAAGTTTTTGTGTTGCTCGAAACGGCCGACCAGCTTGCTGCGGCCGCGCTCCAGTACTTTGACAATTTCGCCTTCCGCCCGGCGGTCCTTTGCGGCTGTGAGGAGGCGCACCTCCACGCGGTCCATGTCCAGAGCGCCATTTAAGGAGCTGGGGGCAATAAAAATGTCCTGATCCATGCTCTCATCGTCCGGGGTCACAAAGCCAAAGCCTCTGGAGTGTCCCTGGAGGATTCCGGTAATTCTTTTTTCGTCCTTGATGTTGACATAGCGTTCCTGATGGTCGCAGGCGATTTTGCCCTTCCGCACCATCTCAGTCAGCAGATTGTTCAGCATCTGTTTATCTTTTTTATTGTGAAGATCCAAAAGGTATGCCAGATCCTTAAAGCGCATTGGCCTATATCTGGAGCTTTCGATTACGGACTTCACCATCTTTTTTAAGTCTTTTGTTTTCATAATGCCTCATTTTCTGTATAATATATAACCTTTATAGGTTCATTCTAACAGAGTAAAGTCTTAAACTCAATCAATTACATAAAATTAACCGCTGCTCTCAGAAGAAAACAGCGGTTAAAGGATCAATCCCTTAACGCAGAGATGGACGCAGCGATCTGGGCGGCTTTTTCAAAAATCTCGGGCTGCTTGGATAAATCGGGCTTCATATCCGGCGTGTAGATTATGCCGTCCTGCGCCATCAGCGCAAGTCCGCTCATTTCGCAGACATCACCCACACCACAGGTCATACAGGCGATGGGGGTTTGAACATTTAAAAACTCCGGCGCTGGCAGACGGTGGTAATTGACGAAAAAGTCGGTCAGGCCCTTTTGGGCAACCTCTGGACTGGTACCGGAGGAGACCACACAAATAATTTTTTTGAGCTTAAGCCTGACGCCCAGGTGGCGCAGAGCAAACCAGCGCTCCAGAAAAACATGGGTCATGGCATTAAAACCCAGAGAAAACGCGTAATAGGTGGGAAAGCCAAGAATCAGAACATCTGCCTCCATGAGACAGGACTGGATATGATCCCAGCCGTCCTGCTGTACACAGCGGTTTGTATGGACACAGCGCATACAGCCAAGGCAGGGGCGCAGTTCATAGTCGCTCAGATAAATAAGATCCTGATCGACACCCTCCAGATTATTTGAGAGGTACTCAACGACCTGGGCGGTGTTCCCGTCCTTGCGAGGAGAACCAACAACCGATAAAACCTTCATAACAATACTCCTTCTCCCTTATATAATGTAGGTATTCCTTAAAGAACAATATAGCAGAGAAGCCTTTTAAAAACAATGATAAAAAAACGTAAAAAATTTCAGAAAGGGTATTGACATTCCTAAAGCATCGTCGTATAATAATGAAGCTGTCGCAAGTGAGGCGGCAAGTGAGTGAGAAATCACCACTTAGCAAAAAGTTTTTTTAAAAAAAGTTCAAAAAGAACTTGACAGAGAAAAAACAAGATGCTAAAATATAGAAGTTCTCTCGCAAAGAGGAAACAACGATTACAGCGTAGAGTTGTAAGGGTCATAGAAAAGAGAATAGTACCATAAAACCTGAAATTCCGGCTGATGAAAATCAGCAAAGGATAAAAACGCAAGTGCGATGAACACTTCAAAAAATCATCAA
>OCAG01000403.1_pt1 | contig 32402 bp, 33 predicted proteins | sample 1477111 | NCBI WGS metagenome assembly OCAG01 (sample SAMEA2580288, study PRJEB22360) | human gut metagenome | biome: human gut; feature: human-associated habitat; material: faeces | place: Denmark | collected 2008/2010 | reverse complement strand
GACTGTAAATCCGTTGACGGAGTCTACGATGGTTCGAATCCATCTCTCCCCACCACTTTTTATGACCCATTAGCTCAGTTGGTAGAGCATCTGACTTTTAATCAGGGTGTCGGGCGTTCAAGTCGCCCATGGGTCACCATTTTAGAAGATAGAGCAGCTGTGAAAACAGTTGCTTTTTTTATTTGCTGGACATGGCGCGCTGTTTTGGTACGTTATCTCACGAGGGTTTGGTGAAAAATTTGCGCTGGGCTGAGTGCCGGGCGGTGGTGTGTCGTTTTGGCATGTCGTTTTATTCCATTTAAAAAGAACCTTTGGCTGGATATGCCAAAGGTTCTTCTTTTTTTTGATAGCTTGGGCTAGATGGCCCAGTCGCCGTTTACAAAGATCGGAACCTGAGTGCCATCGGCCTGGATGCCGGTGATGCTGAGGTCTTCGGTGCCGACCATGAAATCGACGTGGGTGGTGGAGTAGTTGAGCCCTGCTTCTTTGAGCTCGTCCACGCTCATGCTGGAGCCGTCCTTGACGCAGGTGGGATAGGCGGCGCCCAGAGCGAAGTGGCAGGAGGCGTTTTCGTCGAACAGGGTATTGTAGAACAGGGTATCCATATCGGAAATGGGGGAGTGGTAGGGAACGAAGGAGATCTCACCCAGGTAGTTGGAGCCTTCGCTGGCTTCGATGAGGTTTTTGAGGGCTTCTTCGCCGGTTTCGGCCTGGTAGCTTACGACTTTGCCGTCTTTAAAGGTCAGCGAGAAGTTGTCGATGAGCTGGCCGTTGTAGACGAGTGGGTGGGAGCTGACCAGGGTGCCGTTGACCTTGTCCTTATGTGGGGCGGAGAACACTTCCTCGGTGGGAATATTGGGGAAGAACTCGACGCCGTCTGCGGCTTTTTCGCTGCCGCCGGCCCAGATATGGTTTTCGGGCATGCCGACTTCAATGTCGGTACCCAGGCTGTTTTTATAGATGAATTTGACAAACTGGCTGTGGTTGAGGAAGCGGGTTTTATCCTCAAAGCTTTTATTGAACTGGTGCCAGGCGGCAATGGGGTCATCCTGGTCGGCCCGGGTGGCTTTGAAGATGGACTCCCAGAGCATATCGACAGCGGTTTCGGGTTCGACGCCGGGGAATACCTTGGCGGCCCAGCCGACTGTGGGCACGGAGACCACGCACCAGCGGCACTCATTATTCATCATGGCCATGTGGTAGGCTTCGGTGGCACTCTGGATAGCGGCTGAGGCGGTTTTGATCTTTTCGGGGTCAACGTCTTTCAGGAGGTCGGGATCGTCGGCGTAGACGGAGATGAGGGCTGAGCCTTTTTCGACGGCGTCGTTCTGCTTGGCCACGAACCAGTCGGGCACTTCCTTAAACACGTCGAGATCAGCGTGGGTATAGCGGATTTTGCTGAATTTTTCGTCGCTGTAATTGATGCTGACGTCTCTGGCGCCAGCTTTGTAGGCTTCTTCGGCCAGGGCTCTGGCGAACTCGCTGCACTCGATGGGGGAATTGACGACCAGGTTCTGGTCCTTTTGAATGTTGACGCCGATGCGGACAGCCAGTTTAGCCAGCTTTTGTAAATTTTCTTTCTGCATGATTATCTCCTTTATAGATAGTAGGGTTTTTCACCATAGAGTAAATTCTGTAAAAAATCGAGGGTATCGGCATCGGGCATGGTTTTGTTGGAAAGCTCCTTGTCAAAAACCATGAGCTGCCGGGTTCTGGTGTTGTAGAAGGGCCAGAACATCATATTTTTGTATTCGCCGCCGGTATTGGGATTGCCGGTTTTCATAAAATTGGTCCAGTGGGTCTGCATCTGGTCGGACAGGATGCTGATTTTGCTGATCCGCATTTTTCCGATGGCGTTGCCGAAAACAAAGGGCAGCTCCAGGGAGTGGGCGGTGTCGAGTCCGACGATTTTAAGGATTGCGGGATCGTAGTTAAAGTTGTAAAAAAACACATTGCGCCCGGCGTCGGCAAAGTAATCGGCGATGATGCGCATGCCCAGAATAAAGCCGGTATGGGTAAAGATGGCTTCGAGCTGGCGTTCGGCTTTGCGCTCGTCCTCGATGGGGAAGCGTTCAAACACAGCTGGGGCGTTGTCGGCGCCGAAGAGATCATAGATCATCATCTGGTAGGAGCCGAAGTTGTTGTTGCTCTTGAAGAACAGGGTGGCCTCGTTGGTGTTGTAGCCGATGAGCAGATCGACGGCGTTGTAGTCGCCGTTTTTCAGGGCCTGCATGGGGTCTTTTGGCAGGATGACGCCGTCGAATACGGGCCAGAAGGAAAAGCGCAGGGGCAGGGCGCGGTCGGCCTTGATCATGGACAGGTAGGCCATGGCCTCTGCCGGGGCTTCCCGGAGTTTTTCAAGCCCCTCTGGGCTGTCGTCTGCGCCGAAGATCTGGGCAAAGTCTTTTCCCATGGCAATGGATTTTGCAAGGTTGCCTTTGGCCCGGGTGCAGAAGGCTCCGATGGACAGGATGGAGCCGCTCTCGACGATGGCCCGGTGGAACAGGCCCTTGGCCAGCGGGCTGAGCAGCAGGCCGGTTACACTGAAAGCGCCGGCGGATTCGCCGCCCAGGGTGATGTTTTCGGGATCGCCGCCGAAGGCTTCGATGTTTTCCCGCACCCACTTCAGCGCCTGGATCTGGTCGAGGAGGCCGAAGTTGCCCGCGCTGCCGGATTCCTCTTCCATGGCCCCAAGGGTTAAAAAGCCGAAGGCGCCGAGGCGGTAGTTAAAGGTAACGACCACCACGCCCCGCTCGGCCATATTGGTGCCGTCGAACATGAGCTCGGAGCCGGAGCCGGTGGCAAAGCCGCCGCCGTGGACGTAGACGTAAACGGGGCGTTTTTCCCCAGGCGCGGTGGCCGGGGTCCAGACGTTGAGGTACAGGCAGTCCTCGCTTTTTCCGATGGCGCTGTACATGGGCGGGAGATCGGCCAGAATGCCGCCGAACTGGAGGCATTTATCGCTGAATTCAAAGCATTCGCGCGGGCTGATCCAGGCCGGGGCGGGCTCTGGCGGCCGGAACCGCAGGGGGCCCACCGGCGGTTTGGCAAAGGGAATGCCCTTGTAGCTGGTGACGTTTTTTCGGAAAACGCCGGTGACGGGGCCGCAGGGCGGATAGATGGTGGGATTGGGGGGCAGGGGGGCTTCTGCGTTGGGGATAATGCTAAAATTCAGATTCATAAGGCCTCCTTTTCGGCTATGATGACAGGGTTTTGGGTGTAATCGCGGTGGTAGCGGTACTGCTTTTCGCAGAACAGGCTGAACAGGTCGGTGGCGCGGGCGTCGAAATCGAAGCAGGCGCGCTGGTCGGGGCTCAGCCTTGTGATATTGGCGCGGGTGTTGGTGATGACGGGCAGGCCGTCCTGCTCGCGGATGGCCTTTAGCAGCGCCCGTCCCTTTTCGTTAAAGCCCAGAACCCGGAGGCAGGGCACGAAGCCGGGGGCTGCGAAACGGCTGAGATCGCGGGCCTCAAAGCCCATGGACAGGTTCATTAAAATTCGCCGTATCCGGCTTTTGGGCGCGCGTTTTGAGGTAAGGGTATCCACAATGCTGTCATAGCTTCCGCTTGCGCCCAGGGCCTTTTTAAGCTTAAATTCGAGGCCTTTCTCCATATAGGGCAGGGTTCTGAAGCGGGCCAGATCCTGGGAGTGGATCTGGCTGAGCAGGGCCTTGGCGTAGCTTTCCTCCCAGGGAACGCGCGCTTCTTTAAGATAGCTTAAGAGCAGGGCGGGGTCGTAGGGGAGCAAGGGTTTTAGCGCCTGGGCGCCAGCGCCGGGGGCGGCCAGCAGCTGCCGGATGGCGGTGGCGCTGGCGTAGCGGCTCTGGGCCTGGGTGTCGTGGTAGGCGTTTCCCTGCCGTTTTATGGTGACGGGCCGGATGGCGCTGTGGGTGCGGCGCAGGGCTTTGAGATATTCTATACCCAGAATATTGTTGGGCTCCCGCAGATAAGATGCGGATTTTTCGCCATCGGTGGCTTTAAAAGCAAGCTCCCTGGCCTTTGGAAAGGCCAGGCCCTGGCCGAGAAAGGCCTTGAGGGCCTCTCTGAAGGCGGGCGTCTCAAAGGCGAGGCTCTGGGCCACTGCGCTCAGTGCCTCGAGGTCGCCGGCCTCGGAGCCAAAGCAGAGGGTGTCGCACACGCCGGTGGCGTTTAAGATTTTGACGGCGCCGGCGGCAAAATACTCGGCGCTCTGGGCGGCGTAGCAGAAGGGGAGCTCGCAGACCAGATCGGCCCCGGACAGCAGGGCGGTGCGGGCGCGCAGCCATTTATCGGCTACGGCAAAGGTGCCCCGCTGGACCACGCTTCCGCTCATGAGCGCCAGGGTATGGGTGCTGCCGGCGGCCTCTTTCCCCGCCTGTATCTGGTAGGCGTGGCCGTTGTGAAAGGGATTGTATTCGCAGATGATGGCCTGGGTTTGCATGCTTTCCTCCAACTGAGCAATAATTTAGCCCAAAAAAACAAAAAAATAATGGCATTATTGGTTTGTTACTGTTATTATATACTAGTGTAGTTCAATTATAAATTGTTTATCTGAAAAAGACAATAAAAGGAGAAAAAATTTAAAAATGAATGTACTTGTTATTAATTGCGGTAGCTCATCACTGAAATATCAGTTGCTGGATATGGACACTGAAACAGTGTTGGCAAAAGGTTTAGCTGAGAGAATCGGTATTGACGGCGCTGTTGTGGTTCACCAGCCGGCTGGTAAAGATAAGGTTAAGTTTGAACAGCCAATGGAAACACACAAGGAAGCTCTGGATATTATTATGGCGGCCCTGGTTGACGCGGACCACGGCGTGATCAAGGATCTTAAGGAAATTGACGCTGTCGGTCACAGAACCGTTCACGGCGCTGAAACTTTTGCGAGCTCTGTTGTTATCAACGATGAAGTGATTAAGAAAATGGAAGACTGCTCTGAGCTGGCGCCGCTTCACAATCCTGCCAACTTAATCGGGATTCGTGCCTGTGAAGAACTGCTACCGGGCGTACCGATGGTCGGCGTGTTTGACACGGCTTTCCACCAGACCATGCCGGCAGAAGCTTATATCTACCCGCTGCCGTATGAAATGTACGAAAAATACAGAATCCGTAAATACGGTTTCCACGGCACCTCCCACCGTTTTGTCAGCCTGACGGCTGCTGAGCTGCTGGGTGAAAACATCGGCAACTTAAAATTAATTTCCTGTCACTTAGGAAACGGCGCGAGTGTGGCTGCGATCCGCTACGGCAAATGTATTGACACTTCCATGGGCTTAACCCCGCTGGCTGGCCTTGAAATGGGTACCCGCTGCGGCGATATTGACCCGGCCATCATTCCTTTCTTATGTGACAAAGGCTATACTGTGGATCAGGTCAACACCATGATGAACAAGGAATCCGGCGTGCTGGGCGTTTCCGGCGTAAGCTCGGACTTCCGTGATGTTGAAGCGGCGGCTGAAGCGGGCAATGAACGCGCTAAGCTGGCCCTGGATATCTTTATCTACCGTGTAAAAACCACCATCGGCGCTTATGTAGCGGCCATGGACGGCGTTGACGGCATTATCTTTACAGCCGGCCTGGGTGAAAACTCTTCCAAGGACCGCGCAGCGGTCTGCAGCGGCTTAAAATACCTGGGCATCCAGTTGGACGAAGAAAAGAATAGCAAACGCGGCGAAGCGCTTGTGATCTCGACTCCGGACTCCAGAACCAAGGTAATGGTGATCCCGACCAACGAAGAATTAATGATCGCCCGCGATACCGTTGAATTAGTTGGTTAATCATAAATAAAACAATCACACAGAGATGGCGTGTCGTATGGGCACGCCATCTTAGTGTCCGGAGGCATAAAAATCCCGTATTTTTAAGCTTTCGTCAGCCTTTGAAATTTGTGGCCCGTTTGTAAAGATTTTTACTTGACAAAATGGGCAATCCTATATATAATGAGGATTGCCCATTTGGAGTTATGAAATGATTATTAATGTTTTAAAATTATTAAATGATGAAACCCTGAATTATGAATTTCGTCTGTTTCAGGATGATCTCAAAGGATATGGGGACGATTATGAGGGAAAGCTGGATGAAAACGGCGCTTTGGTGAAGGGCAGCATTAAAAAGCTCGGGGCTACTGAGTTTTTGATGAAGTTTACTTTGACCGGAGTGATTGTTTATCCCTGCGCCCGCTGTCTTACACCCACCCCCGTTAGCAGTGTCTTTGAATTCGAGGATACGATCGAAACGGACCCGGGTACGGAGACCATTGATATGGTGCCCTATGTTGAGGAGTGTCTCTTTATCAACGAGCCGTTTAAGGTTTTGTGTGACGAAGACTGTAAGGGGTTATGTCCAAGTTGTGGAGCAAACTTAAATCAAGAACAATGCAGTTGCGGGGATGACTCGGATATTGATCCGAGGATGGAAGCCCTTAAAAAGCTACTGTAAGATGTGACTTAAACATAGGAGGTGTAAAAGATGGCAGTACCAAAGAGTAAAATTTCTAAATCTAGAAGAGACAAGAGAAGAACACATTACAAACTGAATATCCCTGGTATGAGCGTATGCCCAAAATGTGGTGAAATCAAATTACCACACCGCGTATGCAAATCCTGCGGAACCTATAAAGATGTAAATGTAATGATTGAAGACTAAACAGAGTTCCGACTCTGTTTTTTCTCTATACGGAGTTATTTTTAGGAAGGTGTTAACGTGAATATATTCGTCGATGCAATGGGCGGCGACAACGCGCCGGTCGAGATTGTCAAAGGCGCAGTGGACGCAGTCAAGGAATACGGTGTGGCCCTCACCCTTGTGGGTAAGGAGGACATCGTAAAGCAGGAGCTGGCAAAATATACCTATCCACAGGATAAGATAAAGGTGCTCCACGCGCAGACCGTCATCGGTTTTGACGAGGAGCCGGCAATGGCGATCCGCAGAAAAGAGGATTCCTCACTGGTGGTGGCCTTAAACGCCATGAAGGGCGATCCTGACAGCGTGCTCATTTCAGCGGGCAGCACAGGCGCGCTGCTTTCCGGCGGGCTTCTTAAACTGGGGAGGATCAAGGGGATCAAGCGTCCGGCGCTGGCGGCTGCGCTGCCAAAGGACGGCGGCGTGGTGCTGCTCATTGATACCGGGGCCAATGCAGACTGCAAGTCCGAGTATCTGGAACAGTTCGCCATGCTGGGACATGTCTATTTTGAGAGCGTTTTGGGTAAAAAGAATCCTAAGGTAGGCCTGGTCAACATTGGCTCTGAGGAGGAAAAGGGCAGCATCATGGTCAAGGAAGCTTACCAGCTGCTTAAAAACAGTGACCTGAATTTTGTGGGCAATGTCGAAGCCCGGGATATTCCCACGACCGATGTGGATATACTGGTGTGTGACGGCTTTACAGGCAACATTGTGCTCAAGCTGCTCGAGGGTCTGTCCAGCTACCTGATGAAAGGGATCAAAAAATCCATCATGGGCTCTGCCAAGGGCAAGATCGGCGGGGCGCTCATCAAAAACGACCTGAAACAGTTCAAGAAGCAGTTTGACTCAGACGAAGCCGGCGGAGCACCGTTTTTGGGCGTGAAGGGCGGCATCATCAAGGCCCACGGTAGCAGTGGCGCCTATGCCATCAAAAACGCCATTAACCAGAGCATTAAGTTTATTGACAACGATGTTCTGGGCAAAATCACTGCCAAATTACAGGAAGAAAAGGCAGCTAAGGAACAGGAGAAAGAATAATGGAAGAAAAATTTGCAAAAGTTCAGGAAATTATCGCGGAACAGCTGGAGCTTGATCCGGCAAAGATCACCATGGAGTCCTCTCTGATGGAGGACCTGGAAGCAGACTCTTTGGACGTCATTGAGCTGGTCATGGCCTTTGAGGAAGAATTCGGCGTTAAAATGCCGGATGAAGAGCTCGAAAACATTAAAACCGTTGGTGATATCGTAAACGCACTAAACTAAACAAAAGTCCCTTTGCGGACTTTTCTTTCGTTTTGGCCTGAATTTAACAGGTTTTACTTATATGAAAAGGCTGGCCGCCCGGGGGAAGGCGGCCGCCGCACTAAAAAGTGAGGTGGAAAAGAATGAAGAGAATTGAAGATCGCATTGCTTACACATTTAAGGACAAGGAACTTCTGAAGGTGGCGCTGACCCACAGCTCACATTCAGGAACGACCACGAACAATGAACGCCTGGAGTTTTTGGGGGATGCAGTATTGGAACTGATTATCAGCGAGTATTTGTATAAATACAACAAGCTTTCCGAGGGAAAGATGACGAAAATCCGCTCCAATATTGTATGTGCCGAATCCTTGTCCCAGGCCGCCTCTGACCTGAATCTGGGGGAATATATGCTCCTCGGCAAGGGGGAAATTGTAACCGGGGGCAGAAAACGCAAATCCAATCTGGCCAACGCCTTTGAGGCAGTGATGGGCGCGGTATTTTTAGACAGCGACTATGACACCACCAAAAAGGTCGTGCTGGGAACCCTTGAAAAAAACATCGAGCTGGCCCTGAGCGGCGGGCTCATCAAGGATTACAAAACCGAGCTTCAGGAGCAGATCCAGAAGCACAGTGACAACGCCATCGAGTATGTGCTGGAAAAATCCGAGGGGCCGGAGCACAACAAGACCTTTTTCATCGACCTGACCTTTAACGGCGTGGTCGTGAGCAAGGGGACCGGTAAGAGTAAGAAAGAAGCCGAGCAGAACGCGGCGAAAAACTATCTGTTTAAAGACAAAAAGAGTGAATAAAAAGAGGAGGTGTGCGGTTGTACCTGAAAAAACTGGCCCTGGCCGGGTTTAAATCATTTGCGGAGCCCGTAGAGCTGGAATTTTCCAAGGGGGTGTCGGCCATTGTCGGCCCCAACGGCAGCGGGAAGAGTAATATAACCGACGCGATCCGCTGGGTGCTGGGTGAACAGAGCACCAAGTCCCTGAGGGGTAAGAAGATGGAGGATGTTATCTTCTCCGGAACTGAGAAAAAGAAACCCCTCAACTACGCAGAGGTTACCCTGACCTTAGACAATACCAGCGGCTTTACCCTGGACAATCTGGACGAGATTGTCATCACCAGGCGGCTTTTCCGCTCCGGCGAGAGCGAATACCGCATGAACCAGAAAAGCTGCAAGCTCAAGGATATCCATGAGCTGTTTATGGACACCGGCCTTGGCAAAAATGGGTATTCCCTTATCAGCCAGGGCGGGATTGAGAATATTATCGGCGCCAGCCCCCAGGAGCTTCGCGGCATTGTGGAGGAGGCTGTCGGCATTGTCAACTACAAGACCAAGAAGCAGGAGGCCGAGAAAAAGCTTGAGAACACCCAGAATAACCTGGAGCGCCTGAAGGACATCCTGGAAGAAATTGAAAAACAGCTGAAGCCCTTAAAAGCCCAGTCCGAAAAGGCCAAGGAGTACCTGGAGCTGCGGGAGGCCCTTAAAAAGGTCGACCTCATGGTGTTCTACCACAACATGAAGGACGCCTCAGAGCAGCTGGCCGCCTACGAGAAGCAGCTGGCCGAGGTCCGGTTCCAGATTTTTGAGATCGAGAAAAAGACCGAGGAAAAGGACCGCGCCTTCCAGAACGCCCGGGGCAATATCCGGGGCATTACCGAGCAGGCCGACGCCATGGCAGAGGCCCTGGAGCAGCTGAAAAAGCGCATTGGTGAGTGCGAGCGTGAGCTCCTCATAACCCAGGGCAAAAGCGAGAACGAGTCCGCCAACGCCGAGCGGCTTACCCAGGACCTGAACGCCCACCTGGACGAGCACGGCCGCTTCCAGGCCGAGTATGATGAGCTGACCGCCTCCCGCGACGCGGCGGCCCAGGCCTACGAGGCCGAGAACGCCGACCTGCAGAAGCTGGTGGACGAGAAAAGCCGGCACCAGGCCGAGCTGGAAGCCGAAAAGCTGAAGCAGGCCGAGGGCGTGAGCCTGAGGGAAGAACGGGAGCAGCAGCGGGCTGTGCTGAACGATACCCTGCTGGACCTGAAAACCCGACTGGCTGGCTTTACCACCAAGAAAAGCTTTCACGAGGACCAGCTGAAGCGCGTGAGCGCAGAGCAGGAGCGCAGCAGCCAGCTGCTCTCCGATACCCTGCTGGAGGCCGAGCAGAACGAGCGCACCCGCGCCCGTCTGGCGGCAGAGACCGAGAGCCTCAGAAATCAGACCGAGGAGGCTGAGAAAAAAGCCCAGGGCCTGAAAAATGACTACAGCGTGCTGGAAAATAATTACAAGGTTAACCTTTCCCAGCGCGATTATCTCAAGAGCGTCCAGAAAAATTACAGCGACTACTTCCCGAGCATCCGGACCATCATGAACTCCCGGGAGCACCTGGGCGATATGATCAACAAGGTCTACGGCCCGGTCGGAGAGCTCCTGTCCATCCCTGACCGCTTTACCATGGCTGTGGACGTGGCCCTGGGGGCCAAAAGCCAGAACATTGTGGTGGAGGACGTGACCACTGCCAACCAGTGCATCAATATTTTGAAGAAACAGCGGGCAGGCCGGGCGACCTTTTTGCCCCTGGACAACCTGCGCTATGGCCGAGTAGAGGCCAGGGATCTAGAGATCCTGTCCCGCACGCCGGGCTTTGAGGGCATCGCTTCCGAGCTGGTAGAGTACGGACCCCGGTTTAAGCGGGTCATCGAGAGCCTGCTGGGCCGCATTGTGGTGGCCGCCGATTTTAACGCCGGGCGGGCCATCCAGAAAGCCATATTCGGCAAATATACGGTGGTGACCCTGGAGGGCGAAATCTTTTACCCCGGCGGCGCCATCGTGGGGGGGTACACCAAGAGCGGCAAGCAGTCGCCCCTGTTTAAAAAGGCCGAGATCGAAAAGCTGGAAGTCGAGATGAAACGGCAGGACAGCGAAAAACTCAAGATCAAGGCCGCCTACCGCGAGGCCTTTAAGGCCTATGAGGCCCTGAAAGAGGCCGCCAAAAAGGCCGAGCTGCGCCTGAACAGCGTGGAGCAGGAGCACTGGAAAATTACCCAGAACCTGGAGACCACCAAAAAGCGCATGGCCGAGAGCGACCGCATTTTTAAAAGCCTGCAGGACGATGCGGGAAGCTCGCTTGAAAATGAAAAGCGCCTGCGGGAAACGGTGGCTCAGAAGGAGGCCGAGCTGGCCGCTCTGGAGGCGGAAATGGAGCAGGACGATACCGGCAGCGCCGAGTACATCGAGGTGGTCCGCGGGGCCATCGAGGGCCTGAACCGCAAAATCTCCGAGGGGCGGATCAAGCTGGCCCGGGACAATGAGGGCATCCGCTCCCTGGAGCAGCAGATGGCCATGATCCACAGCCAGATCGAGACCTGCATCAGCCGTGAGAAAAAGGTCGAGAGTGAGATCCGGGCCTGCCGCGAGAGCAGCGCCCTGCACCGCACCCGCTGTGAGGTCCTGAAGGTCGAGACCGAGGAGCTGCAGGCAGCCGTGGATGAAAAGCGCGCGGCCTTAGAGAGCTTCTCCACCGAGACGCGAGAGCAGACCGCCATCAGCGAGGCTCTGGAGCAGGAGATCAAGGACCTGAACCATCAGCTCATCCTGCAGAATGAGACAAAGAACAACGCCGAGATGGCAAAGAATAAGCTGGAGATGCAGATGACCCACTGGGAAGAAAATATCTTCGAGAGCTATGACATGAACTTTGTCATGGTGGGGGACATCTACGAGGCCCTGAGCCAGGAGGACCTGGACCTGAGCCCCGAGAACCAGCGCAGCTTAAAGGGCCGCATGGCCGCCATGGGCAATGTGAACGTGGGGGCCATCGAGGAATATTTAGAGCTGAACGAGCGCTACGGCTTTATGAGCGCCCAGTACAAGGACCTGACCAAGGCCAAGGGCGAGCTGGAGCGCATTATTGACAGCCTGTACGAATCCATGGAGCGGCAGTTTGCAAAGCAGTTCGCCGAGCTCCAGAAGAAATTCACCCGGATCTTCGGCATCCTCTTTGAGGGCGGCAAGGCCCACATCGAGTATACCGACCCCGAAAACGTGCTGGAAAGCGGCATTGAGCTGGTGGCCCAGCCGCCAGGCAAGAACCTGCGCCACATTTCCCTGCTGTCAGGGGGCGAGAAATCCATGATCGCCATCGCGCTGCTGTTCTCCTTCCTGGAGCTGAACCCGTCGCCCTTCTGCGTCATCGACGAGATCGACGCCGCTTTGGACGACCATAACATCTACCGGTTCACTAGCTATTTAGAGCATATTGCCACCGACAACCAGTTTATTATCATCACCCACCGTAAGAGCACCTTGGAGGCCTGCGACGCCATATACGGCGTTTCCATGGCCAAAAATGGGATCTCCAAGCTGGTGGCGGTAAGGCTGTCGGATTATATTGAGCCGGGAGCTTAACAAAATGGAAAATTTTAGAATATCAATCGAATTGGCAAAGCCAATTCGCACCTGAATTTTCCATTTTTAATTTTTAATTTAGAAAACGAGGTGTGAAATGTCAGAACTGACCCTTTATGAGCGGATGTGCCAAAAGCTCAAAAAGACAAAAGATAGCTTTATACAGAAGGTCGAGAACGTTGTGTACTACGGCGACCTCGACGATGATTTTTTCGATGAGCTGGAGGAAACCTTTATCCTTTCCGACCTGGGCATCGAAACCGCCACCAAGATCACCGAAACCCTGCGTGAGCAGATCAAGGAGACCAAGACCAAGGCCAAGCAGGACGTCATGGATCTGCTCAGGCAGATCATGACCGAGATGGTCGAGGTGGAAAAACACCAGACCGAATTACCAGTGATCATGCTGGTGGTGGGCGTCAACGGTGTGGGCAAAACCACCACCATCGCCAAGCTGGCCCAGAAGTACAAGGACCAGGGCAAAAAGGTCATGGTGGCCGCGGCCGACACCTTCAGAGCCGCCGCGGCCGAACAGCTGGACGTGTGGGCTGACCGCGTGGGTGTGGACATTATCAAGAGTGTGCAAGGAGCGGACCCTTCATCCGTCGTCTTTGACGCCATCGGCGCCGCACGGGCCCGGGGCGCAGATATCCTGCTCTGCGACACTGCCGGGCGCCTGCACAACAAGGTTAACCTGATGAAAGAGCTTGAAAAGATCACCCGGGTCGTAGAACGGGAGGGGCAGGGCTTTAGCGTGCATAACCTGCTGGTGCTCGACGCGACCACAGGCCAGAACGCACTGAACCAGGCCAAAACCTTCAACGACGCCGTACACTTGGACGGCATTGTCATGACCAAAATGGACGGTACCGCCAAGGGCGGCGTGGCCATTGCCATCATCGACGAGCTTCAGGTGCCCATCGAGTATGTGGGCATCGGGGAAAAGCCCGAAGACCTCATTGATTTTGACGCCGGCGAATTTGTGCGCATGCTGTATGAGGGCGGCGGACAGAATGAAGAAATGGAAGATTAAAACTGGAAAGTGGAAAGCTAAGGTCCAAAAACCTTTCGGTTGCTTAACCTGTCAAGTTTTTTTCTTGACAAAGGCGAAAAAGGCTTGACAAGCCGATCGAAAAACCTTAAAATAGGTAAGTGCGTAAAGGGAAGAGACTTTACGCGCTGTTGAAGGTGCTTATGGAAAAGAACGTATTAGAGCGGTTACTCTTTGATTTTTACGGAGAATTGCTGACAGACAAGCAGAAAATGATCATGGATTATTATTATAACGATGATTATAATCTGGCCGAAATCGGCGATGTGGTTCATGTCACAAGGCAGGGCGTCTACGACGTGGTCAAGCGTTCCAAAGCGCAGATGCAGGCCTACGAGGACAAGCTGAAGCTGGTTGAGCGGTTTTTAAAAAGCCAGGAGCTCATCGACGGTGTGATCCTCGAGCTGGAAGCGCTTCTCAAGACCGAGCTGGTCGCAGAGCATCCGGCTCTGGGCAGTGAGCTGACAGCCATCAAAGAGAAAATGAACAGAATTAGCGAAGATTATTAGGTGATATCATGATTTTTGAAGGCTTGAATGAAAAATTTCAAAACATCTTCTCAAACTTAAAACGCAAGGGCAAGCTGAGCGAAGAGGACATTAAGGCTGCGAGCCGCGAAATCAAGCTGGCGCTTTTGGAAGCCGACGTCAACTTCAAGGTTGTCAAACAGTTCACAAAGGCTGTGAGCGAGCGCGCCGTGGGCGAGGAGGTCTTAAAATCTCTGACCCCGGGACAGCAGTTCATTAAAATCGTCAACGACGAGATGACCAAGCTGCTGGGCGGTGAGCTCCAGAAAATGGAATTTGTGGAGCAGGGCATCAACATCTTTATGATGGTGGGGCTCCAGGGGGCGGGTAAAACCACCACCGCGGCCAAAATCGCGAACCTTCTGCGCAAGGAAAAGAAGTTTAAACCACTGCTGGTGGCCTGTGACGTCTACCGTCCCGCGGCCATCGACCAGTTAGAAATACTGGGCAAGGAGCTGGACATTCCCGTTTACCTAAACAAGGACGAGAAGGATCCCAGAGTCATTGCCAAAAAGGCCCTGGAATTTGCCGAGACTGAGGGTTACAACCTGATGATCATTGATACCGCCGGGCGCCTCCAGATCGACGAAACCCTGATGAACGAGCTGGTAGACCTCAAGGAGCTGCTCGAACCAACCGAGATCCTGTTGGTGGTCGATGGCATGACCGGTCAGGAATCCGTGAATGTGGCCGACGAATTTAACAGGCAGCTGGAAATTACCGGCGTTGTTTTAACCAAACTGGATGGGGATACCCGTGGCGGGGCGGCGCTGTCTGTCACCTACACCACTGGGAAAACCATCAAATACATCGGGACCGGCGAAAAGCTGACCGATATTGAGCTTTTTTACCCCGACCGCATGGCCAACCGGATTCTGGGCATGGGCGATGTCCTGTCACTCATTGACAAGGCACAGAACATGATCGACGAGGAAAAGGCCAGAGCGCTCGAGGAAAAGCTGAGAACCCAGGAATTTGACCTCAACGATTTTCTGGACCAGATGCAGCAGCTCCAGGAGCTGGGCTCCATCGGCGATCTGATGGAAATGATGCCCGGGGTCAACAAAAAAATGCTGAAGGGCATGAACATGGACGCCGCCGAGGGACAGACCAAACAGACCGAGGCCATTATCCGTTCCATGACGCCCGAGGAAAGGCTGAAGCCCGAAATTATTAACGGTAGCCGCAGGAAGCGCATCGCGCTCGGCAGCGGCACCACAGTCTCCGACGTCAACCGGATGCTCAAAGGCTTTGAGCAGACCAAAAAGATGATGAAGCAGATGGGCGCCATGCAGGGCAAGGCCAAAAAAGGACGGTTCAAGCTACCGTTTATGTAAGCTTTTATTATAAATTAATTTAGCAATTTCACAGAAAGGGGGAAATAAAATGGCAGTTAAAATCAGATTAAAAAGAATGGGTAAAAAGAAAAAACCTTTCTATAGAGTCGTCGTTGCGGACATCCGCGCACCAAGAGATGGTAAATTCATCGAAGAAGTAGGTTTCTACAATCCATGCGTAGAACCCGCAGAATTAAAACTGAACGCTGAAGCCATCAAAGGCTGGTTAGCCAATGGTGCAAAACCGACCGACACGGTTCAGGCATTACTGAAAAAAGAAAATATTATTGGATAGTCCAGGAGAGTGGTAATGAAAAAGCTTGTAGAAATCATTGCTAAAGCGCTGGTCGATCATCCGGACGCAGTCGTCGTCAACGAAATTGACAAGGAACAGAGCATTGTTCTGGAGCTCAAAGTCGCCGACGAGGACATGGGTAAGGTGATTGGCAAGCAGGGCCGCATTGCCAAGGCAATCCGTACGGTCCTCAAAGCAGCGGCTACAAAAGACGATAAACGCGTTGTACTGGAAATTGTTCAATAGACATGGAAAAACGGGATTGTTCAAAGCCGAACGATCCCTTTTTTTAATCGTATTTTAATTTGGAGGAAATGATGAAAAAAGAAACCATGGTGATCGGTAAAATCCTGGGCGCCCACGGCATCCGCGGTGAGCTCAAGGTTTACCCCCTGACCGATGATCCCGGCCGGTTTTACGGGCTGGACACCGTCTATGTGCAGGACGGGCAGAAGCAGGAGTGCTGCGAGGTAGAGCTGGTGCGCCTGCACAAGGGCAACGTGCTCCTGACCCTGAAAGGCGTGAGCGACCGCAACCAGAGCGAAAAGCTCATCGGCCGCACCGTTGCTGTAGACCGTGAGGACGCAGTGGCTCTGGAGGAGGACGAATACTTCATTGAGGACCTCATCGGCCTGGACGTTACAGACACAGACGGCGCGCCCGTCGGCGTCGTAAAGGACGTGATCCAGACCGCCGGCAGTGTGGACAATATTGAGATCAAAACCCCGGAAAAGCTGGTCTATGTGCCGGCGCGCAAAGTCTATTTCCTGAAGGTGGATTTTGAGAATAAACGTATCACCGCCGACATTCCAGAGGAACTGATGAACCTATGAAATACTATTTCCTGACCCTGTTCCCGGGCCTCATTCACCAGTATTTCGGGGACAGCATGATGAAACGGGCTGTGGACAGCGGCGTGGTGGACTACGAGGTCATCGATATCCGGGACTACTCGGGCAACAAGCATAAAAAAGTGGACGATTACCCCTACGGCGGCGGAGCGGGCATGGTCATGGCTGCCCCGCCCATCGCTGCGGCCCTTAAAAGCATCGAGGGCGGCGCCCATTATCCGGTTATCCACCTGAGCCCAGGCGGCAGGACCTTCACCCAGCAGGAGGGCGAGGCCCTGTCAGAGGCAGAGGGGCTGATCTTTATCTGCGGCCACTACGAGGGCATTGACGAGCGCTTTATCCAGGCCTATGTCACCGACGAATACTCCATCGGCGACTACGTGCTCACCGGCGGCGAGCTGCCGGCTCTCACCATGGCCGACTGCATCGCCAGGCACCTGCCCGGCTTCCTCGGCAATAACGAGAGCCTGAGCGAGGAATCCTTTGAGAACGACCTGCTGGAGTACCCCCAGTACACAAGGCCGCCGGTGTTTGAGGGCCGCGAGGTGCCCCCGGTGCTGCTCTCCGGCAACCACAAAGCCATCGCGGACTGGCGGCACGAACAAGCCGTCGAAAAGACAAGGATCCGGCGTCCGGATTTGTATGAGAAGTGGAAGCGGAAGAAGTAAAAGAAAGCGTCCGGGTGCTGGTGAGTACGCTCTAAAACCGCGGCAGTTGGCTGAAAGAGCCGGTCATTTTTCGCGCCTATAAATCATCGGCGTGTAGCGGATACCGTTGGTTAGCTGTTCGGGAGCAGTGGGGGTGAAGCCTAGGCACCTGTAAATGGGGACAGCGTAGGGGGAAGCGTTGACCGTGATGGGGCAGTGCGGTACCTCCCGGGCAAGGCAGTCAAAAAGCTGACGTCCGACACCTTGGCCCTGCCATCTTTCATCCACAAAGAAAAGGCTGATGTGGCGCCGAGCCGGGTCCAGCGCAATGAGACCTGTGAGAACGCTGCCCTCAAAAGCACCCAGCATATCCAGGGCGCCGATGGCCCGGCTGTCCCGAATAAAGGCTTTAAAATGCTGTGTGCCCGCCGCGCTGTAATCCGGAGCCTCGAATTTTAAAAAGGTGGTCCATACCAGCTCCATTGCCGTGTTTTTTTCGTGATATTTCAAGGGTTTTATCTGCATTGCACCCACTCCTTCCCAATTTTTTGCCAGTTTAACAAACGTCGTCTCGATTGTCAAGAAAAGATCTTTTTAGTGCTAAAAACCTATCCTGCCCTACTACAGCGAGTGCTATGTCCACGACGAGATTACCAGATTTTCCGCCATAAAATTTCAAAAACAGCTTGCCAAATATTTTGTCTTAGGGTATACTATCATAGTATGCGAAATCAAGAGATGGTCCTCTGTATGGGCTTCATATACGAACATCAAAAAACGAACTGAAGGAGGCTGTGAGATGGATATTATCAAAAAAATCGAACAGGAAAACATGAAAGCAGAAAAACCGGAATTTAACGTAGGGGACACCGTAAAGGTCCACGTACGCGTTATTGAAGGTAAGCGTGAAAGAATTCAGATTTTTGAAGGCGTTGTACTGAAAAAACAGCACGGCGGTGTCAAAGAAACCTTTACCGTAAGAAAGATTTCTTCCGGCGTAGGCGTCGAAAGAACCTTCCCGGTACACTCACCAAAAATTGAAAAAGTTGAAGTTACCAGACGTGGTAAGGTCAGAAGAGCAAAACTCAACTACCTGCGCGACAGAGTTGGTAAAGCAGCAAAAGTCAAAGAAAGACGGTAAAAACGAGAGGGGGCCTGTAGGCCCCTTATTTTGTATGTAAAGGAAGTGATTCTGTGAGTCAGAATGAAAACCGCAAAGTGAAAAAGGAACATTCCGAAGCCAGAGAGTGGATACAGTCCATCATCATTGCTGTGGTGCTGGCCTTCGTCATCAAGATGTTTCTCTTTGATTTTGTACTGGTGCAGGGAAGCTCCATGCACCCCACGCTGGAAAACGGCGACCGCCTCATCATCAATAAAATTGAGTACCGCCTGGGCGAGCCCGATTACGGCGACATCGTGATCTTAAATTATTCAAGCAGCGTGGAATACGTCAAGCGTGTTATCGCCAAGGGCGGCGATACCATCGCCATCAAGGACCAGGTCGTTTACGTTAACGGGGAGCCCATTGATGAGCCCTATGTCAACACCGACCCTTATGGCGATTTTCCAGAGGTAACGGTGCCCGAGGGCACCTATTTTGTCATGGGCGACAACCGGGCCAACAGCTCCGACAGCCGCTTCACAAGCCTGGGCTTTGTGGACCGCAAGGACATCGTGGGCCACGTGTTCTTTAGGTTCTGGCCCTTTGACAAGTTTGGATCGGTGAGCTGATATGGAAAAGAACGATGCAATCCAGTGGTACCCGGGCCATATGGCCAAGGCCAGCCGCCAGATCCGCGAGAAGCTCAAGCTCATCGACATCGTGGTGGAGGTGCTGGACGCCCGCCTGCCCATCGCCAGCAAGAACCCCGATATCGACCAGTACACCGAGCATAAAAGGCACCTGGTGCTTCTGAACAAGGCCGACCTGGCCGACCCCGACCAGAACCAGAAATGGGCCGACTACCTGAAGGGCAGAGACGGCGTGGACGAGGTCATGCTCTACAACGCCTTCGACCAGAAGAAAAAGCCCGAGCTGGTCGCTAAGCTCAGAAGCCTGAACCCCAAGGATAAAAAGCAGCTCAAATGCCTGATCTGCGGGATTCCCAACGTGGGCAAGAGCACCATCATCAACTCCCTGATCGGTAAGAAAAAGACCCAGATCGGCAACAAGCCTGGAGTGACTAAAGGCCAGCAGTGGCTCACCGCGCCCGACGGCCTCATGCTGCTCGATACACCGGGTATCCTCTGGCCTAAGTTCGAGGACCCCGCGGTCGGCGTTCACCTGGCCTGGATCGGCTCCATCAAAGACACCATTTTTGAAAAAGAAAACATCGCCGCCGACCTGCTCAAATTCCTGGTCGAGCACTACCCGCAGGACGTAGCCGCCCTGTATAAAATCGACCTTGAAGACAAGCGCCTGCCCGAAATCTTCGACGCGGTCGCAAAGAGCCGGGGGCTCCTTCTGCGCGGGGGCGAGTACGACTACTTCAGGACCAGTGAAATGCTCCTGAATGATTTTAAAAACGGAAAGGTTGGGAGAATCACAATTGACCAGCGTTAACCCAGAACAAATTGCAAGCATGCCGGCCAAGGCTGTCAGAGAACTGTGCCAGAGCGTGGATATAGACGACTATCCCGCCCTGGCACAGGTGCTTTCACAGGACAGCCGCGCCGCTGTTAAAAAGCAGGGACAGAGCTTAGAGCGCCAATACGAAAAGCGCTGCGCCGCTGTTCGGAAAACCGCCCAGATGAAGGCTGTCGAGGAAGGTTTTTACGGCGAGGGCTTCCAGAGGATCGGCGGCAGCGATGAGGTGGGACGCGGCCCGCTGGCAGGCCCGGTGGTATGTGCGGCCGTTATCCTGCCCAGGGACTCCGCCATTCTGCATGTAGATGACTCCAAAAAGCTCTCCGCCAAAATGCGCGAAGCCCTGGATGTGCAGATCCGCGCCGAGGCTCTGTCCGTCGCCATTGGCCTGCGTACTCCGGAGCAGATTGACGCCCTGAACATCCTTGAGGCAACCAAAAGCGCCATGAGCGAGGCTGTCAGCCAGCTGGACCCCCAGCCCGACCTCATGCTCATCGACGCCCTCACCATTGAGACACAGGCCGAAGTAAGAGGGATTGTCCACGGCGACGCCACCTGCTATTCCATCGCCGCGGCCAGTATTGTGGCCAAGGTATACCGGGATAAGCTCATGCACGCGTACCACGAGCAGTATCCCGAATACGGCTTTGACCGAAATGTGGGATACGGCACCGCCGAGCACATTGCCGCCATCAAAAAGTACGGACTTACCCCTATACACCGGCGGTCGTTTGTTAAGAATTTTTTGTAGGGCAGAGCAGGGAAAACAGCGTGAAGAAATACAATAAGCAAAAGGGCGACCGCGGTGAGGCCATCGCGGCCCAGTATCTTAAAGAAAAAGGTCATGTTCTCCGGGCGCGCAATTACCGCAAGGCGACCGGGGAGATCGACCTGATCAGCCAGGCTGGGGAGACAGTGGTCTTTACAGAGGTCAAGCTGCGGACTACCGATGCCTACGGCACCCCGGCCCAGGCGGTGGACTACCGCAGGCAGCAGCGTATGATCAAGACCGCGCTGTGGTATTTGCAGGAGAACAGCCTCTTTGACTGGAATGTGCGCTTCGACGTGGTGGAGATTTCAGGCGCCCCAGACAGTGGGTACAGCGTGAATCATATTGAGAACGCGTTTTTAATGGAAAATTGAAAATAAGCGGTTAAAAAAGTTGAAAGGCAGCAGCAAAATTAATACAAGAGGCTGTTTCAAGTGGAAGGTTGAAGGTGGAATGTGGAAGGTTAATGAACGCTTTTGCTAAAGCAAAAACGGTTAAAATGGCGGCCGTAGGCCGCTTCCAATCAAATTCGCAAAGCGAATTTGCACCTGAACTTTCCACTATCCACTTTCAACTTTCAACTAAACAAGCCTCTTTTTAACACTTTGCCTCCTAATGATAAGGTTTTTTGATAGCAAAAAAGCGGTCTAAGACCGCTTTTTTCACTTCCCGTCATCTGCGGAAATCAGGAAAGTGTTGCCGGAATAGGTGCCCTTAGTCTCCTTGTTCTGGAGCTTGAGATAATCGATGTGCATGGGTTCATAGTCGAATTTTTCCACAATGGCGTCGATGAGCTCGTAGATGTCGGAGATTTCATCCTCAGAAGGACGTTCGGCGAAAATATTGGCCTTTTCGATAAGCTTATCCTTCAAGGCATCTAAAACTTCTGCATCACTAAGAATTTTGTAATCACAGCTTCGGCCGCTTTCTCGAATGATATCAGGGATTTTGTCTCGTACTAATTTGTTATATTCGTGTTTCATATCATCACCTCGTTATTATTATATCCTATTTGGGGTATATTTAAAACAGATCATCCCCAAAAACGCAATATTTTCTCTTTTAACCGTCCCCAAAAAGGCATATAATTAAGATAAGACGAAGAAAACAACAGGAGTTTTTATGATACAGATCTATTTTGGCGTTTTAGTAGCGGCCGCTATGATGCTGGTGGGCGGCTACATATTTGTCACCTTAAACAAAAAATATCCAAAAAGCATCGGTCTTTTGCTGGGCCTGTCCGGCGGTTTTCTGCTGGGCATTATCTTTTTCGGAATTATCCCCGAGGCTCACGAGATATTAGAAGAGGCCTTTGACACTCCACTGTGGGTTATGGCAGCGGCCCTGACCGGCGGAGCCCTGTTTATTATCCTGTTTGAGAAAATGATCCCGGTTCAGCACCACCATGACCTGGTGCCCGGCGAGCGGGAACACCATGGGCATCACCAGCTGGTCTATATTATTCTGGCGGCTTTTGGGTTTCATAGTCTCTTCGAGCTGCTGTCCATTCTGGTTGCAGGAAATGCAGATCCGGTTCTTGCCTGGTTCATGATCCTTGTTATCGGCCTGCACAATATTCCCATTGGCTTTGTCATCATCGCCCAGCTTGAAACCCTCGAATGCAGCCAGAAAAAGTGCCTTCTGCTCATCGGCGGCCTGGCGGTAGCCGAGGCACTGCTGGCCATTGTGTGCTATTTAATATTAATGCCATTTATTACAACCGCATTTCAGGGAGTGCTTCTCGCCATGACAGGCGGCATCATGCTCTACCTGGTTTTCGACGAGCTGCTTCCCAAAATTTACCAGGACGAGGAACAGCACCATGTCAATTATATGATTATTCTGGGCGTACTGCTCATGTATGTCTTTCTTCAGCTCGCGGGACATTAAGAATCCCAGAGCGGCAGCGCCTTTTTATTAAGCGTAAAAAAGAGGAGCCGGAGGAGGGGCTTGCCCCTTTTTATCTGTCGGGATGAAAGACAAAGCACTGGCGGTTTCGCCGCAACCCAATTTTTTAAAATCTGAGCCATCATGGCTCTTTTTTCTTGTTCTAAAAAAAATAAAATGCAAATTTAACAAGTGTTTATCAGGGTTTCAGCGGAATAGCTTTTGAATTTCTGAAAAACAAGCGTTTACAAATCCGGGTTTATGATATACAATCTTGAAAAAGATTATTTATGAGCTATAGGAGGTTGTAAGTATGAGCAAGTATATTTTGGTTATGGACCAGGGAACCACTGGTTCAAGGGGGATTGTTTACAACGAACAGGGGAAGGCCATCGCGCTGGATTACGAAGAATACGAACAGTTTTTTCCGCAGTCCGGATGGTGGGACCAGAGCGGTCTGACCGTCTGGAATGTGACTTTGAAAACCGCGCGCAACGCCATTAAAAAGGCTGGCCTGGAAGGAAAAGACATCGCAGCCATCGGCATCACCAACCAGCGTGAAACCACCACTCTGTGGGATAAGAACACTGGCGTGCCTGTGCACAATTCCATCGTCTGGGGCTGCCGCCGTACCACCGAAATCTGCCAGGGTCTGATCGAAAAAGGCTGCAACGACATGGTCAATAAGAAGACGGGTCTTGTAATCGACCCCACCTACTCGGCTACCAAGATCCGCTGGGTCTTAGACAATGTTCCGGCCGCCCAAGAAAAAGCTGAAAACGGAGACCTGCTCTTCGGCACCATTGATTCCTGGCTGCTGTGGAACCTGACAAAGGGTAAGGTACACGCCACCGATTACTCCAATGCTGCCAGAACCATGGTCTTTAATTCCTATGAACTGAAATGGGACGACGAGCTTATGGACATGCTGGATCTGCCCTGGAAGATCTTCCCAGAAGTCAAGGAATCCGTAGGGCTTTTCGGCTATGCCGATCCTGAATGGTTTGGCGCAGAAATCCCAATCACCGGTATTGCCGGTGACCAGTCCGCAGCCCTGTTTGGACAGGCCTGTTTTGAAGAAGGAACCGCGAAAAATACTTACGGCACCAGCGCAGTGCCGCTTATGTTTACCGGCGACAAAGCACCGGAAACCGAAAAAGGCCTGCTGACCGTTGCCTGGGGTAAGGACGGCAAGGTAAAATATTCCATGGGCGCCAGCATCCTTATCGCCGGACAGGTTATTCAGTGGCTGCGCGATAAGGTCAATATCTGCGAAAAGGCAGCGGACACCGAAGCCATGGCCGAAAGCATTCCGGACAATGGCGGCCTGTATTTTGTACCTGCCTTCACCGGGCTGGGCGCGCCGCACTGGAACATGAACGCCCGCGGCATGATGATCGGCATCACCGCCGCCACCACCAAGGAACAGATGGCCCGCGCGGCCCTCGAGTCCATGGCCTACCAGACTCGTGACCTGCTCGAAGAAATGGAACGGAACTCCGGCGTCAAGCTCAAAGAGCTCAAAGTTGACGGCGGCGCTGCCCAGAACGATTTCCTCATGCAGTTTCAGGCCGATATCCTGAACTGTAACGTTATAAGACCAAAGGATATTGAAACCACCGCCCTTGGCGCTTGTTACCTTGCCGGCCTCGGCTGCGGCATCTTCGAAAACGAAGACCAGATCAAAGCCCTGTGGGAAGCCGACCGCGTCTTCACCCCGCAGATGGACGAAGCGACAAGAGAAGCCCTGTACAGCCAGTGGTGCAAAGCCGTCGAAAAATCAAAAGACTGGTTATAAAAAAAGCCCTTCGGGGCTTTTTTTAGGTAGAAGGTTGAAAGGTGAAGGTGGAAAGTTTGGTACAAATATGCTCTGCACATTTGATCAGATGTGGCCTGTGGCCGCAGTTTAAATCGTTTTTGCGTCAGCTAAAGCGCGCATTAACTTTCCACTTTCCACCTTCCACCTTCAACTTTTTCCTTGACGTTTATTTTTTTCTGTGATAATATTTAGACAATTGGTGAGTGACTATGAGTAAAATTGACTTTGGAAAATTTCAAATGATCCCGTCCATCAGACGGCTTAATGATTTAGAGGTGGCCCTCAAAAGTTCGAGGGAGATCGTCCTCCTGACCGAAGCCAATATCGCCAATCTGCAGTCCCTGGTGGAGATGGTCCACCGGAGCGGCAAGGACGCCTGGGTAAACCTGGAGCTTCTCGGAGGCTTTGGACGTGACCAGGTGGGCATGAAGCTGCTGAAAAACTATTACAGGGTGGACGGCGTGATGTCGACCGACAGCACCAAGCTCGGCATGGCCAAGCGGTGTGGCCTGGTAACAGTGCAGCGTTTCTTCATTGTCGATTCAAGGGGCTTTGATACCAGCCTGAGGATTCTGGAATCCGCCAAGGTCGACGCAGCCGAAGTGCTGCCCGCCGTAGCGGCCCTCGGTTTTATAGACGAGCTGAAACGGGTATCCCGGATTCCGCTGTTGGCAGGAGGCTTTATCCAGACCGCTGAGATGATCGAAAAGGTACAGCATGCCGGTTTCGCAGGGATCACCATTAGCAAAAAGGCTTTCTGGTAAACTTTTAAAAACAAAATAGTAATGCATGGATGGTTTTTGGTGAGTCCTGCTTAATAGACACACAGTGCACAAGGGGTGTAAGACTGTGGGTTTATTAAGCGGGACTTTTTTTCGTATTATTTTGGGGGACCGGGCCTGCAGATAGGCCCGGAAAATTGTGAACCATCGGCTAAAAGCCGAAAATATAGATCCATGAAAGGGGTTAAAAACAATGGGAAAATATTTACTTGGTTTAGACAACGGGGGGACAATGACAAAGGCGGCGCTGTACGACCTGAACGGTAAGGAAATCGCGGTTTCCAGCCGGAAAACAGAAATGTACCAGCCAGCGCCTGGTTTTACCGAAAGAGATTGTGAAGAAATGTGGGCCGCCAATGTCGGCGCGATCCGCGCAGTGCTGGAACAGTCCGGCATCAGCGGTGAAGAAGTATTGGGCGTGGCCGCCACCGGCCACGGCAACGGCATGTACCTTATGGGCTATGACGGGAGAGCGCCCTACAACGGGATGATCTCAACCGACTCCAGAGGCAAGCAGTACGCCATTGACTGGATGAAGGACGGCACCTTTGAAAAAATCCTGCCAAAGACCATGCAGTCAGTATGGGCCGGCCAGCCGACCACACTGCTCCGTTGGTTCATGGATAACCGTCCGGATGTACTGGAAAATACCCAGTGGATTTTCATGTGCAAGGACTATATCCGCTATAAGCTGACCGGCGAAGCCTACGGCGAAATCGCCGATATGTCGGGCTCCAGCCTCATGAATGTCCGCGATGTGTGCTACGACAAGGACCTGCTGGCCGATATGGGTCTCGAAAGCATTTATGACAAGCTGCCGCCGCTCAAGTATTCCGGCGAAATCTGCGGCTATATCACCGAGGACGTGGCAGGGCTGACAGGCTTAAAGGCTGGAACACCAGTGGCCGGCGGCTGTATGGACATCCATGCCTCCGCCATGGCTGTGGGCATCACCGATGAAGAAAAAATGTGTGTGGTAGCAGGTACCTGGAGCATTAATGAGTACATCAGCAAAAAGCCAGTGGTGGATAAGGATCTGTTTATGACCTCAATCTACACCATGCCGGGCTACTGGATGATCCTGGAAGGCAGCCCGACCTCTGCCAGCAACCTCGAATGGTTCCTGGCAGAAATCCTGAAGGACGTGAACCTGGGCGACAAGGACATTTACGAATATTCCAACAAGTGTGTAGACGGCATCGGCGACCAGGACTGCGGCGTGGTATTCCTGCCCTTCCTGTTCGGCAGCAATGTTAACATTAACGCCAAGGGCGCCTTTATCGGGCTGCAATCCTGGCACACCCGCGAAAACCTGCTGCGCGCTGTCTACGAAGGCATTGTCTTCTGCCACAAATACCACATCGAAAAGCTGCTCAAGTTCAGAGACCAGCCCAAGATGATCCGTATGGCCGGCGGCGTCGCCAAATCCGAAATCTGGGTTCAGATGTTTGCTGATATCCTTCAGGTGCCTATTGAAGTGGCCAGAAGCCAGGAGCTCGGCGCTTTAGGCTCAGCCATCTGCGCCGGTATCGCGACTGGAACCTTTGATTCCTTCCAGTCCGCGTCCGAGTCCATGGTCGACATTATGTACACCGCCGAACCAAACCCGGAAAAATTCGCCGAGTATGACAAAAAATACGCGCGGTACAAAAAAGTCATCGAAGCCCTTGACCCGATCTGGGACGAGTATTGAAGCTGAATCCGGTTTCTGAAAGAAACCGGTAGGACGAAGGAGTGTGAGCGGTCGTCCGGCAATGAAGCAAATGCAGATAATCCAGAAATGCTCCAAGTTTGAAATAAAAATTTCTGGATTATCTGTAAACAATTGAAAGGGGGATGGCGTGCCGGTCCGGCACACCACCCCTCACAGAAAAAAGTTGAAAACTGAAAATGGAAAAGGACAGCACCAAGCCGTCCGTTTTCCACTTTCAATTTCCAATTGACAAAAAAGGGGTGCAAAAATGGATTTAAAATTAAAAGGAAAAAACGCAGTGGTCACCGGAGCCTCCAGGGGTGTGGGACGGGCCATTGCACTGGGACTGGCAAAGGAAGGGGTTAACCTCGTCATCTGCGCCAGCCGTATGGGAGCTACCATCGAAGAAGTGGCAAAGGAAGCAGAAAGCTACGGTGTCAAAGCGACCGCGCTGGCGGCGGATCTCGGGTCCTCTGAGAGCACGCTGGCCTTTATGCAGGAAGCCGAACGGCTTCTGGGCGATCTGGACATTCTGGTCAACAACGCAGGCATCTGGCTCCAGGGCTGGTGCCAGGAAATCCCGCTTGAGGACTGGCAGCGTTCACTGGATGTCAACCTGACTGGGCCATTTTTAACCTCTCAGTATTTTGCAAAATCCAATCTGGGCAAGGGGCGTCCGGGCAGGATTATCAACATCAATTCCCAGGCTGCTTTTAACGGCTCCACCACCGGCCATGCCCACTACGCGGCCAGCAAGGCCGGCATGGTCGCCCTGACCATCTCCATGGCCAGAGAGCTTTCCCCCAGGGGGATCACGGTTAACGGCATTGCCTTAGGTATCGTCGCCACCGACATGACAAAGGAATCCCGCGAGAACAAGCCCGGCTACTACGAAAGCCGTATCCCTCTGGGCCGTGTGGCCGAGCCCGAGGACATCGCAAACATTGTCGTGTTCATGGCCTCAGAGCCAGCCGGGTACCTGACGGGGACCACGCTGGACGCCACTGGCGGCATGCTTATGCGGTAAAAACCGGCCAGAGACCGCCATCGCTGCGTTGTTGCCTGAACGGGTGCGGTTACATATGCGCAATATGCGCCCTTGCCCTTATCCGGCAGACGCCTTGCGCTTACGGCCTCTGACGCAGTTTTGGGCTCTGGCATTATTTAATTGGTTAAACGAGTATTAAAGAGTATAGTTAAGGAGTTTGCAATGAAAAATTACGATGTAATCATTATCGGCGGGGGCATCACCGGTACCGGGATCGCCCACGAGCTGGCAAAGTATGATGTGAAAACAGCCCTGATGGAGCGGGGAATGGATGTGGGTATTGGCGCCACCAAGGGAAACGGTGGCGTCGTCCACCCGGGGTACGACCCGCATCCGGGCACCCTGAAGGCCAAGCTGAACCCGGCAGGCGCCAGAATGTACCCGAAGCTCTCCAAGGAACTGGGCTTTGACCTGCGCCATACCGGCACCCTGGTCGTCGCATATTCCGACGCCGACCTGAAAAAGGTGGACGAGCTTTTGGACAACGCCAAAGTCAATGGGGTTGACCAGGTAGAAAAAATCAACGGCGAGCAGCTCAGAAACCGCGAGCCGTTCATGAACCCGGCAGCAGTGGGGGCGCTGCTGGCCCACACCACCACCATGATCGACCCCTTCGAGGTCGCCATCGCCTTTGCCGACAACGCCAAGGATAACGGCACCGACATTCTGACAAACCATGAGGTTCTGGGCATTACCAAGGATGAGGACGGCCTCTTTACCGTGCGCACCTCAGCCGGAGATTACAGAACCCGCTACGTGGTCGACGCCGCCGGTGTCCACGCCGACGATGTGGCCGCCCTGGCAGGCATTCATGAGTACCGCGTGCAGGGCCGTCACGGCAATATCTGTGTGCTGGACAAGGAGCTCTCTACCCCCATCAGCACGGTTATGTTCCCGTGCCCAAGCCCGGAAACCAAAGGCCTGGCCCTGATCCCGACCGTCTCTGGCAACACCCTCATCGGTTCCACTGCCACCATGAAGGACGACAAAGAAGATGTGACCAACGACGCCGAGGGCATTAATGAATTGATCGCTGGCGCCAGACATCTGGTGCCGGATATTGACATCAGCAAAATTATCCGTACCTTTGCCGGCCAGCGCCCTGTAGCGCTGGACAACGGCAACGACTTTTACATCGCAGAGTCCGAGACCGTGCCAGGCTTCATCCATGCAGCCGGTATTCAGTCACCCGGAGCTGCCTCCTCACCGGCCATTGCCGAGTATGTCCGCGATCTGCTGGCAGACGCAGGCCTTGAGCTCAAAAAACGTGAGGGCTACAACCCTTACCGTGAGCCCGCGCCGGATTTCAGCAAGCTTTCCGTTGAAGAACAGGACGCGCTCATCCGAAAAGACCCGGCCTATGGCCGTATCGTCTGCCGCTGCGAAACGGTGACCGAGGGCGAAATCGTCGCTGCCATTCACGAGGGCGTGGGCGCTAAGACAGTCGAGGCGGTTAAGCGCCGGACCAGAGCCGGTATGGGACGCTGCCAGAGCGGCTTCTGCCAGTACCGCGTCATGCAGATTTTAGCCAGAGAGCTGGGGATTCCAGAAGAAGAAGTCCACTTCGAGGAAAAAGCTTCGCAGGTACTGTTTGGAAAACTGAAGGGTTAAGGAGAGTAGAGCAATGAAAATTTTAGATTATGATGTCGTCATTATCGGCGGCGGCCCTGCGGGTCTGGGCGCTGCAGTTAAAGCAAAGGAAAACGGCGCCCGGGTAGCGGTCATCGAGAGAAACGATGAGCTGGGCGGTATCTTAAACCAGTGTATTCACAGCGGTTTCGGTCTTCAGTACTTTAAAGAGGAGCTGACAGGGCCGGAATATGCCGAGCTGTTTATCAATAAAGCCAAAGAAGCCGGTATTGACTGCTATTTAAAGACCATGGTCCTGGATATTACAGAAGACCGCAAGGTCACAGCGATCAATGAAGAAGGCACAGTCATTTTCAATGCGGGAGCCGTGGTTTTAGCCATGGGCTGCCGCGAGCGAACAAGAGGGGCAATTAAGATCCCGGGATCAAGACCGGCCGGTGTTTTTACGGCAGGCCTGGCTCAGCGCTATGTGAATATGGAAAACTTTAAACCGGGCAGCAGGGTTGTCATTCTGGGCTCCGGCGATATCGGCCTCATCATGGCCAGACGCCTGACCCTGGAGGGCATCGACGTTGTGGGCGTGTACGAGCTGATGCCGTACCCCAACGGCCTGTACCGTAATATTAAAAATTGTCTGGACGATTTTGATATTCCGCTGCACCTGTCCACCACGGTTACCAAAATCAACGGCAGTGACCGGGTCGAATCCATTGAGGTCACTAAGGTTGACGAAAACCTTCAGCCAGTAGAGGGGACTGAAGAAACCATAGAGTGCGATACACTTTTACTGTCCATTGGTCTGATCCCGGAAAATGAGTTGTCAAAAAAAGCGGGCGTTCTGCTGAACCCGGTTACGAACGGCCCGTTGGTCGACGACTCGCTTGAAACAAACGTCGCCGGTATTTTTGCCTGCGGTAATGTGCTCCATGTCCACGACCTCGTCGACAATGTTACCATGGAGGCAGAGGAGGCCGGCGCGAGCGCTGCCCGTTACGCCAAGGCGGCCAAGGCGAAGGAAGGAGACGCCCTCGCTGTCAAGCCGGAAGGACTTGTGCGTTACACTGTGCCTTCAAAAATTTATAAAGGTGAAAATGACCATGTCATTGTCAAGTTCCGCGTGGGCCGCCCAGTGGACAATGCCAGAGCCGTAATCACAAGCGGCGGCGAGGTAGTCTTTGAGAGCAGGAAAGCCCGGAAGTTTATCCCGAGCATCATGGAAGAAATCAAGCTGAAAGCAGAGCAGCTGGAGGCGCTTACAGAGCCCCTGGTAGTGACTGTAAAGGAGGCGTAAAAATATGAAAGAAGTAACAATGTGCTGCACAACCTGCCCGTCTGGCTGCGCCCTGGTGGTGACCGTGGACGGTGACAAGGTCGTAAAGGTTGAAGGAAACACCTGCAAACGCGGGATCAAATTTGCCGAAAAGGAACTGGTAGCGCCTGAAAGAATGCTCACCAGCACCATTCTGGTGCGCTGCGGCGGCCAGGAATGCCTGATCCCCATCAAGTCGAAGGAGCCCATGCCAAAGGATAAAATGCTGGACGCCATGACCGCTATCAAAGCGGTGCGCCTGGATCACCCGGTTAAAATGGGCGAGGTCATTATCCCGAACATCGCGGACTGCGGCGTCGATATTGTCGCCTGTAAGTCTATGGAAGGGCAGGCCTGAAGATGTTAGTAACCCTGAATGAAATCATGAAGGACGCCTACGCCAAAAAGTACGCGGTGGGGGCCTTCAATACCGTTAATCTCGCCAGCATCCGCGCGGTGCTGGACGCGGCCGAAAAGCTGGATGCGCCGGTTATTTTACAGCACGCCCAGATCCATGAGAGCGTTGCGCCCCTCAAGGTCATCGGGCCCGTCATGCTGGAAATGGCCAGGGCCGCCCAGGTGCCCGTCTGTGTGCATCTGGACCACGGCGAAGACATCGACTATCTGCTCTCCGCCATGGAAATGGGCTTTACCTCAGTCATGTTTGACGGATCGGCCCTGCCCTATGATGAAAATGTGGCAGGAACCCGCGCAGTGGTACAGGCCGCTGCCAATTATAATGTCTCTGTCGAGGCAGAGCTGGGACGCGTCCTTCGGCCAGAGGGCGGCGGAGAACCCTCCGAGGAGGAAGCAGACCTCACGCCAGAGGACTGCTACACCAAGCCCGGGGAAGCCCTAGCCTTTGTGGAGGCTACAGGCATCGACGCCCTGGCCATCGCTTTCGGCACAGCCCACGGCGTGTACGAAGCCGAGCCAAAGCTGGATTTTAACCGCATTGCGGAAATCCGCAGGGCTGTGAACATGCCCCTGGTCATGCACGGCGGCTCCGGCGTTGGCGACGTCGACTTCAGAGAGGCCATTAAAAACGGCGTCACCAAGGTCAACTACTTTACCTATATGTCTTTAGCCGGCGGTGACGCCGTCAAGGCCTTTTTAAAGGAAAACGCGGCCCGGGCCGAGATTCGTTACGACGAGCTGGCCGAAGCCGCCAGGATCGCAATGCAGGCCCATGTCGAGCATGCCATTGGGATCTTTACAAAACAAGCCTAATCCAAATCATTGTTAGTATAAACCCTGTGAAAGCCGCCGGCGCATCCTCCCCGATCAGTCCGGCGGCTTTTACGCAGGCTTCTTTAAGAATTCTTTACTTTACAGGGCAAGGGCGTTCCGGTATAATTAAAGAGATATTAATCTTCTTTGTTTTCAACAAAGAGCTTTTTCAATCAGTTTAAGGAGGTTGAATATGAAAGCAAGCGGAAAAACCTTTATCAAGGTTACAGCAATTATTCTTATTATTTTAGGCGCCTTTTCTGCTTTAACCGGGGCACTGTCCATGGCTGGCAGCAGCATGATGGGCTCTGTGGCAAACGACCCGGCTGTACAGGACGCCCTCGCACAGGCAGGCTCATCGGTTTCTACAGACGAGCTCGCGCGTATGGCCATGATCAGCGGCGGCATGCTGCTGGGAATGGGGATCTTGTATCTGGTCGTTGGCATCTTAGGCGTTATCTTTGCCAAGAACACCGGAAAAGCCAAGCTTTTAATGGTTCTCGGCGGGATCGTAGCCGTTCTGGCCATTGTCAGCACCGTGATCAATATTATTAACGGCGCCAGCATGAGCGGCGTTTTTATGGACCTGGCCTTTATCGTGCTCGCCGGCCTGTACTTCCTGGGCGCCAAGCTCAATAACGATGACGCCAAAGCCGAAATGGCCGCCGC
>OCAG01000397.1_pt1 | contig 32849 bp, 27 predicted proteins | sample 1477111 | NCBI WGS metagenome assembly OCAG01 (sample SAMEA2580288, study PRJEB22360) | human gut metagenome | biome: human gut; feature: human-associated habitat; material: faeces | place: Denmark | collected 2008/2010 | reverse complement strand
AAAAATTTTTGCCTTATTTGACGTATTCTTATAACAAGGGAGTGAAAGGGGACGATATATGGATTTCAAGGAATTATTGTCTTTTGAACATAAAAATATGTTGGAATTGTTGGATTTACTGCAACAAGAGCAGACATTTTCTGTTTTGATGGCTGCAGAAAAACTAAAGGTGAGCGACAAAACCATCCATTGTTACATTCAACGTTTTGAAAAAAAGCAGGAAACGTTTAAGATAGAAGGGCTTTGTAAGATTTATACAACGACCAAAGGAATTGTAAAATATCGTGAATTATGCGTTTGTGGCTTGGCTCGGTTTAGACAAAAATTTTGTTATTTTATTCCCGAATTTTATATTTTACGTTGTCTAATTGAAGAGCGAATCAATTATGCGCAATTGACCCAGGTATTGGGATTACAGGAATCAACTCTTCGGAAGAAACTTTCTAATATTCGACGTTGGCTAGTTAATTTTGATATTATTGTACGTCAAAAACATTACGATTTAACTGGCAATGAATGGCAAATTCGACAGTTAATCCTTTGTTTTTATTTGTTTTTTCAAGAAAGCTGTCTGGAAGAAAACAGAGAAATGACTCGGAAAATCATTACCTTTTTTGAGTTGGATTTAAATGTAGCACAACAGAATCATCTTAGTTGGCTAATTTATATTTGGGAGAAACGATATAGAGGCGGGCATGAAATTTCAGTGCCAAAGGCTAATTTATTTCAACAAACAAGTGCTTTTTTTTATTTATTTCGTGTGGAAGTGTTGAGCACTTCTTTTATGTCTCTTAAAGAACAAAAAGCGTTATTTGTGATTCTTGAAGCACATTTTGGTGGTTGCTTTGGCAAGAGAGCGCGAAAGTATTTTATTCATGAGCAAATGAAAATAGAAAGTTTATGCTTAAAAACAGCTATTTTTATTATGAAAGAAATTAGGAGAAATTTTACACAACATCATTTTAATTATCAAGAAATTCATTTATGTCGATTTTTAAGTACGCATATGAATAGTTTATTAGACGGACAAGCATGGTTGCCAGCTCATAAACAGGAACAAACACTCGCTGCTCGTTATCATCAAACTTGGCACAGATTACAGAAACTAATTAGGCTTTTAAAACACCTGTATCCAGTCTTTACTTCAGTAAAAGAAAGGGAATTGACGAGTTGCTATTTTTATCACATCCTAGATTTATTTGACCCGATTTTATATGAAAAAAAATATATTATTTGCCTATTGACGGACTTTCCTCCAGAAAAGGAACAAGCGTTGGGGCAATCTATAAAAAGCTATTTCAGTGAAAAAAAGAATATTACAATTATTCATGGAAAACCAACGTATCAACTTCACCAAGTACACCTCTTAATTGTCAATCATTTGTTTCAGATGAACGTAGCGCTTTCTTCTAAGACAGTGGTTTATTTGCCAGAGGAATTATCTCCTGCTTTTTTTGAAAAAGTCGAAGCGAATCTACCGTAAGAAGTCCAATTTTGTCTAAATAGTGTTAAAATGAAGAAGTAAGAGGAATGGATGAGGAGGATATTAAAATGAAACAACTGCAATTTGGTACAAGTGACGAAACAGTTTCTTCGGTTATCTTAGGATGTATGCGCTTAAATGGTGCTGAAAATCCTCAACAGGTAATTGAAACTGCTTATGATCATGGCATTACATTTTTTGATCACGCCGACATTTATGGTGGCGGCGACTGCGAAACCATTTTTGGTAAGGCTTTAAAAGAAAGTACCATTCGTCGTGAAGATATTTTTATACAAACGAAATGTGGGATTCGTCAAGGCTTTTTTGACTTTTCAAAAGCACATATTTTAGAAGCGGTCGAAGGGAGTTTACAGCGTTTAGGTGTAGATTCAGTCGATGCATTATTGTTGCATCGTCCAGATACTTTAGTGGAACCAGAAGAAGTAGCTGAAGCTTTTCATTTATTAGAAAAACAAGGAAAAGTTCGCTATTTTGGTGTAAGTAACCAAACGCCAGGACAAATTGAACTTTTAAAAACAGCTGTTAAACAACCGTTATTAGCCAATCAATTACAATTTGGCATCAAGCATACTGGCATGGTGGATCAAGGCTTACAAACAAATATGGAAATATCAGGAAGCATTGATTATGATCATGGTATTTTAGATTATTCACGGTTGAAACAAATGACTATTCAAGCATGGTCACCGTACCAATATGGTTATTTTGAAGGTGTCTTTATTGGAAATGAAAAATTCCCTGAGTTAAATCAAAAATTAAGCGAATTGGCTGAAAAATATCAAACAACGCCAACTGGTTTAGCCAGCAGCTGGATTCTGCGCCACCCTGCTAATATGCAAGTCATCGCAGGAAGTATGAATCTTGGTAGAATTGAAGAAATTGCTAAAGCAGCAGACATTGTGATTAGTCGCGAAGATTGGTACGATATTTATCGTGCAGCGGGAAATGTTTTGCCGTAAAAAGATTCTCATACTTGTGAAGATTCAGCGTGTATTGCTGATTGATTTTGGTATTTGATATAGTTGTCACTAAGGAACTATGTCAAATACCTTTTTCTTTCATTCTGCAATCGCCGTCTACTGCAAATTCTGTAGTTTTTTGTTAAAATAGAAAGGAAACTAGTTTGCTAAAGATGAGGGGAAAAAAATGACCAAAAAAAAATTATTACTCGTTGATGGAAACAGTGTAGCCTTTCGTGCATTTTTTGCGCTACATAACTCATTAGAACGATTCAAAAATAAGAACGGCTTGCATACAAATGCTATTTATGCGTTTAACAATATGTTTGAAAATGTAATGCAAAAAGAAATGCCTACTCATGTTTTAGTCGCTTTTGATGCAGGGAAAACCACATTCAGAACAGAATTTTATTCAGAATATAAAGCCGGACGTTCAAAAACACCTGGGGAATTTAAAGAACAAATGCCGTATATTCGTGAACTTTTAGAAGGTTTAGGCGTAAAATATTATGAACTACCTAACTATGAAGCAGATGATATTATTGGTACATTAGCCAACAAAGTTGATAAAGATGAATTTGATGTTGTCGTGTTATCAGGGGACCGAGATTTGACACAATTAGCGACGGACACTGTCAAAGTAGATATCACTGTTAAAGGAGTTAGCGATATTGAATCATATACGCCTGAGCATATTGCTGAAAAATATGATGGGTTAACGCCTAAGCAAATTATTGATATGAAAGGGTTGGCTGGCGACACGTCGGATAACATTCCAGGTGTAACGAAAATCGGTGAGAAAACCGCGATTAAGCTGTTAAAACAATATGGCTCAGTTGAAGGGGTTTATGAGAATATCGATGAAATGAAAAAAAGCAAAATGAAAGAAAACTTGATTAATGATAAAGAGCAAGCCTTTCTTTCTAAACGTTTAGCGACAATTGAAGTCAATGCACCAGTCGAAGTCAATGTGGAAGACTTGGCATATGAAGGGAAAAACTTAGAAAAATTGGTTCCTTTTTATAAAGAAATGGATTTTAAACAATTTTTAGCTAAGTTGGACATTACAGAAGAACCTGTTGAAATGGAAGATATTTTATTTGAAGTAGTCGAAGATCAGTTAACCAATGAAATGTTTACAGACGATATGGCTCTTTATGTTGAGATGATGGAAGATAACTATCATACGTCACCGATTGTCGGCCTTGCTTGGGGCAACAACAAGAAGATGTATACCACGAATAATTTAGCTGTTTTTGAAAGTCAGCCATTTATCGACTGGTTGATGGATGAGACACGTAAAAAAAATGTCTATGATGCAAAACGGACGTACGTTGCACTAAATCGCTATGTAGGAAAAATGACAGGGATTGCCTTTGATGTTTTATTGGCTGCTTATTTACTTGATACCAATGACAATAACGCTGATATTGAAGGTGTAGCACAACATTACGGATATGATGCGATTCAATCTGATGAAGCCATTTATGGAAAAGGGGCCAAAAAAGGCTTGCCAGAGGACGAAGAAGTTTTCTTTGGTCATTTAGCACGTAAGATTAAAGCTATTCAATTTTTAACAAGCAAATTAGATAGCGAATTAACAGAAAAAAATCAAGCTGATTTATTCTATAAAATGGAATTACCACTTTCTCGTATTTTAGGCGATATGGAAATAACTGGTATCCGTGTTGATGCCACGCGCTTAAAAGAAATGCAAGTAGAATTTTCAGAACGCTTGAAAGAAATCGAAGAAAAAATCTATGCAGAAGCTGGCGAAGAATTTAATTTGAATTCACCTAAACAATTAGGCGTTATTTTATTTGAAAAAATGGGCTTACCTGTGATCAAAAAGACGAAAACTGGCTATTCAACAGCGGTAGATGTTTTAGAACAACTAAAAGAACAAGCACCAATTGTGGCCGATATTTTAACTTATCGTCAAATTGCCAAAATTCAATCGACCTATGTTGAAGGACTTTTAAAAGTAATTCAGCCAGATAATAAAATTCATACTCGGTATGTACAAACACTAACACAAACAGGACGATTAAGCTCAGTAGATCCTAATTTACAAAACATTCCTATCCGTTTAGAAGAAGGCCGAAAAATTAGAGAAGCGTTCGTACCAAGAGAGGATAATTGGTTGATTTTCTCTTCTGATTACTCTCAAATTGAGTTACGTGTGCTCGCGCATATTTCTAATGATGAGCATTTAAAAGAAGCGTTTGTGGAAGGACAAGATATCCATGCCAGCACTGCAATGCGAGTTTTCGGTGTTGAAAAAGCAGAAGATGTCACACCTAACATGCGTCGTCAAGCTAAAGCGGTGAATTTTGGAATTGTCTATGGTATCAGTGATTACGGCTTGTCCCAAAACTTAGGCATTACTAGAAAGCAAGCGCAACAATATATTGACACCTATTTTGAAAAATATCCAGGCGTGAAACAGTACATGGAAGAGATTGTCCGCGATGCCAAAGACAAAGGCTATGTGGAAACATTGTATCATCGCCGTCGTTATTTAAGTGATATTAATTCAAGAAACTTTAATCTACGTTCGTTCGCTGAACGTACAGCGATTAATACACCGATTCAGGGAAGTGCCGCAGATATTTTAAAAATTGCGATGATTGAAATGGCGCGTCGTTTAAAAGAAGAAAAATTACAAGCGACAATGTTATTACAAGTGCACGACGAATTAGTTTTTGAAGTACCAGAATCAGAATTAGAACAATTAAATCAACTCGTCAAAGAAGTGATGGAGCACGCAGTTTCCTTACATGTGCCACTTATCACCGATAGCAGTTGGGGAAAAACATGGTATGAAGCAAAATAATAGCTTACCTATTAAGAACGATGAATAAAATAAGGATAAGTAGGATCTGGACGTTGATATCTAAGCGTTCAGACCTCTTTATATAAAGGAGCAAAAATAATGCCAGAATTACCAGAAGTAGAAACAGTGCGAAAAGGACTTGAAAAACTTGTTGTAGGAAAAACCATTCAAGAAGTCATTGTTTTTTGGCCAAGAATTATTGAATCACCAGAAGTTGATGTATTTCAAGGTCAATTAGCTGGTCAAACGATTGAAGGGATTGAGCGAAGAGGAAAATTTCTGATTTTTAAATTGTCTGATAATGATATGATTTCTCACTTACGGATGGAAGGAAAATATGAGTTTCATCAGGCTGATGATGAAATTGCCAAACATACCCATGTAATGTTTACTTTTACAGATGGCACGCAATTACGTTATTTAGATGTACGGAAATTTGGCCGTATGACATTGGTTCCTAAGAATCAAGGTCATCAATATAAAGGGATTTTAGCTTTGGGCCCAGAGCCAACACCAGACGTTTTCCAATTAGCTACTTTTCAACAAGGCTTGAAAAAGCATCATAAAGCAATTAAGCCATTGCTGTTAGATCAAAAGCTAGTGACGGGTTTGGGGAATATTTATGTAGATGAAGCACTTTGGCAAGCGCAAATCCATCCAGAACAACCAGCAGATTCCTTAAAACCTGCGGAAGTTGCTACGTTGTATCAAGCAATCATTGACGTCTTGGCACGCGCTGTTGAAGCAGGTGGAACCACCATCCGCACCTATCTAAACGCGTTAGGAGAAGCAGGGACTTTTCAAATAGCGTTGAATGTCTATGGGCAAACAGGCTTACCTTGCAATCGTTGTGGTACGCCAATTGTTAAAACAAAAGTGGCACAACGTGGTACGCATTATTGTCCACAATGCCAACAATTGAAAGGTCGTCGATTGAAATGACAAAAGTTTTAGGCATTACAGGAGGGATTGCGACAGGTAAAAGTACGGTTGTTGCTCTTTTTAAAAAAGCGGGTTATCCAATTGTTGACGGCGACATTATCGCCCGCGAAATTGTTGCAAAAGGGCAACCAGCCTTAGCCGCAATCGTTGAAACTTTCGGACCAGAAATAGTATTAACAACTGGTGAATTGGATCGGAAAAAGTTAGGACAATTAATTTTCGCTAGTCCTCAAAAAAGAGAGCTGTTAAATGAAACGCTGAAACCTTTTTTAAGAAAAGAAATTTTACGTCAAATTGAAGAAGCTAAAAAGAAAGCCGCCCTGGTTATTGTTGATATTCCTCTGCTTTATGAAGCTCATTATGAGGCGATTATGGATCAAGTTGCTGTGGTATATGTACCAGAAAAGATTCAAAAAGAGCGTCTGATGGCCCGAAACCAATTAACAGAAGAAGAAGCGCAACAACGAATTGCTAGCCAATGGCCGATTGAAATGAAAAAAGAACGAGCAGATATCGTGTTTGATAACCAAGGAACTAGAGAAGAAACGGAACAACAAGTGAAGAAGTGGCTAGAGGAACAAACTGGAAAGAAGTGAATATTTTTTAAATGGCGTAAAATGTTTTGAAAATTTCAGAAAAAACAGTGAAAGTCTTTGTTTTTATTAAAGAATGGCAAAGATTCAACTAAGAACCAGTTCTAAAGACCTAGTAATAGCGCAATTTCATGTTATAATATAGGCAACAAAAATTATACAGAATAGAAGAGGTGAACGTTATGCGTTGTCCAAGATGTCATCATAATAATTCCCGTGTTATTGATAGCCGTCAAGCAGATGATGGACGTGCAATTCGCCGTCGTCGTGAATGTGAAAATTGCAGTTATCGGTTCACTACATTTGAAAGAATTGAAGCGGCGCCATTACTTGTAATCAAGAAAAATGGGGATCGTGAAGAATTTAATCGTGATAAAATTTTGCGTGGGCTCATTCGCTCTGCGGAAAAAAGACCCGTTGCTATGGAACAAATGGTTCAAATTGTCGATAATGTTGAAAATCGAGTGCGTAGTTTAGGGGAAAATGAAGTCTCTACAACGCTTATCGGTGAATATGTGATGGAAGATTTAGTCAATCTAGATGAAATTGCCTACATCCGCTTTGCGAGTGTTTATCGACAATTCAAAGATATGAGCGTGTTTTTGAAAGAGTTACAGGACATTGTCGACAAAGCAAAATCTTCTTCTCCTGACTCAGAAAATTAAAAAGGAGGTCTTTCTTTGAAAGGAAATCGGCAAAGAATCCAACCAAAAAATATTTTTCAAGCGGTTATTGATTCACCGCTTTCTGATCAAGAGAAAGAGGTTTTAACCTTTTTATATCAACCAATTGTCGGCGCCAATGCGTTTAGTTTATATTGGCTTTTGTTATCTGAAACAACAGACTCAGAGGAGAATGGCTCGCTGTTTCATGCAGATTTAATTAGTTTGCTGGACTTAAGTTGTCAACAATTAGAAGAAGCTTGCTACAAATTAGAAGGCATTGGGTTGCTAGAAACGTATAAAAAAACAGATCGGGAATTAGGAGATTGTTATTTATATTATTTAAAAGCACCTGAAACAGCCGCTCGTTTTTTTAAAGATGAAGTGTTAGCTTTAGTGTTATTTAATCGGGTTGGACAACGGAAATTTGATCAATTAGTGCAAAAGTTCCAACCGCATCCTACCAAAACAGAGGGCTATCAAAATGTTTCCGCTAGCTTTCAAGAGGTTTATGCCTTTAAAGAAGAACAAATTGTTTCCGAAGCGAACCGATTGACAACAATTCAAGAAACTTTTTCTCAACAAGAAAAATCGAAGAAAATTTCTGTATCAACGGATTCTTTTGATTGGCACTATTTTGTGGAAGGTTTGCACCGTTTAGGTTTACAACTGCCTGAAGATGAGGCTAGTTTTCAAGAAGAAGTCTATGTTTTTCATCAATTATATGGCATCAATGAGTTAGATATGGTAGACTTTGCTTCGAAATCATTTGACTATTATACAAGTCGAATTTTGCCTAAGGAATTAGTGCGAACGATTCATCAAGCGTTTGATCCTGATAAAAAACCACAACCAACAAACGTAGTGACAAACAAGCAAGCACAATTGACGGTGGAAGAGCAACAAACGTATCGATATAACGCATTAAAAATGAATGGTTTTTCTGAACTGGATATTCAAATGATTATGGATAGTGAAAAGAATCCGCCTATTCAATATTTAGAAGCTTTAAAAAATAGTCGAGGCGGCTATACGACACCACAAGAACGTTCATTAGTGAAATATTTGGTTGCCAAATCAGGCTTACCGACTAGTGTGATTAATATTTTGATTAACTATGTTTACAATATTCAACAACAACCGACTTTAAAAGCGGAGTATGTGAATCGAATTGCGAATGAATGGGGACAAAGTGGCATTCATTCACCAGAAAAAGCAATTGAACATGTCAGAGAATTGGCAAAACAAAGCCAAACCAAACAAAAACAGCGACAACAAAATTATTCAGGGAAACGCCAAACTGTTCGACAAGAGCGATTGCCAGAATGGGCCGATCAGCCAAACGATGAAACAAAACTTTCCCCAGAAGAACAAGCCGAGTTAGATCGACAAATTCAAGAATTTTTAAACCAAGGAGGTGACCAATGATGGAAGACGTAGGAAAAGAAATGTCAAAAATTATCCAGAAGCGTGACATCAATGAACGGTATGAAGAGCTGGTTAACGAAGTATTGAAAGATCAAGATGTTCAAGCCTTTATACAAGCAAACCGAGAGCGTTTAAGCGATGAAGATATTCGTAAAAGTTATGCTAAGCTGTATGAATTTGTTCAAGAAAAAAAGAAATTTCAATTAAACGATCCAGCAATGATTGCTCCAGGCTATGAGCCAAGATTAATGTTGAATTTTCATTACATTGATGTAACGTATGTCCCAACGGCTGATTTAATCGCCCGTCAGAAGGAAGAAGAAATTCGTAATCGAGTAAGGGCAATGGACATGCCAAAAGATGTCCGAGAAGCAAATTTACGAGATTTCGATCCATCTTCTCAAGGTCGAGCCAAAGCGTTAGCAGAAGCAATGCAATTTTTAAGAGAATATCCTGCGACACCAAAAGAATTTCATAAAGGGCTCTATTTACAAGGCCCCTTCGGTGTAGGAAAATCTTTCTTATTAGGTGCGATGGCTAATGCTTTAGCAGAACGTGGATTTACTACGACAATTGTTCATTTTCCAACATTTACAGTAGAAATGAAGCAAGCCATTGGTCGCGATCAAGTTGGTGAAAAGCTCGATGCAGTAAAAAAATCCCCTATATTAATGATTGATGACATTGGTGCGGAATCCATGACTAGTTGGATTCGTGACGACGTTTTAAGCGTAATCTTGCAATACCGAATGCAAGAACAATTAGTTACTTTTTTCTCTTCCAATCTAGATTTAAAAGCTTTAGAAGAGCATTTAACCGTGACGCAACGAGGAGAACAAGAGCCGCTAAAAGCCAGACGAATTATGGAACGTGTGCGTTATCTGTCAAAAGAGATTACGATGACAGGAAATGATCGACGAAACGGTTAAAGCAATCCTTTTATTTTTATGGATTGCTTTTTTTCTTGCGTTTGAAGAGGTAGCGTAAGTTTCGCAAAAACAAGTACTTTTGTGTACACTGACAATAAAGAAGTGAGGAAAAGAGGCGTAACAATGAAGAGAAAACTTTGGATTTTTATTGGGGTATTCGTGGTGCTTCTGGGAGGATATTTTCTTTTGTTTAGAGAAAAATCCTATAAAGTAGAGGTGGAAAAAGTGAATCCAAAAATTCAACGCTTAATGTCGACAGACAAACAACATTTTTTAACAAAACATGAATTTCACACAAAAGAAACCGCTGAACGCAAAGATTTGTTGAAGTTTTTTATTGAAACCCGGCTCAAAACAGACGGCGGTTTTTTAACCAACTATTTACCAGATGCTGAACGCAAAGATGTCGCCACAGGACATGAGCTGCTAAGTGAGTCTTCGGGTCTATATTTGCGTAATTTAGCTTTTGATACGCAGGGACGTTTTGATAATTTTTACAAGCAGACGAAAGACACCTTTTACGACGGTGTCCAATTTAGTTACCGAATTGACGAGCAAGGCAATAAGTACAATGTCAATGCCTCGATTGATGATTTACGGATCATTCGTTCATTAATTGAAGCAGGGGGGCATTTTAAAACAGATCAGTACGATCAAGAAATTAAAAAATTAGGCAAGAGTTTTATGAAAACCTCTATGAAAGATAATATTCTAATTGATTTTTACGATAGTAAATCAAAACAACAGTCTTCAGAAACTTCTTTGTTTTATATTGACTTAATTACGCTGGGTTATCTATACAAAGAATTTGGGATTTCAGCAGACTACTTGCAGTATCATTACCAATTAATAGATGATGGCTATATTTCTGATGATTTACCTCTTTATCAAACGAAGTTTAATCATCAAACAAATAAATACGAAAACAACGGAACACTTAATATTATTGAATCTTTATTAACGATTGTCCATTTAAGTGAAGTGGGTATGGCGAAGCAGACTAGTATTGATTTTGTGCGAAAACAAGTTCAGCAAGGGACGCTTTTTAACTCGTATGATTTAAATGGATCGCCCGTGGATAAAAATCAATCTGCAGCTAGTTATGCGATAGCGGCTTTAATTGGTGTTGCCGAAAATGACAAAGAGTTGTATCGTGCGGCAATTACAGTACTTAATAATTTTCAAATTATGGATTCAAGCAGTCCGATTTATGGAGGATTTGGTGATAAAGTTACGAAACAAGTCTATTCCTATAATAACTTAATGGCTCTTTTGGCCTATGATTTCTAGATGAGGTGAAAGCATGGAAAAGATCAAAAAATACATGAACTCGGCTTTTGAATGGTTGAGTCGTTATATTTCTCCAAGTCTTTTGGCCGTTTTAGGGATTGGGTTAGTGACAAGCATTTTGTTATTTGTTTATCCGATTAATGGCTTGGGAGATAATGGCGAGTATTTTCGTGTGTTAAATTCAAATAGTCTTTATCGTGTCAATGGTGATAGCTACGACAATGTGGCCTATTTTGTTAAGGACTTTTCAATTATGCGTTATTTTAATGAAACAACGACGCACTTTGTTTCCACTCAACAATTTTTCATCACCATTGCCATTTGGCTTAATAAACTTTTTTATAGTCAAACACTTTTCGATATTCGTTTCTTAGGTTTCGTTTATCTTAGTTGTTTTTTAGTGTCAATTTATATTCTGGTACGAGGCTTAACCGAAGGCGTATCTTTGAAAAAAAGTTATCTTATCTCCTTGTTGGTTATTTTCATCTTGGGAGATACCTCCTATACGATTTATTTTAATTCCTTTTATACAGAAGCGACGAGTTTTTTACTTTCTGTGAGTGTCTTAGCATTTTCAGTCTATTTTTATCGGGTGACGAAACCACGAACTTGGCTCAGAAGAATAGTTTTAGTTATCTTGGCACAAGCAGTAGTACTTTTAATAGGAACAACACGCCAAGAATATTTGCTGATTATTGGCGTAATTATTGCTGGATTAGGATTTTTTGTCTACTTGTCACAACGTTACCAACGATTGTCAATGACGGCCTTTTTAATTGCGTTGATTGGTTTTACAACGTTAGCAGCTTTTATCGTTCCTAACGATATCTATGAACGTGATGTCTACCACAGTATGACGCGCGGTGTAATGAAGGATAGTAAGGTTCCAGATAAACGGATGTCAGAGGGCGGAATCAACCCGCAATATGGGTTGCAAAAGGGACGTTCCTACTTTGAAGAATACAGTCCTGTATCACCAACTTCTGAACAAATGAAAAAAGATTTTTTTGATAAAACGAGTTTTGGATGGGTGTTATTGAATTATTTAAATTATCCATCTGAATTATGGCAAGGACTGAATTCAGCGGTCCCAAATGTTTACTTAGTAAAGCCTAATAATGTGGGGAATTTTGAGAAAACGACGGGGCGTGCACCGCTGGAACAATCTAAATTTTTTATGGTGTATAACCGTATTAAAGCCAGTTTTTTCCCTAAAAACTTTGCTTTCTATCTATTATTAGGTGTGATTCTGTTTGGTTTATATGGCGTTGGTTTATACAGAGGACTCAAGAGAAACGAACCCAGATTAGTTTTTCGCTTCTTTTTAATGACAGGGATTTATCTTAATTTATTAGTTGTTTTCATTTCAACAATTATTATTGATGGGGATAGTGACTTAGTACGTCATTTGTTTTTAGTCTCAGTATTTTTAGATTTTCTCTTGTTACAAATTGTTTCTGATGTTATTGGTAAACGAATGTGGCAAGATACAACACCACAAGTCATTGGGGAGGTAGAGGGAATTGAAAAATAAACAATATCTTATTGGCTGGGTGTGTTTCTTACTCTTTTTCGTTTTTTGTGGCTTTGCCAAACCGGCGCTGGCTGCACCAAGTAAACATGTCTTACTTGTCTATGACAGCTTGAATATTGCTGGGAAAAAAGAAAATGATGTGGATGCTTTACAACGAGTGTTGACGAGTTTTGGAGTAGAAGTTCAGAGTGTGGCGGTATCAGATTATGTACCTGGCGAATTGCTAAATGATGGCTATGACAGTTTGATTTCTATGGTGAATTGGCCTGAACAAGCTGGCGTTATTGCCTCTGATTTTCTAGCAGATCGAGTTCATTTTAAAGGCAAACAATTACACATTGGTCGAAACATGCGTGACGATGAAAAACAATATTTTAGCGGTACGTGGAAAGAATTAAGTCATCGTCAATATCGGTTAGAAGATGAAAAAAACCGCTTTTCTCAAGTATTGCCTTTTCAAGATCAATCAGTTGTGCTGGAAAATACGCAAGGTCAGACGGTTGGCCGATTAAAAACACAAGAATTAGCACCAGAAGAATATCCATTTGGTGTAATTGAGAATGGGCATGCTTTTCTACCAATGTTTGAACGCAAAGGCGCTGTTTTTTTAGAAAGCTTAGACGTAATTAGTCAATGGCTGGAAAGTGAAAAAATGTCACGGCCGTTTTTGACGATTTCTGATTTTAACCCGTTAAGAGATATGTCTGTGGCAACCTATTTGCAAGAAGAATTAGTTAAAACCACGTATCCTTATATTTTATCCAGTACGAGCGTTTCACAAAACAATACGATTTTACCTTATAAACTATTTACGAATGCGTTACGTGCGTTTGCTTCGACGGGGGTCATTTTCTTAGAAACACCGGTCGTTAACAATGTTGATTTAAATGACCAACGTGCCTTGAAACAATTGATGGAGCAGCAGATTAGTTTATTGGTCGACAGACATGTCTATCCAGTAGGCATTTCTGCTCCAGGATACTGGAATCAAGACCTTCAATACCAAGAGGATGGTCTAGCAATTAGTGATACAGTGATTCTAAGAGAAAATCCGCCGATTGAACGCGTTTTTTATCGGAACCAAACGGGAGAATCAATCACTTATAAGAATGCTTTGTTTGATTTACCGTATGATTATTTATCGGGGATTGAATGGACGGATAAAGATAATCCGAATGACTATCGATTTCCAATGCCGACCACCATTAGTTTTTCATTTCCAAATTCTAAAAAAGAAGTGGATCATCTAATTCAAGAAGTCAAGGAAGCACCAATAGTGTTTAGTGTTTCAGAAGCAGATCAACATTTCACTGTTCAAACACAAACGCAGAAAATCGAATTTCGGAATAATCGGTTCTTCTTAAACAATCAAATTGTCAATGGTTTGGCTGATACAGGGGCCTCAACAGTTGAAAAACAACGATTTACAGAGTTATTTTCATTCTTTTTCAGCATCACAAATAATATTTTAGTTGGCGTTGTTACACTGACTTTAATCATCCTGATTATTTTGTTTATGATTGGACGAAAGAATTATCGGTCGAAATATATTAATAAGGAGGAAGACAAATGACCATTGCTGACATTGTAATGTTAACAGCAACTATCATTATTTGGAGTCTACTAATTGTAAATATTCTCTTAGTTATTTTTGGCTATGTTTATTATTTAAAAACAGATCCTGTCGCACCACCACCTGTAGAGGACGAAGACGCGCCGTTTGTTTCAATTATGGTGCCGGCCCATAATGAAGGAATTGTCATTGTGCGAACAGTTGAAGCGTTATTGAATTTTAATTATCCGCAAGATCGCTATGAAATTATTGTGATTAATGACAACTCAAGTGATAATAGTGCTGAGCTTTTAGCGAATGTCCAAAAAAAGGCGGTTAATCGAAATTTGCAGATTATTAATACAGACAATATAACAGGTGGGAAAGGTAAGTCTAATGCCTTAAACATTGGTTTCAAGCAAGCCAAGGGGGACGTGATTGCCATTTATGATGCGGACAATACACCTGAACCGAATGCACTCCGTTATTTAGTTGGAGAGTTAATCGCTAGTGAGGAATACGGCGCGGTTATTGGTAAATTTAGAACGAGAAATCGCAATGCAAGCTTGTTGACACGTTTTATTAATATCGAAACACTTGCCTTTCAATGGATGGCACAAGCCGGTCGTTTTCAATTATTTAAGTTATGCACGATTCCTGGCACAAATTTCATTGTTCGTCGTAGTATTATTGAAGCCATTGGCGGCTGGGATGACAAAGCGTTAGCCGAAGATACAGAAATCAGTTTCCGCATCTATATGATGGGCTATAAAATTAAGTTTCAACCAAAAGCAGTGACGTGGGAGCAAGAGCCACAAACTTTGTCAGTTTGGTTCCGACAACGGACGCGATGGGTCAAAGGCAATATTTATGTCATTGTTAAAAATGCTAAATTATTGTTTAATCCTAAAGCGAGTCGGATCCGTTTTGATATTTTATATTTCTTGTCCATTTATTTTCTCTTAATGACATCGCTCGTTTTGTCAGACATCATGTTAGTTTTATCAATGTCTGGTTACTTAACAACGACCCTGCAAGGATTTAGCAATTCCTTGTGGTTGTTAGCGATTTTGTTATTTATTTTCAGTACTTTTGTCAGTATTACAACCGAAAAAGGCGAAATGACTTTAGAGAATATCTTAATTATTGCCTTGATGTATATTACATACAGTCAGATGTGGCTAGTAGTCGCCGCTTATGGCATGGTGATGTATATTAAAGAAAATGTTTTTCATAAACAAACACAAACAAAATGGTACAAAACTGAACGATTTAAATAAGGAGGAAACGTGCAATGAAACAAAAAACAGTCACTTTAATAGGGTTGTTCTTTCTGGCAATTCTGATTGGTGTCGCAAGTCCGACCGTATACGCCGAAAATAAAGAACAAGACAACCATACCTTTACACAACCTTTTCAAAATAAAACAATCTCTTTAACAGGTACTTCTGTCCGTAGCACCATGTATTTTACAAAAATTGATTATTGGGACGTAAAAAAAGCATCATTCAATATGAATTACCAAATCACACAATAAAAAAATAATCAGACCTCAGATTTAACTGTGGCAGTTAATGGTGTGAAGTTTTATTCTTGGCGTCCTGAAAATACGACTGGTATTCAACAAAAGACGATTGAAATCCCTTTGGAACTGATTAAAGTGACAAATACATTGACTGTTGAAGGCCAAATTATTAATCAGGCAGGAAACGACATGTATAATTTAATTGAAACTCCGGCAAATTGGTTAACGATGTATGAAGGATCTAACGTAAACTTCCAATACGATTTACAACTACCAGAGAATACAATTCATTCTTTTTATAATCATTTTGTAGGAGCAGACACGATTGCGAATAAACACAGTGTTATTTTGACACCAGAAAATGCATCGGAAAAAGAATTAGCTGCAGCGACCCATGCGTTAGCTGGTGCTGCTCGTTTGATTACTACCTCAGAAGAATTGTTGCCAATGGCTTCTTTGAACAAAGAACAGTCAGCACCCTATCAGTTGATTATTGCCAGCTATGATAAATTACCAGATCAGTATAAAAGTCAAATTGATAGCAAACGCGTGGAGGACCAGGCTGTCTTAAAATTTTTCAATCAACCAGATAAGCATGTTTTAGTAGCTACTTCTAAAGATGAGGACTTACTTGTTCGTGCGGGACGTTATTTAGCCAATTATGAATTAATGACCCAAACAGATAAAGAAGAGACAACAGTTGATGAGAATACCGATACGTTTAGTTCAACTTTAGAATTTGATGGAAATTATCCATTAACCTCAACGGGGGACAAACTAGAAGGGGTTTATCACCAAGAACAAACGTACTTTGTCAATTTACCAGTGGATCGAAACAATGCCAATGGAAGTCGCGTGCATTTACATTTTAAATACGCTGAAAACTTAGATTTTGATTCTTCTTTAGTGACGGTTTACGCCAATGATAAACCAATTGGCAGCAAGAAATTAACCGCTGCTCGTGCGAACGGTGATGAATTAAATCTCGAATTTCCAAAGAACTTAGAAATTGCTGATAGTTTTGTTTTAAAAGTTGCTTTTGATTTGAATGTTAAATCACCAGAAGTTTTGCGAAATGGTCAGACTCCATGGGCCTTTATTGAAAATAATTCGAATGCGTTTATTCAAACAGAAGAACTTAATGACATATTATTTAATAACTATCCGAACATTTTTATCAGAAGCCGTTCTTTTGCTGATTTAGCGATTTTATTACCAGAAAAAATGGACGACAACTATTTTAAAGTGTTGACTAATTTATTTAACTTAATTGGTAATTATGCCGAAAGTAATGTCGGTGAGATTACGTATTATAAAAAAGCGCCTAAAAATGCGGCATTAGAAAATCATAACTTGATTATTTTTGGTACGCCTAAGGATAATCCGATGATTCGTAAGTTAAACGATCAGTTATATTTCCATTATGATAAGGACTTCACACGTTTTGTTTCAAACGAGAAACTGAGCATTGAAAAAGATTATGGTAAACAAATCGGTACGGCGCAGTTAATGTTTTCTCCATATAATGCGAAAGCCGCGGCGTTAATCTTAACAGGAGCTAAATCACAAGGTGTCTTTTTAGCCTCTACACAAGTGAATACAGAGAAGAATACTTCTATGTACAAAGGAGATGCCATTGTGGTCGATCCGAACTATCGTCGCTATGATTATCGCTTCAAAAAACGTGTAAGCAACGTTAGCAACGAATCATTAGGTAAACGAATTGTCAATAATCATAAATTAATGATTTATCTATTTGTCTTCTTAATTGGTATGACTATTATTGGATTAAGTGCGTTCTTCATCGTGAAGAAGAATTTGAAAGGTGGGGAATAGAGTGAATCAAAAACGAGTGACCTTACTTTTGGATTTAACTTTGTTGGTAGGAATTGTTTTGGTTGTCGGCACAACCATCTTTATGGCCTTAGGAACGAATGATTTCTTTGTGGACTTAAGTTGTCTATTAATTTCAGTTATCTTAATTATCGTTACCTATTTTGTAGGAATTACAGCGGGGTTAACATTTTCGCTTATATTTATTTTTCTACAATTGACTTATGTTGTATATCAGTATGTCTATCATGATTTGTTTAGCTATGGCTCATTATTTTGGCTAATCATGCCGCCGCTCTACTGTTTAACAATCTATGCAGTGACTTATCAAATTCGTACGATTGAAGAAGAAAATATTCGCTTACGTAAAGAAACTTCACGGTTAAATGCGTTAGATGCAGTAACTAATTTAAGAACAGCAAAAATGTACGAGGAAGGATTCGATTTATTTTCTGACATTTCTACACGTTATGAAGCGCCGTTATATTTGGTCGTGATCCGAGTGGCCTATTGGGAAAGTATTCGTAACTTATTAAGTCCTGAACAAAAAAATGAATTGCTACAAATCGTGACAGCGGCGATTAAAGAGACAACGGATGATCGCTTCTTACCATACTTTATCGACGGCACACCGCCGACTTGGGCGTTATTAATTTTCCGCGATGGGGATGACGGATACACTACTAGAAAAGAATTCAAACAACAAGCTCAAGAGAAATTTGCCCATTCTGAAACCTTAAGAAATATTACTTTGACATTACAAGTTTCCTATACCAAATATGATCCTGCCGAATTTAACAACGCTTCAGAATTTTTAGGGGATGGAATTAATTCTCTTCAATATGATGTTTAAAAAGGAGGCAAACAAATGACTGAAAAACTTGCTGTTTTTACAGGGAAATTAGCAGAGGCTGGTGTGTTAAATGAGACGCAGCCATTGTCAATGCGATTACATTTAGAAAATATCCAAGCAGAAAGTGATCCAGAATCCATTGTGCCCTTATTTTCTCATGGGGTAATTTTGAACATACTTGTTGAACAGTTAGAGGAAAGTATCCCACTGTCTCACTTGAAAAAAGGGACCAAAGTCCGTTTCACAGTCGTGGGCTTGCCGCCGATGACTATGTCAATTCCACCGCATGTTGGTGGGCAAGCGATTGAATTGATAGAAGAAATCTAAAAAGCTTCTGCATTAGCTAATAATCATAGCTAATGCAGAAGCTTTTTTTATTCAAAGGTCATTCTTTCAATTCGATCGAACGCTTCCTTTAATAAATCTAAATTTTGTGTTGCGGCTAAACGAATGTACTCATCGCCCGTTGTTTCACCAAATGCTTTTCCAGGAATCACTAATACTTGTGTCTCTTTTAAAAGCTTTTCCACAAAAGGGACGGAAGTTAGTCCAGTTTTTTGAATATTAATGAAGGCGTAAATACTTCCTTTGACTGGATGAAGCGAAAGGAAAGGAATCTTTGCTACTCGCTGGGCCACATACTCTAAACGTGTTTGGAACACTTCAACGATTGGGTCTACAAATTCGTCAAAATGTTGTAACGCATAGATTCCTGCTTGCTGTGACAACGTAGGCGCAGAATACGTAACGCCTTCATTAATTAATTTGGCTACTTCGTTAATATAGTCTGGGGCAATCATATAACCAATACGCCAACCAGTCATTGCAAAGGCTTTTGAAAAGCTACCAAAAGTGATAGTATTTTCTGGAGCAAACGTAGCCATGGGAGTAAACGTTTCTTGGAAACAAAAGGCTTCATAAACTTCATCTGAAAGAATGTATAAGTTGTGTTCAATCGCTACCTGTGCAATTTCTCTGAAAGTTTCTTCAGAGAAAACAGCGCCTGTCGGGTTATTCGGTGAATTAAGAATAATCGCTTTGGTTTTAGGCGTGATTTTTTCTTTCAAAAGAGCTACATCAATTTGGAAACCATCTTCTTCATAGGTTGGCAAAAAGACCGGAACGCCATCTGCTAAAAGAACTTGGTCTTTATAAGGAGAGAAATAAGGTTCATGAATAATCACTTCATCTCCAGGATTTAGAATCACTTGTAAGGCAAGGTACATTCCGTGCAGAGCGCCAACTGTGGCCCGGACTTGATTCGGTTGAAAAGATAATTGATAATGTGACTGATAAAACTGAATGACCGCCTCAATGAATGCCTCGCTACCATCAGAAGCGGTATATTTTGTATGCCCATTTTTGGCATCGTTAGCTGCTTGTTCGATAATCCGCTCATCGGTAATTAAGTCAGGGTCACCAATCGATAAATCGATTAAATTTGGGGTCTTTTTCGCCAATGTTGCAATATCCATGAGTAAATTTTCAGTAGGTTGTTGGTAACGTGTTGCGATATTCTTGCGATCCATACCAGGTGCTCCTTTTTATAAAACTTTTCTTAGAAAATCTTGTGTTCTTGGGTTTTGTGGCGCATCAAAAATTTCTTCAGGTGTGCCTTCTTCTTGAATGATTCCTGCATCCATAAAAATGACACGGTCCGCAACTTCTTTTGCGAAGCCCATTTCGTGGGTAACCACCACCATTGTCATCCCTTCAATAGCTAAATTTTTCATAACGGATAGCACTTCGCCCACCATTTCAGGGTCTAAGGCAGAAGTTGGTTCATCGAACAGCATCACGTCAGGGCGCATGGCTAAAGCACGAGCAATCGCTACCCGTTGTTGTTGCCCACCAGAAAGTTGAGAGGGATAATTTTCTTTTTTATCTGATAAACCAACTTGTTCCAGTAAAGAAAGAGCATGTTCTGTGGCTTCAGAAGCGGCTTCTTTTTTTACTTTAACAGGACTAATCGTTAAGTTTTCCAAGACATTTTTATGCGGGAAAAGATTGAAATTTTGGAATACCATTCCCATTTTTTGACGAAGTTGATCAATGTTGGTATTTTTATCTAATAAATTTTTTCCTTCAAATTCAACGCTGCCACCAGTTGGTGTTTCTAATAAGTTCAAGCAACGTAAAAAAGTACTTTTACCACTACCAGAAGGGCCAATAATTACGACAACTTCACCAGCTTCAATTTCTAAGTCAATTCCTTTAAGTACTTCATTTTTTCCAAATGTTTTCTGTAAGTTTTTAATGTTAATCACTAGTACTCATTCTCCTTTCAGCAACACCTAATAGACGCGAGATAGTAAAGGTTAGGACGAAATAAATCAACGATACAATTAAGTAAGGTAGGAAGGGTTTAAAACTTGCTCCTTGAACGTTGCCAGCTTGGAAAATTAGTTCTGAAACACCAATGACTGAAACAACGGAAGATTCTTTAATTACTGTAACAAATTCATTGCCTAACGCTGGTAAAATATTTTTAATAGCTTGTGGGAAAATGATGTATCGCATTGCTTGGTTTTGATTCATTCCCAAAGAACGAGCAGCTTCCAATTGTCCTTTATTAACTGCCTGAATACCAGCACGAATAATTTCTGCTACATATGCACCACTGTTTAAAGAAAGAGCAATACAACCAGCTGCTACTTTTGATAAGTCTAAACCAAGAACGCCTGTCCCGAAATAGACAATAAAAATTTGAACAAGCAAAGGAGTGCCACGAACATATTCAATATAAGCAATGGCAATGCCACGTAAAATTTTGGAATTGGCTAACTTCATTAAGGCAAGTAATGCCCCTAAAATGGCACCAAACAAAACACCAATGAAAGCTAGGAAAATGGTATAGCCTGCACCGTTAAGGTAGAACTTTCCATACTTTTGTAAAAAGCTTTGATCTTTTTGGAACATTAATTGATTGGCTTCTTTTTTATAACCGTCCATTAATTTTTGATCATTAATTTGTTTAATAGAGGCATTTACTTTCTCCGTCAAAACGGGCGCATCTTTAGGAAAAGCAACGGCAGTATCTTTTGAGCCTTTTTCAAAGGTAACATCAGCAAAAGCTAAATCCTCATTTTGAGAAACATAGGCTTCGCCAACCGGTTCTTCCATAACGACTGCATCTAATTTATTATTTTTTAGATTCATAATTAAATCTGGGATTTTTTGAAGAGAAGTAGGGACAGCACCGGTTAATTCGGTTTTAATTAATTCTTCTTGTGTCGTTTGCTTTTGGGCACCTGCACGAACGCCTTCGAAATCTTTAGTGGAATGAAATTTATCTTTGTCTTCTTTCCGAACAATGACTCTTTGTTGAACGTTCATATATGGTTGAGAAAAAGCTACTTCTTTTAATCGTTCAGGCGTTGGCGACATGCCAGAGATGACCATGTCAATCTTGCCAGTTTTTAAGGCCCCTAACAGAGCATCAAAGCCTAGTTCTTCGATTTTTAATTTAACGCCTAAATCGTCGGCAATTTTTTGAGCAATAGAAATATCAAAACCGACAATTTTATCTTCACCATCTACTTTTGCATGAAATTCATAAGGGGCATAGTCTGCGGATAAGCCGACAACTAGTTCTCCCTTTTGGATGATTTTGTCATAGACTGGATCGTTTTCGGCTGCAAAAGTTTCTTTAATAGGTAATAATGAGAGCAACAAGAATAAAATTGGTAAAATCGTCTGTAGCCATTTTTTACATTTGGTCATTTGCGTAAACTCCTTTTTGTATTATTTTTATAAATATTCAAAAAAAGCGAATAAATGTATAAAAATTTATTGTGTTATGATGTGGTTTATCATATCATAGAATATGTAAAAGGAAAAGTAGTAGAGTTGAAAAAATACAACTTTTTCAAAAAAAATTTTTAAAAGTCAAAAATGAAGGGGATTTTCAAGATGGAACAATCATTAATTGTGAGAGGGACACCACAAGAGTATCTTTGCAAAATTGGTTCGTGGGAATTATTAGAAGGACAACTATTATGCAGAAATATTCATCGTGTATTCATTTTACACGGGACTGAGTCATGGCAAGCGGCAAAACCGTATTTTCCGACGTTTCAAAAAGTAACAGCTGTTTTTGAAAACTATGGAGGTGTTTGTACAGATCAACGTGTGCAAAAGTTAGAAGCGCAAGTGCTGGACAATCATTTAGAGGCCATCGTCGCTGTTGGTGGAGGAAAAGTGGCCGACTTGGGCAAAGCCTTAGCACACAAAATGGCGTTACCGGTAATTATTTTGCCCACTTTAGCAGCTACTTGTGCGCCGTGCACGCCATTGAGTGTAATGTATCGAGAAGATGGAGCAATGGAACGGTATGACGTTTTTCCGCAAGCAAACGCTTTGGTGTTGGTAGAACCAAGAGTGTTATTGCATTCGCCTCGGTCCTTAATGGTGGCAGGTATTGGGGATACATTAGCTAAATGGTACGAAGCAGATGCGATTATTTCGCAGTTAGACGTCCAAGTGTTACCTATTCAAGTTTCTCATTTTGCCGCGGAAAAATGCCGCGATATTTTGTTAAATGAAAGTATCAATGCTTTAAAAGCGATGGAAGAGCAACAATTAAATCAATCGTTTATTGATGTCATCGAAACAAATTTAATTATTGGTGGAATGGTGGGTGGCTTTGGCGATGATTATGGTCGGACAGCAGGTGCCCATTCCATTCATGATGCACTAACTTTGCTGCCAGCTAGCCATCGACAATTGCATGGAAACAAAGTGGCGTATGGTGTGTTTGTTCAATTAGCCATTGAAGAGAAATGGCAAGAAATCGATGAATTGATTCCTTTCTATCACCAACTAGGTTTGCCTATTTCTTTAAAAGAAATGGAGATGGACTTAACTGAAGCCGAGTATCAAGAAGTGGCAGAACGTGCTTGTATAGAAGGCGAAACGATTCATTATATGAAACAAAAAATTACCCCTGAAATTGTGAAAACAGCGATGCAAGATTTAGAAAAATATACAGCGACAAAATAAGTGCCAAACAGCAACTAGCTCATTTGAATTATTTGAACTAGTTGCTGTTTTTTAAGGATCCTTTTTTGAAAAAAGAAACCTTGAGAAATCCTTGCAAATTCAATAAAAAAAAAGTATGATGATGGGAGGACAAATTATAGTAGAAAGTAGGGAAATGAATGACGGAACCAGCCATTCGTTATCGTTTAATCAAAAAAGATAAACACACAGGTGCGCGTTTAGGTGAATTAATTACTCCTCACGGCACATTTCCAACACCAATGTTTATGCCGGTAGGTACACTTGCGACAGTTAAAACAATGTCACCAGAAGAATTAAAAGAAATGGGTGCCGGTGTTATTTTAAGTAATACTTACCATTTATGGTTACGCCCAGGTGAAGATTTAGTTGAAGAAGCAGGCGGTTTACACAAATTTATGAACTGGGATCAACCTATTTTAACTGATTCAGGTGGTTTCCAAGTCTTCTCATTAAGTGATATGCGGAAAATCGAAGAAGAAGGTGTGCATTTTAGAAATCATTTAAATGGTTCAAAAATGTTCCTTTCTCCAGAAAAAGCGATCAATATTCAAAATAAATTAGGATCAGATATTATGATGAGCTTTGATGAATGTCCACCATTTGATGAAAGCTATGAGTATGTCAAACGCTCGATTGAACGGACTTCTCGTTGGGCTGAGCGTGGCTTAAAAGCCCATGCGAATCCTGATAGACAGGGATTATTCGGTATTGTTCAAGGTGCGGGATTTGAAGATTTACGTCGTCAAAGTGCCAAAGATTTAGTGAGTATGGATTTTCCTGGCTATTCGATTGGTGGCTTATCTGTTGGTGAGTCTAAGGAAGAAATGAACCGAGTCTTAGACTTTACGACACCGTTAATTCCTGAAAATAAACCACGTTACTTAATGGGTGTGGGTGCCCCTGATTCATTAATTGATGGAGTGATTCGTGGGATTGACATGTTTGATTGTGTGTTACCAACACGTATTGCGCGCAATGGTACTTGTATGACTTCACAAGGTCGCTTGGTTGTTAAAAATGCCCAATATGCAAGAGATTTTCGTCCGCTTGATGAGAAATGTGATTGTTATGTTTGTCGTAATTATACGCGGGCCTATATTCGTCATTTGATTAAATGTGATGAAACATTCGGAATTCGTTTAACATCGTATCATAATTTATACTTCTTGTTAGACTTAATGAAAAATGTCCGTCAAGCAATTATGGACGACAATTTATTAGAATTCCGACAAGCGTTTTTTGAAGAATATGGCTTTAATAAAGCGAATGCAAAAAGTTTCTAAAAATTAGAGGAAAAAACTAGTTCTTCAAGCATTTTTTTGATACAGTTAGTAGTGTGAATAATGCAGAGTGAGGTGAAACAAATGGGTGGCGGATTTACAATGATTTTTACATTAGTCCTTTTAGGAGGAATGATGTTTTTCATGACACGTTCTCAAAAGAAACAACAGCAAGAACGTCAAAAACAACTAAACGCAATGAAAACTGGCGATAGTGTTGTCACAATTGGTGGTTTACATGGTGTTTTAAGTGAAATCAACGAAAAAACAGTTTTAATCGATTGCGAAGGTATTGTCTTAGAATTTGACCGTGCAGCAATTCGAACTGTAACACCTGGAACTGCTGTTACAAATGATTCAGCAGTAACTAGTGTACCAGTCACAGAAGTTGAAGAGACAGTCACAGAAGAAGTAACTGAAGTTCCTGAAACATCAGATCCTTCAAAAGAAAAGAAAGACTAAACGATTCAACTGATTCATTTAATGGTTAAAGAGAGCGGAACAGGCTTTTCAAAGGCGAAACTGTGACCAGTAGTCACACGAGAAAGCCAATAAGAAGAGATAATTCCTATTCCGCTCGTGTCGTTTATCTTAAAATGTAGGACTAGGAAGGTAGGTCATTTGGACTTACGTCCTAAGTCCTTTTTAACTATTAAGTTTACAAAAAAGGTTCCTTTTTATAGTGTTGGAAGATAGTTAAAAAGTGAGCAATCTTTCGCTTGGTTGGAAGGAGAAGAGCCCATGACAAAGGAAAAATTAAGTTGGTTACAACAAAAAATGCTCAATAAAAGTATTAAAAAGAAGTGCCAAAATTTTCGTGAACTAGGTTATTCTTCCATCAACGAAGAAGATTTATTGACTTATTTACTCACCTATCGTTGGAAAAAGCAAGCCCGTTTATCTGTCAAAGACTGTCGCAAAGACATTCAGAAGGTTAAGCCGAATGAATTTTTTGACTATCAACAATTATTGGCACAGACATCAAAAAATCCTTTAAGGGACTGGCATGATATTGAAGACTTATTCTAGAAAAAAGAATAGGTCTTTTTTTTTGGATAAAAAAATTATAAATAGTTGTGAAAAATATCACAAAAACTATTTACAAGATTCGTTTTATGTTGTATGATGTGAATGTGAAATAGTTAACAAAGTTTTTTTAAAATGAAACTCTTAGGAGGATGAACATGGTTAAAACAGTAAAAAAAGAAAAGACAGAAACAGTTGATGTTTCATCAATGATTGATGAATTAGCAACAAAAGCGAATGTCGCTTTAAAAGCAATGGAAGATTTTACACAAGAACAAGTAGATCACATTGTCCATCAAATGGCGATGGCGGCGTTAGACCAACATATGCCTTTAGCAAAAATGGCTGTCGAAGAAACTGGCCGTGGAATCTATGAAGATAAAGCAATCAAAAATATGTATGCATCTGAATACATTTGGAATAATATTAAACATGATAAAACAGTGGGTGTAATTAACAAAGACGAACAAACCGGCTTAATGGAAATTGCTGAGCCAGTTGGCGTGGTATGTGGGGTCACACCAACAACAAACCCAACGTCAACAACTATTTTTAAATCACTAATTGCCATAAAAACAAGAAATCCAATTGTTTTTGCTTTCCATCCTAGCGCACAAAAATGTTCGGCAGAAGCGGCACGTATTGTACGGGATGCGGCGATTGCAGCAGGTGCACCAGAAAATTGTATTCAATGGATTGAACAACCATCGATTGATGCAACATCTGCTTTGATGAATCATCCAGGGATTGCCATTGTTTTAGCAACTGGTGGCGCAGGCATGGTAAAATCTGCATACTCAACAGGTAAACCAGCACTAGGCGTTGGTCCTGGGAACGTACCAGCTTATATTGAAAAAACGGCTAAAGTAAAACGTGCGGTTAATGATTTAATTGTTTCAAAATCATTTGATAATGGAATGATTTGTGCTTCTGAGCAAGCGGTCATTGTGGATAAAGAAATTTATGCTTCTGTCAAAGCTGAGTTTGAAGCACACAATGTTTACTTCGTGAAACCGAATGAATTACAAAAACTAGAAGATGCAGTGATGAATGAAGGCAAATACGCAGTAAATCCAGCGATTGTCGGTAACTCTGCAGAAAAAATTGCTGAATTAGCAGGAATTAGCGTACCAAAAGGCACAAAAATTTTAGTCGCTGAATTAGAAGGTGCAGGTCCAGAATATCCATTATCAAGAGAAAAATTATCGCCAGTTTTAGCAATGATGAAATCAAACAATGCAGAGCATGCTTTTGAACTATGTGAAGCGATGTTAAACTTAGGTGGTTTAGGACATACAGCAGTAATTCATACAGAAGATGAAGAGTTACAAGTTGCTTTTGGTTTACGTATGAAAGCTTGTCGTATTTTAGTGAATACTCCATCAGCAGAAGGCGGTATCGGTAACATTTATAACGAAATGATTCCATCCTTAACACTTGGTTGTGGTTCATACGGGAAAAACTCTGTTTCTAAAAACGTATCAGCCATTAACTTAATTAATATTAAAACGGTAGCGAAACGGAGAAATAATATGCAATGGTTTAAATTACCTCCAAAAATTTTCTTTGAAAAAAATTCTTTACAATATCTACAAAAAATGGAAAATGTTGAACGTGTCATGTTAGTTTGTGACCCAGGTATGGTTCAATTTGGCTATGCAGATATCGTACGTAAAGAGCTACAAAAACGTAAAAATGATGTGAAAATCGAAGTATTTTCTGATGTTGAACCAAACCCATCAACAAATACTGTTTATGCAGGTACCAAAATGATGGTTGATTTCCAACCAGATACAGTGATTGCCTTGGGTGGCGGTTCTGCAATGGATGCGGCGAAAGGCATGTGGATGTTCTATGAACACCCAGATACAGAGTTCTTTGGTGCAAAACAAAAATTCTTAGATATCCGCAAACGGACATATAAAATTGCCAAACCAGAAAAAACACAATTTGTTTGTATCCCAACTACTTCAGGAACTGGTTCAGAAGTTACACCATTTGCCGTTATTACTGATAGTGAAACACACGTGAAATATCCGTTAGCAGACTATGCGTTAACACCAGATGTAGCGATTGTTGATCCACAGTTCGTAATGTCTGTGCCAGCTTCAGTCACTGCAGATACAGGTATGGATGTTTTAACACATGCTATTGAATCTTATGTTTCCGTGATGGCTTCAGATTACACACGTGGTTTAAGTTTACAAGCAATCAAGTTAGTTTTCGATCATTTAGAAAATTCAGTGAAACGTCCAGATATGGAATCTCGCGAAAAAATGCATAATGCATCAACCATGGCAGGGATGGCATTTGCCAATGCATTCTTAGGTATTTGTCACTCTATTGCTCATAAAATTGGTGGGGAATATGGCATTCCACATGGTCGTACAAATGCGATTTTATTACCACATATTATTCGTTACAATGCGAAAGATCCATCAAAACACGCAATGTTCCCTAAATATGATTACTTCCGCGCCGATACTGATTATGCAGACATTGCAAAATTCTTAGGCTTAAAAGGAAATACTACCGCAGAATTAGTAGAAGCTTTAGCAACAGCAGTAGCAGACTTAGGTAAATCAGTCGGAATTGACATGAACTTGAAAGCCCAAGGTGTCTCACAAGAAACATTAGACACAACGGTTGATCGTATGGCAGAACTTGCATATGAAGACCAATGTACAACTGCAAATCCGAAAGAACCATTAATTAGTGAACTAAAACAAATTATCTTAGATGCTTATGTAGGATAAAAGAACTCAAATAAAGAGACCAGAACATTAATGTTCTGGTCTCTTTAACGTTTTGCGAAAACAGTGCTGTCGATACCACGGTTATGACACCAATTAACTAAAACTGGATCGAGGATAAGTGCGGTACTCGTCAACTCTTCTGTCGTCTTTTTTCCTAAAAGAGTATAAAGCATTTTCACTTCTTCTTGCCATTGCTGTACAAGGGCTAAGGTATTTTCTAAACCATTTTTACTCATAAGGGAAGCTAAGATAGTCCCAGCAACTCCCATGCTTTTGGCACCTAAAGCGAGTCCTTTGACAATATCAAGAGAGTTACGCACACCGCCAGAGCCAAGAATAGTTAGCTTCTTTTGCCAATTTTGTGATTCCAGAAGAGAGATGACCGTTGATTGCCCCCAATCATCTAAGAAAGAAAGTTCTCGTTTCTTCCGCCGGGCATTTTCAATTTGTGTAAAACTCGTTCCGCCTTGGCCGCTCACATCCGCTGCTTGAACGCCGATAGAGGTAAGTTTTTCTAAGGTTTCTTGGCTCATGCCAAAGCCAACCTCTTTGACAATGACAGGCACTTCTACGGCCTGTACGATAGCTTCAATCTTGGTTAGCCAATTAGTGAAATCACGATCTCCTTCAGGCATGACCAATTCTTGGGGCACATTTACATGGATTTGTAAGGCATTCGCTTGAAATAAATCAAGCGCTCGCTTTGCTTCTTCCACACCCAAGCCTGCACCAATATTGGCAAAAATGAGTCCATCTGGGTTTTCTTTTCGCATAATTTGATACGTATCCGCTAAACTAGCATCTTTTAACGCTGCCGAGACAGATCCTGTCGCAACTAAAAGGCCAGTTTCTTTGGCAATAATGCCTAATTGCTGATTAATTTCTTTTGCACGCTGACTACCACCTGTCATTGCATTGACATAAAAAGGTTGGGGAAGCTGAAAAGAAAGAAACGAAGTGGAAATATCCACTTCGTTAACAGCGGATTCAGCAAACGATTGGTGAACAAAACGCACACGATCAAAGTCATTACTTTTTTCTTTGTGGAACGCTTTAGCTAATGATAGATGTTCATCTTTTCGATTCATGCTTCTCCTTACACTCCTTTTGACCATAGGTATAGACGTGAAGTGGCAGTGGGGTAATTCCGTCTTTTTCCCAAGCAGTCATTAATGGTAAAATCCCAGATTTTTGGCGGAAAATTACAATCCCACAATCGCCCCCGCCAGCGCCAGAAGATTTCGCAGCTCCTGTATAAGATTCAGCCAAATCACAAAGATTTTTCAAGGCTTCTGTTTCGATTACCACACCAGTCAGTGAAGATAATTCGGCGAGCAATTGGCGATTTTTAGTAATTTGTTTTTGAATAACAGAAATTTTTCCTGTGTTAAAGCCATTAATCATTGTTTCGACACAAAGCCGACTTTTCATTAAGAACTGCTCATAAGCCGCTTGTTTTTCTTCTTTTGATTGATGAACTCGATCAACTAAGTCTGAAGTGGACGCAGGACTACCTGTCCAACCAATTAGTAAACGTAGTTGTTTCGGTACTTTTAACGGAAAAATCATTAATTCAGGCCAGTCCATTGCTAACAAATCAGTTAATGTTTCAGTGGCTACTTTTTGATTGACCCAATCATGATCGAAGGTTGAAAAGGCAATCCAGCCCCCGTAACAGCTGGCGGCGATATCTCCGCAAGAACCATTTCCTTGAACGGCTAAGTGAGCTAATGCTGATAATTTGAAAATTTCCTCATTTTCCAAACCTAAGTCATAAAAAATATTCAAGGCTTTGACAGTTCCAACGGTTACCGCACCGCTTGAACCAAGACCATATTTTCGTCCATTTGAACTATCTAATTCACTCGTCACTTTTAAATGATAAAATGACAATTCTTTGTTTTGCTCTTGCGCATATTTTTCAGTTAGATGAATCGCCGCTAAAACATAATGAAAAGGATTTTCGCGAATATCTAATACAAGCTCACCATTTCGGCGTGTCCAACGAATAGGTAAAGAGCTGTATTGTGCAGATTGAATACTGCCTTCATCTGTTGTTTCTTCGACAGTTACAGTTACGAATTGATCCACAGCAACGATAATGGCAGGGTGGCCAGGTTCAACAACGGCATATTCTCCTGCAATAAATAACTTTCCTGGCGTAGTAACTTCAATCATGCTTATTTATCCATTCCTTTCGTTTCAAACAATTCAATTCCGGGACCAGCAAAAGCTGGGACTAACTGCTCTTTTGAAAAATGTTCACTTAAAAATGTTTTTAATGCTTCTAAGTTTTTCTTTTCGACTAAGACCTTGACATTCGGACCTGCATCCATTGTAAAGTAACAAGGAATTCCTTTGGCCCGTGCTTGGCGAACTAAAGCCATCGCTTGTAAACTGCCTGGGGACCAGTAAGTAAATGGAGGGACAGCACCTAAGGTTGTTCCATGCATCCTTAACCCATTGGCTTCAATGATTTCTCCTAAACGAGGGAAGTCTTTTGTTTTAATTGCTTCATGAACTTGGGATAAATCTTTTTCCACATTGTCCAACCAACCTTGATAAAAGCTAGAAGTTTCTACTGTTCGTTTCATTCCATCACGGCTGGAAACATCTTTTTCGCCATCATTAATTAAGATAAAGAGCATGGCCAATTCGTTTTCCCAATTATTGGCTGGAATATTTTCAGCAAACGACGTTTCATCAGAGTGGCCTTTGTTCCATTGAGCAAAACCACCAAAAATACTACGACAAGCAGAACCTGAACCACGTCGCGCTAAACGTGATAAGTCTTTTGCTGAAAGATTTAATCCTAAGGCTACGTTACAGGCCCCTGCTAAAGCAGCTAGACCACTCGCTGAAGAAGCCAAACCAGCTGCAGTAGGCACAAAATTTTGACTTTCTACTTTTGCAAACCAAGTACAATCGGCTTGTTGACGAACAAGGTTCAAAAATTCTTTGACTTTTTTTGTTTGTTTTTCGTTTTGCAAGATACCATCTAAAATAAATACATCTTCTGAATAATGGGCATCAAATGTCACAGTTGTTTCTGTGTAAAAGGCATCTAATGTTAATGATAAACTACTATTCATTGGTAAAATGTATTCTTCATTGGCTTTTCCCCAATATTTAATCAGAGCAATATTTGTATGCGCTCGTGCTTTTCCTGAAAGCATTACTTTTTCACCTCTAATGATTGAATCCATGTAGCAACAGCTCCATTTTCTTCTAAAGTCTGTGCAATGGTTTGTGCGGTCTTTTTATTATCTGTTAAGGCAATCATACAGCCACCGCGACCGCCGCCGGTTAATTTTGCTCCTAGAGCGCCATGTTCTAAAGAGAGAGCCACTAGGCGATCCAGCATATCGTTGCTGACGATTAATTGCTGGAGTTGATCTTGCGCTAACGTCATTAGCTGACCTAATTTTTGTTTATCATCTTGTAAAATTGCCTGCTTCGCTTCTTTAGTAAAAGAACCTAATTGTTTCATTGTTTCAGCGATTGCTGTGGGATTATTTTGAGCTAGCTGCGCAATGTCTTTCACTGCTTCACGTGTTTGACCTTTAATTCCCGTATCAGCTACTACTAAGTAGGCATTAGATAAATTCATCGAGAAATGTGTGGGCGGAAATCCTCTAGTAAAAAATAAGGGATCAGCGCCGCTTGTTGCTGCGGCATCGATACCACTAGGATTGCCATGAGCAATTTTCTCACTTAAGGAAACAAGCTCAAACAATTCTTGATATGTATAAGCGTAATCAAAATAATCAAAAAGGCTTCGAACGATGGCCACAGCGGTTGCTGCGCTTGAGCCCATTCCTCGTTCAGCGGGAATCGTACTTGTTAAGGTCAAAGTGCCTTTAAATGTATCTTCCTTTAAAAAATGTAAGGTTTGCTGAACAACTTCCTTGATATTTGCTAGCTCTTGGGGCACGTCTTCAAGCAATCCTGTAAAATATGCACAATCAATCTGCATAGTTTTTGCTGGGGTAAAGACGGCTGTGATTTCTGTCGCTTGAAAAGGAAAGGCGATTGCTGGTTCGCCGTAAACAACGGCGTGTTCCCCCATTAAAATGATTTTTCCCGTCGCTTGACCGAGGCCTTGTTTTTTTATATTCATTCACTGACATTCCTTTTGAGTAGAATCGAGTATAGGACAAAAGACGTTCTTGGATTAGAAGAACGTTTGTCATAATCTCTTCATGATTTATAGGAAATGATTCCAAAAGTTTCTCTTGTTCCAAAAAAAGAGATTGCTTAACCTAAGATAGTTTACCTAAAAATAAGGCACAAGTAAAATGGTTCCGTTGGTTTTTCCAAAAAAT
>OCAG01000396.1_pt1 | contig 32903 bp, 24 predicted proteins | sample 1477111 | NCBI WGS metagenome assembly OCAG01 (sample SAMEA2580288, study PRJEB22360) | human gut metagenome | biome: human gut; feature: human-associated habitat; material: faeces | place: Denmark | collected 2008/2010 | reverse complement strand
ATCCGTTCTCGGAAGCCCGAAGCGAAGGGGCGGGCTTGTCCCGCCATATGGTCGAGCTCCAACAGCAAAGCGAGGACTGGGCCATTTGAATATAAAGAAGAAAAAGTCCATGTTAAAGATAGATGCTCCTTAAATGAGTCCAATTTTTATCGCTCTTTTCAACCCGTATCGCCGCGATACGGGTTCTTTTGCAATGGAAATTTAAGCATAAAAAATTTACGTTTAGAAATGCAACCTATTGTTGAATGGTATGATTTCATATATAATATAAATATATATGGAACAAGGTGCCCGCCAGGGTATTTGAGGAGAGGTAACAATGGGGGAAGAAAAACGCAGAAATAAAAAAGCAGTCATTTTTGTGGTAACGTTTTTAGTGATTAACCTTTTAGCCCTGTCGCTTATCACGATGTGGGAGTCCGTTTCGGTTAACCGGCGGCTGACGGCCCATGCAGAGGAGATCGGAGACGGGTTTGATGAGGTCATGGACAGCTATGAGCAGTCCTTTAAGCTCTTTGCGCAGATGATGGGGCGGGAGATCCAGAACAACCCGAACCCGGATATTTTGTGGGATTATCTGAAAAGTATTGACGCGCCCCTGCTGGCCATTGAGGGGGAAACTTTTGATGGCCTGTATATGTACTACCAGGGCCGGTATCTCTACAGCTGGGATAAGCCCTACTCGGCTTACGAGGAGACAGGCTATGTGGCCACAGAGCGCCCCTGGTACAAGGACGCAGTGGCAGGAAAGGGTGAGATCGTCTTTACGCCGCCCTATATGAGCTATGCCAACCATTATATTCTGACGACCATCTCACAGCTGCAGCCAGACGGCGAAACCGTATTTGCCTATGATATTAAAATGGGGGATATCCAAAAACTCGTCTCGTCCACGCTTCAATATGATGACGAGCAGATCATGATTTTTGATCAGAATGGCACGGTTATCGGGAGCACCAATACCGATTATCTGGGTGGAAACCTCAGGTCGAGCCTGGAGGATACCGCCCAGGCAGTGTCTTTGGCCCAGAGAGAAAAGGAAGCCCTTGACACCACCGATGAGGCCGGGCTGGCCAAGGCTGAGGAAAAAATCCAGTCGGCTGCTGCCTTTTACAGCTTCAGGCACAGCATCGACAGCGGCCTGTCCAGAGTGATGGATACAGAGCAGAAGGCTGTTACTGTGAAGCTGAGCGGCAACCGTTATTACGCCTATCTGGACAGGGTGGACGGATACAGTGCCCTGGTGCTTGTCCCGGTGCTGTCAATGCTGAAGGGCACGCTTGAGGTCTGGCTGGTTCCCCTGCTGATCGTTGAAATCCTGCTGATCTATGTGCTGGGGCGGGTCAGCAAGGAGCAGAAAAACCGCGAGCTTAAAAATGCCTATATCGAGCTGGGCCAGACCCAGCGCCGGCTTGAGATTGCCCTGTCGGCTGCCAAGAAGGCCGCGGCTATCGATGAGCTGACAGGCATGATGAATGACCGCTCCTTCCGGAAGGAAATAGCCAGAACGCTGGACAATATGGACTCGGATGAAAGCGGCATTTTAATCATGATGGACGGCGACCACTTTAAAGAGGTGAATGATCATTATGGCCACAATATGGGCGATGAGGTCATAAAGCTCTCAGCCCAGATGATCATCGGCCGTATCCGGGTGGTGGATCTTGCCTCACGTCTGCACGGCGACGAGTTCGCTATCTTCGTGACCGACACAGCGGATTACGCCGTCGCCAGACGGATTGTGGAGGATATTAACGACACCATCGCGCGTGAAGCCAAAAAAATGAATATCCCGCCCATTACCCTGTCGGGCGGCGCGGTCATCGCCAGACACGGCGATACCTATATCGGGCTCTCAAAGGCAGCGGACAAGGCTTTATACAAGGCCAAGGAGACCCACGACGGCGGTTTTGCCTGCTGAGCCGGGAGAGAGAATGCACAAATAGGATAAAAACCAGGCAGTCACTGCCTGGTTTTTTGTTTATTGGAATCAGGCTTTTTCACATTTTATAAAATCAATCCCGCTGAAAACAATCTGCTCAGCGATATGGGCCATTTCATCAATAGACTCCTGCATGCCCGTGTCAAGCCAATCTGAGAGCAGGCCAATCCACCCTGAGATGATAAAGGAATAAAAATAGGCGAACCTCGAGGTATCACAGGGGCTGAAAATCATCTGCCAGTTATGATAACAATGCTGGCGCACCAGTTCCTTGGTGCGATTGACAAAAGCGCTGTCGCCGTTGGGGCCCAGGAAAATCTGGAACAGCTCACTGTTCGTCTGGGCAAAACGGAAGATGTCCTTGCAAATGGGCAGAGGCGAGGATTTTAATTCTTTTACAGAGTGGCTGGAAAAGAGCGTGTCCAGCTCCTTAAACAGGTCGTTCTCGATCTGGGTGAGCATGTCGAAAATATCCTTATAATGCAGGTAAAAGGTTCCGCGGTTAATATCTACAAGGTCAGACAGTTCCCTTACAGAAATTTCATTAATGCTTTTTTCTTTTAACAGCTGTGTTAAACCTTCAATCAAAAGCTTTCTGGTTTTTCGGACACGCCGGTCTGTTTTTTCTGAAGTCATTTTAGGCTACTCCTTCTTTTGTTTTTTTGTGCGTAAAATTTATGAAAAATTCAACACAATTGCGCAGAGTGTTGATTAATCGTCAGCTTTTCAAAACATTGTTTATTGTGTTTTCTCTTTTCTTTTATTATAATTTACAGAAGTTAATAAATCAACAAGTGTTTAATAATGGAAAGGAGTTAATTTATGGACCGATTTGCGGGTTTCATTGTAAAGCATCGAAAAACAGTGGTGGTCTTATTTGTTTTGGCATCCATTGTCTGTATGCTGTTAAACAATCTGGTCGGGGTCAATTATGACATTATGGATTACCTGCCCGATGGAGCCCCCTCCACTGCTGCGCTGGACACCATGAGTCAGGAGTATAACCAGGCCATTCCAAATATGCGTGTGATGGTGAAGACAGACAGTGTGTCAGAGGCCCTTGACTATAAAGCCAGACTGGCAGCGGTGGAGGGAGTAGAGGCGGTTGAATGGCTGGACGATGCAGCCAATGTCTATGCGCCTCTTGAGACCATTGACCAGTCAGTTACAGATGACTGGTACAAGGACGGCACGGCCCTGTACAGCGTTACTGTAAAAGATGAAAAGGAAACAGAAGCAGTGAACGCGGTGCGGGAGATCATCGGTGAGGACAACGCAATGACAGGCAGCGCAGTGGTAAACGCTCTGGCTCCGGTTATCACGTCAAAGGAGATATCGACCATCATGCTCTTTGTCATTCCGCTGATTTTAGCCATTCTTTTTCTGACAACCAGCTCATGGTTTGAGCCGCTGCTGTTTATGTTCAGTATTGGTGTTGCCATTCTGATCAACCGTGGCACCAACCTGATGTTTGGTGAAATATCCTTTGTGACCAACGCGGCAGGAGCTGTTTTACAGCTGGCCGTTTCGATGGATTACTCCATTTTTCTGCTTCACCGCTTTTCAGAGTTCCGCTCCGAAGGGCACGATGTGTCAGCGGCGATGGTTCTGGCTGTCAAAAAATCCACAGCATCAATTTTATCCAGCGGCCTGACCACAGTGACAGGCTTCGCGGCTCTGATTCTCATGCAGTTTAAGATTGGACCGGATATGGGCTGGGTCATGGCAAAGGCCATTCTGTTCAGCCTGATCGCTGTGCTGGTTTTATTACCCGCTGCGGCCATCTGCACCTATAAGCTCATTGATAAAACCCATCACAGGCCCTTTATACCGGGGTTTGAAGGGTTCAGCCGCTTTGCACTCAAACTCAGAGCGCCCTTTCTTATTCTGTTCTGCCTACTGGTGGTGCCCGCGTTTTTTGCCAGCCAGAACAACCAGTTTATCTATGGAGCCTCCAAGATTTACAGCAGTGCAGCGACGCAGATGGGAAGGGATATGACCGCCATTGAGGAAACCTACGGCAAGTCAAGTCCTCTTGTGCTCATGGTGCCTGCAGGAGATATTACCAGAGAAAAGCAAATGAATGATGCGATCCTACAGGCAGAAAATGTGACTTCAGTCGTCTCTTATGTGAATACTGTGAGTGATGTTATTCCGCCGGAATTTGCGCCGGAGGGCGAAATCTCAAAGCTTTATTCAGAGCATTACAGCCGGTTTGTTGTCAATATGGATATTGTGGAAACCGATCCCGGCGCATTTGAAAAAGTGGATGCTGTGCGCAGTATTGCGGCGGATTACTATGGGGATGGTGCGCTGATCGCAGGAGATTTGCCAAACGCCGAGGATCTCCGGAACACCATTGTGCATGACAATATATTGGTTAACGGCGTGGCGGTAGGCTTTGTGTTACTGATTCTGATCTTTAATTTTAAATCACTGAGCCTGCCCTTTATTCTGACACTGGTGATAGAAGGATCGATTTGGCTGAATCTGGCGGTCCCTTACTTCAGAGGTGAGGAACTGAACTACATCGCTTATCTGATCACCAGCTCGGTACAGCTTGGTGCCACCATTGATTATGGCATTCTCTTTACAGACCGGTTTCTGGAAAACCGTTGCCTGCTGCCCAAGAAGGAGGCGCTGCGCTTAACCATCCAGAGCACAACCGTGTCCATTATGACCTCAGCCTCCATTATGACCATTGCCGGGTGCCTGCTTGGCAGGATATCGACCAACGCTGTTCTCAGCCAGCTGGGCGTTTTAATCGGCCGCGGGGCGCTGATCTCTATGACACTGGTCATTTTCGTATTACCCGCTATTTTGAGTGTCTGTGACGGCGTCATTGAGAAAACAACCTGGAAAGCAAGATTTTATAAAAAAAACGATAAATTTGAAAGGAAAGCAGCTTATGAACATTAGAAACAGGAAAGGGTCAAGGGCCCTGGCGGTTGTGCTGGCTCTTTTAATGATTTACGCCAGCATGCCGGCAGCCCTGGCTGCGCCAGCAACGGCAAAAAAAGATGAAAATGTTTATGTCAATTTGAATAAAAACGGCAGTGTGGAACGCATCTATGTGGTGAATGCCTTTGAGGTAGAAAGCGCGGGCACCATCACCGACTATGGCGATTACCAGGATACCCGGAACCTGAGTTCCCAGGCGCCCATTGAGGAAGATGGAACAGCTTACCAGGTGCAGGCAGCCGAAGATAAATTCTATTACCAGGGCACCATGAAAACAACCGATACACCCTGGGTTATCAACCTGAGCTACAGTTTGGACGGAAAGAATACACTGCCCGAGGATCTGGCAGGAAAAAGCGGACATCTGGTCATTACGATCAGCGTCCGGCAGAACCAGAAAATGGATCCGGCCTTTTTCGACAATTATCTCCTCCAGGCCAGCGTTAACCTGAACGAAAACTGTAAAAATATTCAGGCAGAAGGGGCGGCTGCTGCCAACGTGGGACGCGACCAACAGCTGCTTTATAATATGATGGCAGGACAGGAAAAGGAAATCGTGATTCAGACAGATGTTGTGGATTTTGAGATGGAGGGCATCACCTTTAAAGGCATTCCCATGAGCTTTGATGCGGACAAGGGTATGATTGATATGAGTGAGCTGGATAAAAAGACAGCCGAAATCAAAGAGGCCGCCGCTGCCCTTGACGCAGGCGCAGGGGACATGCAGGAGGGCGCCTATGCACTGACCCAGGGCGCAGATACGCTGGACAGCAGCGCGGCCGCTCTCGCAGAAGGGGCCCGGAGCTTTGAAACCTCCGCCGCATTGCTCAGTGAAAAGACGGTTGAGCTGGTGAGTGGTCTGGCGCTTTTAAATAAAAAGACAGCCGGTTTATCGTCTGGAGCCAGCGCGCTTTTCGGAGGTGTCAGCGGTTATGTGGATGGCGCCAGAACCTTGAGCCAGGCCACCGGTGTTTACATCCAAAACGCCGAAAATCTGGCGGAGGGCACAAAAATCTATGTGAACGCGGCCGATCAGCTGGCAGGCAGTATTGCCGGCCTGAAGCAGGTGCCTGGAAGCCTCGAAAGCCTCCGGAAGGGCATTGCCCAGGCAGCAGATGAGGAACATCTCAGTCAGCTGGCCGCAGGAAGCCAGGCATTGAGCAGTGGACTGGCAGACTTGTATGAACAGACCCGGGACCTTGGGAATCTCAGCGGTGTGAGTGAGCAAACAGACCAGTTGAAAAGCCAGATGACGGCTGCCGGAGCACGGATCAGTACGTGTTCACAGGATATTGAGGCTGCCAATTCGGCTGTCGGCAGCCTGACTGAAAAGCTGAAAAATGATCCGGACTCCCATAAGGCTCTGACCGAAGAGGAGTGGTCAGCGTTGGAGGCCAGCCTTAAAGCCATCGATGCGGACAGCCAGGAGCTGCTTTCAGTTGGAGAGGGAATCGGCCAGAGCGCGGGCGGGATTCCAGATGTCTCTGGGCTGGAAGGGCTGGCAGGTCTGCACGAAGCAGTCGGTGGCCTCTCAACAGGCGCCAGCAGCCTGAACGCGGGAATAACCGCCCAGGCTGATGGCCTGTCCGCTTTAAAACGCGAGGCGGACACCTCGCTCCCGGCACTGGCTTCCGGTGTTGGGCAGATAACGTCCGGCGCAGAGGCTTTTCAGAACAGCGGCAGCGGCCAGAAACTCACAGAGGGGGCAGATGGTCTGACCAGTGGCGGCAGAAGCCTGTCCACAGCAGCCAAAACCCTTGCGGCCAGAGGCCAGGAGCTTGAAAAAGGCGCCGGCGACTTACAGGACGGCAGTGCGCAGCTGTCCGAGGCAAACCAAAAAGCAGAAGAAGGCGGAGCGCAGCTTTCGAGTGCGGCCAGGCAGTTGTCCGCTGGGGCGAAGACTTTGTCGGAAGGGGTTGGAAGCCTGTCGTCAGGCAGTTCACTGCTGGCGCAGGGAACCCAGAATTTGAAATCCGGCGCCGACAATATGAAGGATGGAACCCAGGCCTTTTCGGATAAAACACAGAATATCGACGCCGAAATCAATGATCAAATCGATTCGGCAGTGGATAAGCTTGCAGGAAAGAACTTCAAGCCAGTCTCCTTTGTATCCGGCCAGAATCAAAACGTAGCGAGCGTTCAGTTTGTCATGATGACAGAGGCCATTGAAAAGCAGGAAGTGCCAGCACCGGAAATACCAGCCGAAAAAACAGGCTTCTGGGATAAAGTAACCGCCTTGTTTAATAAAAAATAGGAATACCATTGGCCGCTGTCAAACATTTGACAGCGGCTGTTTTTGATCAGCTTTTCATAAAACCACCTGCTTCTGACAGAGAGGAGCTTTTATAATACCCCTGTACATTTAAGCCGCTTTTGGTATAATGAAGCTGAGTCCAAATTTCCAAAGGAAATTTGGCAGGGAGCGAGGAAAGAGCCAGCAGGCGAATGGGCGACCGATAACGAAGCAAACGCAGATGATGAGGAAATTTTCCTGAAAGGAAAAAAGAATTTCCGAAGAATCTGTGCTCCTTGAAAGGAGTCCAAATTTCCAAAGGAAATTTGGCAGGGAGCAAGGAAAGAGCCAGCAGGCGAATGGGCGACCGATAACGAAGCAAACGCAGATGATGAGGAAATTTTCCTGAAAGGAAAAAAGAATTTCCGAAGAATCTGTGCTCCTTGAAAGGAGTCCAAATTTCCAAAGGAAATTTGGCAGGGAGCGAGGAAAGAGCCGGCAGGCGAATGGGCGACCGATAACGAAGCGAACGTCTTTTGCAGCAAAAATCCTCCGGAAGGAGGAAAAAGATTTTTGATGAAAAAGATGCTCCTTGAAACGAGTCCAAATTTCATCTCCCTTCTTCAACCCGTATCGCCGCGATACGGGTCCACCGACCAAAATAAATCCATGGAGGATTCACGTGAATAAAAAAAGTATTTTAATCGACGGAAACAGCCTGGTTTACCGTATGTTTTACGGCGTGCGGGAAATGTCCAATTCCAAGGGCGTTCCCACAAACGCCATCTATGGCTTTGTCAACGTCTTAGTAAAAATCCAGAATGAATATAAGCCGGATTATCTGGCAGTGGCCTTTGACCTGAGCGCCCCGACCTTCCGGCACAAGGAGTACGAGGATTATAAAGGCGGCCGTGACAAAATGCCCGAGGATCTGCAAGTGCAGATGGACCTGCTCAAGGAGCTGCTCGGCAAAATGGGGATTCCCATGATCACAAAGGAGGGCTACGAGGCCGACGATATTATCGGCACCCTGTCCAAGCAGGGGGAAGCCAGAGAGACGAAGACCCAGATTATCACAGGGGATAAGGACTCCTTTCAGCTGGTGGACGACTATGTCAACGTGCTCTATACGGCGACCCGCAGCGGCACCCAGTTCGCCACTGTGGATGACGCCTACATCATGGAACGCTATGGTGTGACGCCCAGAGAGCTCATCGACGTCAAGGCTCTTATGGGCGACCCGTCCGACAATATTCCCGGTGTGGCCGGCGTGGGTGAGAAGACTGCCATCAAGCTCATCAAGGAGTACCACAATATCGACACGCTGTACGAGCATATTGACGACCTCAAGGGAAAACAAAAGGAAAAGCTGGAAGCCGGTAAGGAATCCGCCTTTGCCAGCCGATTTCTGGGCACCATCTGCCTGGATGTGCCGCTGGACCTGAGCCTTGAGGATCTGGCCTTCAAGCCGATCTTTACCGAGGAGAGCATCGAAATGCTCAGGGACCTGGAATTCAAGTCCATCCTCAATAAAATCCTGCCCGATGACGGTGAGGGGGACGCGCCAGTGGCGGCCAGCGATATCCAGTACACCACCATCGGCACTACCACCGAGATGATCACGGTCATGAACCGCCTGGCCAGGGAGCTGAAGCTGACGGTTTACGCCTACCGCGAGGATGACCGCGTCTGGGTGGCGGCGTACATCGGCGGTGTGTACTACTTTGTGGAAAAACCCGCCATGGTTTCAGCCTTCTTCAGCGGCCTCGGTGAAATTCCTGAGGCCGACAGCCTGCAGACCGTCGGCCATGACCTTAAAAACCTGACCCATATTTACCACAGCCAGTGCTCGGTCATTGTCAATTACACCTTTGATACCTACATTGGCGCTTACCTGCTGAACCCGTCCGACCAGCGCTATGATCTTCAGACCGTTGCCATGAAATACCTGGGCGACACCATCCAGAGCGAGGAGGATTTCTTCGGCAGGGGCAAGACCTTGGTGCGTGCAGAGGATATGGACAGCGCCAGACTGGCTGCCTTCATGGTTAAAAACTGTGAGGTTATCCATCGTCTTGAAAAACCTCTGGCGGAAAAGATCGAAGCCGACGGCATGACCGGCCTGTTCCAGAACATTGAGCTGCCCCTGCTCAAAATCATGGCCTCCATGGAGGAACTGGGCTTTAAGGTGGATATCCATCAGCTTGAGGAACTGTCCGTGGAGTTTGAGAAAAAGATCGAGACCCTGACCTCGGAAATTTACGAGCTGGCCGAGGAGGATGATTTTAATATCAATTCCACCAAGCAGCTGGGCACCATCCTCTTTGACAAGCTTAAGCTGCCAGTGGTCAAAAAGACCAAGACCGGCTATTCCACCAACGCCGAGGTGCTGGACCAGCTGGTGCTGTTCCACCCCATTATCCAGAAAATCATCGACTACCGCATGATCTCCAAGCTGGATTCCACTTATGGTAAGGGACTGATCAAGCTGGTAGACCCCAAGACCCACAAGATCTATTCCACCTTTAACCAGACCGTCACCGCCACCGGGCGTTTGAGCTCGTCCGACCCCAATCTTCAGAACATCCCGGTCAAAACGGAGATGGGCAGGGAAATCCGGAAGGTCTTTGTGCCCTCAGCCGGGGACCGGGTGCTGGTCGACGCCGACTACTCCCAGATCGAGCTGCGCGTGCTGGCCCACCTGTCCGGAGATGAAAACCTGATCGACACCTTTGTGAAGAACCAGGACATCCACACCCGCACAGCCTCCGAGATTTTTAACGTGCCCATGGACGCGGTGAGCAGAGAGCAGAGGAGCCACGCCAAGGCCATCAATTTCGGCCTGATCTACGGCAAGCAGGCCTTCAGCCTGGGCAAGGACCTGGGCATCACCCGGGGCGAGGCCCAGTCCTATATCGACCTGTATTTCTCCAGATACCCCAAGGTGCTGGAATACATGGAAAATATCAAGGCCGAGGCCAAGGAGAAGGGGTATGTGACCACCATCTGGGGGCGCAGACGCTACATCACTGAGATCAATTCCAGAAACCGGATGCTGGTGCAGGCCGGTGAGCGCATGGCGCTGAATACCCCCATCCAGGGCGCGGCCGCCGACATTATCAAAATCGCCATGATCAAGGTCTACGACCGTCTGGAGCGCGAGGGCCTGAAATCTAAACTCATCCTCCAGGTGCACGATGAGCTCATCATCGACACCCTGAAGACCGAGCAGGAAACTGTCATGAAGCTGCTGGTTGAGGAAATGGAAAACGCCGTGGACCTCAAGGTGCCCCTGACAGTGGACGCCCACGCCGGGGATTCCTGGTACGCGGTCAAATAGAAACGGCAGCGGAGGCCCATATCGCCGCGATACGGGCCCGCTTTCTGAAAGGAGCAAACCAATGCAAATTATCGGATTAACCGGGGGCATCGCCTCGGGAAAATCGACGGTCTCCACCATTTTCAGGGAGGACTACAAACTGCCCGTCATCGACGCCGATCTGCTCTCCAGAGAGGCTGTGCTGCCGGGGAGCCCCGGCATGCGCCAGATCGAGGCCGCCTTTGGACGTGAGGTTCTCCTGCCCGACGGTAGTCTGAACCGCAGCCGTATGGGTGAGCTCATCTGCGGCGACAGCGCGGTGAGGGACCGGCTGAACGCTATCCTGCACCCGGCCATCAAGGAGCTGTACTACGCGAGCCTGGAAAGGCTGAAACGCGGCGGGAAGCCGCTCGTCATCTACGATTGCCCGCTGCTCATCGAGGCCGGCCAGCGCGAGGAGGTGGACGAGGTCCTGCTGGTGGTGACCGACGCCCAGACAAGGCTTAAACGCATTATGGAGCGGGACGGCGTGGACGAAAGTCTGGCAAAAAAGAAAATTGAGATCCAGATGCCTGACGAAAAAAAGATTGCGTTGGCAGACACCATCCTCTATAATAACGGCACGCTGGCTGACCTCAAAAACAGCCTTGATTTTTATATGAAAGAAAAATTAAAAAATGCTTGCATTATGAGCTAAGACCGTTTATAATAAATAAGGTCACGGGCTGGTGATACAATCGGCCCGCATTTATGCGAGGATGGCGGAATTGGCAGACGCGCAGGTTTGAGGGGCCTGTTGGAACTTATCTCCAGTGAGGGTTCAAGTCCCTTTCCTCGCACCATTTTATAAAAAGTAAAAAAGCCCATGAAATCAAGGTTTCAGGGCTTCTTTTTATTTTTTGAATAGGCGTTTGAAGATGAAAAAAGATAAAAGGAAAGACTCCGGAAATTTTAACTTTCCGAAGTCTTTTATCAATGGATTAAGGTAAGTTACCTCTCAAACACTATATAATACAGACAGAGAATGAAAAAGTGAAAAATATAAAATAGAATGGAGCATTTACAATGAAGCAGGTAAAAAAACAAAAACGCGTGGTGAAAATTTTTGTGTTTTCATTTTTATGCATCTTTATCATTTTTGCAGTTATCTTTGTTTATGCCATTTATCGCTATTACCACAAGGTCCAGAATCGTCAGGATGAAATTTCTAGTGATTATTCACAACATATGGCAGAGCAGGCGAATCGTAGAAAAAAACAGATAACAAGCGCACCGGATCGCTATATTCAGGATTTTAATCAGTATTATCAGGTTGACCTGTCGGATGAATCGGATTTTAAACATGATCGGCTGGATGAGGGTTCTAATAGTTATACATTCAAATTTCCAGATGAATTTGTGAAGAGTGAGCTTGAGAAAAGTAGCTATAATGATGTGTATCTTTCGACTACTTATAACGATGAGAGTCTTAAAGAGAATCTTAAGAAAGATTATCCCATTTATTTTCAAGTATACGTCGATTATCATCAAAATATGCCGGAGGGCAATAACCAAGCGGCCATGGAAGAAATCATTCTGTATTTGCTAAAACCCGTTTATCCAGAGATGACGCTTGAAAAAGTGCAGGCGATTATTGAGAATAAGGATGACGATAATGAAGGCTCTGAAATTTATCGAGGTGGTTTTAGAAGAAATGAAGACCGTGGTTTTGGGTTTGATTTCTATTTGCGCTATCCATTAAGCTAAACGCCTTAAGCGGCATGAAAAAGGACGAGATGACCGAAACCATCTCGTCTTTCGTGTTATTAAACATATAATTTTGAAGTTAAATAAGTGGTGAAGGAATCGTCGACCAGTCCATACCCGTCCACTTTGGATGTATAATTGAGATGCATTGTATTAGCGTAAGCTATTGGAATCGTGTAAGAGTTTGTCTGTCCATTTCCAATATCTGAAATGTAAAGAGATTCTGACGTATCCATCAGCCTTACAACTCCATGAGGCGTTCCATGCGCAGTGTCGCCGGAATAACTAATTGTTAAATATATTTCATTGGACAGCACTCGGAAATCGCGTCCATTTGAAACGCCTGAGATATCCTCCAGATACATATTTTGTCGATTGTCGCAGATGGTCTGAACACAGTAGGTTACTAAAGGTGTATCTGATATCTGATCGCCGCTAATCGGCTGCGCATACCCGCTGAATGCGACTTTATCCATTCCCCATTCGCCGCTGTCGTCATCGACTGTGTATTCACTAAACTGGTCAAAAGTCCACTCTGATGGGATTTTATAACCCATGTTGCCACTATACCCTGTGGACATATCGCTGACAAAAGCTGTATCGGCATATCCGATATTGATCACACGCTCACAGACATTGCGTGTACCATAGACACCGATTTTAAAAGCATTATTAAGCTTATTTTTCATCACATCCTGAAGCGTATGAAAATATGGCTGAATCACGCTCTCGATGGTGGTATCCTGAGCGTCAAAGTCGACGGCGAAATAGATGACAATTCCTTGATGGCTCTTGATACCATAGTTCATTGCTGCCGCTACAGCCGATTCTGCGTCATAGGCTGCATTGGCAGTATTGAAGTATTCACTATCACTGCCCGATTCCTGAAAGATTGGAAATAGCTTTTTTCCGGCCGCAATGATGCGCTGTGCCTCTCCTTTTCTTAATTCCTTAAAATCACCGCCCGTCAGATAGCGTCCAACAATGCTGTACCCTTTGGCGTTTAAATGCTGCATTCGATAATCCGTGATTTCAAAACGGGTATCACAAGCATCACAGGATCGATCAGGGTTGCCTTTGCTTAGCAGCAGTGACATCCATGTATTGACATCAACAGTCCCTGTTTGTGGGAGTGCCAGGTCGCTTTGAAAAGCCGTAACCTGAGACGCCATCTCTGAATCCCACGAAGTGGACGTATAATTGACGGTATAACCATTGCAACACAGCGCATAACGGGCAAGCAACAGCGCCTCAGAGTCACCGCTTCCTGGAACTAGAATATTTACAAGATTTGCCTTTGTGCCATCCCCGAAATTTCCGGTCGCGTCTTCAACACTGTAGCCTTCAATGGCTTGTAGAACCTTGATCATCGACTCGTTCATTTGTCTTTCGTACAATCCGTCGCAGGGAGATAAGCCAATGTAGCTTTCATACTTTGAATTTAAAGTCCGCTGAATTTTTGTGATTGTCTCTGTTCCACCGTAGTCGACAAGTGTTACAAACTGATCCATTGATAACAATGCTTTCATGACGTTCAGAGTGACAGTTGAATTGGATGCGGACACACCAGCATCTGTTTTCAATGACTTTATCCCTGATCCGGTTCCAGAATAAAAATGCTTGGTGATTTCACTTGATCCGGTACTATAGCCTTTACACCAGAGACCGCCTTGGATAATACCGTAAACATTTGATTCGCTTTTATCCGAATCTGTCTGCTCTGAAATTCCATTCGGATATTGTTGATTAAACCGCGCGATTGTTCCAGCCCCAAAGTTATCAGCCGTTTCCTGAATCCCTAATTCAATCTGCAAAGCTCGGATCAAGCCGTTAATTGTGCCCCATCCCGTTTCTCCATCTTCCACAACCTCAGGGAATCGATCCGTTCCATATTGCGCGTAGTTTGCATTCAACCATTTTTGTGTCTTTTCAACCATTGTATCCATAATAACTTTCTCCTTATATCATTTTTTGAACTGGATTATGCGCAATCACCAGCTCACGATTCCAGTCGATGTATCATTTTGCCCTGACCGATTCATCAACCACTAAGTTTTTTGACCAGTCTGTAAAAGGATAAATACAGTATTTTCGTTTCTTTGACTGCATTCTCACGACCATTCCTTAAAAGAGGATTTGAATTCTCCTTTAAGTTGCGATGATTATAATTTTTCAATTTGACGTTTGTGTGACGTCTGAGTGTCTGCTTTGTGAAGCGATTTGTTATGCTACTGTTAAGGCCGCATTTCCATGCGCTTTCATACAATTTTAAAAAATTTCAACTTTAAAATCTTCATTTAAGAATAAATATGGTTTTGAGCTTCAATCTTTAAGATTACGTCGATTTAGATTGAGGATTCGCTGAATATGATCTGTATTAAAAAACGCTCAATGATACATATTATGATGCCGACATGGTTTTTTTATTTCCGTCCCGTATCGCGGCGATACCCTTTGAAAATAATTTTTCTTACCAGAGAGCCTGTTTCTCTGGTTTTTTGCGCTTTGACCAAATCTTCCCCGCTTTTTAGCTACATTATTTAAGGGTTTTATGATAAACTATAATGAACTATGCAAAGTGTTAGATGTGGATGAAGGATTTAACCAATAGATCTATTTCAATCGAAAGGAAGGGTGTTTTAATGAAGAATTGTTGTGAAAAATGCGGAAAAGAACTGGGGTTTTTTGAGCGTTCTTTAAAAATAAACAATTCACGGATTAACATACAATACGACGCGCTCTGCAGCGAATGCCACAGGACCATCAAGGAGGGCATCAGCCAGATCGACGAAATGTACCAGCGTGTCATGGGAAACCTCAAGGAAAACTACCACGCCACCAACATGGCAGCCGTGGATATTGACACCTTGATCTTTCTGGCAGTCGAAGCGCTGCTGGTCATCGAACCGAATTATTTTTCGGATAAGACCAGTCTGAACCAGACCATTATCAACCGGACCGACCGGATCATCAACAAGCAGAACGACATGGCCAAGATTGTCTACAAGGTGCTGCTCTACGGCTTCTTTGACAATCTGGAAAACAACGGGCTGGACAAGAGCAAAAATTTTGTCAGCTACATGATGCAGAATACCCTTTACATGGAACAGCTGTCCATGAACTGCAGCGAGGAAGTGCCGCGAACCTACGTCAACGCCTTTTTCTCCCGCAAGGGCTTTATTATGGAGCGCATTGAAAAGAAAACACTGCTCTACGTCATGATCAAGGACGAAACCGTCATTGATTATGAAATGAAGCAGACTGAGGACTATTACCTGATCGACTTTAAAAATCTTTTCTATACCGGCGATCCGGAAAAAAATGTCCAGTGCTATGTGAATGGCGTGGAAAACGCAAAGACCATCACCAAAACCATTGACAATTTCAATACAAAGACCACCAAGAAAGAGGAGCGCCGCATACGCGACACCCTCAACATCATTAACGAGAAAGTCGTGAGAGACCTGAAATCTCTGAAGCCCGATGAAGCCATTGACACCATTCATCTGGACTGCGTGCTGCTCTGTATTGCCAAAAACATCCGAAAAGACCCCGAGGGGCGCAAATCGCCCATACAGGCCCCAGATGGCCTGGCAGTAGAGCTGCTCTGGAAAAAATACACGGCCAACCTGGCGCTCATGGGGATCGACAGTAAAGAAAAGGCCGCCGAGTACATTGCGAAGAACTGCCTGTACGCGGACGGCTTCCATGTAAAATACGGCAAAAAGGATCCGGAAACAGGCTGGGCTTTCTTTGCGACCAAGGGTTATATTGTCGCCTTTGACCAGAGCAAGCGTCTGTTTTTCATGTATACCGACGACTATCCCAACGACCTGTACTTCCCGTGTAACGAGATGATGTACAACGGCCGCCAGTACCTCCAGCTGCCAATGGAGGACGAGGTGCCAAACGATGACGAGCTGGACGGCATCCTGTTCTTCAGCCGCGACGTCAAGCTGATCATGGGCATCAGTCATTATTTTGAGCGCAACAATATGTTTTACCAGATGGAAAACTTCATCGAGGTTGAGGAGGCTGTCTACGGCGACCCTGAGCAGCTCATGGAAGTCAAGCGGGTGTCCGACCACCTGTTCAGGGATTTTGGCTACATGCCCTTCTGCCTGTACGACGAGTGGTATGTCATTCAGAAGGAACTGCGGCAGGACGATATACTCCTGAACCGGCTGATTCCTGAAAAGAGCGGCCTGCGCAAGCGCTACGCCACCGGGGATGTCATCTACGCGCCCAAGATTCTCGACGCCTTTAAAAACGGCGCCAAGGAGCTCCAGGCCAATCTGGAGATTGCGGGTGAGAGCATTGCCAAGGGGCTGCTGTGGTGCTACTTTAAGGCCTCCCTCATCGATACCCTGTCCAAGGAGTGGGTCCGCATTGGCGGCGATATTCTGGCAGCTGGGGACGACCTGGTGACCGCCTTTTTCAAATACTCCAGCCTTAAGACCATTGAGCCGGAAAAGACCTACTATATCGGCTTGTTTATCTACTATCTGATGGATAAAAACATCCTGCCGGATACCGATTTTCTGGACAATTATGAGCGGGCAGTGCAGACCTTCCTCGAATGTAAACGGGAGGTTGACCGCACCCTGGCCGAGCAGCCGGCAGAGCCCATAACCCGGGAAATAAATACCGAGCCCGAAACGCCCCGGCCGCAGGCGGCACCGGCAGACGCGGCGCCCGAGCCCGAATTCAAGCCCCTGAACTGGGACGACGACAAGCGGGGTGAGTAAGCATGCGCGTTTTACTGGTAGAGGATGAAGTGTCTCTCGCGACCGCCCTTGGGAAAATCCTTGAAAAAAATAAAATCCTGGTCGATGTGGTCCACGACGGCATTGAGGGCAAGCTGCTCAGCGAGAATGATGTCTACGACGTCATTGTCCTGGACATTATGCTGCCAGGTATGAGCGGGCTGGACATTCTCAAATCCATCCGCGACCGCGGCAAGAACGTGCCTGTGCTGCTCCTGACCGCAAAGGACAGTACGGCCGATAAGGTAAAAGGCCTGGATATGGGAGCGGACGATTACCTTGTCAAGCCCTTTGTCACTGAGGAGCTGCTGGCCCGTATCCGCGCCCTGGGCAGACGTCCCTGGGAGGTTTATCAGGACAATGCCATCACCTTTTCCGATTTATCGCTGAACATCAACAGCGGCGAGCTGCTCATCGGCGGCGCGCCCATCAAGCTGACCTCCAAGGAGGCCCAGCTGCTGGAAATGTTTATCAGAAACCCGGGGATGACCATCTCAAAGGAACAGATCCTCGACCGGATCTGGGGCATTGAGAGCATGGCCATGGAGAATTCGGTGGAGATTTACGTCCACTACCTGCGGAAAAAACTGAAAAAATCCCGGACTGTCATCAAGACGATCCGTGGTCTGGGCTATGTGCTGAAGGAAGAGGACAATGCTCAGCCTCAATAAATTAAGATTAAACCTGACGCTGATGAATACCGCGGTCCTGATTGGATTGTCGGTATTTGTCGCTGTTTCGCTCTATTTGACCATCAACATGGACATGGAGTCCGGCGTCAGCAACAACCTTGAGATCTACTGCTCCCAGCTGGCCAACAATGTTGAGCAGCTCCAGACCCAGCAGGAGGGCGGCACGGTTGCGCCAGAGACCCAGAAGGGCTACCAGGAGTTTAAGGACACACTGGTGCACAACAGCATTGCCTTTACCATCTGGGATGATGCGTTTAACGTGATGGACAAGTCCGAGTCCCAGCCCTTGAATCAGGACCAGCTTTTCCGGCTTATCAACCGTTATTTCAGCGGCAACCGGGATAAGTACCTGATCAGTGACTATGAGACCGACGACAATAATCTTAAAATCTGTACCTATGTTACCGTCAGTAAGGATGGTGAAATGCGGGTGGTGCAGGCCATGAAAAATATGGACACGGAGCGCGGTGTGTTAAAGAACGCGGTCCGGATGATCCTTATCGTGGTGCTGGCCGGCGCGACCCTTTCCTTACTGTGCGGTTATTTTCTGTCCGGCAGGGCGCTGGTGCCTGTGCGAAAGAGTATGGACCAGCAGCGGGAATTCCTCGCGGATGCGTCCCATGAGCTCAGGACGCCCATTGCCGTTATCCAGACCAATCTGGAGGTGGTGAAGGCCAGCGGCGACGAAACCGTTGAGAGCCAGTCCACCTGGCTGGACAACGCCTATGACGAGACCAAGCGCATGCACCATATTGTCGAGGACCTGATGTTCCTGGCCAGGGCCGACTCTGGCGACGTGCATTTTGAGCCTGCGCCGGTGGATATTGGCTACCTGATTATGGAGGTCACTGAGCGGTTTATCCCCATGGCTGCCCAGAAATCCATCACAATCCTCAGCAAGGTTCCCATGGAGGAACTGAACGTGATGGGGGATGAAAAGCAGCTGACTCAGCTCATGGTCATCCTCATCGACAACGCCATCAAATATACCGAGCCGGGGGCTGACGAGCGGAATAAAACCATCGTCGTCCAGGCAGAGCGGATTGAGGAGGGCATTGAAATCTGTGTGACCGACAAGGGCATCGGTATTTCCAAAGAGGAACAGGAGAAAATCTTCCAGCGCTTCTACCGTGTGGATAAGGTGCGCTCCAGAGCAGAGGGCGGCACAGGCCTTGGCCTGTCCATCGCCTACTGGATCGTCCAGAAGCACAAGGGCATCATCCGGGTGGAAAGCGAAGAAAATGTGGGAACCAAAATGATCATTGTGTTCCCGTCTTATGAAGGACCAAAGGAGGCAAACGAATGAAAGAATTAAAGTTTAACGGCAATAAGCTGGTCACAGGACCAGGCGCCATTGATTATATTAAAAATCTGGATGGACAGCGGATCTTTGTGGTCACCGGAAAGTCCGCTATGTTTAAAAACGGAACCATTGACCACATCAAAGCAGTTTTCACAGAGCAGGGCAAAACCTGCGAGGTGTACAGCGGGATTGGCGGCAACCCGACCACCGGCGAGGTGCTCTCCGGCCTTGCAGCCATGAAGGCCTTTGACCCGGACACGGTCATGGCAGTGGGGGGCGGCTCCGCCATCGACGCCACCAAGGTTATGACCCTGATGTGCGAATACCCGGAACTTACACTGGAGGATATCCGCGGCGGCAAGGCGCCGGCAGAACGGAAAAAGCTTCAGTTTATCGCTGCGCCGTCCACCTCTGGCACTGCCAGTGAGGTCACCCGCGCAGCGGTCATTACCTTTACAGAGGAAAATATTAAGGTGGGCCTGAAGACCACGGCGTTTATCCCCGACATCGCCATCCTCGACGGCAGCCTGACCCTGTCCATGCCAAAACACGTCATGGTAGAAACCGGTATGGATGCCCTGACCCACGCGGTCGAGAGCTACATTAACAAGAACAACGACGATTTCTGCAAGTTCATGTCCAAGGGCGCAGTGGAGGGGCTGTGCGCGTACCTGCCCCTCTCCTACGAAAAGGGCGATGTGGAAAACCGCCAGAAGGTACACAACTTCCAGTGCCTGGCCGGTCTGGCCTTCCAGAACTCCGGCCTGGGGATGGACCACGGTATTGCCCATGCCTTCGGCGGACGCTTTGGCACAAGCCACGGCCTGCTCAACGCAGTGGCCCTGCCCTATGTTCTCAAGTACAACGCGCGGGATGAGGCCGTCAAGGCAGATCTGGATGAGCTGTCAAGAATGATCGGAGCCGATATTATAAAGACCATCGAGGGCTTTAACGCCCAGTTTGGCGTTCCTAAAACCTTCAGGGAGATGGGGATCAGCGAGGAGGACTTCAACGCCCATTACGAGAGCCTTCTGGACAATTCCATGAAGGGCTCGACCGCCCGTAATCCGGTGCCGATGACCCGAGAGGAAATGGACAAGGTTTTAAAGAGCATCTACTACGGCGATATTTTGTTTTAGAGAGAACAAGCGGAGGAACAATGAGTTTATTAGACGGACTGAATGAACAGCAGAGGGAAGCAGCAGCAACGACCGAAGGGCCGGTTCTGATTCTGGCCGGTGCCGGCTCCGGGAAAACCCGGACCATTATCCACAGAATCGCTTATATTATCGAGAGTAAAAAGGCCTGGCCGTCACAGATCCTGGCCATTACCTTTACCAATAAAGCAGCGGGCGAAATGCGCGAGCGTATCGCCGCCATGAATGTGGAGGAGAGCGACCGCATCTGGATGTATACCTTCCACGCCATGTGCGCCCGCATCATGCGTATCCACAGCCAGTGGCTGGGCTATGAAGACAACTTTGTCATCTATGATACCGACGACCAGAAGCGCCTCTACAAAACCCTGATCAAGGAGCTGGATTTTAACGATAAGATGTTTCCATTCCAGTATGTATCGGGCCAGATCTCCACAGCCAAGAATAATTTCTGGACGCCGGAGGATTACCTGAAGAACAACCCCGGCGAGTTCCGGGCAGAGAAGGTGGCCCAGTACTACCGCCTGTACCAGGACACCCTGAAAAAGAACAACGCCATGGACTTCGATGACCTCATCTACAACACGCTGGTGCTGTTTAAGGGCTTTCCCGAAATTCTGGAGCAGTACCAGAACCGGTTTAAGTACATTCTGGTCGATGAGTACCAGGATACGAACCACAGCCAGTACGAGCTGGTTAACCTGCTGGCCGCGAAACACCGCAACCTGTGTGTGTGCGGGGACGACGACCAGAGTATCTACATGTGGCGCGGGGCAGATATTAACAATATCCTCGACTTTGAAAAGGACTATCCTGACGCCAAGGTTGTCAAGCTGGAAGAAAATTACCGTTCCACCAGCGTGATCCTGGACTGTGCCAACAAGGTGATCGCCAACAATACTGGCCGTAAGGATAAAAACCTCTGGACCCGAAATCCCGGGGAGGATAAGATCGTCGTCTCATCCTTTAACCAGGGCTATGACGAGGCCCGCTTTGTAGCTCAGGAAATCGAGAACCTGAGGGCTGATAAAGGCTATACCTACGGCGACTTTGCGGTGCTCTACCGCACCAATGCCCAGTCCCGTCTCTTTGAAGAGGCTTTCATGCGCGAGGGCATGCCTTACCAGCTCATCGGAGGCACAGGCTTTTACTCACGTATGGAAATCAAGGATATTATTTCCTACCTCCATGTGCTCATCAATCCCCTGGACAATATCGGCTTTATGCGCATCGTGAACGTACCCAAGCGCGGGATCGGCACAGCCACCCTGGAAAAAATTCGGGAATTTGCCGAGTTCAAGGGCTGGAGCCTCATGGAAACTTTTTACCACTGCGAGGAAGTGCCAGAGCTCAGCTCCAGTGTGCGCAACAAGGTCCGCGAGTTCGCCGCGGTCATGGAGGAGCTGCGGGACCGCTGCGAAACCGATTCGGTCAGCGAGCTCATCGACCATGTCATCAAGGATACCGGCTATCTTGAGATGCTGGAGCTCGGCAAGCTGGACCACAGCGAGAGCCGTATCGAAAACCTTGAGGAGCTGATCTCCTCGGCCGTGGAATTTGAAAAGAACAGCGATGACAAGAGCCTGACCGCCTACCTGGAAACCGTGGCCCTGACAGCAGAAACCGACAAGTATGACAGCGAGGAAGGGAAGATCCTGCTCATGACCCTGCACAACGCCAAGGGGCTTGAGTTTCCAGTGGTCTTTCTGCCCGGCGTGGAGGAGGGGATATTCCCCCACGGCCGTTCCATGGACAACCCAGAGGAAATGGAGGAAGAACGCCGTATCTGTTATGTGGGCATCACCCGCGCCAAGGAGCGGCTGTATATGTCATGGGCGGCAGAACGCACCGTTTACGGACGCCGCCAGCCTCAGATGCAGTCCCGCTTCCTGAAGGAGCTGCCTCCGGAATGCCTGGAATTGAATGTCCAGAAATACGAGCGCAACGAGATTGTCGAGGAAGCCTCGGTGGAGAAAAAGACCTACAGCTTTTCCGACCATTTGCAGCATAAACCCAATGTTTATAAATCTGCAGCGCCTAAAAAGGCCAAGGAGGAAAGCTCCGGCGCCTTTAATCTCAGCGATAAGGTCAAGCATAAAAAATTTGGCATCGGCACCATTGTCGAGGTAAAACCGAATCAGGTGTCAATCGCATTCCCAGGAGTGGGTATAAAGAAACTGGACCCATCTTATGTAACAAAAGCCTAGGTCTAAATTTTGCGTTGAGGACAATCACTTATGAATGAAGAACTAAAACAGGCTGAGGCCAAAATCAGCCAGCTTAAAAAACAAATTGAAGAGAACAATGTCCGGTATTACGATAAGGACGCGCCTGTCATACCAGACTATGCGTATGACCGCATGATGCAGGAGCTCATCAGTCTGGAGACAGCCTATCCACAGTTCCTGACTTCTGACTCACCCAGCCAGCGTGTGGGCGGCGCGCCGTCAGAGGCCTTTGAGAAGGTTCACTACACCACGCCCAAGCTCAGCCTCAGCAACGCCTTTAACGCCGGGGACCTGAGGGATTTTGATACCCGTATCCGCAAGGTCTGCCCCGATGTGGCGTACTGTGTCGAGCATAAATTCGATGGCCTGACCGTCGTGTTAGACTACGAAAATGGACTGCTGGTCCGCGGCTCTACCCGCGGCGACGGTGTGACCGGCGAAAATGTCACCCAGAATCTGAAAACGGTCAAGACCATTCCTCTGCGTCTCACAGAACCCATGACCCTGGAGGTCCGTGGGGAGGTGCTGATCTATAAGGAGGACTTTGAGGAGCTGAACGCTGCGCGGGAGGAACAGGGTGAGCCCCTGTTCGCCAATCCAAGAAACGCCGCCGCAGGCTCTATCCGTCAGCTTGACCCTAAACTGGCGGCCGAAAGGCCTCTGGACATCTTTGTATTTAACCTGGAATACTGCGAGAACCGGTCCTTCGAGACCCATAAGGAAAGCTTTGATTTCCTCACACACTGCGGTTTTAAAACCAGTGAGGTGAAGCTTTACAAGGATATGGAGGACATCATCACCTACATTGAGGAGATGGAACATGGCGGAAGAGAGGCCCTGCCCTATGAGATTGACGGCATGGTCATCAAGGTCAATAACCTGGCGGAGCGGGAGCGGCTGGGGGACACCTCTAAGTCGCCGCGTTGGGCCATTGCCTACAAGTTCTCGCCTGAGCAGACAGTGACCACTGTGCGGGATATTACCGTGCAGGTGGGCCGTACCGGCGCCCTGACGCCTGTGGCAGAGCTTGAGCCTGTGCTGCTGGCCGGCTCCGTTATTTCCCGGGCGACCCTCCATAACGAGGACTACATCATCGACAAGGATATCCGGATCGGCGACAGGGTTGTCATCCAGAAGGCCGGGGATGTTATCCCTGAGGTGGACCACTCCATCCCAGAGGACCGCACTGGCGCAGAGGTTGTTTTCACCATGCCTGCCCATTGCCCGGTCTGCGGCTCCGAAACCTACCGGGTGCCCGGCGAGGCTGTGACCAAGTGTCTGAATATGGACTGTCCGGCCCAGGTATTCCGCAAGATTGTGCACTTTGCCTCCAGAGATGCCATGAACATCGACGGCATGGGCCCCGCGGTGGTGCGACAGCTGCTGGATAACGAATTGATCCACACCATTGTGGATATCTACCATGTTTCGGACCGTCGTGAGGATCTGACCGGACTTGAAAAAATGGGTGAAAAATCTGTGGATAACCTCATAAACGCCATAGAGGACTCTAAGAGCAGGCCCCTCTCCAAAGTGGTTTTTGCCCTTGGAATTCCGCTGGTAGGAGCTAATGGGGCTAAAATACTGGCCTCCCACTTCGGCAGCATGGACGCCCTTATGGAAGCCTCCGAGGAGGAGCTGACAGAGATTTATGACATCGGCGGCAAAATGGCTGTGGAAATTGTGGACTTTTTCAAGACCGACGCCAACCGCCGCATTGTGGACGGCCTGCGCGAGGCTGGTGTCAACATGACGGAAAATACCGCCAGGGCAACAGCAGAGCTCGCGGGTAAGACCTTTGTCCTGACCGGCACACTGCCCACCATGGGCCGCCGTGAGGCCAAGGAGATCCTGGAGAGCCACGGCGCCAAGGTGTCCGGCTCAGTCAGTAAAAAAACCGATTATGTGCTGGCCGGCGAGAACCCCGGCTCAAAGGCTGAGAAAGCCATGAGCCTGGACGTGCCGGTCATTGACGAGGAAACCTTTAAAAAAATGGTCGGCTTGGAATAAAAATAAAACCAAGGGGTATCGTCACGATACCCCTTGGTTTTTAGATTAATCCACTGGTTTGGCGGCCACAAGGCAGTAAATATTGTTTTTCAGGATTTCGATCAGCCTGAGATTCTCAAATCCGGCGATTTCGGCCATGCGGGCCAGGTCGGCGGCCGTGTATTTCATAAAGCCCTGGCGGGTAATGGGCAGCCGGTCCAGCCAGGCCTTTGTGTAAAAAGCGTTGGCAAAGACAGCGCCGGGCTTCAGCACACGGTAAATTTCCAGGTAGCCCTTTAAGGGGTCCTCCCAGAAATAGACCGTGTTCACCGTATAGGCAAAATCAAAAAAATCGGGGGGAAAGGGAAGCTGAAGGGCGTTTCCCGGCCCAAGGGCCAGACGGCCCTGCGCGATGAGTGCTTCGCTTTTTCGGATGGCAAGCTCCAGCATGTCATCAGAGGTCTCAATTCCGTAGAACTGGCCGGGAAGGCCCTTGGCAAACCGACGCAGGAGATGGCCGTTTCCAAAGCCAATATCGAGGCTTCTCTCAGGAGTTATCTGCCTGAGGACAGCCTCAATGCTTTTGTACTGGAGTGTGTTAAGCCGGTTCATCAGAAAGGTGGAGAAATGACCGCCAAGCCCCCTTGGGTTTGAAAACTGTGTGCCCATGTATTTTATAATGTTCATAGCGACCTCGCTGAGATTATTGTATGAATAATTGTTCATATGTGATTATATGTGAAAAGCTTCGCGCTGTCAAGAGAGCGCCAACCCGTATCGCCACGATACGGGTTGAATTTTACTGAAAATAATTTACATTTAAAGGGTTTTGAATTATAATGATATAATGAGAAAAATTTACCCGAAAGGAATGAAATCATGAGTATTACCAGAGAAGAAGTTACCTATGTTGCGGATCTGGCCCGCCTTGAATTCACCGAAACGGAAACGGACCGTCTGGCGGATGAGCTGGGCGCAGTCCTTGATTACGCGGCGACTTTGAATAAATTAGATACATCAGACGTAAAGCCGACAGAGCATATTCTGCCGGTTCAGAACGTTTTTAGAAAAGATGAAGTGAAGCCTTCACTGCCAATTGAAAAAGTCCTGGCCAACGCGCCGGAATCAGAAGCCGGCTGCTTTAAAGTGCCGAGAGTTCTGGAATAGGAGGATCGAATTGGAATTATCACAACTGACTGTCCATGAGATCAATGGGCTTATTGAAAAGAAAGAAGTATCTGTCAAAGAGGTCACCCAGGCAGCGGTGGACCGTATTGACGCGGTAGAGGATAAGGTTGACGGCTATCTCTGCCTGACGACCGAGACCGCCATGAAAGAGGCTGAGGAGCTGGACGGGCTCATCGCCAAAGAAGGCAGGAAGGATGTGCTTGAGGGCATCCCCTACGCCTTAAAGGACAACATGTGCACCGACGGTATTCAGACAACCTGCGCGTCCAAAATTCTGGGCGATTTTGTGCCGCCTTACAACTCAGAGGTCTATGACCGTCTGCTGGCCCAGAAGGGGATTCTCCTCGGAAAGGCCAACATGGATGAATTTGCCATGGGCTCCTCCACAGAAAACTCCGCCTTCAAGGTCACAAAAAACCCGTGGGATCTCACACGCGTGCCCGGCGGCTCCAGCGGCGGCTCTGCAGTGGTAGTGGCCTCCGATATGGCTTACTACTCACTGGGCTCCGATACAGGCGGATCGATCCGCCAGCCCGCTGCCTTCTGCGGCGTGGTCGGTATGAAGCCGACCTACGGACTGGTTTCCCGTTATGGCCTGGTGGCTTTTGCGTCTTCCTTAGACCAGATCGGCCCCTTTACCAAGGATGTTGAGGACTGCGCCATCGTGTTAAGCGCCATCGCGGGCCATGACCCCAAGGATTCAACTTCGCTCAAGGTAGATAAAAAGGATTATACACAGAACCTGAAGGAAGGCGCCAAGGGCATGAAGATTGGTGTGGCCCAGGCATTTATGGGCGAAGGCCTTCAGCCAGAGGTGCGCGCAGCCATTGACAGCGCCATTGACACCTACCGGGCCATGGGAGCAGAAATCGTGGATGTCTCCTTTGAGTATCTGGACTACGCCCTGTCCGCTTATTACCTGATCTCCTCCGCAGAAGCCAGCTCCAACCTGGCCCGTTACGACGGTATCCGCTACGGTGTCCGCGCCGAGGAATACGCAGACCTGGTCGATATGTACCGTAAAACCAGAACCCAGGGCTTTGGCGACGAGGTTAAACGCCGTATTATGCTGGGAACCTATGCCTTAAGTTCCGGTTATTATGACGCCTATTATAAGAAAGCCATGCAGGTTCGTACCCTGATCATGGATGACTTTAAGAATGTTTTTGATTCCTGCGATGTCCTGCTGACACCGACCACTGCCAAAACGGCCTTTGGTATCGGCGAAAAGACCGGTAACCCGCTGGAAATGTACCTGACCGATATCTACACCGTTCCGGTGAACATCGCCGGTATTCCGGGGATTTCAATTCCCTGTGGCTTTGACAACGATGGTATGCCCATCGGCATGCAGCTGCTGGGTCCGGTACTGAGCGAAGAAAAAATTCTGCAGGCAGCTTACGCCTTTGAACGTGAAACCGCGTTTAAAGACCAGAAGCCAAAGCTTGTATAGGTAAAGGAGGAATAAAGATGGAATACGATATTGTCATCGGGATGGAAATCCATGCCGAGTTAGCAACAAAGTCTAAAATTTTCTGCTCCTGCTCTACCACGTTCGGTGCAGATGAAAATACACATGCCTGCCCGGTATGTCTTGGGATGCCCGGCGTGCTGCCAGTGCTCAACGAAAAGGTGGTTGAGTATGCCGCGAGAGCCGGACTGGCCCTGAACTGCCATATTGCGAATTTCAGCAAAATGGATCGTAAAAATTATTTTTACCCTGACCTGCCAAAGGCCTATCAGACCTCTCAGTTTGATCTGCCCATCTGTACCGGCGGGGTTGTGGATATTGAAGTGGAAGGCGAAAAAAAGGAAATCGGCATTACCCGTATCCATATTGAGGAAGACGCCGGCAAGCTGCTCCATGAATCCGCAGACGGCACCCTGGTCGATGTGAACCGCTGTGGTGTGCCCCTCATCGAGATCGTCACAGAGCCGGATATCCGCGGTGCGGAGGAAGCCCGCGTTTTTGCGGAAAAAATCCGTAATATTCTCGAATATGTGGGCGTTTCGGACTGTAAAATGGAAGAGGGCTCTATCCGCTTCGACGTTAACCTCTCTGTCAAGGAAAAGGGCAGCGATGTGCTGGGAACCCGTACAGAAATGAAGAACCTGAACTCCTTCAGGGCTTTAGTGCGTGCGGTTCAGTACGAGAGCAAACGCCAGATCATCGAGCTCAAAAAAGGACACCGCATTATCCAGGAAACCCGCAAGTGGGACGACGTCAAGGGCGTCAGCTCCTCCATGAGAAGTAAGGAAGAAGCCCACGATTACCGCTATTTCCCGGAACCAGACCTGGTGCCCATTGTCATTACCGATGAAACCATTGACCAGATCAAATCTGGTCTGCCCGAGCTGCCGGAAGCCAAGCGTGCCCGCTATGTGGCAGAGTACAAGCTGCCGGATTACGACGCCGGTGTTCTGACGGCCTCCAAGGTCACCGCGAAATTTTTCGAGGAAACCGTTGCGCTGTACGATGAACCCAAGCAGATTTCCAACTGGCTGATGGTGGATATCCCGGCCATGCTCAAGGAAAAAGAGCTGTCAATGGAAAATATCCCCTTTACCCCGGCCGAACTGGCTGAGCTGCTTAAGCTTATCAAGGACGGCACCATCAGTGGGACCATCGGCAAAAAGGTTCTGGTAAAGATGTTTGAAGAGGACAAGAACCCCAAGGCCATTGTAGAAGAAAACAACTGGGCCCAGATGAGCGATACCAGCGAGCTGGAAGGCATTATCGCCCAGATTATCGAAGACAACCCCAAATCCATTGAGGATATCGGAGCCGGCAACCAAAAGGCCTACGGCTTCCTGACCGGACAGGTCATGAAGGCCACCAAGGGCCAGGCAAACCCGCAGGTTGCCAACAAGATCATCCGTGAGCTGGTCGCCAGAAAATTAGAGAGCTGAATAGACAACTGAAAGCAACGGGCGGTCTCATGATCGTCCGTTGTTGTGATTAAAAGAAGGAGAAAATTTTGAATCGAATTGACGGAAGAAGCAACGAGTGCCTGAGACCGGTGAGCATCACCCGGCATTTTACGAGAAACGCCCAGGGCGCTGTGCTCATTGAGGTGGGAAATACAAAGGTCATCTGCACGGCCATGGTGGAAGATAAGGTACCACCCTTTTTAAGAGGTGAAAAAAAGGGCTGGGTTACCGCCGAATACGAAATGCTTCCAAGCTCCACCGGCTCCCGGAAGGGAAGGGACCGCAGCCGCGGTAAAATTGACGGCAGAACCGTTGAAATCCAGCGTTTGATTGGCCGGAGCCTGCGTTCTGTGATTGACATGGAAAAGCTTGGAGAACGGACAATATGGATTGACTGCGATGTGATCCAGGCCGACGGCGGCACCCGCACCGCGTCCATCACCGGTGCCTTTGTGGCGCTTTATGACGCAGTCACCTGGCTCATGGAGGAAGAAATTATTGATGAGTGGCCCATTAACGGCTACGTGGCGGCCACCAGTGTCGGCATCAACCAGAACGAGCCCATTATGGATCTCTGCTATGAGGAGGACTCTACCGCAGAGGTTGATATGAACATTGTCATGACCGACGAAGGCGAAATCGTGGAAATCCAGGGAACTGGAGAGGAACGCCCCTTTACACGGGATGAATTCCAGAAGCTTCTGGCTTTGGGAGAAGACGGTGTGTATCAATTGATTAACATTCAGAAAGAGGCGCTGGGGACACTCTAAGCGCCCGGAAAGGGATTGTGATGAAAACCATAGTGCTTGCAACCGGAAACAAAGACAAGGCCCGCGAAATCAAGGCCATGCTGGATCATAAATTTGAAGTTAAGACCATGAAGGATATGGGTATCGACACTCAGATCATCGAGGACGGCGAGACCTTTGAGGACAATGCCCTGATTAAGGTAAGAGCCATTCAGCCTTTTGTGAAGGACGCTGAGATGATCATTATGGGGGATGACTCCGGACTGTCTGTGGACGCGCTGGACGGCGCGCCGGGGATCTATTCTGCCCGCTATGCCGGGGAGGATGTGAGTTACCGTGATAACAACGAAAAGCTTTTAAATGCCATGAAAGATGTGCCTGAGGAAAAACGCGGCGCCGAATTTGTCAGTGTGATCGCCATGATTTTACCCGATGGCCAGGAGCTGACTGTCCGGGGGACTGTCAGAGGCAGGATCGCCTATGATTTTATGGGGGATGAGGGCTTTGGTTATGACCCGCTTTTTATTGTGGAAGAGACAGGCAAAAGCTACGCGCAGATGGCGCCAGAAGAAAAGAATGCTGTCAGCCACCGTGCCAGAGCTGTAGCGCGCGCAAAACAGATTTTAGAGAAATACCAGTAGCAGAAAGGAGAAGGGAACATGCGGATCGGATTAGTCAGCGACAGCCACGGCAATCTGGGGGACCTGGAACGCGCGGTCAGCCAGATGGGCAGAGTAGAGGCGATTTTTCATATGGGCGATTATGTGGACGACGCCCTGCAGATCAAACATTGGACATCGGTGCCGGTATTTGCGGCCAAGGGCAATATGGATGTCTATTCCCAGGAGGGGCATCTTTTTATCAAAACCGAGCTTGGCGGCAAGGTGATCCTGGCCTGCCACGGCCACACCCTCCACGTCAAAAATGAGTATAGCACCTTGCGCTATAAAGCGCTGGAGGAAAACGCGGATATTGTGCTTTTCGGCCACACCCATATCCCGATGATCGACCAGGATGACGGCCTTTTAATGATGAATCCAGGCAGTGTATCCCTTCCTCATTTTGGCAAAGAAAAAACCTTTGGCATTCTGACCATTGAAAATGAAAGTGTCAGTGGTGAGATTATTCCGCTTATGTCAGAGGAAAACCGAACTCTGTAAAAAATCATATATTTTCACGCGTTTTTGTGAAAAAAGTGTTGACATTCGTCTTTTTTTGCAGTATACTAACACTTGTCCTCAGCGAGAAAGTGCTGTGAACAAGGCGATATCAACACTTTTCAGCCAATGCGGACGACAGCAATTTTCATTAACAAAACAGTTTTTTAAAGTATGCGGGTGTAGCTCAGTGGTAGAGCCCTGGCCTTCCAAGCCAGTCGCGAGGGTCCGATTCCCTTCACCCGCTCCATTTATGCAAAATTGCGCCAATAGCTCAGTTGGATAGAGCAACGGCCTTCTAAGCCGTGTGCCCGGGGTTCGAATCCCTGTTGGCGCGCCATATCTTTTCCTTTAAACTTGGTGGACGTAGTTCAGTTGGTAGAGCGCCAGATTGTGGTTCTGGTTGTCGAGGGTTCGAGTCCCTTCGTCCACCCCATTTTTTACAGGGGTATAGCCAAGTCGGTAAGGCACCAGACTTTGACTCTGGCATGCGTAGGTTCGAGTCCTGCTACCCCTGCCACTTTGTTATAACAAGCTGGAAAAGTTTTTAAAAAAAGATAGTCTATGACCCATTAGCGAAGTTGCAAGTTACGAGCAGGCGCGAGTAACGCTCTCAATGGAATTGCGGAGCAATTTCAACATAAGACAAGCATCCTTGCGAAGTGGAAGAAAAAGAATATAATCTATGACCCATTAGCTCAGTTGGTAGAGCATCTGACTTTTAATCAGGGTGTCGGGCGTTCAAGTCGCCCATGGGTCACCATTTTAGAAGATAAAGCAGCTGTGAAACAGTTGCCTTTTTTTATTTAGAGAATAACCCAGGCGGCTTGAACGCTAAGAGGGCGTGAACTGGTGCCGGAGGCATTCAAACGCACTGCGTTTGAAAAGTGAGCGTTGTCGAAGACGACGCGGCAGCAGAGGATGAGGCAGGCAATTGCGGAGTAATTGCAGTCGCCCATGGGTCACCATTTTAGAAGATAGAGCAGCTGTGAAACAGTTGCTTTTTTTATTTAGAGAACAAATAAACCCGGCCCGTATCGTCACGATACGGGCCGGGTTATTTTTCATATTAAATATCTAAAATTTTGCCATCCGTCGATACCGTTGTGACCGACCATGGGATCATCTTACCGCTGTTTTTTAAAGCGGTTTTAACAGCATTGACAATGCCACCGCAGCATGGCACTTCCATTCTTACAACGGTCAGCGACCGGATATCGTTATTGGCCAGAATATCCGTCAGCTTGTCGGCGTAGTCTGCATCGTCGAGTTTTGGACAGCCGATGAGGGTGATCCGGTTTTTGATGAATTCATTGTGGAAATCACCGTAGGCGTAAGCGGTGCAGTCAGCAGCGATGAGCAGGTCGGCATTGTTAAAATACGGTGCCTTGGGCGGCACCAGCTTGATCTGTACCGGCCACTGGTTTAGGCGGGACTGGGCAGGGGCAGCACTGTGGCTGCAGGCCTCCGTTTTCGAGTGATGCTCAATTTTGCGGGAGGTCGTTCCCGGACAGCCGCAGGCCAGTGTCTTAGGCTGAACCTCTTCAGCTTCCATTTTAGCTTGAACAGCGGCTTCATCATAGGCGGCAGCCTCACGCTCCTCAAAGTGAATGGCGTCTTCGGGACATACTGGCAGACAATCCCCCAGACCGTCACAGTAATCATCCCTTAACAGTGTGGCGACACCGTCAACCAGACCGATGGCTCCTTCGTGACAGGCGTCTACACACAGGCCGCAGCCGTTGCATTTTTCTTTATCAATTTTAATGATTTTACGTATCATCATTATTCCTCCAATTCAGGTGTTGACTGTAGTATAGCATATTTTTTGGAGGAATTCTGTTGCATCAGCAACAAATATATTTTAGTAGAAAACTTTTAAGCGTTCTGATAGAGGTTGGAAATCCTTATCGCCAGGCATGGCAGTGGGTTCACCAAAAGGCATCTGTGCTCTTAAACGCCAGGAATCAGGAAGCTTCCACTCTTTTTTGACAGCTTCGTCGATAAGAGGGTTGTAGTGCTGAAGGTTTGCGCCCAGGCCTTCAATTTCAAGGGAATTCCATATTGAGAACTGAAGCATACCATTAGCCTGCTCTGCCCACACCGGGAAGTTATCTGCGTACAGTGGAAATTGCTCTACCAGACTGTCTGTAACGGTATCGTCAATAAAGTAAAGGACCGTTCCGTGGCCGGCTTTAAAGCTGTTAACCTTGTCCTCGGTCGGTTGGAATTTGTTTGCAGGCACCTTCTGACGGAGTGTCTCCATCACAATATCCCAGAGCTTGTCGTGCTGTTCGCCAAAGAGTAAAACAACTTTTGAGCTCTGGCTGTTAAAGGCAGAGGGTGTGTGCTTGATGGCGTGGCCAATCACTTCTTCGATTTTATTGTCGGAGATCGGGCTTTTTTTGCTGATGGCATAGAAACTGCGGCGGTTTAAAATCGCACTGTAAAAATCTTTTGACATAATGTATTCTCCTTTTAATTTAAATTTATATACGAAAATAATATTTTAGAATAATTATTATTTAAAAATATACCCGGT
>OCAG01000390.1_pt1 | contig 33566 bp, 24 predicted proteins | sample 1477111 | NCBI WGS metagenome assembly OCAG01 (sample SAMEA2580288, study PRJEB22360) | human gut metagenome | biome: human gut; feature: human-associated habitat; material: faeces | place: Denmark | collected 2008/2010 | reverse complement strand
GGGCAATGTGGGCGCCCGCGGAAAGCGCCGGGCGGCCACGGTGCCAGCCACGAGGGCTCGGGCATGAACAGGAACGTGCCCGGGCCGAGAAACCCGGTTATCGTCGTAACCGGAACAGGGAAACGGTCCGGGAACCGGATCCGGGAAAACCGGCATGGGAACGAACGAACGGAAGGAGCAAGGGCATGGAGCAGGAACATGGCACCGATGCCGCGGCGATATGCAAGGGAGTGCTGCTGCGCGTCGGGATGGCCGCCGCCATGTCGACGGCCGTGCTGGGATTCCTCTCCTACCACGTGCTGCCGCGCCTGAGGAAAACGGACTACATCAAAATGGTCTCCGACGCGGACGCGCAAACCGCGCTGACCCTGGCACCGCTCGTCCTGCTGGCCATCTGCTGCCTGTGTGTGTACCCGCTGATCGGACACGGGAAAAGAAGCCGCGCGGACGTGGTGGCCGTGGCCTGCACCGTCGCCTCGTTCGTCCTTCTGGGAGCGGGAATGGTGAATATGGCAGTCGAGAAAACGGTGACCCCGCTGCTCGCGGTCTCCGTGTTCCTGTTCTGCCTCATGCTCGCCCACACGATGCTCGCCGGCATGAAGGCGACGCTCGAATGGGTCGGCCACGGCGACAAGGCGGACCCCGCACGACTCACGTTCATCTGGGGCGTGATCGTCTTCGTGGCGGGACTGATCGTTCACTAGAATCAGTAATGTGATCAGACAAATCCCCGTAGGAGAGAAAGCCACCATACTTGCATCCCTGGTCTACATCATCGCGCTGGCATTCTACAAGCACTGGCTGCGTTCCCAGTACGATGTCATGAACGGATCTCTGATCGAACGGGCCTTCGCCACCGCCGGAAAACCCTGGTACTGGTTTTTCCTGCTGACCGGATTCGCGTTCATAATCCTGCTGGTCTGCATGGGAGTGCATCTTTTCAGAAAGGACAAGTCCGTGCTGGGAAACCTTGTCGGCTTGATCTTGAACATCGTGCTGATCGTCATCCTCGTGACCGTCTTCTGGGACCCCATCTTCACCACATTCGTCGTGCTCGCGTTCGTGGCCGGCACAAGCGCCGCCGCGATGTCCTAATAAATTCAACAAAACACGTGAAAACGGATCATCACGGATATACGGTGGTTGAGACGGCTGATGGAAGGAAGGGAAGCCAATCATGAACTCAAACACATCGAATCCCGATGAAGCTAAAGAAGCCACGGACAAGAGCACGAAGAAAAATATTCCGGGATTGGCATTGCTGCTGCTGGACCTGGCCGTGCTTACCGTTGTGCTTGCAAGCTCATACCATTGGGTGCAGCCTGAGATTGTCCACGAAACAAGGCTTATCGGCGACTATGTATTGGAGGCACGGTTCAGCCTGACAGTCAACGACATAGTATAAGGAAAAGACAATTGAATGAGAAAGAAGAACCTATGAACATGAACGTCACGCCACCGGTTGAGCCGGTGACGGAATTCGAAGTCCCCCTGCCTCCGGATCGTAAGCGTCCGAAGTGGCTGGTTCCGTTGATTGCTGGGGGTACTGCCGTCGTTGTTTTGGCGGCTGTCGGCACCGGTGGATACCTGTATTGGAACCATAATCAGTTGACGGCGGCTTCAGAGGAATGCGCCACCTCATACGACAAGGCGGTGAAGGCGCAGAAGAAGCTGACGGAGTATCTGGAGTCGGATGCGGTGAAGACCGCAATCACGGTCAAGGATTCGGAGGTCAAGGACGCGAAAACGGTCGCCGTATTGACCTCGACCGTGAAGACCGCCGAGAAGACGAAGACGACCATTCCGGAATGCCCCTCCGGCAATCTGACTGATATCAGGGCGATGACGAAGGAGATCGACGGTCTTGCGACCGCATATTCCAGGACCGTGAGCGAGGTCGCGGACAGGGCGGATGCCGTGAACGGTTCGAAACTCGACAAGATCGTTGCCGACGCGACCAAGATCCTGAATGATTCGAAGGGCAGGGTGAAGGACGACAAGACCCGCACCGTATTGGAGAACGCCATCAAGTCGAGGGATGGGAAGGCGATCTCGGATGCGGTGAAGGCGGTCAACGACTCCATCAAGGCGAAGTCGGACGCGGACGCGAAGGCCGAGGCCGAAAAGGCGAAACAGGCGGCGGGGAACACGGCCCAGGCGCCGGGCAACGGCTCCTCCTACACGGGCGATACGACCGGAGGCTACACCGGATACACGCAATCCCAGGGCGGATACACGTACACGCCGCAGCAATCCACCGGTGGCGGGTACACGCCCGCACCACAGCCACAGCCGCAGCCCGCACCACAGCCGCAGCCGCCCCAGGGCGGCGGCAACGGTGGAGACGGTGGATGGGTTGAAGATAAGTTCTGTGGCGTATTGGGGAGTGATCCACACCCCTGCTGATTCTTTTGGAGCCGGCTCGGGAACTGCCAGCGAATCCTGTCAAAGAAAGCCGCGTCGACCGAAAGCGTCGATAAGGCACACGAGCCGTTCCGTCCCATGTCGTTCAGTAGTGGTCCTTCGCGGAGAGGATGCAGAGCCTGTCGTCGGCGACGGTGTAGATGATGCGGTTGGCTGAGTCGATGCGCCGCGACCATGCGCCGGACAGGCCCCATTTGAGGGGTTCGGGCTTGCCGATGCCTTCGAACGGGGTTCGCTGCATGTCCCGGATGAGCGTGTTGACGCGCTTGAGGGTCTTGCGGTCCTGAGCCTGCCAGTACAGGTAGTCGGCCCAGGCGTCTTCGGTCCAGCAGAGCAGCATCACGCGCCCGCTTCGACAAGGTCGCGGGCCATCGTCTGGCCCTGCCGGACCTGCGCCATGCCGCGCATCACCTTGTCGCTCAGATACGGGTTCTGGTAGACGCGCAGCGTCTCCATGAGCGAATCGTAGTCGTCGGCGCTCATCACGACCACGTTGTCCTCCGGGTCCGCGTTGGTCACGAGAAGGGTGTCGGCGTCCTCGTTGACCCTGCGCATATAGGTTTTGAGATTCGCCCTGAAATTGCTGTAGGCCACGGCCTGTGTCATCACGCACCTCCTGTTTGTACAAGAAATTGTACCATGACATCGTCGGAATACGGGCCGGAGTCGCGGCGCGCCCCGCGTCGGTCGTAGCGTTCCCGCCGGGCGTCAAACGGGTGCATGTCCCCGCCTTAATAGAACATTTGTTCGAATGCTGGTTCGGTTTTGTTCCGGGAAGGCGGTAGGTCATGGCTTGGAGATTCGTCACGCACGCATGCGGGCACCAGGAGCGGATCAACGTGGACGGCCCGTACGTGGTCGTCGAACAGCGGGTGAGGAACGCGGAACGGGTGTCATGTCCCGCCTGCATCGGCATCGCGTCCCGGCAGCGCAACAGGCTTGACGGGTTCTGCGAACTGTGGGGCTCGAAATCCCAGTGCGACCGGGCGGAGCCGATACGACGCCGCACCCTCAGCCAGGTCGACGTGCTCGCCCGCCACGCGCGCATCGAGGACCGTGACGCGTTCGCCGAACTGCGCAGGCAGGTGCTGCGGATGAACGACGCGGCATGGTGGATCGAACACAAAAACGACGCGGCCACCATGCTCGCCCAGGACATCGAGCTCTAGGATTGCGGAAGAGGAGACGGTCATGTACGAGGAGCATGAGGACGGGTCGTTCACGCTGCACATGTGCGAATGGTACGAGCAAGGCAGGAGGCTCGTGGGCGAATACGAGACGCTGGGCGACGGATCCGGGTTCGCCGTCACCGACGAGTGGCCGGCCGGTCTCAAGGTCGTCGTCAACCATCCGTTGACACGTCCGGACGGCACCGTCATGCCCGGCATCAGCCGGCTGCGACGCTTCGACTGGAAGGTCGGGCCCGACGAGGGGCTGCACGCCGACGACTACGAGATCTGGGAGCGGGAACTGCGCGAACAAGCCGAACGCGACCGGTTCGACGGCGAGCTGCGATCCCTGGGAGCGTTGGGCGACGGGGAATCCATCTTCGGCCGACAGCCGGGCAACGGGCCGTCGTCTCCGGATGGCGATGATGGCGTGTCTGATTCATGAACGGACGAAAGGAAGTAGCATGATGACGGGATATGCCGGGCATCCGGCATGATTGGGGGATCAATGGATGGGCAGGGGCTGCGCATGTGCAGATTCACACGCGACGGGATCCCCGAACTGGGCGAATACCTGGAATCGGTGGACGGCACCGGCATCTGCAAGCTGACCGAGCTCGATGGCGGGGGAGAGGAGGTCGTCGTATGTCTGCCGGACGGGACCATGCCCGAGGGGATATCCGATCTGGAACTCGTCCGCGTCCCCACGCGCATCGAGGAAGGCGATGCGAAAACGGAAACCATGTCGGACGAGACGGCGGAACGGATGGCGAGGACCCGGTTCATCGTCGACGAATACACGATGGGCGTGCTCGACGAGCAGGAGGCCGGCGAGAGGCTCTTCCGCCACCTGTTCCCGCATTGGGGATGAGAAGGCCGGATAAAGAATTCCATGAACGCAAACCAATGGAAACAAGCCCTATTCAGCCACTCCGAGGGAGAAAATACAAGGACAAGCGCCGGCACAGAATATCCTCAGCAGTACAATGCGCGGCAGCGGAAAACGAATTGGCGGAATCGAGGCCATCAAAGTGGGCATGGACGAAACTGGCGTTAGCGGATTCTTCTGCTCGTCATCGTTCTGATCGGACAGTGTCGCCGACCGTATTATCAATGAGGACCGTCAGTCCGCTTTCATCGAATTTGTCGTAGTTTTCAATATCGTAGTGCATTTGCAATTCCAGCCAGTATTCCGGTGATGTGCCCAACACGTAGGCGAGCTGGTATGCGAGGCTTGTGGTGATGCGTCTTTTCCCGTGTATCAGGCCACTGATGGTGGTTTGTGGCAGGTTCATGGCTTTCGCCAGACGGTACATGGTGATGTTGTTTGGCTGCAGGTATTGGTGTAGCAGCACGTCGCCTGGGAGTGGCGCATGGCCTACATCGTTCATAGCCAGACCCTTTCACGTAATTCACTGACTTTTTTCTGATAGTAACAAAAGAAGCTACCGTTTTGCTTCGGTATGTGGGAATACGGTTTTGCCCGCCTCTCCCCTGTTTCGGGTCGAAGGCGGGCAAAACACGTTTGGTGCGGTGAGAATCAGTCCTCGACTGCATGCCATCCATCGGCATGCTTGGCGGAACGTACACGCACGAGCACGCAGCCAGCACCGGCGATGGTCATGATCGCCGCCAGCGTGGCGATTGCGGTGGTGTCCGATCCGGTGGAGGCCAGACCATTGTTCGTCACACCTGCAGCCTGCTTCTTGGCCTGTTCGGCCTTCTGCTTCTTGGCTTCGGCATCCTTCTTGGCTTGGTCGGCCTTCTTCTGGGCTTCCTGCTGCTTCTTGGCTTCCTCCTCGGCCTTCTTCTGGGCTTCGGCTTCGGCCTGCTTGGCGGCGGCGAGCTCCTTGTCGGACGCCTGCTTGTCGGCGAGCTTGGCATCATAGTCGGCCTTGGCCTTCTCGTATGCCTTGTCGGCCTCATCCTTGGCCTTGTTCGCCTCATCCAGCTTGGACTGCGCTTCCGTCAGCTTCGCGTTCGCCTTCTTGAGGTTCTCCTCGGCGTTCTGCAGACGCTTGATGGTGTTCTGGGCGTCGTTGAGCTTGCCGGTGGCCGTGTTGAGGTCGTCCTTCGCCTTCGCGTATGCGGCCTTGGCGTCGGCGATGGCCTCGTCGGCGGCCTTGACCTGCTTGGCGGCGGCTTCAACCTTCGCGTCGGAAACGGTCTTGGCGTCGAGCGCGGCCTGCTTGGCCTTCTCGGCCTCGGCCTTCGCGGTCTTGGCGGCGGCCAGGTCGGCTGCGGCCTTCGTCTTGTCCGTGTTCGCCTGCTTGATCGCGGCTTCCGCATCCGTCTTGTTCTTGGCGGCGGTCTGGGTCAGCTTGTCGGCGGTATCGATCTTCGCCTGTGCGGCGGCGACTGCCGTGTTCGCCTTGTCCACTGCCGTCTGGGCTGCGGTCTGGGCGTCGGTGGCGGCGTCGGCTTCGGACTGGGCTTCCTTGGTGGCCTGCTGGGCGGCGGAGTACGCTTCGTTCTTCGCCGTCTGATCCTTCTTGGCTTCCTCCAACGCCTTGGCCTTGTCCTCGTTCGCCTTCACGGCCTCGTCATACGCTTTCTGCGCCTCGTCGGCGGCGGCCTGCAAATCCTTGGCCTTCTGCGCGGCCTGCTGGGCTTCCTCGGCGGCCTTCCGTGCGGACTGCTGGGCGGCGGCCAGCGCCTTGGCCGCATCGGAAGCGTCCTGTGCGGCCTGCTTGCTCTTGGACAATGCGGTCTGGTATGCGGCGTCGGCTCCGGTCAGGGAATCACGGTAGGCAGTCAAATCAGTCAGATACGCGTCCACGTCCATGATGCGGCCCGCGTCGGAGCCGATTCCGTTAGCGTTTTCGGTGAACAGCTGACTATGGGTGTTCCCGCCGATACCCGTGATGTTGCCGTTCTGGCTGACGCCGAAACCGGTGAGGGTCAAATCGGGGTTGACCAGCGTGGTGTAATGGCCATAAGCGCAGGGTTTGACGGGCTTGCCGTCCGAGGCCTTGCAATCCAGGACACCGTCGGACATGTCCTTCTCATACATGGACTTCTCCGTGTCGTACCAGCCCTTAAAGGGATCAGTGTAACCCCAGGCGAGGTTTTCGCTGGCGGGGAATTGAAGTGGATGGTTCACGTTGTTGTTGGCATAATCCGCATCCGCCATGGCCTGTGCCATCAGGGTGTCACTGACCTTGAGGGGCTGCAGGCCTTCCTTCGCGCGAAGCTGATTGGCTTCCTGGATGAACTTCAGGGCCTCGATCATGTTGTCCAACGTGGTCGCATCACCCTTGGCACCATTATGAATGGCGTCAAGATACTCGGTGACGGTCGGATCGGTGAGAACCTTGACTGCCTGAGAGGCACCCTTGTCGCCGAAGTAGGCCACTGCGCCCTGAGACAGCTTGTCCTGAGCCTCGTCTGCCGCTTCCTTCTTGGCGTCGGCCTCGCTCTTGGCATCGGCGGCGGCCTGCTGCTTCGCCTCGGCGTTGGAAGAGGAGTCGGACACCGCCTTGTCGGCATCCTTCTGCGCCTGTTCCGCCTTCTGCTGGGCGGTGGCGGCGTCGGCTGCGGCCTTCTTCGCCGCTTTGAGCTTCGCGGCCAGGTCGGAAAGACCTCCATCATCCTTGGACAATTGCTCGACCTTGGCATCGGCCTTCTGCTTGGCTTCAAGCGCCTTGGCCTCGGCCTGCCTGGCCGCATCCAGCTTGGCTTGCGCGACGTTCACCGCCTCGTCGGCCTTCGTCTTGTCGCCGGTCGCCGTGGCCTGCTGCTGCTTGGCCGCGGCCAGCTCCTTCTCGGCGGCGGCCTTGTCGGCCGCGGCCTTCTTTGCGTCCGCGTCGGCCCGGCCGGCCTTCTTCTGTGCATCACTGATGGCGGTATCTGCGTCATCGGCCTTCTTCTGCGCGTCCGTGGCCTGCTTGTCGGCCGCATCAATATCGGTCTGGGCCTTGTCGGCAGCCTGCTGATGGGAGGCGGATTCGGCCGTGGCCTCATCCTTCGCGGTCTGTGCGGCCTGCTTGTCGGTTTCGCCCTTCGACTGGTTGCTGGAGGCCTGCTGCATGGCCTTGTTGGCGTCGTTGATGGCGTTGGACGCGGTGTTCGCGGCCTGCTGGGCGGCGGCGATCTTGTCGGCCGTGCCGGTCGCATCCTGTGCGGCCTGCTGTTGGGCCTTGTTGGCGTCGTCGTAATTCTTCTGGGCCTGCTGCTGGTTGTTTGTGGCTGTCTGCTGCTGGGCGGCGGCGGCGTCGAGGTTCTGCTTGGCGGTGTCCAGTGCGGCTGCGGCGGCGTCGGCCTTGGCCTGTGCTTCGGTCACGCCGGTCGGGGATGCCTGTGCGATGGCCTGGTTGGCTTCGGTGGTGCTCTGCTGTGCCTGCTGGATGCTGTCTTGGGCCTGTGTGATTGCCTGATTGGTTTGGTCGCCGGTGGTTGTGGTTTCGTCGGCCATTGCGACTGCCGGAGCGGCAAGGGTTGCCATCACGGCGGTGGTTGCCACTGTGATCTTGGTGATGCCGTGTGTCATGGGGAGTTTCTTCTTTCTCGTGTATGTGTCTTCCTTTTCGGGTTTACCCCGATGTCGGGAGATTACGTGTTTTTGTTTCACAAACATATAGTAACACCTTTTTTTACTAACGCAAATTGTCACTATCATGTGTCTGTGGCAAACCTATATGATGACCCACGGCACGCCGACTGCGACAAAGCGAAAATCCGACAGCCAATATCCCCGTCACGGTGACGCCCGAAACAAAAGCCGCCTTTTTTACGTCCCCCGTGGCATCTCCGGGCAAGGGGGCCTGATCGGGCATGCTGTTGCGCTCCCCCGTGACAAGCAGTCGCAGCGTATTGCCCTGCCCCGTACAGGTGAGGAGCGTGACCTCGTCCTTCCCCTTATGGACACGCAACGATTTCGTGTCGGTAGGAGAGACGATGCGTTTGCTGGTGACTCGATAGGCGAGCGTGTTACCCATGACCTTGATATAGAACGGGTCGCCGTCTTCGAGTTCACCGAGCCGGGTGAACAGGGTCGCGCCTTTCAGATTCGAATGACCGGTGATTACGGCGCGCGTATTCTTGCCACCGATAGGCAGACTGGTGCCCGCCAGATGGCCGGCCGCATGTTCGAGCACATCTTGACCAGCTCCGTGGAGGATGGGCATGTCGACGCTGATCTTCGGAATCAGAATCTCACCCATGGCATCCAACCCATTCACGGACAGTTGACGCCGGTATTCGGCATCGCCCTCGAAATTGCCCTCGGTCTTCCCATCGAACACAGGTTCGCCTATCTGTGGCTGACCGCCTTCATAAAGACGCTGATTATATGCGATGGCAGATTGGATGACGCTTTGACGGGAGGATTCCGGAAACAGCGCGGCCGTCTGGCTGACGGATCGCGCCTGCTCGTCAACGGCGCGGTCGCCGAGCGTCTGCTGGATGCGGGGCATGGCGACAAGCACCATGCCCGCGATCAGGCAGATGACTGCGGCGACCGCGTAGATCCGGGAATGGCGGACGAGCCGGCGGGCGCGATTGTCGCGCGCCCGCTTGTCGCGGACCGCATCCGCGACGCTCTCCCACACGTCGGTTTCGGCCGCTGCCGTCACTTCGCGTGCTTTCCGCCGGTGATCGGCATGTGCTTACCGGTGCGCTTGGTTGCGGCCATGCGCATGCGTAGCATCGGCATCATCACGCCGAGCGCGATCAGCATGAGCGCGAATCCGGCGTACAGCCAGATGGTCGGCACCTGGGCCTGTCCGCCCGTGAACGGCAGGGTGGTCAGGCTCGGCTCCCACTGGGCGTACACGGTGGTGCTGCCTTCGGCGGGCAGTGTGACCTTGCCTTCGCCCGGCTGCAGGAAAGTGCTCCCTGCGGGCGGGTTCTTCTCCGTGCTCCATCCGACGAACCGGTAGCCGGGTCGGGTGATCTTCGGCTCCTTCGCGTCGCCGGGGATGGTGACGGTGGAGAAGGCGTCGCCGGTCACGTCATCGACATGGCCGATGCCGCCGTTCGGGTTGAACTTCAGGCTGGCACCGTTGATTTTCCACTGCGCGTAGAGCACGGAGGTGTTCTTCGGCGTGGACTTGTCGTTGGCCGTCAGCACGTAGTCGGCTCCCGTGGCGTATGCCTTACCCTTGCCGTCGGCCTGCGTGTTCCAGCCGGAGAATGTGTAACCAGGACGGTCGAACGGGTTCGTGATGGTCTTCACGGTCTGGTCGACAACACCGTCCACCGTCTTGGTTTCCGAGCCGACGGTTCCGATGTTGCTGTTGTACACCAGGTGTGCGGGGTCGGCCTTCCATTGGGCCCACACGGTGGTGGTTCTCGGTTCAAGCGTGTGTTTGTCGCCCGGTTGCAGGCTTGGGTCGCCGCGTTTGCTGGTGCTCCAGCCGGTGAACGTGTAGCCTGGACGGTCGAAGCTGTTCTGGCTGATGGTCACCGTGTCGCCGGTGTTGCCGGTGGTGTCGGGTGTGCTGCCTGTGGTGTTCGGCCAGTCGTTGCGGTACTGGATGGTTGCCGGGTTTGCCTTCCAGATGGCGTACAGGTCGTTGCCTGCTGGCTTCATCACGTACTGGCTGACGCCGTTCTTGCCTTCGCCGTATGCGGTGCCGGAACCGTCCTTGGCGGTGTCCCAACGAACGAACGTGTATCCGTCGCGGGTGAAACCATTGGCGTTTGTGGTCAGCTCGTCACCGGTCTTGCCGGATTGTACAGCCGTGTTGCCGCCGGTCGCGCCGTTGCCGTGATAGGCAAGGGTTTGCGCGGTACCGGCCCAGCAGGCATATAGGGTGCTGGAACCTTGCAGCGTCCACTCGTCGCCCGGGTTGACGGCCTTGCCCTTGCATCCGGCTTGGGTGTTCCACGTGACGAACATGTATCCGTCGCGGGTGAACCCGTTGTCGCGGACGTTGATCTTCTCGTCGGTCTTGCCCGGCTGAGGGTCGGTCTTACCGCCGGTCGCGCCGTTGCCGTCGTAGGTGAGGCCGGCCTGGCCGGGCGTCCATTGCGCGTACAGGGTCAGAGTGCCGTTCGCGATCCACGTGGTGCCGGGCGCGTACGCCGTGCCTTTGCCGTCGGCGCTGGTGTTCCAGCCGATGAACGTGTAGCCGTCCACCGTCCAGCCGTTCGCTCCGATGGCCTGAGTGTCGCCGGTGTGGCCGGTCCAGTTAGCGGTGCCCTGCCCGCCCGGGGTTCTGCCGGTAGGCGGGTTCGGATCGTAGTTGATGGAGGCTGGGTTCGGCGTCCATTGGGCGATCATGGTGACGATGCCGTTAGGCGTGCTGGTCAGGTTGGAGACCTGCTGCCCATCCGTGTAGGAGTCGCCGGTGTCGGCACGCTTCCAACCCGTGAACGTGTACCCGTCGCGCGTGAAAGCGTTCGGGCTCAGATTCTGAGGCACGTCGAACGTGAACTTCTGGTCGCCCATGGTGCCCTTGCCGCCGCCCGCGTCGTACTTCACCGTGTAGCCGTTCGCGGTCCAATGCGCGTACATGGTCACATCATTGGTGAGCTTCGTGGACCAGTCGTACTTGTCGCCGCCCGTCGGACTGGTGTACCAGCCGTCGAACGAGTAGCCGGTGATCTTGCCGGTGTCGCCCACGGTCCAGCCTGACTTGTCGTCGGCCGCCGTGTTATAGGGCACGGTCATGCTGGCCGGAGCGTCCGGGGCCTTCGTGGTGACCGGCGCGTTCACGTTATACGTGAGCGTCGGGTTGATGGCCCACAACGCGTATACGGTCTTCGCCCTGGCCGGCATGGTGATCTGGGTTTCCGCGTTCGCATCCAGGGTGGCGCGGTCCATGGTGTCGGCGACGGGCACGTCCTTGTCGTTGGCGTCCGTGTTCGCGCTCCACCCGTAGAACGTGCGGTTGGTCTTGCCGATCTGGCTGGAATCCCAGCAGTCGGAGTCGGCTTTCGCGGTCGCCAGGGTGATCTTGGCGCCGGCCGGATAGTACACCTGGCAGCCGGATACGGCGCCCGTGTCGGCGATCGTCTCCACGCGCACGGAGCCGTCGGATCGGGTGATCGTCCGCTGGCTGGTCCCGTCACCGGCATCAACCGTCGTGTCCGTCAGTACACCCGACACGGCCTTGCCCTCAGCGGAACCGGTGGTATCGGTGGCATCGGAGATGGCATGCACGCTGCCGGCGGTTTTGACGGAAGCGGACTCCACCTTGCCTGCCTCGGTATGCGAGGGCACTTGGCCGGTTCCGCCGTTCGCCTTGTAGGTGAGGACCTGGGTGCGGGTCACCGGAACACCAAAGGTCATTCGGCTGCCGCGATCGCGTCCCTCGGGGTTCTGCAGATCGTAGCCGAAGGTGAAGCTAGAGCCGGTCCACGTGGCGGCCAGACGATGCTTGACCTGCTGCTTGCTATCGAGGTTCGACTCAGGGCCCGAGTCATGCTTGGCGCCTGCGAAACCGTTGACCCCATAGGTGGCGAGCTCGGCATCGCGGGTCTTGTAAGCACCGTCGAAGCCGGAGACCAGTTGAACACCCTCGAACTTCAGATCGGGTTGAGCGTCCCAGCCGTCCAGATCGTTGAAACCGGTGACTCCACGGAACGTGTCGGGCACGGGGGTGCCGTCCTCGTACGTGAAGTTCACGGTCCACTGGCATCCGACGCGCTTCGACGTGTCGATGCCGCCGAGTGCCTTGATCACCTGCGCCGGCAGGTCGAAGTTCCTGCCGACGGTGTTGATCCAGAACAAATCCTTGCGCGTGGAGAGTTCACCCTCCACGCGGGTCCACAGTTGGCTGATGCTTCCGCCGTTCCACGAATGCAGCGAGATGACCGCGTTGATCGAATGGGTGTGCCCGCTGCCATCGGTCCACTCGCCGACATTCGGCAGGGTGGCGCTGGCACCAATCTTCAACGGGAACATGGCGGTTGCGCCGTCGCCGGAGTCCGGCATAGGCGCGTTCAACCATGCACCATTCTCAAACTTCACATCGGAGAACTTGACCTTGGTGGTGTCGAGGATGAAATCACGGTACTGGCCGGGCACGTCCGTGTCCTCCAGATCATGGACCGGAACCTTGGAGGTCTTGTCGGCGATGGATTTCACGGTACCGTCGGAGGATGCTTTGATCTGCGACGTGCTCTTCTTGGCCCCGCCGTTCGCGTCGTAGCTGAGCTTGTAGGCGAGGCGGAAGCTCAGGTCGTCGATGATGCTGTCATTGGCGGAGGCAGTAAGAGTACCGTCCTTGGCGACGCCCCTGTAGGCGATCATCGTGCGGGATTGTCCGGCTGGGATAATGACCGTGCCCTCGTAGGATTCCCAGTCGTCGGAATGGTCCCACGGTTCGTGGCTGCCTTCCGTGGCGTCCATGGAATCGGAGTGCGTGTAGGCGACGGTTCCCACATCGCCGGTCTTGTCCCCGTACTTCTGGCCGGTCTTGGAGACCGTGGTGCGGGTCAGTTTGACTGGGGTGAGATGATCCTTGTCGGGGCCGGTGAGCAGGGTCACGCCGCCCGCGTTGCCTTTGGAGCGGCCGGAGTGGCGGATACTGAACGTGTAGCTGGCGCCGGGCATCGTGTTCACGGTCTGGGCGACGGTACGGCCCGCATGCACGTCGGCGGCCGTGTTCCCGTCCTTCTCGCGATGCAGTTCGAAGTTCTGGATGCTGCCGATGGCATCGAGATCCTGCCAAGCGAACGTGGCGGCGGTCAGGCCGCCGGCCTTCACGCCCGTCTGTCCGGCCATGGCCTGCGCGTAGGAGCGGATCATGCCCGCATTGGGCTTCACATACACCCAGGGCAGGCCCTGCCCCTCCTTCGCGATGCTCCACTTCGGGGTGTCGAACCCGCCGTTCACGGCCAGCTCGTCGCCCGCGGCCCTGGAGGCGATGGTCTCCACCTTGGCGTCCGGAGCCTTGAACGCGGCCGGCTGCGTGGAATCCGCCTTCGAACTGGAGGGCACCTTGCCCTTGTCGTTCTTCTTCAGATCATGCACCGTCAGGCCGGAAGCGGTTTTGTCAGCCGCGAGTCCGACACTGCCCGTGGTCTTGGCTTTGGCGGGCTGCACGGTGTTCTCCTTGCCACGCTGGTTCGACGGAACCTGACCGGCGGCATCCGAAGAATTCTTGTCATAGGTCAACCTGTAAGAGAGGGAGAACTCGATGTCGTCCACGAGATTGCCGACGTTGTTGCCGGACAGGGTCTCATACTCTTTGAACCCTTCGAGGCTCTTGAACATGAATACCGTGTTCTTCTGTCCTTCGGGCACCTGGTAATAGCCTTCGTACGTCTCCCACTGGCTGCCATGGTCTCGGGGATCGGTGTTGGATACCTTTGTGGTGATGGTGGTGGACTTCCCGCCCACCTTGTCGCCATGGCCGTTAGAGGTGACGCGGGTCATCTCCACAGGCGTCGCGTGGGCCGTGTCGGAGCCCACGAGGACCTGCATCTTGTCGGCATGGGAGGATTGGCGGCTGGCGTGCTTCAACCGGATCTTGTACAGCACGCCGCCGTTGCCGGTGGACACGTTCTGGTAGATGCTGGTGTTGTCCTGTTGGGCGACGATCTCCGCATACGTGTTCTTGGTGTTGTGGTCCTGCTGCAATTCGACCCTTGAACCGTTCTCGGTACTGGACCATGCGAACCTGGAAGAGTCGAAACCGGGGATCTGCCCGATCTTTCCGTACTTGGAAAGATCGGTGGCGGACATGTTGTCCCAAAGCGTGCCGTCATCCGATTTGAGGAACGTGCGCAGATCGGCATCGGTTTCCTGCTCGTTCTCCTGAATGTCGGAGAACGAGGGGTAGGAGAAATCGCCATTAGCGAGGGAACCGTACCGGACGTTCTCGTCCGCGACTGTCTTCACGGTTCCGGTGGTCTTGGACTTGGCGGGCTGTACGGTGTTCTCCTTGCCGTATTGATTGGATGGCACGCTGCCGGTCGCGTCCGAAGAATTCTTGTCGTAAGAGAGCTTGTACGCCTTGTCGAAGCTTAGGTCGTCGACGCAGTTGCCTTCGGCGGTGAAGTCGAGGCCCTGGCCGTTGGAGTCCCTGACGCTCCTGAACGTGAAGCGGGTCGTGGTCGAGGTGGCGAGGTAGTCGCCGGTATAGGTCTCCCATCTGCCGTCCTGCGCGGTGCCGTGCGTGGTGATCGTGGTGCCGGCGCTGCCGGTCTTGTCCGACCCGTTGGATGTGGTGCGGGTCGCCTGCTGTGCGACGGTCTTGCCGGGTTCGCCGATCATGACCTGCATGCTGTCGTCCTGGTCCGCGTTGCGGGACGCGTGCTTGAGGCTCCACTTGTACACGACGCCGGGCGTGGTGGCGATGTCCTGGTAGATGTACTTGCCTCGCTTGGCTGCGGCGATCTCGCCCCACACGTTGCCCGCGTTGGTCGGATACGGGGTGTGGTTGCGGCGCTGCACCTCGACGGTGTCGACGCCGGCGGTGGCGTCGTTGGATCTCCAGCCGAACTTGCCGGAATCCCAGTTGTCGAGCTTGCTGTGCAGCGGGTTGCCGATGACGCCGGTCTTCGCGCTGATTATGGCGAGGTAGGTTGTGTCGCCGTAGACCCTCTGGTTCTCGTTGATGATCTCGTTGCCGCGATAATCGAACGTGCCGTTCACCAGATGGTCCGGCAGGCCGTTGGCAGCGTATTCCGCCACATCGTCATCCGCCGCGAGACGCACGCTGCCATTGGTCTTCGACTTGGCCTGCTTGACGGCGCCGGCGGTTTCGTTGGACGGGATGGAACCGGCCGCGTCGTCCGCCACCGTCTTCACCTTGCCGTCGGTCTCGGACGCCTTGCCCTCGGTCATGGAACTGATTTGGCTGGCCTTCGCCTTCGTGCCGCCGTTCGAGTCGTAGCTGAGCCTGTATGCGATCTTGAACGTCAGATTGTCGATCAGGTTACCCTTGGTCGGATCCACGGCGTTCAGGGCTTTGAAAGTGAACGTGCTGACAAGCGTGTTCACCGGGATCGTGACCTTGCCCTCGTAGGTCGCCCACTGGCCGTCATGCTGGAAACGGTTGGTGTTGGTCGCGTGCGTGGTGATGCTCGTACCGGTCCAACCCTGTTCGTCACCCGCCTTGTTGCTGGTGACGCGGGTCATGGTCACGGGCTTGCCGTTGACCAAAGCCTGCATCGAGTCCGCGTGCTCCTTGGACAGGCTCGCGTGGTCGAAACGCACCGTGTATACGGTGTCCGAATCATGCTGCGTGTCGATCTTCTGTAGGATCGCCTTGCCCGTCTCCGAGCCGACGATCTCCGCATACGTGTTGCCTGTCACGGAATCCTGCTGCAATTCGACCGCATTGGGCCGGTCGGTCAACCCGACTCCGCCTTGCGGCTGTCCGCCCTTTTGGTCCGAAGCCCAGCCGAACTTCGCGGCATCGAAACCGGGCCACTTCACCCACTTGCCGGTGGAATCGAATGTTGCCGGATTCTGTCCGGCGTTCTGGATGTATTCGCCGCTAGCGGTGTCCACACTTGTGAACCTGCCCCAACCACGGTCATCAGCGTATCCGCCACGACCTACCGGGCTGATAGTATCCCAACCGCCATCCAGTAGATAATCGAACGAACCGTTCACCAGTTCGGTGGGAAGGGTCTTGGATGCGACGGTCTCCACCGCGCCTTGGGTCGCGTCGGTCCTGTAGTCGATCGGACTGGCCTGCGCTTTGGTTCCCCCGTTCGCGTCATAGTCGAGCCTGCGGGCTTTCGTGAACGCGATGTCGTCGATGAGGTTGCCGTTCCATGCGCTCTTCGACGACACGTTGCGGAACGTGAACCGGGTGACCGGCCGCCCAGCGGGCACGGTCACGGTTCCCGTGTACGTCTCCCATTGGCCCGTATGGTCGGAGTCCTCCCTGTCCGCGGGTTTCGGGTTGGACACCCTGGTGGCGATCGTGTCGGAGGATTCGCCAACCTTGTCGCCGTGCCCGTTGGCGGTCACGCGGGTCATGGTTACCGGGGTCTCGTGGCCGGGAGCGCCGATGAGCACCTGCATGCTGTCCAGGTGGCTGGCGTTCAGGCTCGCGTGCCTGAGGCTGACGATGTACTGCACGTCGCTGTCGGATTCGGTGTCGATGTCCTGGTAGATGGCCGATCCGGCCTGGGCGGCCGTGAGTTCGGCGTAATGGTTGGAGCCGTCGTACCTGTTCCACACCTGCACGTCGCCGGCCTGTTCGTAGGGCGGGTTGCCTAGATCCTTGCCGGTCTGGTCGCTTTTCCATGCGAACCGTTTCGCGTCGAATCCGGCGGGCAGGGCGACACGGTGGTTGACGTTCCTGGAATCCTTGTAATAGTAGGATTTCCGGCTCAGGCTCACGTAGTTAAACGGGGAGTCGGACAGGCCCGCCCCGGTCCCCGAGTATTCGAAGTCGCCGTTGACGATCTTCTCTTGGCCTGCGGGCGGTGCGGGCGAATCCCGCACGGTCTTCACCTTGCCCCGGGTTTCACCGCCTGTCGTGTAGTCGATCTGGCTGGTCCGGGTTTTCACGCCTCCGTTCGCGCCGTATTTGAGCTGGTAGGCCTTGGTGAACACGACGTCGTCGATCAGGTTGCCTTCCGCGCTGTCGGGACGGCCGGCACTGTTCGAATCGGCCACGCTTTTGAACGTGAACCGTGTGACATCCTGTCCCTTGGGGACGAGGACCGTGCCCTCGTACGTGTCCCACTGGTCGTCCTGGCCGGTTCCCGTGGACGTGATCGTGGTGGATTCCTCGCCGGCCTTGTCGCCCGCATCGGCGATGGTGCGGCGCATCGTGACCGGCTTCTCCCGGCCGGGCGCGCCGACGAGCACCTGCATGCTGTCCCTGGCGTCCTTGTTGCGGCTGGCGTGCTTCAGACGGACCGTGTACATGGCGTCGGATGTGTTCGCCGTGTCGATGTCCTGGTAGAGGTATTTGCCCTGCGTGGCGGCCGCGATCTCGCCCCACACGTTGCCCGTGCTGCCTTTGACGGCCGTCCTAAAGCGTTGGACTTCCACGATCCCGCTGTGCCCGCTGACGGAATCATTGGATTTCCAGCCGAATTTCACGGCATTCCAGCCGTCCACCTTCGCCCATGGTTGGTCGCTCGAGCCTTCCATGGCCATGCCGTTGCCGTCGACGAACGAGAGGTACTGCCAGCCGCCGGAACGTTTGTCGACGATCCGGTTGCCGAACGTCTGGAAATCGCCGTTGACCAGCTCCTTCGGATACGATGTGCTCGCGGCCGGATGGATGGTCATGACCGGCAGGCCGATCCCGTCCGCCTGCGCGGTGCCCGCCATGAGCATGCCTCCGCCGAGAAGCGTGGCCGCGGATGCGATCAGTGCGGCGGAACGTTTCAATATGCTGTGCATTGTGTTTTCTCTTCCCCTGAATCTCATGTTCGGCATGGTTTTGGAAAAAAGGTATTGAGCGGGACGTTCGACGGGTTTTCGTTTTCCGACGCACGTCCCGCGTCATGGTCTCTCTTGGATCAGGCGAGACCGTTGCCGGCCAGATTGACTGCCTTGCGACGGTTCTTCAGGCTGCGTTCGGCGAGGACGATTCCACTGCCCCACAATGGGCAGGAGACCGCCAGCCAGAAGGCGAAGGCCAAGGCTCCACCGGTCTGCGGCAATTGGGTCAGGTTGGTGATGTTCTTGACTTGGACCGTGTTGTTGTCGATGCCGGTGGTCAGGCCCGGCTGATCCTTGCCGGCGAACCTGATGGCGGTGCCCGCATCGTCGATGGTGACGGTGAAGCTCGGCTTCGCATAGGAGGCATAGCCGGCGGGCTCCTTGGTTTCGGTCACCGTATAGGTGCCGTAGCCGAGACCCTTGAATGCGATAAGACCCTTTTGCGCGGCATCGTCCCTATCGTTGACCTTGCCGTCGTTGTTGGAGTCACCGGTGGTGAATGTGGTCGCGGAAGCCTGGTCGGCGGCTTCGGACCATTTGCCGGTCGTCGTATCCAGCTTCAGGTATTTGTCTCCGCGTTGGATCTGGAATTCAGCTCCATCCACGAGCGTGTTCACGTCGGCTGCGCTCACCTTCTTGAGGGTGAAATCGTAGGATTTCAGGTCAACCTTGTCGCCATTGGTGACGACGGTGTAGTGGGCTCCGTCCTTGAAGATGGCGGTGCCGGAAACCGAGTTTTCGGATGGTTTCTCGGCCGTGGCCTTGGTGACGACGCTCTGGTAGGTGATGGTGATCTTCTTGCCGCCCTGCGTGGTGATGAGCTTGGTGGCGTTCAGAGCCCAGCCTCCGGCCGGAACGGTGATATCCGGGTCGGCCGGGGTTCCGTCTTCCTTCTTGAGAGTGGTGTCGCCTGGCAGGGCTTTCGCGCCGTGCTGGGTTTCGCCGTCGTAGATGACGGTATCGGCGGTCACGTCAGTGGCAGTCCTGCTCAAAGCCACCTTCAGGCTACCTTTCACGTATTCCTGTCCGGCAGGGGCATCGGCGAGCTTGAATTTGACGGCCGTGTTCGGAACAGTCACGTCGATGGTGTGGGTGACGGTATCGCCCACGGTCACGGCCACCGGGTCGGCGGCGTCACCCTGCTTGGAGACCTGTCGGCCGTCACGGTCCACGACGACCTTCTTGTCGGTTGTCACGCTCTTCGACTTGATGACCGCGACGCCGAGGGTTCGGCCGGGGGCACCGCTCATGGCGGTGCCTGCACCGGATTTTGTGCCGATGATGATCGGGCTGCCTGCGGAGTCGGTGATGTAGTAGAGGCCTTCTTTCGGCACGGTGATGTTCAGGGTGGCATCCTGCGTGGTCAGGTCGGCTCCGCCCGTGACGGTGGCCGGCTTCCTGCTGGAGGCGTTGAGGGCGGCTTGGATGTTGCTCAGCTGCTTGGCCTGCTTGGCCATGTCGATGGCGGCGATGCTGCCTGCGGCATCGTATCCGCCGACCTTGGTGATGTCGTCGGACGTGTCCTTGTCGTAGCCGTTGGCGATGGTGATGGCGTCATCCGCCCATGCGTTGGATTCGGTGGTGCCTTGGATTCCGAGGCTGGAGATCTGGTTGCCTTTCAGCACCACTCCGGTGTATGTGCCTATCTGGTAGACGTTGAACGTGTGTCCGGCCAGGCTTGCTCCGTCTGCGCCTTGCAGTGTGATGGTCGTGCCGGCCGTCGTGCTCGCGGCCGCGGCGTCCGTGGCCGGCGCGGCCAGCGCCGCCGCGGGCAGCATGGCGGCCGGTCCGACCGCCAGGGCGACGCCCAACGCGATCGCGACGAACCGGTTCCGGCGGTCCGTGCCGGCGCCGATGCGGATGATGTTCCTCATATCGTGTCCTTCTCCTATGGGCGCGGCCGCATGCCGCGCCCGCCCCCTCCCCGACAGGGAGGGGAGTGATCGATGTCGTTGCATGGATGGGGGCGGCGTCCCGGTCGGGACGCCGGCCCCGGGAAGGGGCCCTTCCACGCGGCGACGCGCATCGGACGGGCCCCGTCGGGTCAGGCGGCGTGGCGCGGCATGAGGGCCGCGTCCGTGTCGTCATGCGCCGACTTGCGGCGGCGGACCATCACGACGGCGGCGCCGATGCCGGCCATGAGCAGCGCGCCCACGCCGAGCGGCAGGATCGCGGAACCGGTCTCGCCCAGCAGCGACCGGCGGCCGTTCCAGTCGTCGGTGTTGGACTCGACTGGCGTGTCCTCGCACAGCGTGCGATCGCCGACGGTCACCTGCCTGGGACCGTCGCCGGCCTCGCCGCCTGTGGACGGCTTGCCGGAGGCGTCGCCGAACGGGTCCTTGTCCACCACGGGGCATTCGACCAACGGGGTGCCGGTGACCTTGGCGCGGTCGGTGTGCCTGTCCTTGGTGAATCCGGTGAGCGTGCCGGTCACCTCCACGGAGTCGCCGGGCTTGAGGACCAGCGTGGACCAGTTGTCCGGGTACTTGAGGTCCTTCACCTCGCCGTCGCCGACGATGGTGTGGTCCTCGAGCTTCAGGTCGCTGGCCTTGAACCAGGCACCGTGCCCGTCCTCGTCCTTGCTTGTATTGGTGACCGTGAACACGATCACGTCGCCGTCCCTCGCGCCGTCGAGCGCGTCCTTGGAGTCGTCGCGGTCGCCCTTCGGCCAGCCGCTCCTCCTGTCCCACTTCTCGAGCTTGATGCCCGGGGTCAGGTCAGGGGTGCGGGTCCACACGATGTTGCTGGTCAGGTCCTTGCCGTTCACGTGCTCGGTGAACACGTTCTCGTGGCGGTCGGTGACCTTCACGCGCGTGACCTGCACGTAGGCGCGCCAGCCCTGCTCGTGCGCGTCGTCCGCGGACACGAGGTCCAGGTACGCCTGGGTGGCCTGGATGTCCACGAGGCCGGTGGAGGGGTCGATGTTCGCGGTGAACATGTCGCCGCCGAGCTTCGAGCTGTCGAAGCCGCTGCCGGCGATCCTCTCGCCCTTCCTGGCGATGGCCTCGCCGCCCCGGTACAGGTCGCGGGCCGCGTACACGGCCCACTGGCCGGTCGCCTTGTCGTACGCCGGGTCGAGCTGGTCGGTGATGCCCCAGTTCGCGATCTTCTGGTAGGCGCGGTCCGCGGGCAGGATGCTGGAATCCAGCTGGTAGAGGAACGTGCTGTTCAAATACACGCTCTTGCCGTCGACGCTGTCGCCGCCGACCTTCACGGTCACGTCCTTCTTCGGGTTGATCGGCTTCAACGGGTTGGAGACGGTGTTGGTCTTCTTCCTCACGTTGTTGACGATCTGGGTGGCGGTGTTCTTCACCACGTAGCCGTCGGTGACCTTGACCACCGTGTAGGGCAGGGTGACCGCGTAGTGCTGGCCGAGCAGCGACTGGTCGATGGCCGGGTCCTTCAACGGGTCGTGGTCCTTGTCGGACTTCCCGGCGTAGGCCTTCAGATCGGTCGGCTGCGGGTCGCCCTTCACGGTCTCGCCGGTCGCGGGGATCTCGGTGTCCACGGTCTTCGCGTACGCGTAGGCGACGCCGTCCCTCACCTGGATGTTGAACGCGTTGGTGTAGTCCTTGCCGTCGTCGCCCGTGATCTCGATCCTCGACGGGTCGATGCTCACGTACTCGTCATCGAAATCATCCGTCAGGCCCAATCGCCATACCTTGTAGGCCTGGTCCTTCTGCGTGGCGTCGAGGTCGATCGTGTAGTGGCCGGTGTCGCCCAGCAGCATCGTCTTGCCGTCGATCGAGACGGTCGGGTCGCCCTGCTCCTTGGACTGGGTGTCCTTCTTCGAGGGGTTGAAGACGGGCGGCAGGTTGAACACCTCGTTCGACGGGGTCAGGCTGTTGTTCAGGGTCAGCACCCACTTGTTGCCGATCTTGTGGTCGGCGGGGGCATCCTCCCTGACGGTGCCCTCGAAGCGGATCTGGACGCGCGGGCTGGAGGAGGCGCGCCACTGGCCGATCAGCGACTGGTCCTTCACGGTCAGCTGGAACAGGTGCCTGCCTTCATCCCACCTGGTCGCGTACTTGGACTTCGGCACGACCTTGCCGGTGTTCAGGTCCATCATCTCGACGGTCTGCTTGTCCGGCACGAGGTTCTCGTCATACTGGTCAGTGAACGCCACGCTCGTGACCATGGTGGCCAGGTCGGCGGGCAGCTTCGGCTCGGTGGTCAGCTGGTACTCGACCTTCTGGCCCGGGTGGACGACCTTGCCGTCCACGCTCTCCTGGCCGCCGCCCTGCGAGGATTCCGCGATCACGTCCTTCTTCACCGGAGGCACGTAGCCGCAGATCTTCGGCTTGTTGGTCGGCTCGGTCTGCCCGTTCACGGTCTGGCTGCCCTTGTTGGTCAGCTCCTTGCCGTCCGGCGAGGTGCAGAACGTGACCTCGTCGCCCGGCTTCCTGCCGAAGTCCTCGCGCACCCGGGCCGCGCCCTTGCCGTCCGCGAAGTTCACGGTGAACGGGACGAGCAGGGTCAGCTGCAGGCCCTTCCTCATGCCTTTCAGGGTCTTCAAATAGTCCGGTTTCGCGGTGGCGGTCGCCACGGTGCCCTCGACCTTGATGTCGAACATGTCGGTCACGTCGGTGCCCTTGTTCGCGATGTCCGCGACGCTGGTCTGCGTGTAGTGCTTCACCGTGGCGCCGTCGACCGTGTCGGTGCGGTCGGGCTCGGCCTCGGCCGCGAACACGCGGATCTTCGACGCGTCCTGCGGGTCGACCAGATAGTCGGCGGCGGCCCAGTCGTCGGTCAGCTCCAGCTTGGAGGGAGCCTCCTTCAGACCGGGGTCCACGGTGCCGTTCACCGCGCTGCCGACCGTGTCCCCGTCGAGGAACTTCATGTCATCCGCGCCGGTCCTGTTCGTCTCGCCCGGATCGACCACGGCTTGCCACTTGCCGTCACGGTACAGGATCCAGCTCTTGTCCGGGTTCGGCCGCCAGGTCGGGAACCCGTGGCCGTCGGCCTTGCCCGTGCCCTTGTCGTTCCACGTGACGGACGGCGTGTCCGTGACCTTCGACATGGAAGGCAGCGAGACCGTGATGGTCAGACGGTACTCGAATGTGTGCCTTTCCGGCAGGTCGCCGCCCTTCCACGTGGCCGTGGCCACATCGTTCGGGGCCGGCTGCCCGTCCGCCGTGTTGAACGTGAACTTCGCGGACACGTCCTGGCCGGTGGTCGTGTCCGTGACCTTCTGGCCCGTGACCTTGTACGCCATGCCGTTCGGATCGATCGCATCCTGGACGACCATCCTCTTGCCGCCCACGCCAGTGCCCGTCGAGATCACCGTCTCGTTCGACATGCCATCAGCGCTCGTGCCCTGCTCCACCTTCTTCGTCGGCGGGGCCGGAGGCGTCTCCGGCGGCTTCGGCTGGTACTTGTCCAGCACGATGATGATCAGGTTCGGCGTCGCACCGGCCCGCGCGATGTTGTCATACGCGATCTTGTCCACGCTGGTCGACGGATCATCATCAAAGCCATCTGAGGTACGGTAGCTTTGTGTGCCGGCATAGTTATATGTATACGGTTTGATCTGCGAATCCCAGGACGAGTACCATTCGGACGTCGAATAGCCGCCGGACCCGTTGTACACCCATCTGCCGCCCTGCTGGCCGGCGACCGAGCCCACGCCCACGACACGGCAGTCGCCGTCGCCCTCGCCCGGATGACGCTGACGGAACCCGGCCACGCACTTCGACAACGCGCCCCGCAACGTATCGCGGATCGCCCCCGGCCCGTCGTACACGCCGTCGTTCACCACACTCACGCCGGCACGCTTGTACGCGGCCTCCACCGACGCGATGCGCGGCGAGCCGTCCGCGTTCGCGGCCGGACCGAAGCTGCCGGACGCGTCGTCCTTGTACTGCCAGAACATGCCCGCGGGAAGGCCGCCGGTCGCGCCGCCCGGACGGTTGTCTCCCGCGCCGCCCGCATACGCGGTCGACACCACCAGGCCGCCCGTGGCCAGCGTGGCCACGGCCACCAGGCCGGCAAGCACCGTGCGTGCCGGCCCCGCCCCATGCGCGCCACGCGCGAGCGGTTCATGACTCCGCCCGGCCGACGCCCTATCATGACGAAAACCCATAAGGGTCTCCTCCCTGTGTTGATCAACAGGACGGGCCTCTCCCGCCCCTCACGGAACCCGTCCCACAGGCCGGACTCCACGACCCCCACCCGCGTACCCCGGAAAACCACACCGATATCACAGGAAAAACACAGGGAAAAGAGAACTTGGAAATAAAAAGGGTCTTGCCCGAAATTCGAGCAAGACCCTTATGGACTTTATTGATAGTCGTTAATGATGAATCAGACCGTCGCTTGATGGTGGAGGACAATCAGTAGTACATCCGTGTCCTCCGCTGATTGGTCCGCTGGGGGCGGAACCCCCACCGTTGCCGCCTCCGGTCGCGGGCGGCGTGTACGTGCCTCCTCCCGTGTAGCCGCCGCCGGTGTAGCCGGTGCCGCCGCCGTACGAGTAGCCGCCGCCATAGGACTGGGCCTGCTGCTGCGCCTGCGTTTGGGCCGCCGCCGCGTCGGCCGCCGCCTGGGCCTCCTGTTCGGCCTGGGCCTTCTCCTCGGCCTCCCTTCTGGCCTTCGCGTCGGCGTCGGCCTTCTCCTTGGCCTTGACCGACCCGTCCACCGCGTTCACGGCCTCGCCGATCGCGTCCGCGTCCCTGTCCTTGATGGCCTGCTCCAACATGCTACGGGTCTTCTCGTCGGCGACCCTGCCCTTCGAATCGGCGAGCAGCTTCTCCGCGTCCTCGACCGTCCTGTCCAGCCTCGAGGATTCCACCGCCTTGACGGCCTTCCCGAGCGATGCGGCATGGGTCTTGTACCAGGCGGCCTGCCTGTCGAGCTTCGACGTCGCCTCGTCCAGACCGGCCTTGGAATCGGCCACGCACCCCTCGTATTCGGGCACCGTGGTCTTCAACGCCTTGGCCAGCGCGTCCACGGTCCTCGCGTCCTTCACCTGGTCGGCGGTGACCGCCGAGGCATCGGCGGCCTGGCCGTTGACGACCGCATTGTAGTCGTTCGCCGCGCCACGCACCCCGTCCGCCGCCACGGCGCAAGCCTCCCTCGCCTCGGCCAGTTCGCGCGCCGACCACACACGGCAGCCGGCCACACCGCCCACGGCGAGCAGCGCCAGCACGCAACCCACGGCCGCGGGCGCCAGCCACTTCGGACGCCTGCGAACCGTCTCAGGCTCGGGCACCACGCCCACGCCGTCCGGGGACGGCACCTTGTCCTCTTCGCTCATCCTCGTTCCTTTCCCGTCATCGGACCAACCGCCGGCACCCCTTCCGGGAGAGGGGAACGGTCCGCATGAACACATCCTATGCCACGGCCGGCGATCCCGCCGGCCGGCATGCCATCCACCCGACAATCCGCCGATATCGGGGGAGCGGAAGGGGAAGCCGGACCGGCGGCGCTCCCCTTCCCGAAATGCCAGTACACGCAAGCCACGGCAACCAGGAGCCACAGAAGGGCGGCGTGTCGGCACGCATTCAGCACCAGGGGCCTGCTGAGCAGGTCGTACAGGAAATGGGAAAGGAACAGAATCGTCCAGCTGCGCGTCGCGACGAACGCGGCGAATCCCAGGAACAGCGAGAAGAAGATGACCAAGCATTGCAGAAAATTCCATCTATACGTAGGCAGATGCAGCATGCCGAACAGAAAGGCCGAAACCAGCCACGCGACGAGGGAACGGACCCATGGATCCGACCGGCCCCATGCCCGATTGAGGGCCTTATACAGCAGCGCGAACAGAAGAATCGACAGGCACGCCTCGCCCATGATCTGGATGAACATGACCACATACTCGCCGAACGTGTCCGTCGCGGCGATACCCGCGTTCTCCGACGTGTCGGGTATGAGGGAAACCAGCAGTGCCGATATATAGAAGGTCACAACCGGCAGGACGAGGACGCATCCGAGACAGAGGAACCACCGCATGGGCTTGCCGGGCCTCCTCAACGCGTCGAGCGGATGCGGCCTGTATCCCACGGAAAACAAGGCGGCCGCCAAGGCGGCGAAGGCCAGGACCTCCCTCCATGGGCTCTCGAACAGATCGCACACGAGGATCGAAGCTCCCAGAACGGTCAGGACGGGTGTGAGGATCCGCGCGACAGGACACTGCGGTGTGCCGAAAATCTCTCCCGACAGGTTCAGACGCGTTCTTGTCCAAACGAAGGCCTTCCTGAACGGATCGAGTATCCGCCCAGACTCATCCGGCGGCGATGCGGGGCCGTCCATGACATCATCCCGCGAACGACCATCATCCCCGTGTTCCATGTTTCCCCTTCTCATGTGGAAAGCCGATACGAAAACGATTGTCCTCCGACAGCCGGAAATTCTTTCCCGTCCCATGAGAGTGTGACGTCTCATGCCATGATGCACGCCGAACGTGCCCCCCCGTATCGGCTTGATGAGGAGTGAAAAACTCTGTGCGCGATGGCCGGATTCCGGACCGTCCGTGAACGCGCGACCCGGTTTATAGAGAAGCATCAGCCCGTCACGGCGATTTGCTGGTAAATGGCTGCCACAGTCTTGTGTCCCATGAAACGCCATCCCCCCGAATCATGGACGTCCGTGGCTGATCGAAAGCATTTCCCCGATCAGGATACTCATGGCTAGGGCTTGTTCCTTGTTCCCGGTCGAAGTATACGCATGTGCGCCGTTCTGGAGCAGTCGGAGCAGATTTTCCGGCGACACCGCCTGGTTGCGCATAAAGGTAACGAGATCAGCGCTGTTTGCCGCCTGCCTGAGACGTTTTTTCGCTTCCCCGGCATACTCGCCCACATATCTGTCCAATCCGCCGCATCGTTCCATGGCGGCCGTATCGATCAGCAGACGCAGCCCCATGCGAAAGATCGGCACGAACGCGGCGGCATTCCGCATGCCTCCGCGCGCATACATGTTCCACAGTTCCTCCAAAGTGCGATACATGTTGTTGACGTCTCCCGTCTGCAGCCGTAGACCCGAAGGGTTCCCGAACACGGGAATGGATGCCGGCTTGACCTGACGGGTGCGTCCCCTTCGCCTCCTGGCGGATGCATCGGTGTGGGGGGAGTGTCCCGGACGTATCGGGGCGAAGCACATCATCCCGGACAAGACCACCATGGGATTGCGATGGAGGCTCGGAATTGTCGGAGGGAAGTTCCCTTTCCCGTCCGTCGGCCTTTTCGCCCGCCGGTCGGCGGTGCCGTGCTTCTCTGATACGGTCCATGAGTTCGCCCGGTAGGACGCTGGCGGGGTCGTTTCGCGCGTTGCGCGTGTTCAGCTCATTATCCAGTTTGTCGGCGACGGCCTCCACGAGCTCCTCCAGCAGCTCCAGAGGAACCCCGAAGTCCGGCTCGTCGGGAAGAAGACCCATCTCCTCGAGATGCTTTTTGTTGAAGACGTCATCTTCGACGTATCTCATGTTCAGGGCGGGCCATTTCGTCACCGCCTTGATGAGCTCCTCCAACCGTATGAGAACGGTTTTCGGGCCTCCCCTGTAGTCGAACATGAAACGGTCCCGCTCGTACTGCTTCCAGCTCCCGTTACCTCTGTGCTTGCGTTCCACATTCTCCAGCGCGGTCTCTTCGTCGCACACGTTGCATGGGATGGGGTCTGGGAAATCCGGAGGCACCAGTTGTTGCTGGCCCTCAGTAGTGAGACCGGCCTTGCGGAGCATCGCCAGAATGACACGCCTGTTGCCGTCGTATACCCTGTACTTCGGTCCGTCATCGATTCTGCATACCGTGGGCAGTTCGCTCAAATCGAATCTGTCGCCCATCTCTTTCGACAGCTTGGACAACTGCCATTGCTTCTCGTTGCGTCCGTCGGTTGCGCGACGGATGACATCGTCGTTCGTGTAATCGCCATCCAGCGGATCGCGGGGATTCTCCGTCCACAGGACCAGATCATCCAGCGGAATGTACTCCACCTGCTGGCCCTCCCATGGGCCGATATTCTTTTCCCCGAACGGATTCGCCATGTCCTCTCCTTCGCGTCAGTGCATGTGGGCTGCGGCCTTGCCCAGTGTATCGGAAAAGATCATCAGCTCGTTCGCGGTGCGCCGGGCGGAGGCGCTGTATTGCAAAGGAAACAGGCCACCGTACCGTTCCCCGTACAGCTCGCGTATCAACGCCGTATCGTCATAGGTGAGCATCCAATGGGAGTCGGCATGATTGTTCAGCAGATTTCCGAGCTCCCTGTGCCTCTCATTGTCCAAGGCGTTCATATACAGGCTGCCGCCTTTCTCCACGTAAGGCGGATCCGCATAGATGAACGCCTCAGGGAATCCGACGAATCGTTCGACCACGGCCCTGCCATCCTCGTTTCTGACCTCGATGGAGTCGGCGTGTTCCCTGAGAAATTCAAGTTTTCGTCTTAGCGAGGCCTTGTTGTACCGCGCCGAAACCTTGTATCTACCGTTCTGTTTCAATCCTCCGATCACGCCGCCGTTCAGCACGCCGGATCTGTTGGTTCTGTTGAGGAAGAAGAACGCGAACCCCCTGTCCAGCTCGCTGGCAGGGTCCGCGATGATGCGTTTCTGCCTATGCCATTCCTCGATAGTGGGTTCCGCCCGGTCGAATCGTTCCAGGAACGAAGCCGAATCATTGACAGCGCTGTTCCAGAACGCGAACACGTCGGGATCGTAGTCGTTGATAACTACCTTCGATACTTTGTGGTCCTTCAACAGACGCAGAGCGACACCGGCACCCCCGGCATAGGGTTCGACATACGTGACGTCACGAATGCCGAGAACATCGATAAGCGAGGCGACGTACCCGGACAGCACGCTTTTGCCGCCGGGATATCTCAACGGCGAAGCCACATCGTGGTTGGAGACGAGAGGAACGGACAAGCTCCCCGTCTCCGCGACTGTAAGCATTGATGGCATATCCTTCTCCGGGCTTGTTCTGACGACATGACAATTATAGGGGTTTCGACGGCATGTCCGGTTCTGGTCCAGTGTGAGCCGGACGATGCAGCCCGCCGGCCGCGCAGCCGACATGCAGTGAGGCGGGACCGCCCGACGGCCAGAAAGTCCAGGGCCTTCCTCCCGCACTCCGATCCAATATGGCCAATCATTCAGGATGTTCCTTCCCCATGGCGCGATCACCCGCGGCGGCACCGATTTCGGCGGGTGGACGACCATAACGTTCTCGGCCGTCATCGGACCGGGAATCGGACGTGAACATGAGCAGGGGCGTCGGACGCATACAGCGGCACATGGAATACATCGCAAACACCATCGAGGCCATGCTCGACCTCCTCGAAATCATCCAGAACCTGCCCGCCGCCCGGAACCGCGACCTGGTGGCGCTGCTCGCCATCGGCTGCCTCGTGGCGCTGTCGCTCCTGCGCGTCATGGCGGCCGCGAGAAAACTCTTGGCCCACGTTCATGCGTGGGGACGCCACACCCGCCACGGCCTCCGGGAAAACGGCGGCGGGGGGGGGACCCCCCGCCGCCCCATGGCGTTGGCGCCCCTGCTGGGGGGGCCGAAGCCGCGCCGCACGCCATGCCCGCCGCGGCCGTACGCGGCTCAAGATCCGCTTCGAGGTGGAACACGAACGGGAGGAATGACCGGCGGTACGCGTCACCGGTAGTCCGGACCGGGAGCCCCGCCGTCGCCGCGCAGCAGGGCCCGTGCGAGGAACAGGTCCGCCAGGACCGCGCCCGCCAGGTCGAACGCCTGCCAAGGCGCGAACGGCGCGCCCCACGGCTCCCGGAACGCGAGCGAACCCAACCCCGCCTGCATCGCCTCCACCGCCAACGCCAGCATGAACAGGCGGGCGCGACGCGAACCCAGGCCCTCGCGCGAGCCCTCCTCGCGGGACAGGAGCGCGCAGCACATCAGTACACCCAGCACGTACAGGGCCTCCAAGGCCACGTCCGCCAGATTCATGTCCTCGCCTTCCCCGAAAGGAGCTGCCGGCATCGGCCGCACAACCCGTCCGGCGAGCCCTTCCGCCGCGGCGCGCCGCAACGAGAACAGGATGGCAACACACGGTGCGCCCGGCACCTGCCGCACATGTCCTCGCCCTCGAGGCACCGGCACCTGCCGCATTTCGGGCACATCGGCCTGGCCTGTTCCCGGACCAGTTTCAGGCATCGGGCGCACAACCCGTCCACGGGACGGCTCGTCCGCCTCCCGCATTCCCGGCAGCGGGGCAGATCCTCCAAGTGACGGCACTGGGCGCACAACGTGTCGCCGGCACGGACCCGGCGCCTATGGCATTTCGGACAGATCACCCCCTGCTCGATCCGGCGGCGTTTCTCGGCGGCGAGCTTGAGCAGACGGATCCTCTGGGGCATGCCGGACCGGCACCACTCCACATACCCCGGATCGGCCGGGGACAGGACCCGCAACCCATGCGGACCCCCGGCCTTGCCGGCACGGACCCCGGCAGGAGCATCAGCCATACGAAACCTCCCTGAACGGAAAAAGCACATGATCGCCGACGCCGACACCCACGAAGGACGCCTATATCGTCAACGGCGCCAGCGCGGCACGACCGGCGAACCGTCACGCAGACGGAACCGCTGCTCCATCACCACACGTCCCCCTTCCAGCCATGACAAATGGCGTTTGACCGTGCCCACGCTGCACTTGCACCACGCGGCCAGCTTCCTGTACGTCGGATGCGCGTTGCGCCCCTCGGCGGGAGTCTTGCAGACGTGCGCGCAGCACGGGCACGCGCGGCACGGGAACGTCGAGCATCATCGACAGGTAGAAGTCGTGGCTGCCGTCCGACGGGCAGGCCGCCAACAGGCCCGAAGCGGAACCACGGGCCGGGAAGCCGCCATGACGCCCGGCACGCTCAAGCGTTTCATGCGCTCTCATGGCTCTCCTCACCCACGGAACCGGCCGACTCCTCACGCCAACGGGCCTCGAGCATGTCGCGGCGCGTGGCCGCACGGCACAGGGCGAACGTCAGCAGACAGGACGCGGCGAGAATGATGACGACGGCGATCACGAGTACGAGGTGCATCATCGGCCCGCCCCCATTGATCGCGCGAGGATGGCGCGTTCGATGAGTCCGGAACGCTCTGACCGACACGGCATGACCGATTCCTTCCTGTTTCCTGATCCGTTTGTCCGTACACGCGTGCGCCGGGCCGATAACCGTATGGCGGCCCGTCATCGCGTGCCGGAGGCGAGCGAGGCGACCATGGAGTCGATGCCCTGGGAGAGCCGGTCCATGTCCTCCGGGGACGCGGACCCGTCGTCGAGCAGCCCCGCCGCCTGTTCCGTGAGCTGTCCGAGCCGACGGTACAGGTACGGCACCTTGTACTGGTCCGCCGTGCTCCCCGCCAGCAGACCCCGCGCGTCGGCCACGGCATGTTCGAGCCGGCTCCTGGCCCGTGACGATTCGGCGTCGCCGACCGTCTGGCCGGCCTTCGCCACGGCCTTTTCCAGCCGTTCCGACCGTTTCGCGAGCCTGTCGGCGGCCTTGGAGATGCGTTTCGCGTCCGCGTCGAGCGTTGCCGTGTCGCCTCCGGCCGTGCATCCGGCCGGCGTGACGGGGTCGGCGGAAAGCCGTTCGAGGGTGTCCGCCATATCGGGGTCAGTGGCGCGCAGCGCGTCGAGGTCGACGGATCCCATGATCCGGTCGCGGTCACGGCCCCATTCGGCCGATCCCGCGGACCATGTCCGGGCGGATCGTTCGCACGCCGCCAACGCGTCGGCCAGCCGTTCGCGCCGGTTCGCGGAGACCATGCCCGCCGTCAGTCCGGCCCCGACCATGAGCCCCGTGACGATCACCGTCGCCACGCCCACACGCACCCCGATACGGGGCCTGGTGCGGGCCTCGGCCTCGTCCCCGTCGTCCTTCCCATGCCGGCCGGGCCATGGGAATCGCCGTTTCCCACCAGGCCGCCCGTCGTCCAACCCGGGCATGACCTCGTCGAACCAGTCCTCCTGGCCGTGCGCGCCCATGGTCACAACCCCAGCGGCAGGACCGCGGTCAACGCCTGCCGCTGCTGGCCGCGCAGGCCGGACAGGCGCAGATGGTACTTGCCGACGCGCACGCGCAGGTCGCGTTCGAACACGGCCAGCATGTCGCGGTCCGGGGCGAACAGGGTGATGAACCCCTGATGGTCGGTGTCGGGCCAGTTCGCGTCCTGCTCCGCCTCCCGCTGCCGCTGCTCGCGGCGCTCACGGCGTTCGTCGCGCGACAGTTTCCGCTGGTTCTGCAACGTGTCGCGCTGCAGGATGCTGGACTCGCGGTCCCTCAGGTCCTTCTCGCTTTTCTCCATGCTCATGGGCCTCCAGATATGGGTCAGGGCGATCATCCTGCCGCCCTGCAGGATGTCGCGCGTCCAGCCCGCCGGCACGGGCCGGTCGGGCCACTGGGTCACCCACCAGGTGCGCGCCACGCACGATTCCAGGGTCACGCTCTCCCCGTCGAGGCTCTCCTCGCACCAGCCCAGCGTCGGCTCGTCACGGGTGACCGGAGGACGGTCCGCGTTGCCGGCCGGATCCGAAACCGACCGGATCAGCGTGCGCAGGTCGTCCAGGCCGCACCAGCGCACCGAACCGGGGCGCGCCCCGCATTCGACCAGGGCCGGGGCCACGGTCATCTTCACCAGGTCGCCCAACGCGACCCCGACCCGTTCGCGTTCCGTGAGCCGGCCCCGGGCGTGGTCCACGCCCTTGAGCCGGTCCACGTCGCAGGTCACGGACACGTAGCTCACGTTCGCCAACGGGGTCATGACCTCCGGCAGGGCCCACAATTCCGCCATATCACGGCGCATCCACTCCGGCGACCCGCCATCGTCGGGCAGGTCCGGAGCGGGCGCGGCTCCCGGCAGCAGGAGCGCGGTCTCCTTGAGCTCGACCACTCCCGGCGTGTCCGCCAGACGGGCGGTCAGATCGTTCAAGGCGGCCGCGCGCGACGATTTCGACGCATCCGTGCTCAACGTCCACTCCTCGACCTTCAACGCGAGCACCGCGGTCGCCCGCCGGCGTTCCGGGTCGAACAGGTAGCAGGCGCCATGGAACGGGGTTCCGACCACCTCCACGCCGGACCCCTCGACCACCTGGGCCCGGGACCCGACCTGGCCCCACACGCCCAGCACGCCCGCCGGCCGGCCCGAGGCGAGCGGGCTCGCCGACCATCGGGTCGACCCGTCGCGCACACGCCGCCGCCACGCCAGCCACACGTACGTCCACGCCATCAGGCTCAACCCCTCGTAACGGATCAGCCCGTACGCCATGACCACGCCGCCCGCGAGCATCAACGGCAGCACCATGCCCGCCGCCGCGCCGCCCACGACCATGACCAGGCCGGCCAGGCCCACGCCGATCTGCGGCCATGTCCACCCGAACAAGACATTCGTGGCCGACAGGCGGCTGAACGCCGCCGTGGGCACCCTCGCCCCCCGGTGTCGGCGAGCCTCCCCCGTGGGCCCCCCCCCCCCGTCGCCCCTGCCGTCAGCATCCACCATCAGCAACCTCCGATCAAAAAAGAAAAAAAGGGCCGGGCGCGATCCCCGCCCATACGGGGACGCCACCCGGCAACGCATCGATAAGTCAGGCCAGGACCGGGCCCGACGGCGACTGCGGCGAGACCGGGGGCGCCGGCGCCGCGTCCGGTCCGGGCATCCCGGCAGGTCCCGGATCGCCCGGAGACCCCGGGGTGCCGGACGATCCGGTCCGGCCCTCGCCGCC
>OCAG01000388.1_pt1 | contig 33834 bp, 31 predicted proteins | sample 1477111 | NCBI WGS metagenome assembly OCAG01 (sample SAMEA2580288, study PRJEB22360) | human gut metagenome | biome: human gut; feature: human-associated habitat; material: faeces | place: Denmark | collected 2008/2010 | reverse complement strand
TGCCAACGGCCCCTCGGGCGGCGCGGTGGCCACCATCGCGGTCCCCCTGTGCGGGATATGACGACTTTCTCGTTGTCTACCTCGACTGCGATATGTCGCTCGCCGAGGCCGCGACGAGATGGTGCTGCGTCTGCCCCGTTTGGTGCTTCTATCTCAAATTTGATCTGATGTAAGGCCCGTGCAATCCTGCATGGGCCTTACATTTGGCAATTGCTCGACCGATTCGTGGCTTGAAACACAAATTATCGAGTTAAGGAGACATGGGGTCACACAGCGGCTCTCAGAGCGCCCGCCGCACTCCCCCGCCATTACCCCTGCGGCGTCCCCGAATAGAGCCCATCCCGTTTTGCATATCGTTGCAATCGCCCACTTGTCCACCGATCAAGTGAACTACTGGAATAAATACAGCGACACGCTTGTTCGTTTCAGTCGCTATATCTGTGTAAATCGCCGCGATAAATACAGTCTGTACTCGGCTGTATACCAGCTACGCGTATGTAGATTCATAGCGCGTAAATAAATCGACTCAAGCGCGTGTAAAACGCGCAAGTAGCCGCAAAAGGCGATTATCGCGCAGGTAGATTATTGGCACCCTGTTGCTTAATCAAAATTAAGCAATTGCTTAAAACAAAAAAGGTCAGGCACTAGGTGCCTGACCTGAAAACTTCTGGTCGGGACGACTGGATTCGAACCAGCGACCCCTTGACCCCCAGTCAAGTGCGCTACCAAGCTGCGCCACGTCCCGAAGCTTTTGTTTGTTGCGCTGCTCTCGCTCGCAACAAGGAGTATATTAACCCGAAACTTTGCCCTTGTGCAAGAACTTTTTTACAAATTTTGAAGCAAGTCCAAAATTGTATTTGCGAGCTGGTGTTTTGTTAGTACGGGAAGTTCTTGCGTACCCGCCATACTCACGATCCAAGCCTTGTTGGTATCGGTTCCAAAACCCGAATCGGCACGCGAGACATCGTTGGCGATAATGGCGTCGCAACCCTTGCGCGCGAGCTTGCGCTGCGCGTACTCCACGACGTTATCGGTCTCGGCCGCAAATCCAATGACACAGCGCTCCCCCTTCTGGCGCGAGAGCTCAGCCAAAATATCGACCGTCTCGACCAGTTCGATGCGATCCAGGCGCTCGTTGGCCTTTTTGAGCTTATGGTCGGCAGGGGCTGCGGGCGTATAGTCAGCGACGGCAGCCGCACAAATGGCCGCATCGGCCGTCTGAAAGGCGCCCAGCGACGTCTGCAGCATCTCTGCGGCAGTTTGCACGCGCACGCACTCCACGCCGCGGGGAACATCGAGCGATGTCGGGCCCAGCACAAGCGTGACCGCAGCACCGCGGCGAGCGGCCTCCCCCGCCAGGGCGATGCCCATCTTGCCCGACGACCGGTTGCCGATGAAGCGCACAGGGTCGATCGGTTCGTGCGTGGGGCCGGCGGTAATCACGATGCGCTTGCCCGCAAGGTCCTGGGGCACGGGGTTCAGCACCTTGCAGACGGCCTCGACGATGTCCTCGGGCTCGCTCATGCGTCCCGTGTCCACGTCGCCGCAGGCAAGGTAGCCGTTACCGGGTCCCACCACATGGACGCCACGGTCGCGCAATGTGGACATATTGGCCTGCGTCGCCGGCGCCTTCCACATGCCGTTGTTCATAGCGGGTGCGATCACGATGGGTCGCGGCGTGGCAAGCAGCGTGGTGGAGATGAGGTCATCGGCGATTCCGTTGGCCATCTTGGCGATGATATTTGCCGTCGCGGGCGCCACGATCACAAGATCGGGCTCCTGCGCTAGCGAAATGTGGTGGATGGGGTCGGAGGGATCGTCGAATAGGCCCACGGCAACGGGCTCGTTGGTGAGCGCACGGAAGGTAAGTGGTCCCACAAACTCGGTGGCATGCTCGCTCATAACGACCTTGACGCGCGCGCCGCGCTTTTGCAGCAGGCGCACGATATTGCACGCCTTATGGGCGGCGATCCCGCCGGTAATGCCCAGCAGGATCGTTTTTCCCTCAAGTTGCATTGAATTGTTGGATGCCGCCGTCATCATTTAGGCTTCCTTGCTGGGAAGCACCAGCAGACGGTGGCAATACGGGCAGTGCGCGATCTCGCTACCGTCGTGGTTGAGGTCGCTCATGGACGATGCCTGCAGTGCGGTGTGGCAGATGGTGGGAATGTTGCCCTGGATGGTCTCGACGGCCAGGCCGCGGAACTGCTTGAGCAGGCGCTCGTAGTCGGTGAGCACGTCGGCCGGCAGCGTGGCAGCCAGCGCAGTGCGCTCCTTGGTGGCGGCGTCAATCTGTGCCTGGAGGTCGGCGGCCTTGGCGCGGGCGGCCTTGGTGTCGGCCTTCACGCCTTCCTCGAACTTGGCGATGATGGCCTGCGCGCGAGCCTCGCGGTCGAGCGCCTCCTTATGGGCGATGACGACGTCCTTGCGGGTATGCTCGATCTTGTCCAGACGCTTGGCCAGGGTGGCGAGCTCGTTCTCCAGGTCCTGAACCTCGCGGTAGTCAGATCCGTCAACGTGGCGCTTCTTGGCGGCCTCGATGGCGTTATTGGTCTGGATCTCGGTGGTGTTGAGATCGTCGAGCTCAATATCCAGGTCCTTGCGCTGGGCGTAGAGCTTGGTCATCTCGGCCTTGAGCTTAACGTAGGTCTTGCGCTTGGAAGCGAGCTCCTTGAGCTCCGGCATATTGGCAAGTTCGCTCTTGTTGCGGGCGAGCTCCAAATCGATCTGTTGCAGCTTGAGTAGCGTAGCGCCGGCGCTCATAAGTTCTCTCCTTTTGTCACAGTCCACCATTGGCAAGGGTTCAGTATTTTAATCGCATGACGGGGGTCGACCCCGGCATCAACTGCAGAGTTCATCAATATATCAACGAACGGCTCCTCGGAGCGGTCGTGGCCGAGCAAGATCACCGGTAGCCCGCGCAAGGCAAGGTCTTGCGCCACGTGGTAGCCCGCCTCGCCCGTCACGACAACATCCGCACCGGCGGCGATGGCAAGGTCGCCAAAGTCGCCCAGGGAGCCGCCCAAAATGGCGACGGTCCGGCACGGGCGATCGGCCTCGCCCCACACGCGGGGGTCGCTGCCAAACGCCGTGGCGGCGCGAGTGGCAAGGTCGCGCAGACTGCAGGGCTCGTCGAGTGTCGTAAGGGCTCCCAGGCCGCAGGCCTCGGGGCCGTCCACATGCTCCAGTGAGCTCATGGGCTCAGCGCCCAGCAACTCACTCAGGCGAACGCGCGCCTCATACGAGCGGTCCAGGTTGGTGTGGAGCGAGATGATGCTCACGCCGCAGCGGGCAGCCTCGTAGAGCGCCGCACTGCACTGGGGGAGCGTCGCGTTAGGCGGGCAAAACGCTTCGGGCGCCTTGATGTAGACGGGATGATGCGTGAGCAACACGTTGGCACCGCCCTCCAAGGCGCGCTGCACGTTGTCCCTGGTGGCATCGAGCGCGCAGGCAACACCGCGGATCTCGTCATTGGGGTCGCCAACGGATAAGCCTACGTGGTCCCATGGTTCGGCATCCGTCTTAGGAAAGCGTGCAAGCAGGGCGCGCTCGAGTTCGGCGACGATCATGCGGCACCTACGATCGAGAGCAGCGTTTGGGCGAACTCATCCAGGTCGGCAGGGTTCACGCGGTCATCGAAGGAGATGCGCAGTGCGCCCAGCGCCTGCTCGCGACCGATGCCCATCGCGCTCAAAACGTGGCTGGGGTCCATGCTGCCGCTCGAGCATGCCGAACCTGCCGACACTTCAAAACCGGCGGCGTCGAGCTTGATGATAAGCTCCTCGGAGTCCATGCCGTCAATGTAGATCGATACCATGCCGGGCAGACGGTCGGCATGCGCATAGTCGCCCATGGTGGCGTGAATGCGCGGATGGGCCGTAAGCGTGGCGTAGAGCTTGTCGGAAAGGGCTTGCAGCTTCTCGTGCTCCTCGGCCACATGGGGCGTCAGCGTGCGGGCGGCAGCGGCAAAGGCGAGCTGCGTGCGCAGGTCCTGTGTGCCGGCACGTCGTCCGGCTTCCTGACCGCCGCCAAAGATGCGGGGGCGCAGCGGCGTGCGGTTCTTAAGGTAGAGCGCGCCGGATGCCACAGGGCCGCCGATCTTGTGTGCGGCAACGGTCATGGCATCGACGCCCAGCTCGGTGACATCGAGCGGAATATGCAAGTAGCCCTGGATGGCATCGGTGTGGAACAGGGCGCCCACGGTATGCGCCGCGGCGGCCAGCTCGCGGATGGGCTGCACCACGCCGGTCTCGTTATTGGCGGCCATGATGCTCACGAGCGCGACGTCTTCGCCAAGCAAGTCGCTCAGCACGGCAGGCTCGATGTAGCCTGCACGGCAGGGCTGCACCAGATCGACGGTAAAGCCGGCGGCACGCAGCAGCGGCAGGTTGTCCAGAATCGAATCGTGCTCGATGGCAGATACGATCACGCGGTTGCGCTTGCGGTCGTGCTGACGGGCGCCCTCGGCAAGTCCGAGGAGCGCCAGCTGGTTTGCCTCGGTGCCGCCATTGGTCAAGATAATCTCGGACGGGCGGACGCGCGCGCCAAAGCTGCGGGCGATCTCGCGACGCGCCACTTCCAGGCGCGCAGCGGCCTTGCGGCCGAGCGAATGCAGCGAGTTGGGGTTGACGCCGGCAAGCTCGCTGTCGTCGTACTCGCGCTGCGCAAGGAGCGCCTCGGCGCGCATGGGCGTCGAGGCGGCATAGTCAAGATTCACGGGTATGCGGTTTTGACCTGCGGTCATAAGGGTTTATGCCTCCTGTGCGGCCTCGTTGCCCAGCTTCTGCAGCAGCGCAACCTCGGCAGCGGGATCTTCGGACTTAAATACGGCGGAGCCGGCTACGAGCACGTTGGCACCGGCCTTGACGACCTCGGCGATGTTTTTGGAAGAAATGCCGCCGTCGACCTCGATCAGGGGCGACACGCCGTGGCGTTCGCACATGGCCTTGAGCTCGTGGAGCTTTGCGATGGTGCCCGGGATAAAGCTCTGGCCGCCAAAGCCAGGGTTCACGCTCATGAGCAGTACCATGTCGACAACGTCGATGATGCTCTCGAGCACACAGACGGGCGTTGCGGGGTTGAGCACCACACCGGCCTTGACACCGCGCTGCTGCAGGTGCGTGAGCGTGCGGTGCAGGTGCGTGGAGGCCTCGTAGTGCACGGTGATCATATCGGCACCGGCATCGGCATACCAATCGACCGTCTCGTCGGGGTTCGACACCATGAGGTGCGCGTCGACCGGTACATCGGTGGAGCGCTTGACGGCCTTGAGGATGTCGACGCCAAAGGTGAGGTTGCCGGTAAAGTGACCGTCCATCACGTCGAAGTGCACGTAGTCGGCACCGGCGATCTTGTCGAGCTCGCCCTTGAGGTTGGCCATATCGGCCGAAAGGACGGACGGAGCGATTTTAATGGAACCCATGGTAGTAGCCTTTCTGCGCTAGTCGGTGAGTCCGTAGAACTCTTGAGAGGGGACGCGGTCGGTAAGGATCTCGAGCGCCCTATCCAAAGTAACACCGTTGTAGAGCGTTTGCTCGACGGCAAAGGTGAGCGGAATGTCTACGCCCAGTGAGCGGGCGAGCTCGCTGACGCTGCGGGCCGCGACGGCGCCCTCGACCACCATATGCGTGCGTGCCTGGTACTCGTCGAGCGACACGCCGTGGGCAAACTCGTAGCCAAAGGTGCGGTTGCGCGAATGCTCCGAGGTACAGGTGGCGATGAGGTCGCCCATGCCGGCAAGGCCCATGCAAGTCATGGCCTGCCCGCCGCGGGCATGCACCAGTCGGCTGATCTCGGCCAGACCGCGCGTCATGATAAGGGCGAGCGTGTTGTCGCCCGCGCCGGTGCCGGCGGAGATGCCGCACACGATGGCGATGACGTTTTTCATGGCGCCGCATACCTCGACGCCGGTCATGTCCTGCGACAGGTAGATGCGGAAGGCCGTGGATAGGAGCAGGTCCTTAAAGGTCTCCCCTATCTGCGGGTCTTCGCTGGCGATGACGGCGGCAGAAAGTCCGCCGCGGCAGATCTCCTCGGCATGGTTGGGTCCCGAGAGCGCCGCCACGCGCCGCTCGTTGCCGATCTCGCTGGCGATGACCTCGCTCATGAGCAGGCCGGACTCGGGCTCAATGCCCTTGGTGAGGCAGAGCACCGGGGTGTAGGCGGCGATGAAGGGTGCTGCCTGATGGCATACGCTGCGCAGGTGCGTGGAGGGCACGGCAAAGATGACGGCCTCGGCGCCGTCGAGCGCCTGCGTCAGGTCCGTCGTGGCGACGACGTTGCCGGGCAGCTCGTAGTCCACCAGATAACGGGGGTTACGGTGCTCGCCATTGATGCCGGCGGCCGTCTGCTCGCTATGGGCCCACATGATCACGCGCTCGGCTCGTGCGGCAGCAAGGCCGGCGACGGCGGTTCCCCAGGAGCCGGAGCCAATCAGCGCAACATTCATGACTCTCTCCTACTTATCGTCGGGCACGGTCACGCGCTTGGTAAACGAGAGCTTGGACTCCTTGCCCGTCATGAGCTTTTTGATGTTCGCACGATGGGCCCACACCACGGTGATGCCGATCAGCGCCATGCAAAATTTGAGACCCAGGCTGCAGTACGGAAAGACCGCGCAGACGGCGATGGGAAGACCGATGGCCGCGGCAAGCGAGCCCACCGACACAAACTTGGTGATGGCGACGGCCACGATAAACATGCCCAACAGCGAAAGTCCGATGGGCCAGTACCAGGCGAGGATGACGCCCAGGCCCACGGCGATACCCTTGCCGCCATGGAAATTGAGGTAGGGCGAGAAGATGTGGCCCCATACCGCAGCCAGGCAGATGACGCCGAGCATCCAGTCGCCGGGGGCTCCAGGCGCCATGATGCTCACAGGGAAGCCATAGCCCACGCCCGCGATGAGCGGACGGGCGATAAGGACGCAGATAGCGCCCTTAAGGCAGTCGAGCAGCAGCGTGAGCGCGGCCACCTTGGGGCCGGCTACGCGCAGGGCGTTGGTGGTGCCGATGTTGCCGGAGCCCGCCTTGCGAATGTCGGTGTGGTTGAACACGCGGCCCAGGATCAGGCCAAACGGAATCGCTCCGATAAAGAACGAGACCACGGCACAGATGGCGGTCAGCAGAATCGGATTATGCATCCTTTTGCTCCTTCTTCCTAAAGAAGAGTCGAATGGGCGTGCCGGAAAAATCGAAGGTCGAGCGCATACGGTTCTCCACGTAGCGCTTGTAGGTGTCGTTGACCAGGTCGCTGTGGTTGACGAAGAACGTGAACGTCGGCGGGTTGACGCCCGTCTGGGTCACGTAGTGCATGCGCAGGCGGCGCTTGCCGTCCACCACGGTGTGGCCAAACTCGCGCAGGTCGGTGAGGAAGGTGTTGAGGCGCGAGGTGGTGATCTTTTGCGAGCGCGTCTTTTCGGCCGCGTCGACCATCGCCCAGATCTTCTCGACGCTGCGGCCCGTGAGGGCAGAGATGCGCAGGTACTGGGCCCAGGGAGCCATGACGCCCAGACGGCGATCGACGGTCTCCATGCAGGCCTCGCGCTTGCGGTCGTCGTCGAGCAGGTCCCACTTGTTGAGCAGCACCACGATGGCGCAGCCGCGCTCGATGGCCAAGCCCATGACCTTCTGATCCTGCTCGGTGACGCCCACGGAGGCGTCGACGACGAGCAGCGCCACGTCGGCACGGTCGATGGCGCGCAGGCCGCGGACCATGGAGTAGTACTCAATGTTCTCATACACGGTGCTCTTCTTGCGAATGCCCGCGGTATCGACCATGCGGTAGTGCTTGCCGTTGCGCTCGACGACGGTATCGATGGCGTCGCGCGTGGTGCCGGCGATGTTCGACACGATGGAGCGGTCGGCGCCCAGGATGCGGTTGAACAGTGAGGACTTACCGGCGTTGGGGCGGCCGATGATGGCCACATTCAGCGCATCGGGGAACGCGTCGGCGACCTCGTCCTCCTCCTCGGGCAACAGGGCCACGATGTCGTCGAGCAGGTCGCCCGTGCCGTGGCCGTGCAGGGCCGAGAGCGGCGTGGGCTCGCCGATGCCGAGCGAATAGAACTCCCAGATGTTGTCGTTCTCGCGATCGGGGTTGTCGAGCTTGTTCACCAGTAGAAAGACCGGCTTGTCGCAGCGCTTGAGCATGCGGGCGACCGACTCGTCCTCCTCAGTGACGCCGGTGCGGCCGTCGACCACAAACAGGATGACGGCGGCTTCCTCGGCGGCGGCGAGGGCCTGGTCACGGATGGATGTGGCAAAGACGTCATCGCTCTTGAGCGGCTCGATGCCGCCCGTGTCGACGATGGTGAACTCGCGGCCGTTCCAATCGGCCGTGTGATACGAGCGGTCTCGCGTGACACCGCGGGACTCGTGGACGATGGCGTCCGAGGTCTGGGCCAGGCGGTTAACGAGCGTGGACTTGCCCACGTTGGGGCGTCCGACGACGGCGACGATAGGTTTCATCTGCTCTCCTTTAATGGGTAGGGTCAGCGGGAATAGTTGAATTGGCGGGCGTTATGCCAAGGATGTGCTCCAGGGTATCGAGCAGCTCATGCGGCATGGTCGATACCACATGAACCTCGGCGCCGCGACCGGTAAGGCTTGCGAGTAATTCGTCACGATGATACTCGTCAAGCGTCATACCGTCGGCGTTGAACATGAGCTTAGGCACAAACAGCATAACCCCCGATAGGTCCTGCGGCAGCTGCTCCAAGATGTCGCAGGCGACGATGAGGCCGGTCACATCCACGTTGCCGCCAAAGTAGTGGTTTTTGATGGCCATGACGGTACCGGCAAGGCCCTGCGGCGATTCCACAAAACGCGCCACCGTATCGCGCGCGCTGGCGCCCGAGAGGCACAGTAAGCGCTGGCCACGGGCGGCGATTGCCTCGCGAACGCGGCGCAGGCGCTCGGCATCGGCGGCGAGCACGTTGTCGGTCTCGTCCAGATAGGAGCGGATCATGCCGATACCGTCGTAGTACTGCGGGTATCCGTCGTAAAAGTCGGCCTCTGGCGGCTCGATGCCGGCGTCCAGGTAGAACTCATCGCTCATCTGGAAGGTGTGGCGGCCAAAGCGCTCATAGGCGCGGTCCTGGAAGGGCCGGATCATGGCAATGGTCTCGCGCGCCAGCTCGGGCTTGTCGCTGTAGGACCAGCTAAAACGGTTCTGATGCTTGGTAAAACCGAGCGGCACGATGCCCAGGCTCGTGATTTGCTCGTGCTCCTCGCAAAAGCGCAGCGTCTTTTCCAGCTCCTCGCCGTCGTTCATGCCGGGGCACAGCACGATCTGCGCGTGGATCTCGATGCCGGCGGCCATGATGGCCTCGAGCACGTCCATGCCGCGTTGGGCGTTGCGGCCCATCATGCGGCGGCGGACGTCGGGGCTTACGGCATGGACCGACACGTTCATGGGGCTCATGTTGCGGTCGATGACGTTTTGCACGTCCTCGTCGGTGAGGTTGGTCAGCGTGACGAAGTTGCCCTGCAAAAAGCTTAGGCGGTAGTCATCATCGCGGATGTAGAGCGTGGAGCGTCCGCCCTTGGGCAGCATGGTCATAAAGCAGAACACGCAGGCGTTTACGCAGGTACGCATGCCATCGAAGATGGGGCCATCGAACTCCAAGCCCCAGTCCTCGCCGGGAAAGCGATCGAGCTCAACGGGTGTGACGGTGCCGTCGCGTGGATCGAAAACCTCCAACTCGACGGTGTCGTCGTCGGCCTCCCAGAGCCACACGATCATATCGGTCAGTTGCTCGCCGTTGACCGTGAGCACGCGCATGCCCGGCTCGATACCCACATCCCATGCGGGCGATTCGGGGCGCACGTTTTTAACGAGCGCGCCCTCACCCGGCTCGGGGTCGCGGCTGCGCCCGTAATCGGCCACCTCAGCGGCATATGCGGGTACGGTCTGGTCCATGATTAGCGGCAAAGCTCCTTGATGCGCTCGACGGCGCGTTCGATGTGTTCTTGCGGGGTGGAGGCTCCGGCGGTGATGCCGATGTGGTGAGCGTCGGTAAACCACGCGGCCTGAAGCTCGGAAGCTTCCTCGATGTGATACGTACGCTCGCAGGCGTTTGCGCAAATCTGCGCCAGGCGGCGGGTGTTGCCCGAGTTCTTGCCGCCCACCACGACCATGCAGTCGCAGCGGTTGGCAAGTGCGGCTGCTGCCTGCTGTCGCTCGCTCGTAGCGGCGCAGATGGTGTTGATCACGCGCAGTTCCTGCACGCGCGGGGTGATGGCAGCAACGACCTCGGCTAAGTTCTGCGCTGTCTGGGTGGTCTGCACAACCAGGCCTACCTTGCCCTTGAGCGGGAGCGCGTCCGCATCGGCGGCGCAACTCACGACCTGCGCGTCATCGCCAGCATGGCCCAGGATGCCCTCGACCTCGGGATGGCCCGGCTCGCCCACGACGAGCACGCGATAACCCTCGCGTACCAGGCGCTCGGCGGCCACGTGAACCTTCTTCACGTAGGGGCAGGTGGCATCGACAACGTCGAGGCCACGCTCGCGAGCGGCTTCGATCACCTGCGGCACCACACCGTGAGCGCGAATGATCACGGTGCCCGATGCGGCGTCGTCCAGGGTCTCGGCCAGACCGACGCCTGCCTCGTCAAGCTCGCGCACCACGATGGGGTTATGGATGAGCGGGCCCAGGGTGTGGACCTGAGCGTTCTCCCCCGCTTGCGGGGCGGCCGCCAATGCCATATCGAGCGCACGCTGCACGCCGTAGCAGGTGCCGGCGTGAGCAGCGATTTCGATGGTGGGGGCGTCTGCCTTGCCGGCAACGGCCTCTACGGTGCTCATGACTTCCTCGCCCATGGCTAGAACCTACCCGGGTGCTCGGCGCACAGGTCATCGCGCATGGCGTAGACACGACTCATTGCCTCGGACTCAAACCAAGCCAGGCGCTCCTTACGCTTGAGCTCGGCCGGTGCATCGGAAAGCGAGATTGCCTTGCCGGCACGGATCCAGCACTTTTTGGGGCGCATGAGCTTTTTGCCCGCAGGCGTAATATCGGACCAGCCGCAGATGGCGAGCGGGTTGACAGGCGCCTTGCCCATCTGGGCGATGAGCGCAAAGCCGCCGTGGACTTCGGGTTTGATCTCGCGTGAGCGGATGCGCGTGCCCTCGGGGAAGATCAAGACGTCCTCGCCGCGCTGCAGCGCATGCTGGGCGGCGCGCAGGCACTTCATGTCGGCGGTGCCGCGCTCGACGGGAATGCCACCCACGCGGCTAAAGGCCCATCGCACGATCTTGGACTTGGCAAACTCAGACTTAAAGATGGGGCGAATGCGGCGGCCGCCAAAGAACAGCGCCGTCTCTACAGCCAGAAGCTCGGCCATCGAGGTGTGGTTGCAGATGACCACGCTGCCGCGGCCTTCCTGGCGCTCAAACAGCAGATCGGCGTCCTCTACCTTCCAGCGCCACATGAGCTTGGAGAAAGCCCAAAGGATTGCCATGACCACGAAGACGGTGCCGCGGATGAGCGCGGGGAACTCGGCATAGGGGGCGTTGTAGTAATCCTCGGGCGTCTGTTTAAACAGGCGCATGGGCTACCTCCTTTGGTTGATGAGGTCCTCGATTATCGAGACGACCTCGTCGATGGTGTGGGCGGTGGAGTCGACGTGCACGGCGTCCTCGGCGGGAACGAGCGGCGCGACCTCGCGGCTGCTGTCGAGCTTATCGCGCTGCTTGAGGGCGTCGAGGGTCTTGTCGACCTCGGCCTCGAGTTGCTCGGAGGTGAGCGGCTGCGCATCGTTCTGGTGGCGCTGCAGTACGCGGCGACGGGCGCGCTCGCGCGGGTCGGCGGTCAGGAATACTTTGACCTGCGCGTTGGGGAACACGACGGTGCCGATGTCGCGACCCTCGGCGACAATGTCGTGGTCTTCGGCGGCGCGGCGCTGATGGATGAGCAGGGCGGCGCGCACGCCCGGGTAGGCCGAGACCTTGGACACGTTGGCGTCGACCTGCGGGGTACGGATGGCAGCCGATGCGTCCTGGCCGTCGATGGTCAGGCGCGTATCCTCGCCGGTACCGTTGGTAAAGCGAATCTCGATCTGCTCGGCGAGGGCGTCGATGGCCGCCTCGTTGTCCAGGTCGATGCCGCGGTCGAGCGCGGCGAAGGTGACGGCGCGATACATGGCGCCCGTGTCGAGCTTGTTAAAGCCCAGCTGGCGGGCGATCTCCTTGGCGATAGTGGACTTGCCGGAACCGGCGGGGCCGTCGATGGCGACGATCATGCAATGCTTCCTTTCGGTGGTTGACGTGCTGGTATGGGACGCAGGCGCTGCGGCTTGGCGGACAGGCTAGCCTGTGTAGCGCTCGCGGTAGGTGTTGCGCTTGGGCGCGGAGCCGTGGCTACCGTGGTGACGCGCGCGGCTTGCGGTGTTGGTCGCCGGCGCGGCTCCGCGCTTGGCGCTGGCCTGCTTGGGCGGAATGCCGCTGGCCTTGAGGATCTGTACCTCGCGGTCGGTAAGCTCGCGCCACGAGCCCTTGGCCACGTCCTTGAGCTCCAGGCCGGCAAAGTTACAGCGGTGCAGGCGGATCACCGGGTGGTGGATCTTGCTCAGCATGCGCTTGACCTGGTTCTTGCGGCCCTCGCGGATGATGACCTCCACGGCAGTGGTGCCGGGCTTAACGCCTTGCGGAGCCACGGCCTCTGCCTCGCGCGCGTTGATGACACGGCAGATCGCCGGCTGGCATAGGCCGTCGTCGAGCTCGATGCCGCGACGGAGTGGCTCCAAGTCGCGATCGGTCAGGTGGCCGTCCACGAGCGCCTGGTAGGTCTTGTAGACGTGCTTGCTGGGGTGCAGCAGGTCTTGCGACAGATCGCCGTCGGTGGTAAAGAGCAAAAGGCCCGTGGTGTCACGGTCCAGGCGACCCACCGGGAAGAGCCCCGGAAAGCGGTCGCGCGGGACTAGATCTGCCACGCAAGGGCGCTCCTGCGGATCGCTCATGGTGGTGAGGTAGCCGGTCGGCTTGTAAAGCATCAGGTACACGGCGCCCTGGTTGAGCTTGACCGGCATGCCATCGACCTCGATATGGTCGCGGTCGACGTCTACCTTGGTGCCCAGCTCGGTCGCGACCTGGCCGTTGACGGTCACGCGGCCGGCGGTCATCAGGTCCTCCGAGGCCGAGGGCCTTTTGCCCCGGGGCGGGGGTCCATCGGCCCCTCCGAGCCGCGGCGGCTCGCCACGCCCGCGCGCGCCAAAAAGCGCTGCAGGCGCATGGTGTGTGGATAGACGGGCTGGGCGTCACCTGCGGGCGTTTTGGCGCCCGCGGCACGTGAGGCGCGCGTCTCCCCTGCTTCGTTAGTCCTCGTCATGCATGTCCTCCGAGGTATCGACGGTGGGCAGAAGCTCCTCGCCATCGGCGTCCTCAACATCGGTATCGAGCAATTCGCGCTCTTCGTCCAGGTCCTCGGCCTGCTCCTCGAGCGTGGACTGAATGCTGCGGCCGCTCAGGCGCTCGCGGATAAACTGGCGCGACTGCTCGTCGGGAGCAAACTGCTCCAGATCAGGCAGATCGTGGGTGGAGCGCAGGCCGAACTTTTCCAAGAAGGCGTTGGTCGTGCCGTAGATGATGGCCTGACCGCGCTCGGGGTCGCGACCGAGCTCGCGCACCAGGCCCTTATCCACGAGCGACGCGATGACGCCGTCGGAGTTGACGCCGCGGATGCCCTTAACAACCTCGCGCGTAACGGGCTGGTGGTAGGCGATGACGGCCAGGGTCTCAAGCGCCGCCTGCGACAGCTTTTGCGTGTCCCAGCTCAGCACGTAGGCCTCAACCACATCGTGGTAGGCGGGGTGTGTAAACAGACGCCAGCCACCGGCGACCTCGCGGAGCTGAAAACCGCGGTTGGCCTCCTCGTACTCTACCTTGAGCTCGGCCAAAAGCGACGCGCACTCGCCCGGGGCGATATCCAGCGCACCTGCCAGCGCGGGTGCGCTCACGGGGTCGCTCGACACCAGCAGCAGCGCCTCGAGGGCGCCTTTGAGGCTGTTTGCCTCCAGCGTGGAAAGGGTTGACATGGTTGGTCGCTCCTATTCGGTGAGCTCGGGGCCCTCGCCGGGCACGTATGCCTTGGCGCCCTCGACGCGGTTGATTTGAATGGTTCCAAAGATCTCGTCCTGGCTCAGCGTGAGCGAGCCGCGTTTGGCGAGCTCGAGCATGGCCAGGAAGGTGACGACGAGCTGCTCGGTGGTGGCGTCGCCGTCCAACAGTTCGCGGAAAGTGCAGGTTTGGTGCGCCATGGTAAAGCGATCGACCGAGGCCACGGTCAGGTCGAGCGGCACACGATGCGGTGCCACGTGCTCGGCCTCCAGCAGGAAGGTCTGGCGCTTGCCATCCAGGTCGGCGCAGATGACGGCGAGGCCACGCAGGGTGATGCCGGCCAGGTAGTCGGGCATAAGGCCTAGGAACTCGGGGTCGGGGCCGGCTACGCGCGGATGCATGCGGCTTTCGGCCTGCATGCGCGCGCCAAGGGCTGCCGCCGCACCCTTAAACTGCTTGTAGGCGATTAGGCGCTGAATCAGGACCTCGCGCAGGGCATCGCCGTCGAGCGCGCTAAGCTCCTCGAGGTCTTCATCGTCCTCGTCATCGTCGTCGGACTTGCGCGGGGTTTCCTGGGGCACCAGCGAGGCAGCTTTGATGTCCAAAAGGGTTGCCGCAACCAGTAAAAAGTCGCTCGCCACGTCCAGGTCCAGCGCCTCGATGCGCTCGGCCTCGGCCAAATATTGCTCGGCCACCTCGCTGATCGAGATGGCGCCGATATCAACTTTTTGGCGGGTTACCAGCTGCAGCAGCAGGTCGAACGGTCCGCTGTAGACCTGCGTCGACACGCGATACGACATCTTCGACCTCCTTTGACGGCGCCTTCGCGGCGCGGTTTGGGTGCATGTTGGGACCGATTTGCACGGTCGACCTGTTAGTTTACCCTAGATACCGGCGATTGCGAAGTTGAGCAGCCACTCGGCCAGCGGATACACGGTAACGTCGAAATACCGCCCGATCACGTCGATGCCGGTCCACATGGGCAGCAGGTACAGCACGATGATGAGTATGGGCATGGCGTATTGCTGCAAGTGGTAGTAGTTGGCGAGTGCCTTGCCCTTGAGGAAGGGCACGATGATCGATGAGCCGTCGAGCGGCGGGATCGGGATGAGATTAAAGAACGCGAGCGACAGATTGACCACGATAAACGTGGCACCGAAGTTCATGATTTGGGAGGCTACGGCAAAGGACATGCTGGTGTAGAGGTTGCCGTATGTCGCGTGCATGAGGGCGGCTGCGAGACACGCGAGCGCGATGTTCGATACAGGACCGGCCGCGCTCACCAGGACCTCGTCGCGCTTGGGGTGCTTGAGGTTGTTGAGGTAGACGGGCACGGGCTTGGCGAAGGCGAACACCGGACCGCCGGCGGCAAGCATCAGCAGCGGCAAGATGACGGTGCCGAACGGGTCGATGTGGTTGAGCGGGTTGAGCGAGACGCGGCCGCGCGAGCGCGCCGTTTTGTCGCCGAGCGCCCAGGCCGCGGCGGCGTGCGCACTCTCGTGGATGACGATGCCAACGATGACGGCGACAGCGCTCGCGAGCAGGTTCATGAGGTAGCTGCTGGACATGTTGCTCCTCTAGCGGACGCGGCGCGAGGCGCGCGTGAGCAGGTAGTCGGCCACAAACAGGATGACGGCCACGATGGCGTAATCCAAGCGGAACACACCGCCGAAGGGCGATGTGATGACGCCGTAGCCGGCGATGGCGCTCGGCAGTGCGCGCGAAAGCTCGACGACAAAGCCCACGATCTGCAGCTTGGCGGTGAGGCCGTTAAAGCACAGCAGCACGGTCATCGCGCTCATAAAGATGCCGCAGATGCGACAGGCGATGGCGATGATGCTCATCGCCACGGCAGCGGCCTTACGAGAGTTCACGCGCGGTCTCCTCTTCGATCTGGGTGGAAAGCTCCAGCCATTCGTCCTCGAGCTTGGGCAGCTCTTGCTTAAGCCCGTTATATTCCACCAGCGCGGCGTTGAACTTGTCCTGATCGGCATAAAGCTCTTCGCTTGCCATCAATTCCATAAGCTCGTCATAGCGGGCGCGCTTTTTGTCGAGCTCCGCCTCGATCTTCTTAAGCTGGTTGCGCACGCCCTTGAGCTTTTTGTTGAGCGCGGCGCGGGCCTGGGCCTCGGCGCGCTTTTGCTCCTTGGTCTTTTTGCCCTCGGCCGGCTTGGGGGCCGCAGCGGGGCTGTTGGCTTGGGCGGCGTTGGCGGGCTTGGTGCTCTTGCCCGTCGCCGGCGCGCTCTCCCCTGACGTCTCGGCGGCGGAGCGGGCTGCGAGGTCCTCGCGCTTGTAGAGGTAGTAGTCGTAGTCGCCATCGTAGACCGTGACCTTGCCGTCGCGGATGTCGATGATGCGGTTGGCAACGGCGCGTACTAGGTGCTCGTCGTGGCTGATCAGCACGATGGTACCGGGGAAGTTTTGCAGGGCGTTCTCGAGCATGTCCACCGAGTCGATGTCCAGGTGGTTGGTGGGCTCGTCCAGGCACAGGAGCGCCTCGGGCGCCACGAGCATCTTGGCCAGCGCCAGACGGGCCTTCTCGCCGCCGGAGAGGACGCGGACCTGCTTTTCGATTGCGTCGTTGTCGCTAAATAGGAAGGCACCCAGCAGGCTGCGCTGCTGCGGCACGGTCCACTTGGGCGTAACGGTGTCGATCTCTTGCAGGACGGTGTTGGACTCGGTCATGCCCTCGAGCGCGTGCTGGGCGTAGTAGGCCACGCCCACGTTAGTGCCCAGGTCTCGGGTGCCGGTAGTGGGCGGCTCCAGACCAGCGAGGATCTTCATGAGGGTGGACTTACCGGCGCCGTTAGGGCCGACGAACGCCACGTGCTCGCCGCGGTAGAGCTTGAGGTCGATGTCGCTGTAGATGTGCTTGTCGCCGTAGGACTTGGATACACCCTCGAGGCCCACAACCATGTCGCCCGAGCGCGGCGGGTCGGGGAACTTAAAGTCGATGTGCTTATGGCCCTCGGGCAGGATGACGAGCTCCTTTTTGATCTGCTCGATCTTGCGGATGCGCTCCTGCGCCTGGGCGGCCTTGGTGGGCTTGTAGCGGAACTTGTCGACGAAGACCTGCATATGGGCGATGTCGCGCTCCTGGGCAGCACGCTTGGCGCGCATCTGCTCCAAATTGTCCTCGCGCTGCTTGAGGTAGCTGCTGTAGTTGCCGGTGTAGGTGGTCACGCGGCGGTTCTCGAGCGCGGCGACGTGGTCGACGCAGGCGTCCATAAAGGCGCGGTCGTGACTGACGATGAGGACGGCGCCGTCGTAGTTGGCGATAAAGCCGCGTAGCCAGTGGACGCTCTCGAGGTCCAGGTGGTTAGTGGGCTCGTCGAGCAGCAGCAGGTCTGGGTGGCGCAGGAAGAGCTTAGCGAGAGCGATGCGCATCTGCCAGCCGCCCGAGAACTCGGAGCACGGGCGCTCAAAGTCGGTGACTTTAAAGCCGAGACCGGACAGGATCTTGCGGGCGTTGCTCTCGAGCTCGTAGCCGCCCAGGTGCTCAAAGCGGTCCTGGACCTGGCCGTACTCGTTAAGGAGCGCGTCGACGTCCTTGCCTTGCTCGGAGAGCTCAGTGATCTGGGCCTGCAGCTCGTTGGCGCGCTCGCCCATGCGGCGGATTTCCTTTGCTGCGGCCATGACCTCAGCGAGGATCGTGGTGTCCTTTTGCTCCAGGTTAGTTTCCTGCTCTAGGTAGCCCACCTGGCAGTCCTTGGAGTACTGGACCTGGCCGGCGTCGGGGCTGTCGATGCCCATGATGATCTTTAGCATGGTGGTTTTTCCGGCGCCGTTGGGTCCCACGAGCGCAAAGCGCTCGCCGGGGTTGATCTGGAAGGACGCGCCGCTAAAGAGGACGCGCGCGCCGAAGCTTTTTTCGATCTTGTCGACCAGGAGGATCATGGTGCCGCCTTTGACCTTGTGTGCCTATATGAAAAAAGGCCCCAACTTGCGTTGGAGCCTCATTCAATGCTCGGGTGGAGACGAGGGGGATCGAACCCCTGACCTCTTGACTGCCAGTCAAGCGCTCTCCCAGCTGAGCTACGCCCCCGTGCGAAGAAGTACTATACGGGAACTCCCCCGCCGATGCAAGGACAATTTTGGAAAAACTTTCGTGATCGCCGGCGCACACGGGACCGCGCTAGCCCGCGGGGCGCCTGGCCCCCGCACGGCCCGTACGCCGGCCGACTTGGCACGCGGAACACGAACCGCCCCGTTCAACAGGGTTTTCCGTACGCCACCAGACCCATTATCGAGTCCGATTGCGAAGCGCCCCTCCCCTGCGCTTCAAAACCATGCCGGTTTACTACGATGAATTAGGAATGTCCGACAACACTCGCCTTTTGGCGTAACCGGCGGGCTCCCTACCTGCGGTTTTGCAAACGGAGAACACACGTTGCTCAGGGGTCGCCGATCCGTCGTAGTAAACAGGCATGGTTTTGAAATGACATCAGGTTGATTTCACGCATAAATATGTTGGAGCCCTGAAATATAGGCTTTAACTTTTTCTAAAACACGTCTTTTCCGCGATGCGCCTAGATTAGCTGTTGTTTAGCATCGGATTTGATCTTGCGTTGTGCGACTTGCTTGTGCATGGTAGTATTTCACGACGTGAAGCGAAGAAATTTGGCCTGAGTTGCCTTTGTTAGAATTGCATTCACCGTTCATAAGGGCTCTTGGCGCAACGGTTAGCGCAGGGGACTCATAATCCCTGGGTTCTGGGTTCGAATCCCGGAGGGCCCACCAGAGTATTTCGAGGCCGGGCATTACGCCCGGCCTCTTTGTTATTGGGTTGCAGACTAGCTTTGTCATTCAGAGACGTAAAGTTATCAACATTCATATTCGTAATTAACAATGGGCATGTCGCCAAGATGCTACTCAGCCAATACATGGCTTAAATCAATAGATATGAAAAAAGGCTCCAACTTGCGTTGGAGCCTCATTCAATGCTCGGGTGGAGACGAGGGGGATCGAACCCCTGACCTCTTGACTGCCAGTCAAGCGCTCTCCCAGCTGAGCTACGCCCCCGTGCGAAGAAGTACTATACGGGAACTCGGACGGCGATGCAAGGACAATTTTGGGAAATATTTTGCGGCGCGTGGAACGGGCGCGGGGCCAAAGAGACACACGATGCCCGACATAGCCCGCGGGGCGAGCCCCGTGGGCGGCGGCAAGCCCGCCGCCTTCCTTTGCAGGGCTCGGCATGTCACCCCAGGTGCCGCCGGCCAGACCAAAGCGATCCGCGGTACTTCCGGGGCCCGAGCCCTTCCGCACGTCTTCGGGCCAATTTACGGAACCGAGCGTAGCTCGCCCCAGCTGGTCGCTTTATAAACAGATCGGTTTACTACGATGATTCCCGGATTTCCGACCTCACATCTAATTTCGCAAAACGGGCAGGCAATCTACCTGCGGTTTTACGGGCGTCGAAGTCAGTGTGTTCAGCCACCCTCAATCCAACGTAGTAAACCGGCGTGGTTGTAAAATGACACTTAATTACTGGCAGCATATAAAGCATTAAAATGCTCACTTGGACATTATTGCTTTCCAGTAGAAAGCCAATTGCACAGAACGTTGGCCCGCAATCTGGTCTCAGCGCATTTCATCGCCTCGGTTTTTGGCTTGTAGCGCAACTCTAATCGCTCACACACACTGTGGATGATGGCATCAAGCTGATCGTGATCATTGAGCATGTCATGGGTTACAAGAAATACGTCGTATCCCATGCTTTGCAATGCTGTCATTCGGGTGGCATCGTGGTCAAGCACGGCGCCCGATCCATGGATAACCTCTCCTTGAAGTTCGATAATCACAGCCTTCATTGTTATTGGGTTTACGATGACGATATCGCCGTAACAGATTTTCTGACCTGCGATTTTCCGAGCTGAATTCGACAGCGGTGTTAAGTCGTTGACGAATATGTTTTTAAACTCCGCTCCGCCGGCACGCCTCGGATGACTCAGCAACATGATTCCAGCAACTTCTAGCGGGGATGCAGCGATACCCATTACCTGCCGTGCGGCTTCGTAGAATTGCTTTCCCCACATCTCGTTTTTAACCTTCGCTGCAAATCTATGCAGTTCTTCTATTTCAATAAGAGGCTTTCTCATCCAGAGCGATGTGCCCTTTCCGCTAGCTTTATTTCCGGATCCGTCATCCTGCTGCCCACTTTGATCATTCTCGCTGTCCTTCTGGTGCGCCCGAGCATAGACTCGCTTCCATGGGACCTCGTCTTGGGTTTCGTCTAGTTCAAACAGACTTTCTATGGTGTACTGCTCTTCTTTTGATTTTGCCTGCTCAAGTGCCATATCGACCGCGGGCGATGGTTTAAAAATCGAGAACCATCCGCAGAACTCGTACATAGCAAGAACTAGATCGCATGAAGACACGCTTCGAGTCATGGTGAATAGCGTATTAAGAGGGTCAGTGACGCTAAAGCCCATACCCGTTTCGATGGAAACCTTCTCTGTATAGGCGCTGTTCCATCGGATGGTCCGTCTAGTCTCGGAATGCAGGTTGCTTCGTGTTGATGCTGCTGTGATGACTGGCGTCTTGAGGACGTCGGTTACGAAAGGGGCTTGGGACAGAGCTCGCCAGCCGTCTTCGGCGTTAGGTAGGCGCGGGTAGAGGTCGCGCACTTGCGGTGGGCAGCGCCAGTAGCGGAATGCAGTGTTTGCGCAGACGATTTCGTCCATTTGCGCCTCCCCTGGTTTCGGCCGTAGGCCGTGCGGATTACGGGCATGGCCGATTATCTACCGGGGCATCATGTGGGTAAGTACCGGAAGCAAACCAAATGCTTGACGGGTTCCTCCGAAATACCATCGTTTGATAGAAATCCGCTGGTAGGCGCTTTGGGCATGTGGTTCCTATCTCCACATTTGTGCTCGGATCACAGGGGGAATTCAATGAAAATACGCATGCGTTTTATACATAACGTGCAATGGCGTCAGCGAAAAGGGTGCGATAAAAATGACGCCTTAGACGACTACGATTTGATTTTGGTGTCACTTTTGGTGTCACCCTTGGTGTCAAAAAGAAAAAGGCCAGAGGCTTAACACCTCTGACCTGTGCTTTAGATGGTGGGCGATACAAGATTCGAACTTGTGACCCCATCCGTGTGAAGGATATGCTCTACCCCTGAGCCAATCGCCCGTCGCCTTTCGGCAAAAGAGATACTATCATAGCCGCGCGTGGTTTACCAAGAACTTTTTGCCCCCGATTTTAAATTCGTGGGTGCAAGCCGCGTCATCGCACGTAAGGCTCCCAGCAAATCAGCAGCAAAACTGCCCTTTATCGTTTGATCCACGAGGTCTCGGGGCGGCAGATAAGTCGCGCGTTGTTGTAGGCCATGTCGAGTGTGAGACAGGTGCGCGCGGCGTAAAAGCCATCCTCCCGCTGAATGGTCAGCGCCAGCTCGGGCTTGTCGCCGGTTAGGCACAGCGGCAGCAGTAGTTGGATTCGGCCGCCGTAGAACTGCGGCACCGCGAGCGTGTAGTTGGCGGCGGCGCGACGGGCGGCCTCGACGACGGCGCCCTCAAAGGCGCGGCGTAGCAGCAGCGAGTTGCCCTCCCCCATAAGGCTGGCGGGAATGCGCGTCAGGTTCTCCTCGTCGCCCAGAATGTGGTCGATGTTGGAGCGGATGGGCAGGCGGTAGTCAAAGACCAGCTCGGAGGGGTCCTCGGCAAAGCGCACGCGGCACGGCAGGTACTCAAACGAGACCAGCATGGGGTCGCTTTCCTGAAAGAAGCCCTTCAAAAACCAGCGCTGGCGCGCATCGGGCTTGGTATTGCGCTCAAACAGACCGTAGATGGTCTCGTAGCGGCGCGTGTACAGACCGGTGTTGAACAGGCAGCGGTCGTCGTCGAACACCAGCGGCAGGTTGGACGGCGCGGTCTGGTCCACGTCGCGCTCGGTCAAAAACACCGCGCGGCTAAACGAAAACGACAGGTAGTTTTTGAGGATGCGGTTGCTAGGACCCCAGTCCTCGGGATCGGCGAGGTCGGCCAGGCGGTCGTAACAGGGCTCGGGGCAAAACGCAAAGTCGTAGACATTGCTGCACAGGGTGCTGGGGATTTCCATGTGGTGTCCAATCCATTTCATAGCTGGCGTGCGGATGCTTAGATTCTATACGTGCGACGGGTCGTCCGTGCCCGCAACGCAACCGCGGCGCAGCTCTTCGGCGAGCTCGCTGGTCGTGCGGCTACTAGAAACGAGGTCCTGGATCCAGGCGTAGTACTGGTTGTCTTTGGGCTCGGGGTTGTCGGACAGCACGACCGGAGTGCCTGCGAACCTTAAGACGGACAACGCAAAGACAAGGCTGGTGCGTTTGTTGCCGTCCTCAAAGATGTGGTCCTTGACCATGTGATCGGCCACGTAGGTGACCTGGTCAAAGATGTCTGCGAAGCGATCGGCCGGCGATTGACCGAATATCGTACAGAATGCACCCGCAAGCACGGATTCGACGCGTCCAAGCTCAAGCGCGGCCCGGTCGCCTGTGGTGTCGGTTGTATAGCAGCGCCCGACCGTCATCAGCGTGCTGTGTAGGCGCATCACGGCCGCGGCCATAGCTTCGAGCGAACCGGCATCGTCGAGCACGAGCGGCGCGAACGGATGCGCCTGGCGCGGCGCGACCGCCATCATGAGTTCTCCAAGAGCCTGAGCGCGTTGGGCATGCCCTCAATGGCCAGCCGAACAGCTTCATCGATTGACGTGGCGCCGGCGAGCAAAATCGGTGATGCTGAATTTGCCACGTGCGCAGTCGAATGATCCTCTTGAACAGCTAGGCCAGCGCCGTCATCATGTTGGACATTGCCCCAAAGCATGTCTGCCTCCTTTATAGCTCAATGGATGGAATAGCCTGCGAGTCGTACTCCAGGGCAACCGGCTGCCAGACGAGGTCTTCGAGTGTGCAGTCCAGGGTTTTTGCGAGCGCCAATGCCGAGGAAACCGAGGCACGGCGTAGGTCGAGCTGGTTCTGCTCGTAGAGTTGTATGGCGCGAAGCTTAACCCCCGATTGGGCGGCGAGCTGTTTTTGCGTTAGTCCGGCCGCCTTTCGTGCCGCCTTGAGGCCCTTTTTGTCTGCCTGGGCATCGTTCCATTTATCAATGACAATCTGGGCGAATTTGTCTTCGGAGGCCTCGTGAAGCGGATGGTACGAGCCGATAATCCAATCGAGCGGGGCGACTTCGAGTAGCTCATTAAAGCCCAAGCTGCACATCCATTGCGCATAGGCCAAAACCCAGCCCGCCCAATACTGAGGCGAACGGTCGAACGGATAGGTCTCCCTGCATTTGACGGGGGTCAGTCCCGCATGGGCGATAATATCGCGCGCGAGCTCGTCGCCCGCCATGCCGCAGACGACGCGAGGCATACCGCGCTCAAACTGTTTCATCTCAAGAGCGTTCGACAAGATCGCCGTCAACTCGGCTGGAGTCAGCCCTTGGTCACAGAGAGCAAAATCGACCGCCTCGTCCAGCGTTCTCATTGCATCCTCAAGATACATATCACTGTAGGCGTGGGTCATCGCCCGTCATCCCCTCTCGAATGATATCGACGATACGAATTCCCTCAAACGGATTTTCGGCAAGTAGCTCTCGATATTCAATACTGGCTTCTAAGACTCGACGAGTCCGGAAGTATGCGGCGAAATTCAGACTTGTTGACTAGGGCTGCATCGATAAGATCGGCGCGTTGTCGAAGCGACCGGACTCCCCCGTCGCTAAGAACGCATCGCCTTCGAGAATGGCCTGGAAGGTCTCCGGGTTGGGTTCATTGGAAGGAAAAGGACGCGGGCTGGTATTCACAAGCTCCTCGTCCTGTTTACAGCACTTCATAGACAAGCGCCTCTTCCTGCTCGATGATTAACAGTAGAACGTCAGTGAATCATCACCAAAGGTTTCGCGCCACTTGTCACATATGAATTGATGGTTCATGGTTATTAGTTTTGAAAGATCTCTGAGATCCTTAGCCGGAATCTTGCTCTCGTTGTTCGCAAGCTTGCATCCGCCGTCTTTCGTCAGCCAAAACTTAGTCGAATTAGCAGCCGCCCTCTTTACGCCTACGTGGATGTGAATTGGTTCTCCGTTTTCCGCAATCCAAAAGAATAGAACGTACTGCCCGAAAATAAGAACTCGAGGCATTATGCCACCGCCGGTCCGGCTTTTTGGCGTTCGGCGAGCTCGAAGATAAACGGGGCGTTTGATCTAACAAATTCTGTCAAGAAATTGAGGTCATCAGCAGTAAATCCTTCGACGTTGAACCATTTGACCGCAGGCAAGAAGCATTCCGCATGGTCAAAGCCAAAGTCAACCGGGCGCTCGACGGCTACGCGAACGGTTCCGTCTTCTCTTGTCTCTGAGTAGGCAAACTGGGTGCCATCATCAAGCTGAACATAGCTCCAAAACATGACTACCTCCTTAGTGTTTGCATTTGAGTATAAAGAACGGAGTGGATTTAGCACGAGGTGAATTGAATTAATCCAATAAGACCCGAACCCTGCCGGCCGACTGCATAGGCCGTCTCAATCGTCAGTGCCCATATGTCTACGAAAAAAGCCTGAGCCAAAGAATAGATAGTGGCTAAGCCCCGATTCATTTATTGAACGAACAACACTGCTCGCGATGTCATCTCTTGGCTTTCATTTAACCGCCTCTCACCAATTCCTTTTGTATAAGTATAGAACATATGTTTGCGTATTGCCACAAGCGATAGTCCTTGTTGCGGAAACGCATATGGCTGCACGTTAGACATTGTATGCGTGAAAAAAAGCAACGCTCCCTTGCCGAAAGCGTTGCCCTTAAAACTCCTATAGAGCTCTTGTATTGCTGCCAGGCGCGCCGCACCGCATCAGCAGCGAAATGCGGCGTTCAGAAGCACTGTCCCCAGCAGGAATAGCGTTAAGGAGGCAGCTATCCAGCAGCTGTCGCCGGTCTTGGGAAGCGCCGGTGTTGTTGCCATAGTGGATTTGGGCTTTGTCTTCTTGGTGACTGTGGTCTTGAGCGACGTAGCTGCGGGTTTCACCGTGGGATCCGTCGCCGGTCCCGCACCGGGTTGCCCCGCAGTAGGGTCGGCGCCACCAGTAGGCTCGCCCGTACCATCCCCACGCACCTCGCCGCCGAGTGTAACGGTCTCCCCAGCCGGGCCAACGGCGTCATCGGGCTCGATCACCACGTGCGGTGCCACGACCCCGTCAGCATCCACCACGCCGGCAGCGCCAAAGGCTCCACCTGCGGGCGTCACAAAGTGCGCGGCCACGAGCGACCCGCGATCGCAGAAAACGCCAGCATCCGTACCGGTTGCATCAAGCCAGGACGCATCCACGTCAAGCGTCTTGCTCGCCGCGTCTGCCCCAAATCCCTCGTCGAGCAAGCGCACACCATAAAAGCGAAGGCCAGTATCGGAACCCGCGCCCGAAGCAGCAAGGTGCCCGCCGGCGCGTACGGTCAAGCTACCCGCGGCAATGCCGGCCACAGTCTGGTCAACAACGCCTGCCCCGTCGGCCCTGGCATCGACCGTGCAGCCGTCCACCACCAGCGCCTGGGCCACATGGATCCCGCATTGCGAGCCCGTCGCCGTGAGCGAGCCGGAGCCGCGAAGCGTAAGGTTTCCCCACACCTCCATGCCGCTCATGGAAATGTCCGCATCGGGCGCATGCATCTCGACCACGGAGTTTTGCCCCACAAGCGTCACCACCAGGTCGTCGTCGGCACCGACGGCCTCGCCCGCATAGCCGGTTAGCTCCAGATGTTCGGCATCGATCCAAGCCCAACCGGGGCCCGAAACACCTGGCTCATAGTACGTGGAACCCGCAATGAACAGGCTGTCCGCGCCCGCGGCATAAGAAGGCCCGCCCAGCAAAACGCATAGGCAGGCCATGACAGTAAACAGGATGTAGTTTCGGCTAGTGTGGAACGCGGTGGCAATCATAACCGCTCCGATCTTCGCAAGAGCCAATGGAAACTACATCAGGAAATGACCTGATAGCAGCAGTTATTAGTGTAGCGAGATCGGGCAAGTGGCGAACGAATTACCTGTAAACGAACCCCGATATTAGGTGTAAATCGTTTTGCCAGTCGGTGAAAGGAGGCCAAGTTCGACGAAGCTCCGTAGACTTTCGAGGGCAACGCGCCAGCCAACGACGCATTAGCTCTGACGCTCCTTAAAGATTCGCAAAGCTTTCTCTAGCTCGGGAATATCATCGACGATTACTTTCCAAGCAAGGGATCGATCAACCTCTCGATAACCATGCGCTACGAAGTTGCGAAAACCCCTAATATCATTCCAGGGATACTCTGGAAAAGCTGATTGGACTTCATCAGAAAGATGGAGCGCATCCTCAGCGATTCTGTAAACAGGGCTCATGATTGCGTCGTAGGCAAGTTCGCCTTCATCGCTTCTATCGCAAACAAAGGAACTCTCCGTAGAGCCAAAATGGTCGATACGTTTAGTCAGCGTCTCGCAATCAGACAGAATGACATCGATGAGCTCGGCGTCTCGCTTACGCCGCTTCATAAAGACGCACCTCATCCTGTTCTATGTTTTTGCGGAAAGCCGGGCGCATGTGCTCAGGCGGATTAGTCACAATCTCAACCTCTCGCCCGAGCTCCTCTTCAAGTTCAAGGGAGATTTCGTATAGCGTGCCAAACGTCATGCTGTCTCCGCAAACGAGGCGCAAATCGATATCACTATCTGGCGTCTGCTCACCGCGGGCAAAAGAGCCAAAAAGATACGCCTCGCGGACATCGTAGCGAGACAGTACGCGAGAAACAGCGGCAGATATGTCGACAAAAGTAATCATGGTTCAATTTTACTTTTCTATTGTATGGAAGACAATCGCCATATGTATGCTCTACGGCTCTTCAGTAAGATTAGAATCAAAAAAACCAGCGTGGATGCAGCTGTCGAGCCAAGCCCTAGTCTCCTCTGGCGGTATGCCAGTTGGGTGTTTGCGGAACGGGAATACTCTTATAAGCGTACACGTCCTTTGCCATGTCGATCAGGCCCTCTTCAAGACTGCCAGCCTCTACTTTTAAATTAATATAATCAACACAGGACTGCTGAGCGGCTTGAAGAAGCCTGGCCCATTTGAGCTGCATTAGAATGACCTTAAAGATATCTGTTTCGTTCGCATTGTTGCAGGTTGTTATTGACTTAACTTGTTTAATGGTCAGAATTCGGCGATCCAATTTCCATTCGCTTCTTTGCGCCATAAACGCAATGCAATCCGAGGCGATATCCTCATTTAGGGTCATAATTCTTCTAAGTAAAGGTGCCCCTTGCTCAAAGTTTGCCTCGGTATCAATCAAATTGAATAGATCGTTTTTTATCCATTCATTCCAGGCGTCTATGGCATCTGTCGGCTCGAGAGTAATTAGGAAATGAACAAGCGCTGAAACCGCTTCTAAAACAAGGGCGGGAGTACGTTCAAAATGGGATAGCAGTTTGGAGCGGCTTTCCTTCTCGTCAAAACGAATTGATGAGAATAGGCAGTACTTCCTAATACGTTCATAAGGCTTACTGAGCTCTTTACAAGGTACGACCGCAAATTTGGGACACACTTCGCTAAGGGAATGCCATGTTTGACGATTAGCAATATTCAGATAGCTGAGACCCCAAACACTGCCGATGTGCCCAGGAGTTTCGTCGATCAATACTACCGGCTCCATACATTCCTTATAGAAAGGCATGTGATTCGTGGCCCAATAATTTAACTGCGAGAATAATGCTGCAAAAATAATGTTTGACGAGGTCGCGTCGTCGTATGTGGCCTTAATGAGACGCTCAATCAAGTCAAGCAACGAAGTGCTTTCGTCATTGAGCCCCAGTTTCTCGCATCTGGCCAGCAAGCAAATTTGAGCGTTGACAGCTTGCCCCAACGGGCTGTTTAGTGCCTTGGAAAACCAATCCACCTTTACGTCACTCGAACTACCTCGGTCTGAGACGCTGGCCAGTATTCTTTCGGGGGTCACCACGCCAAGCGTAAGCTCGACGCAATTCGCGACTTGAGAATTATCAATTTTTCCGACCAAGTACTCAAGGGCATGAATCGTGGCCCCATAGGACTCATCGTATGCGGCAGTTTTATTAAAAACTGGTAGCAGCTTTGCAAGTTGCTCAGAATCTAACGATTCCCATGGAATGCTGTGGAGCATATATTTGGCGGATAGAATTTCAGACTTCGATTCAATTCTGTTAGCAATGTCTGAAATAACGCTAATCACTGAGCTGGAGTTGGCGTTACAGCTAGCTCTGAGAATTTCGGTAGCCCGGTAGATGTCTAATCCATCGTCTACCACCCTTTCAAATAGTTGAATAACACTGTCTGCTGTAAATTCCGTCGCAGTCAATGGACTAATTTGCGGAAAACCGCAGGTCATATAGGACGATAAGTCAGGAAATTCGGTTAGCTTATAGTTAGGATGGTCAAGCTTTACCTCATCAAGCTGTTGCTGCAATAGATCATCTGTGACATTGTTATCCACAAGCCACTGATATAAGTTGAAACGTGCATACGCACAGTGGCGAGCGTCTCCGTAATTCGAGAATGATAAATTAACCCTCTCAATAAACCTTTCCCTAGTCAATCTACTTGCTTTCGGGTATGCATTGAGGACAAGATGATATATCTCGTATTTAGATGCTAGATCTTCGAGAGCTCCGCACTCGGTTGCAAGCGTTAAAGCCTGGTCGGGATCATCCAATTTCAAGCAATATAAGTACAGGCCCAGTCGTTTAATAAGACTGCACTTTGAACCGATTAAAGCAAGTACTCTATTAGCTTCAAGTTCGTTTGCCAAATAGAGTTTGCGACCAACCTCTCTTGCGCAATCAATCACTACGCAAAAAGTGCCTTCTTTAGGCATATCTTGCTCATGGTCTTCGATTGCATGGCGGATAAAACTCGATGAGTCTAGCAGGTTGTCAAGATTGGTATAACCAGCTTCCAGATTGGCAATGTCATTTAAACGGTTGCAAAGTAATGAAAGCAGTCTCTCGCCAATACGGTCCGCCCAGGCAACAATTGCTTTAGAGACAGTTTCGGCGTTATCAGAAAAATTAAAACTGAAACGAGGGTGAAAACTACCTTCTGTTCCATCGAATCCGTTAGCCCACTCCGCTTCGTAAGAGAGCATGATGTCAATTAGCCTTAGTGCCAACTCTGGACTTTCTATTTTGGACAATAGCTTTGGGAACGTGAATTCCATCCATAGCTCGCCAATCTTATCGAGATTTAAAAATGACAGCCAGAAGGAAATACAGGCATCTGTAGAATCCGGCGAATCGGAAATGTGCCGAAGCGATTCGCAGACATAGATCGATGACAGAGTTCGACTCTTGCTCCTGGCAACCTGATAGACGTCTACGTAATTATTGACTGAAAAGGATCTAACCGACCAATCGAGAAAGGTCCGTTCCCAACCATCCAGCTCGTCTTTTATTAAGAATGAATCAAGTCCGCAATCAACGAGGTTCTTCAGTGACTTAATGCTATTTGTATTTGTGCAAAAAGCAGTAGCAAGAGCATTTCTTTCTTCATCACCGTCTTCGGGATTGGTAAAGAAAGAGGCAAGGTTCTCATGTTCCATATAAGACAGCTGGGATGTTATTTCCGCATACGATGCAACAGCGGAACGACGTACGCTTAGAGACTCATTACTTAGTTTTCCCCATCCCATAAACAGGGGCGCCAACTCGTTAAAGTCATTAAAGTGGACTGGGATGACGCCTAGCGAATTCCACTCATCATCTCTACTTGCGCCGCGCTCAAGTGCGAAAATGCGTCCATTCATATCTGCCGAAATAGATCGAGTAAGATATTTGACCATCATATCGCTGCAGCTATAGCCAACAAATAGAACGGTATACCGCATGAACATATCAAGCAGAAAGCGCGATGCCCACGCGTTGGTGATATATGCTTTTCCAAAATCCACATCTGTTAAGACGGTCTGTTCTGGACGCAATACGTTTCCGTGTAGATAAACGATCCCTTCAAAATCATCGCCCAGAGGCAATGCGGGGCCAATGTACGTTTGAGGTGAAATGTCTAGGGACTTGGCAGCACCTTCAAACCTGCGGTCGAAGTTGGTTGTAACTACACGGACTTTTCTTTTGTTGCCAAATATCTTTAATATGCCGATATGCAGGTCAGAATACCCATCAAGTCCTTTTCCAATGGCTCGAGCACATGCTTGGTGTATATTCCCCATTTGATCTAAATGACCAAGCGCTGTCTCGCAGGACTCTTCTAATAGCTCGTCTACGTTTGTGGAATCCGGAGAAGCAACAACTTCCGCAATCTGCTTAACAAGACCCCTAAAATCGGGAAGAGCACAATCTCCTTGCATTGAAACGCCGGAACCAGCAAATATTACAAGCTCATGCTTCAATAGCGCTTGATTTAGCGCATCATGTATTTGAATGTTGTTGACGTACATGTCGTAACCTTAATCAGCAAGTAAATGATATTCATTAAATAATTTCTCAACAATCAGGCTTTCGTGAGCCTCGTCCGATGGCTGGGCTGATTTGCCATAGGGTTCAAATACCGATTCTTGATCAGGGATATCTAGGTTCCAAATGTAGTTATCAATGGCATCATCCATTTCATCGCTATAGTTTTCAGCGAGGAATATGTTTGCGATATCGGCATCAAGATATTCAACGAAATACTCTTTTAAAGTCGATTCAGTGAATTCTGATTTCAATTGCTTTTCAATCTCGTTGCGAACTAAGTTCTCCCAATCTTCGTCTTCACCGCATGGGCCATATCGCTTGCATATATCGAGGTCGCGCTCATATTCGTAGTTGTCGTCAAAATAGTCGGTGACATAATCGCAGAACCAATCTCTGCTTCGAAAGCAAAGATCCTCCTTCACATCTGCCAGATCTTCGACCTACTCTTTATCAATGCCGAAAGTTATAATTTCAAGCAAACGGGGAGCAGTGATATAGGAAGCACCTGCGATTAAACTACGCAGCAGAGGTCTCGCGCAGAGCCGCTCTGCGATTTGTTTTGATTCGAGAATTCCCCACTTATGCAATTTGCATAATAAATATGAAGCGGTAAGCGACCATGCTTCCTGCGCGGATGACTCAAGGGCATTTTTAATAAAATTAAAAACCCAGTCGAAATCTGATTCAGAAAGCACTTTCTCACAATTGGAAATGGATTTAAATCCAGGAAGTTCATAGGGTCTCAGTTTATTGCCTGCAAAGGGAAAATCATAAATCTGCCCTGTAATGAATGCGTTCCTCATTATTGAAACGACTTCAGGACAGTGATTAACGTTAGTTATCCTCTCGAGTTGATCAACAAATACGATTGATTTAGCCATAGCTATAGCCTCCAAATTGTTGTTGGCTAAAAACCAGGCGCAATAATCGTTAACAGAGGGGTTGGCCATCGAAACATATGGCTCGTTCTCAATGTATACAGTTCTGACTACGGTTTCTTGTAAACGCTTTAGTGCCTTGGCAAAAGAATTTACCGAGTAATCAGCTTGTGGTTCGAGTGAGAGTCTTTCCTCATATGCAATATGCAACGAGGACAGAGGAACGGAGTTGTCACCTAATGAAAATAGCTGGTAAGCAAGAATGCGTTCGGGCTTTTCTAATCGCTCTTCGAATTCGTTTTGCCACACATCGTTAGGGTGATCTAGCTTGTCCTTTATCGCGTCAGGAAATTCAGAGGGGGCTATGTTCTTCCAAAACTCTTCCCTGCAACAAAACTCAATAATACGTGGGTTGAAGTTGCTATGCTTACAAATGACGATGCATTTCATTTGACGTGAAAAGTACGATTGGGAACGCTCCCTTAAAGAATCGACATATTCAATAGGGACGTTTTCAAAAGAAAGATTCGCCAGCATAATCCTTGCTTTATCTAGCAGGGACATCTCTGTAGTATCAATTACTACGATACCAGCACGCATGCTATCGATAAATTTTTTGAAAGGGTCATCGACTCTTTTTGCTTCGTTCAGGATTGAAATTCGAGAGTTGAGTACTGTGTAGCAGGATTTTAATTTTGATGTATATCGAAGGAGGGCGACCAGCTCCCTCATCTTGGACGAGTCGATATCGAGGCAGCGTTGACCCAGGAAATCATCAAGAACGAATAGCGTATTTTCGCAATTATCCTCAATTGCATTCTTTATCTTGTCAATGTTGTTGCAAGAAGAGTAGATGATTTTAAAGTCTGCTTTAATGAGCTGAAGAGCGATCATTTGAGTGAGAACGCTTTTCCCGGTACCAGGGTCTCCCACAATAAGCAAAGTAGAGTTTTGTCTCAGCGATTGAATCGCCTTATCAAAAACGCTCGTCTGCGTATAAAGCCCTTCATATTCATATATTTGGTTAAGAAAAACTTCTGTATCCACGTCTAAAGACCGATTTAGCATCAGATTAAGCACATTGGTTCCCGCTATCCAAAGCTTGAAATGACGCTTTAGGATTGGCTTGCATTCCTCGCGAGCGAGCATGTCATCCAATTTAATCCTGTCAATTACGATGCAGCAACTAACACCCAACGACTCGGCGGTATCGATCATCTTATGTTGGATATTTTCAGTGACCCCTGCCGAGGTAACGATGACCAATTTGTCAGAAGGAACTTTGTTAAGTTTTTTAAGTTGTTTGACGAGGTTACCCACCAAGTCTTCCCACTGTTTGGGAGTGACGCGTCGCAACCAATGCTTTGCCTGCATTACAACTCGGCTCTGCTGACATTTTTGATAATAAAAATCAGATGCATCGACTCCACCGTCAGCACCTGCGGTGTAGCAAGATAGCTTTACGCCGGTGACCATTTCTGTAACGTCACGCGCAAGAGTTTCAAACTCAAAACTATCCAAGGCACTGTAATTGAAACCCATAGCAATACCGTCCAGCACAAAGAGTGAACAACCTTCATTATGCGCAGATTATATAGTCAGTTTCTCGGTAAGTTTATTAGCATGCCGAAGAGCGCTATCCCGTTATTCATTAATACGGCATACGCGGCTTGTTGTAAACGATTTCTGAGCCCATAATCTTTCTGATGTCTAGATCTTTGTATGCACGATCAATTTGACGGCGACGCTGACGGGATAGCTGATAGCATGGCTTATCTCCAGTTATTGATATCGAATGGCCAAGGCAATCCCCGCACCTAAGTATTATGAGAGCGTTGTCCTTACTGCCCCATTTGGCATCACCGCCAGCATAGTAATAGCCCAGCTCAAACTCATCATAATTGAATGACCAGGCATTCTTAATCGTATCAATGACGTCACTTAATCCAAGGAGCCCCTCATCGGGAAACACCTTTTTGCCGCCATCCATTAATTCAAAAACCTCTTTGGATAGTCGGGTACTGTGCTTAAATCGAAGCTTTTCGAAGTATTGATTATCTTGAAGAGGAATGTGATGGTCGAGCCGGAGACCATAGCCATGCTGCATATGACATCGCTGGAATACTTGAAAACCAATATGATCGATTGTGAAAGTTGACCGATCAAAATCCGGGTCCCAATAGCGAGAAAAGGTTGAAATATTCTCAGCATTCCACCTGGGAATATGGATTATTACGCCGTACATACTTTGCGGATCTCTAGAAAAGTCGTTCTCATTGAGCGGCCTCCACTGGTGCTTGGATGCATCGTAGCAACAGGTCGCAAAGAAAAGCGCTATGTCAAAATCATCCGTTAAATCGAGCATAGGCGTATCGAGACCATAGTGCTGGGCCAAAGGTGTTGGCGCCGGAATAATTTAGCCAAATATAGTCGGCCGAGATTGACCAATCCCG
>OCAG01000383.1_pt1 | contig 34574 bp, 19 predicted proteins | sample 1477111 | NCBI WGS metagenome assembly OCAG01 (sample SAMEA2580288, study PRJEB22360) | human gut metagenome | biome: human gut; feature: human-associated habitat; material: faeces | place: Denmark | collected 2008/2010 | reverse complement strand
TGTGGGCGTTGAGGATTAAAAAAAAGCCTACCCGGACAAGCCTCTCGCTATTACGGCTGGCGTAGAAGGCAACCTCTCCAGTATACGTATCACACAAGGCGATATCATGCTGCCGGGAGCGTTTCAGATGAACGTCACGGGTAGCATGGAGTCCGTGACGGATAGCATCCGGCGAACCGGTGAGATTCAGTTAAACGCTCGATCCGGTAATCTGGACTTTTTGCTGGCGATGCTTCCCGCCTCCCAACGGGATCAATTTGCCATTCCGGCAGGAATTCAGTTGAAGGGGGAAGCTACAGTCGCAAATCAAGAATACCGCACCGAGCTTGTTCTTACCCAAGATAAAGGTAAAGTAGGTCTGACCGCCCGCTATAATCCGGTAAAACTGGCTTATGAGGCTAATTTACGGATAGACAGTCTGGAACCTACTCATTTCATGCCCAAAGACTCTCTATTTTGGCTGACCGCCTCTGTTAAAGCAGAAGGCCGGGGCACAGATCCTTTCTCTGAACGTACATGGGCCAAACTGGACGGTAAGATATCGGATATACGCTACGGCGCCTCATCGGTATCAGACGTATCCATCGATGGCTCTCTGGAAAAGAACTTACTGAAAGTGGACTTGCTTAGCAAATACCCGTTGGCGAAAATGGATGTCTCCTTAAACGCGACCCTCCACAAGCACGAGGTGAAAGCGATGTTGATAGCGGATGTAGAGAACATGGATTTACAGGGTATGCACTTAATGGCAAATCCCTTCGCCACCTCTTTCCAGCTCTTCGCCGAGGCAGAAAGTAATCTGGATGAAGATAACACGATCGACGTTACGTTAGGAAACTGGGAGGTCGTCACCCCGAAACAAAGTTTCAAGCCGAAAACGCTGACCTTGCATGCCCGGACGGATATCGATACCACCCGTGTGTCTTTCCACGCCGGGGATTTAGGGATCATCCTCACGGGTAATGATTGCATACACCACATCACGGATAAGTTGACTAAGGTATCGAACGATATCACCCTCCAATTGGAACGGGACTCGACAGTCAATCTGGAGATCCTTCGCCCGCTCCTCCCCGATATGTACCTCGAGGTACGGGCAGGACAGGACAATCCGATCTACAACTATCTCCAAACCTATTACGTAGATTTCAAGAGCATCGCCATGAACGCCTATACCTCACCGGAAACGGGTATACGCATGGATGCCTCCATTTACGATCTGGCACGGGATACGATGCAGATCGATACCATCCGGGCGGAGATGCACCAAGATTCGCTCGGATTACTCTATAGCGCCCAAGTGATCAAGAATAAATACAGGCAGCAACAACCTTTCAGCGCTGGGCTGGACGGGCAAATACGTTATGGCTTCGGCGACGCCCGCCTTTATTTCAAGGACGGGAAAGGCGAGACCGGCTTGTTGCTCGGAATCCGGGCCGATAAGATACAGAACGGGGTCAAGTTCCATCTCTTCCCTGATGACCCGATCATAGCGTTCCGCCCTTTCAAGCTGAACCCGGATAATTACGTCGTGGTACGCAGCATGAAGGATATCGAGGCGAACCTACGACTCAGCGGAGATAATAACGCCGCCCTCTGGATACACTCCCAAGCGGAAAGTGACGAGATGGAGGAAGTCCACGCCGAGTTGAACCAGATCGACCTTGGGGTTATCTCCAACGCGTTCAGTTATATCCCGCCGATGAAAGGTATATTGAACGCCGATTTCCAGTACGCTCCTTCCGACTCGGCCTTCATGGTCGTGGCGGATATGAACATTGATGATCTGTATTATGAGAACGAGCGGGTCGGCGAACTCATGTTCAACGCAGTCTATCTACCTTTAGAGCAGGGGAACCATCAAGTGGATATGCACCTTTTCCGGGACCGGAAAGAGGTGAGTGTCATTACCGCCTTATACCAGATGGGCGAGACCGACCATATCAGCGGTAATATCGAGTTCATGCACTTCCCCTTGGATATCGCCAACCCGTTCATCCCGGATGATATGGCGAAAATGGGCGGAGACCTCGATGGTACGCTCGCTATCAGCGGACAAAGCGATAAACCCATGGCCGAGGGATATCTGATTCTCGATACCGCCTCCGTTTATGTAGGCGCCGCAGGTTCTACCTTCCGTTTCGACGATAAGAAGATAGAGATAAAGAACAACCGGATCTTGTTCAACCAATATGGTATTTACGCATACAACAAGAATCCGTTTATCATCAACGGAGAAGTGGATTTCAACGATTTATCCCGCATGACCGCCAATCTTAAACTAACGGCGAATAACTTGCAACTGCTGAACGTTAAGAAAAACGAGGAAAGCCTTGTCTACGGAAAGCTGTTCGTCAACTTGAATTCTACCGTACGCGGGCCGTTGGATGCCTTGACCATGCGAGGGGACTTGCAGTTATTGGGCGGGACGAATATCACCTACGTGCTGAAAGACTCCCCGTTGACCGTGCAAGACCGTATGTCGGACATGGTAACCTTCACCTCTTTCACGGATACTTTACGTCGGCGCATGCCTCGCAAGCCCCCGTTGCCGATGGGAGGCATGGACATGTTGATGACGATCCACATCGATCCCGCCGTACAAGCGAACGTGGATTTAAGTCCCGACCAGTCCAACCATATCAATTTGGAAGGTGGCGGTGACCTTTCCTTCCAGTATACCCCGCAAGGCGATATGTTCTTGAACGGACGCTACACGCTGACGGGCGGAACCATCAAGTACTCCATCCCGGTCATCCCGCTGAAGGAGTTCAACGTACAGGAGGGTAGCTACGTGCAATGGACGGGCAACCCCATGGACCCGACCTTGAACCTTACGGCTACCGAGCGAGTCCGTACGTCCGTCACCCTAACCGGGCAATCATCGCCCCGCTTGGTAAATTTCGACGTAGGCATCGAACTGACCCAACAACTGGAGAACCTAGGGTTGCAATTTACCCTCACCGCCCCGGAAGACATGGCGATGCAGGAGGAACTGACCTCGAAAGGCCCGGAGGAACGGGCGAAGCTGGCTGTCAGCATGCTCGTGACCGGTATGTACCTCGGCGGCGGTGGCGGCAGCGGCAAGGTGAACATGAATATGGGAGACGCCTTGACCAGCTTCTTGCAAAGCGAGATCAACAACATCGCCGGAAGCGCCTTGAAGTCCGTGGATATCAGCTTCGGCATGGAGACGTACGACGATAATGGCGACGCCGGAGGTGGTACCCGTACCGACTACTCCTTCCGCTTCGCCAAGCGATTCTATAATGACCGTATCCGTGTGGTTCTAGGCGGCCGTATCTCTACCGGCGAGAACATTAACAATGGACAGGCGCAGCCGTTCATCGATAACGTATCCGTAGAATATCGGTTAGACAGCAGTGGCTCCCGTTACGTCAAACTTTTCCACGATAAGAACTACGAGAGCCTGCTGGAAGGCGAGATCACGGAGACCGGAGCCGGTATCGTGCTCCGCAAGAAAATGATGCATCTCAGGGAGCTATTCAACTTCAAGAAAACGAAAGTGAAACCAGTGAAAGAGGAAACAGAAAAGGAATGAATATGAAAAACGTTTTAATATATTTTAGGAAGGATGCCCTCCTAGAGCAGGGAAACATGCCTTCCCAGAGCAGGGAAACATGCCTTCCCAAAGCAGGGAAGGATACTTCCCCAGGGCGAGGGGGGGTGTCTACCCAAAGAGCGATCCTATCGTCGCTGGCGCTACTCGGGCTGCTGGCCTTCTTACTCACCTCTTGCTCCACCACGAAGAACCTTCCCGAGGGAGCGGTCCTATATACCGGTATCAAGAAAATAGAGGTGAAGAACGAGGATAAGACCAAACCCGGCGAAGCCGCCTTGGAAGAGGTCGAGGCCGCCCTAGCCTATCCCCCCAACAACGCCTTGCTGGGAAGCTCCTCGATCCGGGTGCCCTTCCCCTTCGGCCTGTGGGTCTACAACGCTTTCGTGAACAAGAAAGGGAAGGTCGGCAAGTGGATCTTCAACAAGCTGGCGTCGAAACCGGTGCTGATCACCACCGTGAACCCGGAAGTCCGTGTCAAGGTAGCCCGGAACCTATTGAACGAATACGGTTATTTCAATGGAGAGACCTCTTTCGAGGTCGTACCCGATCCCAAGAATCCCCGGAAGGCGAAGCTGGAATATAGCGTCACCATGAACGATCCGTATACGCTAGACAGCATCCAATACGTCCATATCCGTCACCGTGCCGACTCATTGATCGATGCCACGATCGGCGATCGTATCCTCCACAAAGGAGAGAATTTCAATGTCGTCCAGTTGCAAGCCGAGCGGGAACGCATCTCGTCCTTGCTCCGTAACAACGGCTATTACTATTTCCGTCCCGATTTCATCACCTATCAAGCGGATACCTTGTTGAACCCCGGGAAAGTGGCCTTACGGGTGGCCCCGAAGGAAAGCCTGCCCCCCTCGGCCCTCCGCCCTTGGAAGCTCGGGGATATATCCGTCTGGCTAAACGGTTACCAGAATGAGACTCCCACGGACTCGATCCGCTATAAGGACCTTACGATCCATTATGAGGGCAAGCTAAGGGTTCGCCCCTCGGTCATTTACAACCGTTTATATTTCAAGCCGGGGGAACTTTACAACCAGCGGGCGCAGGAACGGACGCAAACCGCCCTGTCCCGCTTGGGTATCTTCCGTTATGCCGAGTTGCAATATGCCCCCCGCGATACCATGCGCCGCCAAGATACGCTGGATCTGCGGATCAATACGGTCTACGATCTTCCGCTGGACGGCGAGCTGGAGTTGAACGTCACCGCCAAGAGCAACGACCAAGTGGGTCCGGGCGCCATTTTCAGCGTGACCAAACGGAATGTCTTCGGAGGGGGCGAGACCTTCGGCGTGAAACTCCGCGGCTCTTACGAATGGCAGACCGGCAACAAGCTGGATGGCAGCAACTCCAAGATCAACAGTTATGAGTTAGGCTTGACTACCACGCTGACTTTCCCACGGGTATTGTTCCCTACATTCAGCAAACGGGACATGAATTTCCCGGCCAGCACCACCTTCCGCCTCTATGCGGACCAGATGAACCGGGCCCGTTTCTTCAAGTTGCTGGCATTCGGTGGTGACGCCTCGTATGAGTTCCAGCCTACCGCCACGTCTCATCATTCCATCACCCCTTTCAAGCTGACGTTCAACTTGCTCCAGCATACCACGCATGAGTTCGACAGCATTACCAACGTGAACAAGGCCCTAAAGAAGAGTTTGCAAAATCAATTCATCCCGGCCATGAACTATACCTATACCTATGATGATTCCCCGATTACCAGTCGCCGGAACCATCTTTGGTGGCAGGCATCCGTTACCCAAGCGGGCCTTGTCTTGGATGGGATTTATGCGTTAGCCGGGAAGAAGTTCAATCAAGAGGATAAGGAACTGCTCGGCAACCCCTTCGCCCAATTCATCAAGGGAACCGCCGAGATACGTTATAATTACGCCCTCGGGCATAAGCAATATCTCGTAGGCCGATTAATGGCCGGCGCTATTTATAGTTACGGCAACGCCCGTACCTCCCCTTATAACGAGCAATTCTACATCGGCGGAGCGAATAGCATCCGTGCCTTTACGATCCGCAGCATCGGTCCCGGACGCTACTACCAGAACAGCGACAACAATAAATACGCTTACATCGACCGTACGGGTGATCTTAAATTCGAGGCCAATCTCGAATACCGCTTCCCGATCCTTGGCGACCTCCACGGGGCTACCTTCCTCGACAGCGGCAACATCTGGTTGATCCGAAACGATCCGGATCGTCCCGGCGGACAACTGAAATGGGGTAGCTTCCTCAAGGATCTAGCCTTGGGAACCGGCTTCGGCCTGCGTTACGACCTCACCTTTATCGTCATCCGTTTCGACGTGGGTATCGGCCTGCACCTCCCTTACGATACCGGAAAGAAAGGCTATTACAATATCCCGAAATTCAAGGACGGCATGGGTTACCATTTCGCTATCGGATACCCCTTCTAGCTGTTCCATTCCTAGGATTCTGTGGTCTTATCCAAGGTATTTCATTTTCAATAGGTCAACCCTAATTGGAAATGAGATACTTTTGCGCTCTCATTTTAATAACAAACAGATTAATTAACGAACAGAATCATGAAGAAGATTTTTTACTTAATGTTGGTAGCCCTTACTATGGGTATGTTCACCGCTTGCGATGACAATGATGAGAATACCCCTCAAATCAACAACCCGGAACCCAAGGAACAATGGGGCAAGACGCTCCGGGGCGACAATCAAACCCTACTGGCCTTTCCTGATATCTATGCCGATTATTGGGAATACACCTATTCTTACAAAGATAATCCAAACATCGGCCTCCGTCTGACCGGAAAGTACCCGAAGTCACGCTTCTTTAACTTCACGGTTTATAACGACGAGACCCAGATAGACGTATCCAGCATCGAGGACGTAAATATCCAACCCGACGACAGCTCTATCAACCCCTACGTAAAGGAGACAGACGATTACGCATCAAATGGCTATACGATCTATATCATTCCAGCTAACACACCGGCTAGCGCACGTGCTTCGATGAAGAACATATGCGAGTTTCCGGAAGATGTCAATATGGTCTCCATTTTCATGCGTCTTTACTTGGCGAAACAATATAGCGGCGATGAGTATGGCGGCGTGGACATGCCTGCTATCCAAGCTTTCAATGTGACTACAGGTGAGGAAGTGGATTTCCCGAAGCGTGAGGTCTGCAACATCCACGAATCGTTGAACTTGCCGCCGATGGATTTCTCCACCGACCTGCCGCAACTCCCGTTCATGCGTGCCCCGCTGAGCCTAATGTACCCGAACAGCCCGGCAGAATACCTATTCGCCCGCATCAAACTGAACGAAGGGGAGGTAGCTACTTTCCGTTTCATCCCTCCTACGGCTCCTAAAAGCGTAAGCGAATACGCCACCGCCGATGTACGATACTGGTCCATATGCCTTGGGTCAGCCGAGACCTACTCGTATGCCTCTATTTACGACAAAGAAATGCCTAAAGTGGACAAGGAAGGTTTCGTAACCTTTATCATAGCAGACGCCAACTCCGCCAAACTACCCGATCTCCAAGCGAAAGCAGAAGCCAACGACGGTACATATATCCTGACTTGGAACCGTAAGGAGCAAGGAGATGGAATCCTTGCCTTATACCGCAACATGGTGATCAACGAGAATTATCCACATTCCATGCGCAAGCTGATGGAGTCCGTTCCTCTAGCGGCCGCCGGCGGCGATATGAGCGGTTTCAATCCGATGAAGATGATCGCCATGCTCGCTATGGGCAACTGGGGCCCTCAAGGCTATAAATTCAGCGAAGATGATTTCTTGAGCGATAGCTTCAATTACGCCAATATCCGAAAAATGAAATAAACCGATAGACATATCGTATTTTCAAGTCCCCTCGTATCCGGTCTGAACCGGGACAAGGGGACTTCATTTTCACACTCTTATCATAAACCATGGAATTTAGATTCCTTATAGACGGGCGGTAATATAATCAATGATCTGCAGACAAAGGCTCGTAGTCTGCTCGTTCACATCCAATTCCGGATTCAGCTCTACCAGATCCATCGATTTAATCAAGTTTGTCGATAGCATATGATCCACGAAGTTATTAAACTCATCCGGCATCAGTCCCTCACACACACGGGTTCCCGTGCCCGGGGCGAAACGGGGGTCTATGCTATCCACGTCTATGCTGAAATGCACGTTGCGGATCTTCCGTTCCTTCAATTTCCGCTTGATGTCCTCCGCAACGAAGCCGATACCTTTCAGATGGATCGTCTCCATCGTATAGACACTCAGCTTCTCCCGCTCGATCAAATCCCACTCGCCTTCATCCAGACTGCGGGTCCCGACCAAGAATACGTTCTGCGGGTTCACCTTGTTCCCGGGTGTGTAGACATTCACCAGCTCCTCGCTTCCCATCCCCATCAATGCGCTAAGAGGCATCCCGTGGATATTACCACTGGGTGACGTCTCGCTGGTATTGATATCCCCATGAGCGTCCAGCCAGATAATGCCGAAATCATCATAACATTTGCCCACGCCCGAGGCACTTCCCAAGCCCAGCGAATGATCCCCACCGATTACCAAGGGGAAAGCGCCGCCTCTCAAGGTATCATAAACCAACTCCGCCAAGTTGTTATTCACCTCTACGATGGCATCCAAGTATTTCATGCTGTTTCCCCGGGCGAATTTATCTGCCTCGCTAACCGGAGGCACATATAAGTTACCCAGATCGAAAGCACGATGCCCGTTTCCCCGTATCAACTTCATCAATCCCCGTTCCCGGAGGTGATTCGGGGCACGCTCTACGCCCTCCCGATCACATCCCAAGTTCAAGGGAACGCCTATTACATTTATTTTCATACCTTAGAATTTAGCAAATGTATCTCGTATGATACCAATAGCTTCCATCATTTGCTCCTCAGTAATCACCAAAGGAGGCGTGAAGCGGATGATATGATCGTGGGTAGGCTTAGCTATCAAGCCATTTTCCTTCAACGCCAGACAGATATCCCAAGCCGTCTTCCCATCCTTGGGTTCCGTCACGACAGCGTTCAGCAAGCCTTTACCCCGTACTTTCTTAATCATCGGATTATCGATCTTCTCGATCTCGCTACGGAACAATTCACCCATCTTGAAAGCGTTCTCCGAGAGACACTCGTCGCGTACCACCTCCAAGGCGGCGATAGCTACCTTCGCCGCCAATGGATTGCCCCCGTAGGTAGAACCGTGCTCTCCCGGAGCGATCGTTAGCATGATCTCATCATCCGCCAATACCGCCGAGACCGGACTGACCCCACCCGACAAGGCCTTTCCCAAGATCAAGATATCCGGGCGAATCCCCTCGTAATCGCAAGCCAATAGCTTACCGGTACGACCGATACCTGTCTGTATCTCATCCGCGATAAACAACACATTATGCTGATGGCAAAGATCATAGCAAGCCCGCAGATAACCATCGTCGGGCACCACGACCCCGGCCTCACCTTGGATCGGTTCCACCAAGAAGCCTACTACATCGGGATCTTTCAAGGCCTCGGCCAACGCATCTACATGATTATAGGGTATCTTTATAAACCCGGGCGTATAAGGACCGAAATCGGCGTAGGAACTAGGGTCGGTACTCATAGAGATAATCGTGATCGTACGTCCGTGGAAATTCTCGCTACAAACCACGATCTTCGCACGTTCCGGGGCAACCCCTTTCCGACGATATCCCCACCGACGGCAAAGCTTCAAGGCCGTCTCCACCGCCTCGGCCCCCGTATTCATCGGCAAGAGCTTGTCATATCCGAAGAACTTACAGGTAAATTCCATGTACTCACCCAGTATATCCGCATGAAAGGCACGGGATACGAGCGTAAGCTTCTCCGCCTGCTCCATCAGGGCCTTCACGATCTTAGGATGACAATGTCCTTGGCTCAAGGCAGAATAGCCGGACAAGAAATCAAAATAACGTTTTCCTTCCACGTCCCACACGAACACGCCTTCGCCTCTTCTGAGAACGACCGGCAGGGGATGATAGTTGTGGGCACCATACTTCTCCTCTCTGGTAATGTAATCTTCCGGTTTCATACTATAATTGAGTTTAAATGACTGTCATATTGTAAGCGTTTACATCGGGATAGCTCAAAGATAAGCATTTGCGGCTAACCAATTGATTACGGGTATGTATGTTAAGAAACATATCCACAAAAAAGAAGGGATGCCCTGCTCTCTTCAAGGAGAAACAAGGGCATCCCTCGCACATTAGACAAACAACGCTTAGTTCCGTATCCGTACCTTATAGGTCTGGTCGGCTATCCGGACAAGATAGACTCCCGCGGGAAGGGCGTATCTCGTCTCGCCGGGAACGACCGCGAACCGGGCACGACTGGCACCCGACAGGCCGACAACCCATGCCTCAGCCGGACGATCCGCACGGATATGGAGAGCGTTGGCAGAGGTCCAAACCGCCATGCCTCCCTCTACCGAGGCGTTCGATGTCGGGGTATCCGGCGTATCCGGGGTGTCCGGATTGTCGGGATAACCGGGATCCACTGGCCCAGATTTGGGCGTATAGCTTACCACGAACGGGCTGAAGCTGGCAACGGAGATCTCCATATAGTTCTCCTTCAATATCAAGTTGCCCTTAGCCTCGGAATACACGTCTACCTCGCCGTCCGAGCGGAGGTGGATAATCACGATATCATGTTGGGTTTTATTTACGCCTTCCGGATACGGGATACGTACCGTCACGATATCGGAGGGTTGCACAGGGGTTACGGCGGTCGTGGTCGTCTCATTGTCGCTGGAAATCTTGGTCGTCACCTTAACCAAGGTCACTTCCATCACGATCTTCGGGGCATCAGGAGCGATACCCGCATCTTGGGCGGCAGCTTCCGATTTCTCTTCAATCTCCGCCTTTTTCTCTGGGTCTTCTATATCTTCCTTCACCAAGCGGAGGCTGGAGAGTTCCGTATCCGATGGCAGGGATACGGCATCGGGGATGATCACGATCGGCTTATCATCCTCCGGAATATTCGTTTCCCCCTGCCCTTCCTTTTCCTTGGGAACGGCCGGCGTACCGATCGTAGCGATCTCTTCCGGGGTTACGGTAGATTCCGGCTCAAAGGTAGCGGTTATCGTCTTGCTGGAGCTGGTACCGATATTAACCGTCTCAGCTGTCAGCGAGGAACCATCCACGCTGTATTCTTTGAAATCGTAATTTGGCAAGGCTGTATATGCCAAGTTTAACTCGATATTCTGGGGTACGGCATCGCCGGATTTCACGACCATTTCCTTACCCTCTTTTTCATAGGAAACGGAGATCGTGCCGCCTGCCGACTGTTCGATCGTGACGTAACATACCGGCTGGGGAGCTACCTCAAATTCCACCTCATACGTGCGCTTGGTCTGTCCATCCTCGGCGGTAACGACCAAGGTGGCGGTCGATCCATTCGGTACGGTAGCCGTGAACGATCCTGTCGGTTGTACGGTAACTGACGATCCATTCACGAGCAATTTAGCCTTCGTATCGGCCAGCTGGCCGGATAAGGTAAGGGTAGCCGATGGCGAGGTCGTGCTTGGGAGCGTCACCGCATACTCTATCGTAGAGGCGAGGAAGCCGGGGATCGGGATCTCCGCCTCAGTTCCTACCTGATACGAGAGGGAACTCAAACGGGCTTCCGAGGACTTAGCCTTGGGGATCTCCTCAAATTCCACCTCAACCTGCACCTCGTCGTAGGACGGCATCAAGAAGTAGGTCGTGCCATCGGCCTTTTTCTGCAACAGGACAGTCTTGGCTTCACTTCCGTCCTTACTTCCGGAGACCTTCAAGGAGCCGAATACCATTTGGTAGCCCGTGGCGGGGGCGACGGCAACCGTCACCTCCGTGCCGGAAATAAGCTCGGCACCGGAGGTAAGCGGGGTACCGGTGACACTCAAGGCCAGCGTACCCTGCTCGGGATTGGTGACGATGTAGACAGGGTGCGGGATCTTCTCGTACCGCACCTCTACCGTGACCGCATAGTCCGGCACGGTGAAGGTGTAGATGTTATAGCTGCCGGAGAGCGGCGTAACCTCCACCGTAGTGGCGGGCACATCCGTACGGTAGACCTTCGGGCTGTCGGAAACCATCCGGTAGTCGGGGTCGGGTTCGACGGCAACCGTCACCTGCGTGCCGGGAATAAACTTGTCACCGGAGGCAAGGGGGATAGCGTCGGCAGCTAAGTCCAGCTTACCGTGCTCGGGGGCGGTGAAAGAGATGGCGTAGGGGATCTTCACGTACTGCACCTCTACCGTGATCCCCGCGATCTGGAAGCCATCGGGCATCGTGAAGGTGTAGGTGTTAGCGCTACCCTCAACCGGTTTTACCTCTACTTCATAGATGTTTGAATCCGTGACGCGGGCCTTCGGGTAGCCGGAAGCCATTTGGTAGCCGGCGGCGGGGGAGACGGTGATCGTCACCTGCTTGCCGGGAATAAGCTCGGCACCGGTGGTTAGCTTGGTACCGGTGGTATCCAAGGCCAGCGTACCGTTCTCGGGGGTGGCGAAGGTGACGGCGTACGGGATCTTCTCGTACCGCGCCTCTACCGTGGCCGGGTAGTCGGGCATGATGAAGGTGTAGGTGTTATCGCTGCTGAAGAGCTTCACCGAAGTGGCGGGCGCATCCGTACGGTAGGCCTTCGGGTAGCCGGAAGCCATTCGGTAGCCGGCGGCGGGGGCGGTCGTGAGCGTCACCTGCGTGCCGGCATGCAAGGTTGTCGGAGAAGCAGGGAGCGTCGTGCCGTTCGTCGAGAGCGAGAAGGAGGCAGAGTGCTCCGGAACCGTATAGTTCAGCGTGAAAGGAAGGGTGGGAAAGTCGGGACGGGCCTTCGTCTCGATCCCTTCCTGCGCCCGGGCGGTCATTGAGAAGACCGCCAGCAGGCATACGAGCCATAAACTAATATATCGTTTCATATCAAAGCGCTATTTTATAAGTGATGTTATTGATTCGAACCATGTAAATACCGGAAGGCAAGGCCAAGCGGGTATCGCCGGGGGCGATAGAGGCGGCGTAGACGACACGTCCGTCGGAGCGTACCACGGTAAGCGCGGCGGCTTCCCCGGAGTAGACGTGCAGCGCCCCGTCGGTGGCCCAGACACGGAGGGCGGCGGTAGCGGCGACGATCTCGTTGGCGGTCACCACGGAACCATCGGCGGCGCCCACGCTACGAAGCCGCGAGCGGGTGACGGCATTGGCGGTGATGTACGCCTCGAAAGGCTTCAGCGTATAGGCCGACTCGTGGAGGTCGAAGCGGGTACCCTCGGCGTTGAGCACGTAGATACCGCTGAGCGTGAGGTTGGCGAGGTTCGGGTTCGCTTGGAAGAGGAACACGCCGTTCGCGAGGGCATCGCCTAAAGTGACCGAAGTCGTGGCCGGTATCTCGATCGGCGAGCCGGCGGAAGCGGTGGCGGTGAAGGCTACCTTCGTATCGGTTGCCTCGGCGGCAAGCAGGGAGGGGCGAATGGGCGGCAGGGCGGCGGGGGGGTCGATGCCGCAAGCAGGTAGGGGCTATCGGCGGCAAGGTCGGCGGCTTTCGTGCCGGCGGCGGTCGTGCCGGGGAAGTCCTTCCAACCTTGGGAGGCGGCACCCGTACCGGTGTAGCCGGTGGCGGCGTAAAGGATTTGGTTTCCGGCATCCCCCACGGAGGCTTTCAAGGCGACCGGGCTACCGAAGGCCGTCCATTGGTTACCCAGCGAGCGGGTGGTAGCGAAGGTATCGGACACCTTCAGCGCCTTCGTCGTCACGACCTGCGCGCCTTCCTCCAGAGTCAGGTTGAGGACGGCGGCATTCTCGGCATCGACGGTAAGCACGCCGTTCGATTTGACGAGAACATCCTCATTCGCGCAGCCGGCCGTAGAGAAAGCCTTATCGCCGGAGATCTCGACCGTAAGCCTCCGTCCCGCGCCCGTAAAGACCCCTCCCGCGCCATCGGCTGCGGGAGCGGGGAAGCGCGTGATCGCCGTTTCTCCGCTATCAAGGCCTTTCTGCCGGGTACGGGCATCAGCGCTCGCTACCGCCCAGAGTTGGTAGGTCTTGCCGGCCGTAACGATCGCGGCTAAGGTCTTGTCGTAGCGCATTGCATCGATGGACTGGGATGAGCCGTCAAGCGGCGCAAAGGCTATTTTAGCGCCAGACTGTCCCGCCTCAGCCGCGAACCGACATTCCATCCAAGCGTTGGTAAGGGTGCCGGTATTATGGATAGCGGTATGGGCGCAATGGAAAATGGCAGGGGTCTTGCCCGGATCAAGCACGCTGAAGGTGCCGGAGTTATCGAGGCAGTAATCCGTCTCGGACGAGCCGGTGTTTTCGATACGGAAGTCGCCCGACAGCCTCAAGGTACCTTTATTGATCAAGGTAGAGGCACCGGATGCGCTGAGCTTCGGATCGGCATCCGACGCAATTGTCAGATCGCAACCTTCGCTGACGGTCAAGGCAGCGCCGCCGGTCGCATTGATTGTCACTCGCTCGAACGTCAGCGTCGGGTTGCCGGTGACGGTGGCGACCATGAGCTTGTTGGAGGATTCGGACGAAGCATCCATCTTGATCGTGCCGTTGAAGCGGGCCGGCGTTCCGCTTTCTCCCTTTGTATAGCTCCATTTCTTGTCGGAGCAAGAGAGGGTGATGAGATCGGTGTCTCCGGTAGGCAAAGACAGCGGCTCAAGGGAAGCCAGATAGGTGGAAGAGGTCAAGTTGTCGGGCTGGCCGGGAATGAAAGAACCTTCCTCGTAAGTGGTCGGCAGTCCGTCGGCATTATAGTTGGTGATGACTTTCAGTAGCGGGAGCTTGCCGCTCGAGGTGGTGCCGATGGCGGTGAAGGCTTTATCACTTTCGGAGCCTGTCCAACCGGCGATATCAGTGGCGACCTCGTCGAGGTAGGTGTTGGCACCGTTTATCGCGTCGGCGGCGATGTTATCGGTGGGGGCTGCTGCCGTAGTTCCCACCGTCAGCAGGATCTTGGTGCTGGCGTAGTTGTTGGAAAGGGTAGCATTATTATTATTTCCGGCAATACGACCGGCATGTTTTTCAGAGGTGTTTATGGTAGCTTTCACGCCTCCGGTATTTAAGGCGAGGCAATCCTCTACGGTAATTTTACCGTTCCAAATCCACCCGATGATACCGCCTGCATAAGCATAGTAGGTAGGGTAGCTACTGCTGCTTGATGATTCAGCGGAAACAGAGCCCGTGGCAAAACAAGATTTAATAACCACATGTTGAGCACCTCCGACAATACCGCCGGAAGTACATGTCGTGGCTGTTTTAGCGGTTATATCCCCTGTTGAATAGCAGTACGATATATGACTCGGATTACTGCTACTACCATTAGGATCACTGTCGCCTACGATACCGCCCGCATAGGCGGTATTAGTATTACCAGTAGCACTGACATCGCCCGTGTTGAAGCAGGAAGCAATAGAAGATTTGACACTTACCCCTACGATTCCAGCCCCCATAACCGTTGATCCACTGACAGTGATAGCTCCACTGTTTGAACAAGCGCTTAGCACCGAGTTTTCCTCTATCATACCGGCAAATCCACCGACATTTCCAGCCTTGCCAGACACAGAGAAACTGACCGCACATTTATTATGGCAATTGATGATTTTTCCACTCTTCACCCAGCCTGCGACACTGCCAAGATAGTAGTTATCGCCTGCGCCTGAATCAGTGGAAGTGGAAGTCTTCAAATTAATTGCTGGGGAAGTTCCTTCATCTGCCATCGTCAGATCCTGCACGGTCGCTCCATACAGATAGCCAAAAAGACCGATATAGTTTACCGAAGTTGATTCGATCGTCATTCCAGTAATGCTCTTGCCATTCCCGTCGAAGGTGCCTTGAAAGCTTTTACCGGAAGTCCCTATCGGTACCCAATTATTCTTGAAATCAGCGGCGACGCCCTTGGTAGGCGTAGCCAGCGAGATATCGTTGGCAAGCTTAACCGTGCAGTCCTTAAAGCCTGCATTGGCAGGATAGTAAGCATCACCGGTATTGGTGATATTGGTGGTAGTATTGGCGGTTGTCTTCCCATTATTCGTCACCCAAGCGATCCACGCGAGGCCGCGGGGGGTCTTGACGGTGTAGGTGTTCGCGTCAACGGAGACATCGACGCCATCCGGGCCGACATGGGCTGTCTGACCGTAGTCGGACCAGTCGCCAGGAAATTGCATTCCTTCGAAGACGAATAACTTCTTTTCCGTCGCCGTAAAGACGGTTGTTTTATTCTTATCCATGAGTAGATTACCGTCTAGCCAAATGGTGTAGCCGGTGCCCTTCACGACGTTGATAGCGAAACTCTTATTTTTATCGTTGGTGGTGAATTTGATAGCGGGATTAAGCGAGTTGCCGTTGGCATCTTTTATTTCCAGCGTCTTGTCGCTCCCCAGAGCAGAGTCAAACCTCCATTCGAGGAAGGGGGAATGCACATTACTGTTAAGAATTGCTTTTTCTCCTCCAGAAGCCGTTATTTTCGCATCTTCGGCCGCAGATAAAGAAGCGCTATTCCCTAGCGACACGGCAAATCCCTTATCCGCTACGATATCTATTTTGCCTTTGAGGAAGACGTCTACTGAATGACCAGTAGAGGACAAATATATTCCATCTAAATCTCCTTTCCCAAGGATATTCAATCCGGCAGCTCCACCATCCAGAAGCAGGTCGCACCCATTGTTGTCATAGATTACTACTCCTTGGCATTTCAAGGTACTGGCAGAGCTGCCTGTCGCTTGGATGCAGAGCGGATTATTGTCCTTATCTACCATATTAAGCAATGAGTCGTTGGCAGTGGAAGCCAGATTTAGCCCGTTCAGTTGAAGGATCGGGTAGCTGTCAAGATCATTCTCATTGTCTATCTTTTTCTCGCTTTTGATATTGATCGACCCATGCTTCCAGTCATTGTTCGTGCCCGTCAGCGTACCGGAGAACTCGGTGTCGGTGCCATTCGTCCCGACCTTGTAAAACCAAGCGTAATCGGTCGAGCCGGCGGTTTTCAGTTTATAGGTGAGGGTTAGTTTATCGGTAATACTAGTACTAGACACGTCAAGCGGCTGTGTCTGCGCTTGCGCTCCTGCCATTGCCGGCCCCCAGAGGGCCAGCGCCAGGATACAGAACATCCGCGCGGCAGCCCGGAGGGAGAGCCGCGCGGATATCTTTCTGGAAAGATAAAATTCGTTCATATGAATTCGTTTTTAAGTGTTTCAAAATTTGTCCGGATCAGATCTCATCCGGGCTTTCGCTATCGCCGCCGGGGTTCTCGGGGTCGGGCGTAGGGTCGGGCGTGGGATAAGGCTTGTCGTCGGGCTTGGAGGGGCTGGTGGGGCCTCCCTTGGCGGCGATGAGGTTCTTATACTTGCGGAAGATCTGGTTCACGGTGTCGATGAAGGCGTTGATGGCCTCGGTAGGCTCGAGCACGGCATAGGCGTTGACACGCTGGATGATGAGGTCGAGGGTCTCGTCGGTCGCCTTGCGGGCCTTGGTGGTATCGGTCTTCACGCGGGCGGCATACTCGTCGGTGCGTGTGATGTCGAGAGCCTTGTAGGCATCGTTCAAGGTTTTCAACTGGGCGACGTAGGTGTCGAGGCGGAGGGTCTTGAGGGCTTCCGCCACGTCGGCCTTGGCGAGGTCGAGCAGCAGGCCGTCGATCAGGGCGGTCTCCTCGGCGTAGGCCTTGGCGTAGATCTTGTCGTAGGCCCGCAGCACGCTGTCCACCAGCAAGGCGGGGGCTCGCAGGGTCTCGTCGGGGCATACCTTATAGGAGCCGTTCATGGAGTAGATGAATTGGAGGATCTTGTCCCGCTCCTCGTCTTTCGCCTCCATCTGGGCGGTGGACGCGCTCTTGGTGACGCGGTTCACGCACTCCGCCTCCCGGTCGAGGCATTCCTTGTAGCCCGGCGCGAGGGCCTCCAGATGGAGGGCGGTCACGGTCGTATCCAAGATACGGGCGTAGATCTCGTTGTTCATGCTCATGTGGCCGGCGTTGGTCAGCGCGGTCTTCGCTACCGATCCGATTTGTTTCGCTAAACTCATACTGTTTGTTGTTTTTTCGTTAATACTTTCCTCTTGTCCGCAGACGTAAGGTATCTTATAGACCTAGGGCAAGCCCTAGGGTAATCAGTGATTTTTCTCTCGAGCGGCGCCTACGGCCGTCGGGATCGCTCCCGAGGCCTCGGAAAGGGCCGCTACGGTCGTCGGCATCGCTCCCGAGGCCTCGGGAGGGATCGCTACGGCTGTCGGCATCGCTCCGGAGGCCTCGGGAGGGATCGCTACGGTCGTCGGCATCACTCCGGAGGCCTCGGGAGGGATCGCTACGGCCTTGGGGATCGTTTCCGAGGCGTTTCGCTAGTCCGTCGCCTTCGTGAAGCGGATGGGCCATTCCAAGTCCTTGGTGGTGTAGACCGGGAAGATCCATTGCTTATGGTTGGTCGCCTTGTTCCGGCCGAACCAGCTGTCGCCCTCGTTGAGGTCGTCCTCCTGGTCTACCCCGAAGCGGTAGGGCGGGTTATCCGCCTTCGACTTATACTCCACGCTTCCCCAATAGGCCGGGAATTGCGTGTCGATGGAGTAAGGGAGCGTCATGTCGGTACCGGGCGAGGTGGCGATGACGTAATACTTATCGTCGCTCTTCCCCTTGCGGGCGATGCCGACGCCGGTGATGGGCTGTGTATGGCTATCGTCGGACGTGAAGCACAAGGAGACGTAATGGTTATCGATTGCGTCCCATTCCATGCCCGACTGGGCGTCCTGTCCGCGCGGCTCGAAACCGTGCTGGCGGGCGTCGTCCTCCTTCATGAAGCGCATGTGGTAGATAGGCCGGCACTCGCCCTCGAAATCGAAGGCCACCCACCAGAGCTGGTCGGCGTAATCCCCCACGTCGAGGTATTGGTGGGCCGAGGTGTCGAGCATCTTGCCGATCTGCGACTTGTCCGGCCCCTTGGTGTTGAGCACCAGCGGGCTGTAGATTCGCTTCTTGCCGTCCGGCCCGGTGAAGACGCGTTGTCCGGCGGGATCCCCGTGATCGTCCTTGCCGGTACGCATCATGAAGTCGGCCACGATCAGCTTCGGTTCCTTCTCCAGCTTCGAATGCTCCTCCACGTAGGCGTTCAGGTGCTCCTTCAGCGCGTTTTTCCGCGCGGAGTCCTTCGTCAGGTAATAGAGAGGGATCATGAAGCAGTTGGTGGAATCGCCCTTCGGCCCGTAGCGCACGAGGTGGAGGTTGCTGTTCTCGTCGGCGATGGAGTTGTCCCAGCTCTCGAAGTCCACGGAGGCGTTTCCGCCGGTGATGATCATGATGCTCTCCTCGGACATATGCTCGTTCAGCTCCGACTTCGTATAGCCGCCCCCGGCGCCGATCTTTCCGCCGTGCGTGCCCATCACGCGGTAGTAGGTCTGGAGCCAGTTCTCGTTCTCTCCCGCCGGCGAGGCCGACTTGGCGGAAAGCTCCGCCTCGGCGGCGAGCACCGTCTCGTCGTAATACATGTTCTCCTTCCGGCTATAGATATAGGTATAGCTCCCGCCGAAGACACCGCCCACCAGCACGTGGGTGCCGTAGGTGTCGTATAGGTCGTAGATGCCCTCCTTGGTGTTGGGGTATCGCTTGTAGAGGTCGTCATGGCTCACGTTCAGCAAGAACTGGGCGGTCGCGGTGAGGTAGGGCAGGAAGACGTCGGGATCGTTGTCGGTGGTATAGATGGCGGTGGCCATGTGCAGCTCCACCATCGGCTTGACATGCACGTCCACGTGATACTCGAAGCGGTTGGACGAGGTCCGGTTATGCTGGAACCGCTCGTTGAAGGAGCCGGAGAAGAGTTTCGACCTCGTAGGCGTGGGAGCGCCTTGGTTCGTGAAGCCGAGGCCGCTCACCGAGATGCCGAGCTCCTGCCACATGTTGTCCACCAGCTCCTCGTAGTCCACGCCGGAGCGTTCCCGTCCCCACGACTCGGATTGGGGGGTCTTCACGAAGGCCTTCGTGCCGTATATCAGGTCGAAATCGAGGAAAGGCTCCTTGGGGGCGGCGAAGATATCGCCCGACGCGTTCACCGTCTTGCCCACGTTGTGCATATAGCTCGGGGCGTCATCCGCCACGGAGCTTTCCAGCTTGGGCTGCGACACGAGGAAGAGCGTGTCCGTCGCCGCCTCCCCCGACTTGCTGGCGATCCCCCGCAGGGCGACCTTCTCGAGGAAAGGCTTCAGCTCCACCTCCTTCTTGAGGTTGAGCACGAGGAAGCGGCTCTCGGCCCCCTGCCTCATCTCCCAGTCGAAATACTTGCCGCTGAACTCGAAGTCGCGGATACGGTCATCGCGCACCGGGATGGCGATCTCGCCCTCCCACGGATGGATGATGAACAGCCGGTTGCCGCCCGACTCGTCGGAGAGGTTGAACTCCGCCACACGCTGGGGGACGTACACTTCCGTGTCGTCGTCGGAACATCCCGCGAGGAAAGCCGACGCTACCAGCGTCAAGACACCGAAAAACAATGATTCTCTTCTCATACTGATTTTTTTTAGATAAAGGTGTATACTCTATATTATAATGTAGGGAGTTCACCTCCCCATGACCCTATTCGATCGCCCGTACCCAATCGTCCATGCCCTTGGCGGCCTCCGGCGGCATCTTCTGTTTCAGCCGGTAGCGAGTGGTGTGCAAGCTTCCGATGGAGATAGACATCTTGTCGGCGATCTCCCGGTTGCTCAGGTTCATCTTGATCAGCATGCAAAGCGTCTCCTCCGCCGGCGTGATCCCCGGCACCCGCTCCCTAAGCGTCGGCAGGAAACCCGGATACGACGCCCGGAACGATCGGTGGAACGATCCGTTCCCTTTTCGCTCCGGATCGGCGGGAAGGCACGAGGCCAGCAGGTGCTCCTTCCGTATCGGGCACTCGGCGGCGTGACGCTCCAAGTGTTCCGACAGTACGTCGAATCGCTCGTCGATCCGCCGGCGCAGATGCTTCCACGCGAACACCCAGCAGCCCCCGCAGAGGAGGAGCGCCAGCATCCCGCACATCATCAAAATCCGTAAGTATGACCCTTCCATTACTACTTCGTTTTTGTTTCTCAAAGGAAACCATTCCTATCCTTATACGACGAATTCTTTTTTGAGCAATCCACTCAACAAGTCCTCAACAACGGCCTTATCCGTGCGAAATGCGATCATCAATTTAATTGACGCGCCGCTCGGGGCACCGGTGGTACGAACAAGTCAAAGGTACGCCGCCGGGCCTTCGGACGGATAAAAAACCAATAGATGATTCAATCGATTTACACCCCGAAACAGGCTATTTTACAAGAAAAACGGCGTATATTCGCGGGAAACCGAAAAATCATACGCAGATGAGAGACATCACGCATTTCCTGCTAGCCACCCTCCTCTCGCTAGCCACCCTCGCTTGCCGGCACGACACGCCTCCTACGGACGGCCCCCTCTCCCGGCAGCTCCAACCCGGTACCGAGGAGATACTCCGGCAGCTCAACGACCGCGACAACCGGGAGGAGGCCTTGCGCCTCGCCGACAGCCTCGCCGCTCTTCCCCCTTCCGACGACCCGTGGCTAGAGATCCGTATCGCCCAAGCGGTAGCCAACACGCTCTATAAATTCCGCCGCGACCCTTCGGACGCGATCCGTATGCAAGAAAGGGCCCTCGCCGTCTATCGCCTCCACCCCGATGCCGCCGACGATCCGGCCGACCTGCTCTCTACCCTCGGCCATTATTACCGCCGCAAGGGAATGCGGGAAAAAGAGGTGGAAGTCATACAGGAAGCCATGGACTGGTGCGTAGCCCACCCCGAGAAGCTCAACCGGGGCTTCGTCTACACCTTCGCCGACCTCTCCTCCACCTATAGCGACCTCGGATTGTACGACAAGGCTATGGAGGCCATCTCACGCTCCATCGACTACTCCCTCCAGTTGGATAGTTTTACCATCAGCGACCTCTACCGGATGAAAGCCGGGATTTTCTGGGAGCTGGAACAGCACGACTCTACCTTATATTACGCACGGCAGGCCTTAAAGAGAGGGGAGGAGATGAAAGAGAACGCCTATGTCCTCGCCGCCAAAAACATACTTTACAATTATTACTACGAATATGTGCCCGACTCTATCCCTGCCGCCCTCGAAGGGTACAAGGAATTGATAGAAGAGGAAGAAGCGATCTCCGCAGGGTATCAAGATCTTTTCAAATTCATGCTGGGGGCCTGCCTCGTACGCGACGGAAAGCCGGAAAAAGGCTTCCCCCTGATGGAAGAGGCCTACGCTCTCTACAAGAAATACGAGGCGAACGATATGATGGATTGGACCGGACGGCATTTGCTCAACCTTTACGCCGAACAGAAGAAGGGAGACAAGATGGCCGAGATCTACCCGGAATACAAGGAGATACACGACTCGTTGCAACTGGCGGAGAAGCAGCGGTACGCCATTGGTGCCAACGTACGCTACGAGACCGGACGGAAGGAGCAGGAGAATCGGGCCTTATCCGCCGAAGTGGCCTTGAAGGAACGTTCGCTCGTTTATACGCGTGTCATCCTGATCCTAGCCATTTGCCTGCTGACCGGGATCATTGTCTACGCACTCCAACGTCGCCGGCTTCACCAACGTGAGCGGGAGATCCAGCGTCAACGACTGGATAATCTCCTCGCTACCCAACAAGAACTGAACCGCCGCAATGAGCGACTGAGCGCCGAGCTGGAGCAAGCCGCCCATAACGAGGTGATCGACAGCGTACGCCAGAAGCTCAACCCCTCCTTGCTGAGCGGCGAGGACGAGTTGCGGTTCCGCCAATCCTTCGCCGCCCTGTACCCTCGCTTCCTGCCCGGCTTGCGTAAGGACTTCCCGGAACTGACCAAATCCGACGAACTGCTCTGCATGCTGATCTACCTGAAGCAGAGCACGGACGAGATCTCGTTGGCCTTGGGCATCTCCCGTCCCAGCGTCAACTCCGGACGCAGCCGTATCCGCAAGAAACTTGGATTGCAGAAAGAGGAATCCTTGGACGAATTCTTGCAAAAAAGATAATCCCTCCTTTCCGGCGGCTGCCACCCGAAGGTGGCATGCTCGCCGGAAAGAGGGGATCAAGGGCGGATCAAGTACGAACCGCTACGCATAGCCGATAAAGGCCGCTTATAAAGTTGTCAGATAATTTTTCAGCGGATTGGAGTACATCTCTAAGATCTTCTTACGTAAGAACGCCTCATCCTTGTTCGGAAGGACGATCTTATCCAATTGTCCTTGCAAGTATTCCTCGAATTGCTTCTTATCCTTCGGACCATAATGTTCTTGGAAACGACGAGTGCCGTTCAGTAAGTCATACGCCACGTAATTGCACGGATAGAAACGATAGTTCTTATAGATCTCCCGGTCGATAACGGACGCGATAGCGCTTACCAGCTCATTCTTCTCCATATCCTTGTCCAGTTTAGCCAAGGAATCATTGATCGGGGAAGTGATCGTGAAGTGGACACGACCCTTATTATTCAGGATACCCGTTTCCATGCTCAATAGATCATCCCGCTGACATTTCACGTAATCCGGATCATCCCGCTTCATCTGAAATTCTTTCGCCTTCAAAAAATCGCAAGGATCAAACTCGTAGGAGATAGCGACCGGCACGATATTCAAATCCATCAAATTCAACAACAGATTGTCCTTATCACCGCCGATACTCAACATCTTCAATACGCTACCCTGCGTACGATCGTCCGAGTCCTTGGCACGTCCCTCACGCTGGGCGATCCATACAGACTCGTTCACATTCTTGATCGCATGATGGATATAGGCGGAAAGCGTCTTGCTGACCTCCAACATCTGACGAACAGAAACGCCACGCTTCACGATAAAGCTGTTATTCAAACGCACCAACGTCTCGATCCACGGACGGATCAAAAGATTGTCGCCGATAGCGACCTGCGTCATACCATACCCCACATCATATAACATGACGTTCAAGAAGGAGGCATCCAATACGATATCCCTATGGTTCGAGATAAACGTACAGGCCGCCTTATCTTTCGGCAGACGGCTACGCCCTGAGATAGTAAGCGAGAAAGTAGTATTTTTCGCCACCGTCATTACAGCGTCATAGGCCAGAGTAGATTTAAACTCCTCCTTCGTCTTGCAAGCACGCATGGCAACTGAGAATTCCTCCCAATTCAAATTCGGCTTTATGTAACGTAAAGCCCGCTCGAAATCCTCATTGGCGACCAATTTTTCAATCGCGTCCTTCACCTCACTGTTGTTCAGCGGACGGATGTCGTCGAAATTAGGGGAAACTGTTTCTGTATCCATATCTATTCATTTTGTTTTTCTGTTTTTGAGTTCGTCTTCAATAATGTCTGTCATGACATCCTTTATATCCAATCCCGCCGCACGTACTTGCTGTGGGATAAAGCTGGTAGCCGTCATTCCCGGTGTCGTGTTTATTTCCAGTAAGACAGGCTCCCCGTCTGCCGGAATAATATAATCCACACGAATCAGTCCTTTGGCGCCCAATATATCGTAGATCCTTGATGTCTCGCGCTGTATCAACTCCGTCAACTCGGTGGAGATACGGGCCGGAGTGATCTCGTCCACCTGTCCGTTATACTTCGCGTCGAAATCGAAGAATTCGTTATCCGTAACCACCTCGGTCAAAGGAAAGACAACCTCTTTACCCTCCACCTTATAGCAACCGCATGTCACTTCCGTTCCATCGATAAAGCTCTCGAGAATCACCTCACGTCCTTCCCCAAACGCCTTAGCGATAGCGGGCTGGATAGCGGAGAGCTCTTTCACCTTCGTCACGCCGAAACTACTACCCCCATCGTTTGGTTTCACGAAAATAGGCAAACCCAAACGAGTCACGACTTCTTCGTCCGTAATAGTCTCTCCCTTGAATAAATGAATGGACGCGGCAATTTTTACACCAAAGTCTTTCAAGTAATGATTACATACGTATTTATTGAATGTCAAAGCGCTCACCAGCATCCCGCAAGACGAGTAAGGCATACCGATCATATCGAAATATCCTTGCAAACGTCCGTCCTCGCCCGGAGTACCATGTATCGTTATATAAGCGAAGTCAAAATGCCTCGTCACGCCATTCTCCTTGAAGCTAAAATCATTCTTATCAATTGGTGTATGTTCCCCGCTAGGAAGTATAACCGCCCACTCATCCCTCTTAACGATGGCAATATATAAATTATATTTGTCTTTATCAATAAAAGAGTAGATTCCGTCCGCACTTTTTAATGAAATAACGATCTCGGAGGAATCTCCCCCTGCTACGATAGCGATGTTCTTTTTCATTTTTACAATTCTTTAGTGTTCGCGTATACACGCCATCTGTCGATCAGCTGCTGCATATCGGAAGGAATCTCAGAATCGAAAAACATCTCCTCTCCCGTAGTAGGATGAACGAACCCCAACGTCTTAGCATGCAAGGCCTGACGTGGACAAATAGCGAAACAGTTTTGCACGAACTGTTTATATTTAGTAAAAGTTGTTCCTTTCAAGATATCATGTCCGCCATACCGCTCATCGTTGAAAAGCGTATGACCGATATATTTCATATGTACACGGATCTGGTGCGTGCGCCCCGTCTCCAGACGGCACTCCACCAAGCTCACGTAGCCCAAGCGTTCCAATACGGTGTAATGGGTGACGGCAGTCTTGCCTTGATCGCCTTCCGGGAAGACGGTCATTTGCATACGGTCACGAGGATCACGACCGATATTTCCCTCGATACGCCCCTCATCCTCTTGAACGATGCCCCATACCAAGGCACGGTATTTACGTTTGGTTGTCTTGTTGAAGAACTGCAGGCTTAGGTTACTCTTGGCCTCCGGGCGTTTAGCCACCACCAATAAGCCCGACGTATCCTTATCGATACGGTGTACCAAGCCTAAACGAGGATCGGAAGGATCATAATAGGGATCATCCTTCAAATAATAAGCCAAGGCATTCACCAACGTACCGGTATAATTACCGTGACCGGGATGTACGACCAAGCCTGCCGGCTTATTCACCACCAGCAAATCATCGTCCTCATATACTATATTCAAAGGGATATCTTCGGGGATAATCTCCAGTTCCCGGCGTGGGCGATCCATCACGATAGAAACCACATCCAAAGGTTTCACCCGGTAATTACTTTTCACCGGCTTATCGTTCACCAAGATACAACCCGCCTCAGCCGCCAATTGGATGCGGTTACGGGTAGCGCCCATCATACGGTCTACCAAGAACTTATCCACCCGGAGCAGGGATTGCCCCTTGTCCGCTACGAAGCGGAAATGCTCATACATCTGGCTCGACGATGTTTCGTCTTCTTCCGGCATCAACAGGTCGTCTACCTGTTCATCATCCATATCGTCCAAAAACTCGTCCATTCCCTTAAAACCAGTTTTCTATATCACTATCCAATGGTTCTACCGGAATACTATCCAATGCCAATGAGTCGGGAAGCATATTCGGATCGCCACTGCTTACTATCAATACCAGATGAGCGGTCAACGGTACATGTTCCCCTTTGAGCAAGGTACGCCCGTTTAACTCCACCCCCATCGCCAAATCTTTATAATCGCCCGGCACATACTCTATCTCGACCGACGAGAAGCCACGGGCCCGCAGCAAGGCATACGCCTGACGGAAAGATAAGTCTTCCACCTCCGGTATCACGGCCATCTGGGAGGTCAACGCGTTAATCGTAACAAAGACGATCCGCCCCTCTTTCACCTTCGATCCGACACCGGGAACCAACTCCACGATGGAGCCCGGAGCCACATCTTTCGAGAATACGGAATCGATCACGTTATAGCGTAGCTTATTATTCCCGAAAAACTCGGCGGCGTCCTCTAGCTTCATTCCTTTCACGTCCGGAACGACCACCGCTTGATTATGGCGGGTATAAGAATCCAGCCACGCCAGTACGCCATAAACAACGCCGCACGACACGACTATCACCAACAAGAGATTGATGACAAACGGATTCTTTATCAGTTTTACAAAAAAGTTACTCATTTCACGTATGTATTTGTAGGCGGTTCAAAAGTAGAAAAAAAACGGCATATAGACCAATATCCACCAGAGCAATACTACAAAAACAAAGAAAGTAAAGGCTTTTTAGGAAAAAACCTCTACTTTCTTTATAAATCTTTAGAACGTGACTAATTATCCGTTGTATTCGTCAGATACCGTTAATTTAGCTCTGCCTTTAGCACGACGAGAAGCTAATACTCTACGGCCATTAGCGGTAGCCATTCTTGAACGGAAGCCATGCTTGTTCTTTCTTTTTCTGTTGGAAGGTTGGAATGTTCTTTTCATCTTTCTATATTATTTATTATTATTCGCATACTTATTCGGGCTGCAAAGATAGAGCCTTTTTTTTAATAAACAAAGGGTTGCGCAATTTTTTACACAAGAACCTTTGATATCAGACCAAAGCAAGTTAACTTCATCAGCAAATGAAGAAAGCGATGCCACCCATCTCCTTACGGAATGAATGGCATCAATAAAGCACGAAAGCTATATGAGGTAAAGGGCCGGGGAGGAGGTGCAGTCTACGTGTAAAACAAATTCAATCCATTGTATGCTGCACGCTCCCCGCATCCGTCATTCACATGATGGATGGGAACCCATTATTATTATCTCATATTCACAAACACATAATTACTGGTACTACTTTTCGCCAAATCAGATACAGACATTTCCGCAGTATACGTACTTCCCCTATATGTGTGTGTAAACGTTATTTCATCATCTGCATACACGGATACTTTATCCAATATTATTCTAGAGCTACTATTAGTTCTAATTGCTGCTCCTCCACCACTTGATATGGAATAAGTGATCGTTACATTACTTCCCACATTGCTTCCATTTCTTCGACATTGCAAATAGAAAGTTTTCGTCTCTTTAACTTTTTCAGGTCTAGTATAACTCAAATCAGAAACAGGATTGAATAAATCAGCCTTTAAAATAACATCATCTTCATCATCATTTGCTGTATTTGTTTTAAATTGAATAACCTTCTCTTCAGGACTAAATATCTGATCCGTATAGACGTAGTACCAATCGCTCGCTCCGGTCGTTTCCAAACGAACACCGGGTTCTACTGCATACAGTTTTTTAGTATATATCTTATATTCAATGGGGAATAAGGATTCATCAATATCTTCCGGTATCGAGAATTTCAGATAAGCATCTTTTTGCTGACCTGCAGCAATTTCATTTGTGCCTGTTCCATTCTTCACGTTTTCAAATCTCGGATTAATAAAGTCATAAGGGGGACGTAAGACCAATTTAATCTTACGCTGCAAATTACCTCCTACCACGTAGAAATACGCTATCTTCTCACCGGAGTCAGGAGCCGGCTTTATATTGGCTGTAATCGTTATCGTCTGATTGCCAGAAGGTATCCAAGAAGGATAACTTAAGTTACCATCTACGACATCCGACATTCCCTCACCCGGAACCACACTCAACTGCCCTGTTCCCGCATATGTCGCAGTCATCGACAATGTGTTAGAAGACCCCGTAAAAACGAATGTCGTCTTTGTAACATTCAAGGCCTCGCCATCATAAGTTATATTCGGATACTTTTCCATAATAGCCGAGGCCGTGATATTATTATCCGCTATCACATTTTCATCTATAACCTCAGCCCACGTAGCTCCTTTTCTGGAAACGCTCTTGACCGTTATATTAAAGGCATAATTACGAACGACATCATAAACACGAGTTACCTTATCATTCTCATCCTTTACGGCAAGATCAATCTTATAATATGTATAGGTCTTGCTACCATCAAATTGCGCCTTAATAATAACAAAAGTCGCATTCTTATCTTGATTATAATGTTCAAAAGTATACACAGATTCACCCGGCTTCGCATATTTACTAGCATCTGGCTCATTCTGGGGCGCATAAAAATCTTGATTTGGAATATTCAACTTTCCCGCATCTTTATAACTGATAGATGCCAACTGTGATTCATTATAAATGAGATAAGAAACATTTTTCAATTTCACAGCTGCCTCCGATGAGAGATTCAGCGTTATTTTGGCCCAGTTTCGTAGTAGTTCAACATTGTTGTTACCAGCATCTTCTAGATTATTGCTTATATTTTTCGCAGGAATTTCACTAAAAGTTCTCTTTCCCCAAAAGATTTGCTTATCTGTTCCTAACGAGGCCATTCCACTTTCTAGGGAAGGGGTTAACGTTCCATCATTGGCGACAAAATGGATGGTACGGGTCTCTTTTGAGATAGAAGCCGTATATCCATTGCCAGAAACAACAGCCTCTACAACTGGAGAGATAAACTCTCCATCCTCATTAAATGTATATAGATATAAGGACTCAACACCTTTCTCCACATCCCCGGTCGCTTTCGTAATCTCAAGAGCATTCGGAGCATCTACAGAGAATGAAAGAGAAACCATTGATCCATCTGTCGGTTGAATTTCTATTTGTTCTATTTCCTCTGTCGCACATGAAGCGAGCAACAGTAATATGGAAAATAGGCTATATAATTTCTTTATCATAAAAATCTCTATTTAAATCATTAATAAACATCTTTAATATAAATCTCTTACACAACGAATACCGTCAGCTTTTTGACTAGAGGCATTATTAGTAAACTGATTACGTTTATTTGCCCCAAAGTCATAATACCAATACGGCATTGCACACCAATAAGTACCGTTTGTATTAAACAAATAGTTTACCGCAGGAGAAGCGTCTTGTACTGTATTCATAAACTCTAACTCAGCTAAAGTAGGAACCCTCCATGTGCCAGCCTCATAATAGGTACCATCCTCTAACCTCTCCCAATATTTTTTACAACGTTCTACCGCTTTGGAATATGTATAAGTACCTGTACTTACAGCACCAAATCTTGAGGCTACTACAAATTTTGGAGATACTAATTCCGCAGAGAAAGCGTCGTCTTTAGTCACCCGGACTCCATTTTTTATAGTACTAGGATCTCCAATTATCAGATTCCCTGCAGCTTTGACTGTTATCGTAAAGATATTAGGGTTTGTATCCCCATCAGGAGAATCTGCTGGACCAGCATCTTTCGAAACTTTTCCTTCCAGATATTGAGGTGGATATTGATCTACGATAATTCCTGATACTTTCAAGTCCTCTGCATTATGAACACCAAAAACAAATTGCTTTGGAAAATAATTTACAGGTAATTTACTCGTAATAATAATGGAGCCTTGTTTTCCTGCTTCTGCGCTTATCTTAGGATATTGATCTTGTTTGTGCTTATTATCATTAGTCCAACTGTAATAATAACTATTAGGGTAATACGTACCATCTCTCTTTGTTATTTTTCCATTTACCAAATAATACTCCTCATAAGTCGCATAAGATGGTTGATCAATCGTAATATTCGAGCTAGAAGCAAACTCTATCTTATACTCAGTGATATTCGCCATCACCACCTTAGTCTCCCTCACGAACAAATACTTCAAATCCGCAATAACCACATCCACGACAAACTTTTCCACACCTTCCCACGGAGTTGTAGATACCGTAAAGTTGATTCGTTGTGTCTTCATGGATATTTTACCTGTAAGCTCATATCTATTACCATGTATGATACCATTTGTCGTACATCCTTCAAGCGCTGTCGTAGGATTAAAATCCTCATATTTATAAGAATGATCTTTCTCTTCCTCTATAATACTTCCCTTCGTTACATTTTGAATAGTCATATCCTCATTAAAGGTAGTCGTGACCTGTATCTTTTGTAAATCACCCGTTACATATATAGACAATGGGGTTAACGTCGTGTTCAACTTCTCATAGGTATAAAAAGGTAACGCAACGCCATTTTGCAATGTAATATCCTTTGCCGTAGAGTAAGTATCATCATATTGATTATCTCGACCAAGCAATATTAAATCTGATTTCTGATTGATATTCTTGACCGTAAGTTTAGTTACAGTATAGAACCACTGGTTGGTTACTTTTGTATCATCTGTTGTAGACACAGTCTCCGGCTCTTCATCTACCGTAAACTTCATATCGATGCGTGCCGCTAATTGTGTCATCGGAACAGGTATACTTGTCACAGCCGTATTTAGGTCATACGCAGCCAACTCCCCGACCTTTACCAAATTTGAAGCATCAAAAGTTCCACCTGAAACGGTTTCCGACAAACCTTTCAGGTTCTCATAAGTAGTCGTTCCCAATCTAGCCAAGTCCTCATAATGCGTTGAATTCGCAATCGCTACGATACGAACCTTACCTGTCTTTGCTTGTATATTATCAATTTTATAAGCAATCAATGTTTTTCCATCAATCGTTACGGTAGAATTGGGAATTCCCCCGTCAAACGCTACAGACTTGTACTCCAAGCACTCACCCACAGTTCCATTCGCCTCATTAAATATAGCGACCACAACATTATTCACTTTTACCTCATCCTCTGTCGAATATGTATACCCTTCAGCGATATCCCCTCCAGCTTTCGTCATCGCTGTCACTTCTCCCAAAGTAAGAGTCATAGAGAATGAGATATCCCGCCCGTCCTCATTTCCTCGCTGAACTTCTTCTTCCGAGTTACAGCTCGTGAAAAGCAGTCCAACAAACAGCACTGATAATATATTCCTTATTTTCATAATCTTGTATTTTTATTTTACCCGTTTACAATTATCTTCCATAGGAATGGATATGGTATTATTCAACCAATCTCTTGTATAGCAAAGCAGTTCTGTCTCGACCTTATCTCCAATAATAGTCATATTGACAACCAAGCGATAAACATATCCGGATTTAACGCCATGTAAGATATTTCCTTCCTTATTGATCACAAACGGCCTCGTAGTTCTTTCCTCATTGCTATTTCCTATTTTGAACCGAACCTGCATTTTTACTTGATCACTCTCTGCCTTCGCCAGATTCCGGAAAGAATAAAAAGACAATAGATTCTTATTATCTACAAAAGAATAAGTTGACGGAAGATCCGATACCCCATTATAGACCTCCACATTACACGTTTTACTCTCAGACAAATAAGTCGCATTTTTATGAGTTTGCTCATTTATCGTATAACTCTCAGGATTCAAATTTAACAGATCCACTCCTGTAACAGTAACCTTCTCTTTAACAGATGCTCCTTGAAAACCTGAAACATTAAATTCCGCAAGTTCTATTCGAGCTGTTAGTTGAGAAAGAGGTATTGTGCCTATTTCTAAAGGCTTTCCCAATGCCTCCGCAATTGTTGGATAGCCAGCAAAGTCAGTATCAAAACTGATATCCATTTTCCCAACTTTTACCAAAGCATCCTTATCATCCTGTATTATATCCTTTATATTATTTTCCGATTGGCAACCCGCAAACGACTTCGAGCTATTAGCGATTACCATCACGGAATAAGGACTAGGCTTTTTCACTTTTAAAATCACTTTAGCCCAATCATCTTTCGTTCCGTCTTTCGTTTTAACGATATAATTCTCCTTATTCACAAACAACCCTTCCATTATGGAACTGACTTGTGTGCCCTCAAAAAATATCAACGTACAATTATTAATCTCTGCCTCATCCATAGAAGCAGGTAATGTTCCAGCATCAGATAAGGATTTTGTCTCCAAAGAAGAAAGAGAAGTCTTAAGAACAAAAGCGGCCTCCCCCATCTCTATCTCAACATTTCCCGAATCTCCTATCTCCATGTCCCTCAGCACGTCATCCTCCATCGAGCAAGCGACTGCTAATAGCATCAAGCAAATACTTGAGATTATTGTCTTTATTTTCATGTCCCTATATTTTATTCGTTTAACTTATTCCTCGTTGTTTAGAATATAAGGATCGTTTTAGTTCCGATAGGACTATTTAATCTAGCCCTATTATTAAATCCTTATATTATAATCTCTTATATAAATCCATCCCCTTTAGAGAAGAACTTATGAAAATCATCCTTACCTGTTTTCTTGTAGGGTAAAGAGTTGATACTTTCTTGTATATCCTCTTTACTTAAGCCTGTTTAAAGTATTTAGTCCTATCGGGACTAAGTTTCCAAAATCAAGCTTGTGAACTTTTTACACGGACAAAATTAGATGGATACATTAATGTAGGGAATAGGCGGAACTTTCAACTTTAAGGGGTAAAACTAGCAATTTGAGGCTTGCTGAAATAAACGATAGAGAATCCTATCATTTCGATAGAGATACCTACGCTGAGAAAAAATATAAACTTGTTTCCAGAGATTTTTTGATGTACTGTTTCATACGAGAAGATCCAGTGATAAGGGAGGCTTATCGTATATTTCTATGTATGCTCTTGTTCTCTATCGAATGATTCGGTAAAAAGTCGTACGTGTTTCTCGAAAAACATTTACGACTTTTCAAAAAAACACGTACGTCTTTTGCGAAAAACACAATCGTATTTTTAAGACACTAATGTCCAATAACTTACAGAGCCATGTCATTCATATACTTATTGTATGGAATTTGTCTTGGAATGTAGTATGTCCTTACTTTAAGTTACCATTTTGAAGGGATGAGACGTAGTACGCTACGTCTCTACAACTAGAGGTATCCAATGGGATTGAAAATGTGGTTACCTTGATCAAAAGATTCCCCCTTTATACATATTATCGAAATTCGAATGCTGTCCGTTCATCTTCTGGGCCTCTTCGCCTTCTGGATTCAGTTCCAAAGATTTCTTCAAGTCCTCGAACGCACCGGTCTTATCTCCTTTCAGATTCTTGGCTCGCCCACGCTCACTATAAGCCTTGGCAAAAGACGGATTCGTCTCGATCGCCTCGTCAAAGAAAGCGATCGCCTCGTCATATTTCTTTTGCTCGATCAATAACTGACCAGATAAGATACAAGCATCCTCATTAAACGGATTTAGATCTAGGACCTGCTGGAAATCAGAATTCGCAGCCTCGATATCCCCTAAAGCCATATGAATACGTCCTCTCAATAAATAAGAACTTTCCTCCTCCGGCACGATCTCGATCGCTTTCTCCACATCGGGCAGCGCCTCTTTAGCTTGTCCCAGTCCTAAAAGAATCTCTGCACGCGATAAATAAGCATCGGCGAAATCCTCCTTCAAGGAAATCGATCTCGTTAGGTCGGCGATAGCGCCAAATACGTCATTCGTCGCTTTCTTCGCTTTTGCCATCATGAAATAAGCGACATGATTAGAAGGCTCTAGCTCGATCACGTGCAAACAATCGGTTATGACCTCCGCATCCTTATCCAACATAAACAATAAGTTAACACGAGTCAAGCGGGTAGCGATATGATCCGGCTCCATCTCAACCATCCGGTTCAACACGTCCTCGGCTTTCCCTAGATCGTTCGCCATCGTATAAGCGGAGACGAGATAGCTCATCGTCTCAAAATCCTCCTGTATATTCAGTGCCTCCGTAAAGCATTTGATCGCATAAGCAAGTTTTCCCATCTTCTGGGCACGCACGCCGTCGTATTTCAAGATATCAAAGTTCTTCTGCTCGTTCTTCGCCTTATCCTCCGTCGCCTCGGCCGGTTTGGAAGAAGAGAATAAAGATGTAAAGAAATTTCCCATGGTCTTATTCCTTAATTATTATAGTTCTACATTATTAGAGTTCCACCGCAAAGTTACGGTAATATATTTGAATTTTCAGCCGTACAAGCATCGGAAAAAACACGTACGTGTTTTTTCAAGCTGACAATCATTCACCGAAAAGGCCGTTTCGCTTATTTATTTTCATTTTTTTAATTAAAATGTAACAGATCGTTTTCCAGTATTTTATAATTTTGCGATTGTTTTTTAATTTGGCTGAAAGTTGCTCAATCCTTTGTAGAAACCTTTTAAGCTAGCCACAAATATAGAATATGGAGAATATAGAGACAGGACTTTTGTTAATGGTAGTTGGAATGACCACCGTATTTGCTATCCTTTTGATCGTTATCTATCTGGGGAAAGGACTTATCGTCTTGGTGAATAAATACGCGCCGGAAGAGATCATAGCGAAGAAACCAGTAGCGGCAGCCGCTCGGGGGAAAAACGGCCACCCCACCCCGAAACAGCC
>OCAG01000361.1_pt1 | contig 36567 bp, 25 predicted proteins | sample 1477111 | NCBI WGS metagenome assembly OCAG01 (sample SAMEA2580288, study PRJEB22360) | human gut metagenome | biome: human gut; feature: human-associated habitat; material: faeces | place: Denmark | collected 2008/2010 | reverse complement strand
CGGGATTGGTCAAAATCGTTTGACTATTAGCGGCTAAAATCGCCCGGCGCTAACACCAAAGGCTCTGGCATTAACTCCAAGTCATAAGCGGCAAGCCATCTCTGCATAGAGTCGAATTCAAGCAAAAAATCGACAAAAGCCGCAATTCTGATATGACAACAAAGTTCGTATCGATCCCTTTCCTCCTTGTTTTCAATAGAGTCCATAGTCCGATACATTGTGGGTAAGCTTGCGGGCCACATTCGGGACTCGCCTCTATAAAGATGTTGACGTTTTCCTTGAGAGATAACACGCCATAATGAGTTGTTTCTACGGCACCGTCAATGGATGGAAATCTCGCCACCTCATCTAAAATCCAGTCTGAGAAACGTTCACCCCGTGCGGTTCTCGCTGCAATTTGCTTATCCCTTTTTTCATCCAGAAAGGATACTTCCCTGAATACGCAGAGCGTGTCTTCGTCGATGTCCAGCCATTCATTGCTATAGTCAGTTCCGAGCCCTTTAATTACGCGATAGTAATTTGCATGCTCAATTAACTCATGAGCTTCTTTCAACATATTCATTGTGGGAACACGTTCCGAAACCAAGCCCATGTTTCCTCCTGAAACAGATCGATTACGCATTTGCTACAAATGAATCCTAAACCAAAGGGCGGGATGTATCGGTATTAACCGATACACCCCGCCCTCGACGCGGTTATACTAGCGAATGATTGAAGCCGTTCAGCCTGGTTCTGCTCTCTCCCCTAGTCCCGCATAAACAAATCCCTCGTGTACACCTTGTCCGCCACGTCCGCGAGCTCGTCGCTCCAGCGGTTGGCGACGATAACGTCGCAGCAGGCCTTGAAGGCCTCCAGGTCGTGGGTCACCTCGGAGCCGAAGAACTCCGGCGCGTCCAGCGTGGGCTCGTAGACCACCACGGGCACGCCCTTGGCCTTCACGCGCTTCATGACGCCCTGGATCGAGCTCGCGCGGAAGTTGTCGGAGTTGGACTTCATCGTCAGGCGGTACACGCCCACGACCGGCTTCTCCTTGCCCTCGTACACGCGGTCCCACACCATCTGCAGCACCTCGTCGGCCACGAAGTCCTTGCGGGTGCGGTTGGCGTCCACGATGGCCTCGATCAGGTTCTGGGGCACGTCCCTGTAGTTGGCGAGCAACTGCTTGGTGTCCTTGGGCAGGCAGTAGCCTCCGTAGCCGAAGCTGGGGTTGTTGTAGTGGGACCCGATGCGCGGCTCCAGGCACACGCCGTCGATGACGTCGCGGGTGTTGAGGCCGCGGACCTCGCAGTAGGTGTCGAGCTCGTTGAAGTAGGCCACGCGCAGCGCCAGGTAGGTGTTGGCGAAGAGCTTCACCGCCTCGGCCTCGGTGGTGCCCAGCACGAGCTCGGGAATGCCGATAGTTCCGTCGGTGTTAACACGCTCCAGCTCCGCGGGGTCCGCCCCTTGGGCAAGCAGGCGTGCGAAGCGCTCGGCAGCCGCGACAGCCTCGGAGTCGTCCTTCGGCGCGCCAACCACGATGCGGCTGGGGTGCAGGTTGTCGTAGAGGGCCTTGCTCTCGCGCAGGAACTCGGGGCTGAAGAAGATCTTGTCGTCGCCCAGCCTCTCTCGCAGGCCCGCGGTGTAGCCGACGGGGATGGTCGACTTGATGACGATCCAGGCGTCCGGGTTCACCGAGCGCACGGCGGTGATTGCGGCCTCGACGGAGCTCGTGTCGAAGAAGTTCCTGTCCGAGTCGTAGTTGGTGGGCGTCGCGATGATGGCGTAGTCAGCGCCCGTATAGGCCTCGGCCACGTCCACGGTGGCGCGCAGGTCGAGCTGGCGCTCCCCCGCCTTGGCCTCCGCCAGGAAGCGCTCGATCTCGTCGTCCTGGATGGGCGACGAGAAGTTGTTGATCTTCTCGACCTTTTCGGGCACGATGTCCAACGCGTGCACCTCGTTGTGCTGCGAGAGCAGGACGGCGAGGGACAGGCCGACGTAGCCGGTACCGGCGACAGCGATCTTCATGTCATTCTCCAATTGTCAAAGAACAATAATTCGCATTAAAAATGGCCCCTATTACAGGGCCATGATTTCCTAAATGTTGTAGTAGCGCTTATACCATTTGGCGAAGGCCCTCAGGCCGTCCTCGAGCGGCGTCGCGGGCTTGTAGCCCAGGTCGCGCTGGAGCGCCGTGGTGTCGGCGTAGGTGACGGGCACGTCGCCGGGCTGCATGGGCACGAGCTGCTTGTGGGCCTCGAAGTCGTAGTCGGCCGGCAGCACGCCCTCCTCCACCAGCACGCGCTGCAGCGTGTCGACGAAGTCGAGTAGGTTCTCGGGGTGAGAGTTGCCGATGTTGTAGACGCGGTGAGCGGCGAGAGGCAAACCGTCCTCGCCCATCTTCACCTCGGGCGCGGCGTCCATTACGCGCCTCACGCCCTCGACAATGTCGGCGACGTAAGTGAAGTCGCGGCGGCAGTCGCCCATATTGAAGATCTTGATGGTGTCGCCGCGACGCAGCTTCTCGGTGAAGCCGAAGTAGGCCATGTCGGGCCTGCCCATGGGACCATACACCGTGAAGAATCGCAGGCCGGTCGCCGGGATGGAGTAGAGCTTGGAGTAGGCGGCGGCCATGAGCTCGTTGGACTTCTTGGTGGCGGCGTAGAGCGACACCGGCGAGTCGACGCGGTCCTCCTCGGAGAACGGCACCTTCTTGTTGCCGCCGTAAACAGAGCTTGAACTGGCGTAAACGAGGTGCTTGACCGGGTGGTGGCGGCAGGCCTCGAGCACGTTGAAGAAGCCGACGAGGTTGCTCTCGAGGTAGGCGCGCGGGTTCTCGATGGAGTAGCGGACACCGGCCTGGGCCGCGAGGTTCACCACTACATCGAAGCCGTTCTGGGCGAACAGGCGCTCGATGAGGGCGGCGTCGCAGAGGTCGCCGCGAACGAAGGTGAAACGGCCGTCGGCATCGACATCGGCCAGCATGCGCACGCGCGCGTCCTTGATGCCGGGGTCGTAATAGCTGTTAAGGTTGTCGAGGCCGACGATTGTGTCATCGGTCTCCTCGAGCAGCTTCTTGACGAGGAAGGCACCGATGAAGCCGGCCGCTCCGGTGACGAGAATTTTATTTGACATATCGCTCCTTTGGATGATCGAAATAACTAGTCGCGAATTGAAAGTACTGAATTGAGAAATGATGAAAATGAATCTATATAATTGTCAGATTCAAAGAGTTTTAAGGCCTTTTCTAGCGCAGCTCGTTTCATGCTGGTCAACTCATGGTCAGTTAAATTGCATGCGCTTGTAATTCCGTCAAGAAGAGCTTGATTGCTTAAATCTGGGATAACAATTCCATCAATCATATTCTCGAGAATAAGATCGGCTCCTCCGACCGCGTTGCATATCATCGGAACACCGTTCGACATGCACTCAGCGAATTTTGTTGAAAATCCGGCGCGAGAATATAAATCAGGAGTTCTAAATAGAATTCCAAAGTCAGATTCTTGCAACATTTTGATTACGCTGTCATGGGAAACACGACCGTGAAAATGAACCTTATTAGATCTGGCAATGTTTCCCATTAAACTGACTGCCTGGTTTAAATCAATTCCAATTACATCGAGTACTGGTTGAGTGATTGCAGGAATAGCGTCATTACTTATAAGCGAAATAAACTCTGTAAGTGAGTCTTTTCCCCCAGCGGGAGAACCTGCATAGACAAACTTGGTTATAGTTCTCCGCTTCAATCCTTCTAGAGAGCAAGGGTCACTAAGTGAGTCTCCGGCCCTATTTAAGGGTGGTAAATAAAAAACCTTTGGATATCCTTGGGAGGAGTAAAGTGAATCGAAATGTTTTTTAAAAAAGGGCGAGATTGCGATAACTCCATCTAGCAATCTGTCCACTTCAGCCACCCGTTTAGAACGAGATTTCTCCACAAGCCAAGCAGCTAAATCTCCTGTAAATTTCGGAGTAAACCAATCGGTCTCATCAACGATTACGGGAACGTTAAAATCATGGCAATGATCTAAAACCCGTTTTGCAAGCTTATGTTGTATCCCGTAATAAATAACCAAGTCGGGCTGTATTTGATCGAAACATCGAGTGAAGGCTTTAAAGCTGAAGGAAGAAGAGATCCGCTCGTAATACTTTTTGGCTATTTGATGGTGCCCGAATTTCACCTCATACGGAAAATCAAAGGGATAGTCGTAATTACTGCTTATGGCGTTGGATGACGGCTCAATTATTCCAGCAAGAACAAAATGGACGTTGAAGCCACATTTAACCAGCAAATCGGAAATTGCGAAAGCATGTTTTGTAGGAGCATTATCCCCCGGAATTGATTGAACTAAATATAAAACCTGTTTATTCATTCTGTAGTTCATTCCTGATCGATTCATTAATGCCGTTAACAAGAAACGGTTAATTCCGACGAAGGGACAATTTGTCCATAAGCAAATTAAATCCTTCGATATTCATCAGCTTAGATAGCACGATGTAACACCCTAAGGATCCGAGAGGGGCAACGATTAACGAAATAAGATTCCCGTTTGAAATGTGGATTAATAATAATGCGATCACCACGGAAAACAATGTGGCGATTGACGGCTTAAGAACGTCAATAAGCTGCTCAAATATGCCATAGCCGAGCACTTTTTTATTCGGGGTCATGTTAATTAACATTGAGACAAATCCGCAAAAGGCACTTGAAAGGGAGATCGCAAATACACCAAAAGGAATCGACATAATTAAAACGATGAACGAAATAGCTTTCTTAATGACCTCAAGCTTAAAACAAAGGGCGCCTTGACCTGCTGCTTTAAGTGCCTGCCAATTCATAGATTGGAGGGGCTGAAATAAGTAGAACAAGCACGCAACTTGAAGATACGGGACGCATTCCGCCCATTTTTGACCCAAAAGAACAAGAACTAGAGGATGCGCACACGCAGCCAAAATTCCCATCATGGGGAAAACGAGATAGGCAGAAAGCTGCATCGCTTTTCTAAGAACTGATTTGAGCGCGTATTGGCTGTCTTTCTTTTCAGCCATTAGAGGCAACATTACATTACTAATTGGAGTGTTTAAGTTGCCTACAATTAAAGCCGGGAATTGGTTGCCGCGATTAAAGAAAGCCAAGTCTGCGGAGGAATAGAATTTGCCGATGACTAAAGAACGACCTTCTGTATAAATAGAATTAATAAGATTGGCACTTGTAAATTGTATTCCAAGGGGCAACAGCTCTCTTGCTGAACCAACCACGAATTTTAGTCTAGGCGTCCATTTTGTTAACCAAGCCATTAGTACCGTTGTCATCAAAACTGTAAGTATCTGCTGAATGATTAGCGCATAAATACCAAAACCCAACATTGCAGCTACGATAGCTGCTAATCCTGAGATCAAGGAGCTGAGGAACGATGCAGAAAATTGCAATCTAAATAAAAAGTTCTTTGCGATATAGGCCTTTTGAATTGCATTCAGTGCCGAAAGAGGAAGACGTAATGCCAGAACTCTTAGGTAAAGACACATATTTGCATTTCCATAGAAGTCTGCAATGCTTGGAGCCGCAAAAAATATCAATACATATAAGATGCTCGACAATGCAATTGAACATGACAACATTGTCGAGTAGTCAATTTGATTGATATCAGACTTTTGTATCAGCGCTTCGCCTAGTCCATTTGTGACGAGCACGTCTGCCAAATTTGTAAATACAAGCAGCAGCGAGAGAGTACCGTAATCACTCGGGGACAGCAAACGCGCCAAAATTAGGGAAATAACAAATAGGGTACCTTGCGTGGCAAATCTCTCACCTATTGCCCAAAACATACTGGTTGCAGCCTTGTTCGAAGCCATTATTTTTCACCATCCGCATTGCGCATACGATTAGATCTTTCTGGTTCAATGTTGTTTAGGGCAAAACCAAAGGATGAAAATAGAAGCACGACCCCGACATTAATTGTGTAAGAGTAGTAAGTTGATAATCCCAGAATCGCCATGAGATAAAAGAGGGCAACAAATTTGCACTGGCTATTTTTGGAAGAACCAAATAGGCATCGCAACAGGACGTACAAAAGCGGAACAACGGCTAAAACGCCAAAATGAAACATCAAATAAATTATTTGATTATCGAAAAAAGGATAATTTGAATTCGTGCCATATCTATATCCAGCGCTAATTCCGTTGCCGAATATAAGCGATGCCGGTTCAACCTGGCTATAGAAAATATCATATTGGTTAGACCGTGTATCTTCTCCGATTCTGTTTAAAAACGAATCAAGAACTTCAGGATAGATCAACGACAATGCCAAAAGTGCCGTTCCAGTTGCAAAAACAACAATTACTGTTCGTTTAAAAACTTTGTCAATTCCTTTAGCCATAAAAGTTGCAACAAGCATGACTAGCATTGGTTGGATTAACCAACTTCTGGTTGCCAGCATTAATGCGGTGATGCAGGCCAGGATGCCTATGCCCATCGTTATGAAATAGGCGTGTTCATCATTAGATTTAAGCACCACGGTTGACCAATATAAACTGATGCCAAATGCAAAATAGTCCCTCGCAGGACACCATCCGATATAAGATCCAAAGCCACAAAGATATTTAAATTTAATAATTGATGCTAGTGAGGCGATAAAACAAATCAATGATAGCAGCGGGACCCATTCTTTAATCAACTGCTCGATTCTTGGATCCTCTGTTAATAGGTAGAATAGAGGAATGATAAATACAGTGGTTGGAACATTTCCAAAGAGCACGCTGGTTAAGTCGCCCGCATTATTGACTACGGCCATTAAGCTATAAATTATTAGTCCAAAAACTGAACAAGATATAACGAGCCAATTAGCTTTTCGTGATTTACTAATTGCACGCAACAAGAGAATCGAAAAGCTGATCTGTTGAATCAAATCAAATAAAGAAGCAAAGCGTCCGTTTGAAGTACTGAATGCAAAGCGGTTAACTTCCCAGTCAGTAGCAAGCGAGTATGATGACCCCAAATCTCGAAGAAAGGGAACCATGAGGCCGGAAATCACTGCTATTGCTAACAACAGGTCAGTGATTCTTCTATTATGATTGTATTGTTTCAACTGATAATGCAATTCTGTTTTCCTTATTGGAGACGTTTGGGCGAATCTATTTAAAGAGAAGATTTGCCCATTCATTGCCAATAGTTTCTAAAGAAAGGGACTGCCTTAGCATCAGGGCATTATTGGACAAGTGATTCGAATAAGATTTATCTTCGACGATCTTGTTGAGCGCTTCGCACTCAGCAAGATCGTCATCAATATCGACCAGAATGCCGTTCTCGCCATTCCGAATAACTGCTTCTGCTCCACCACCGCCACATTTGGTGCAAATTGTTGGAACCCCCATGCACAAGGACTCAAGCATCGAATTAGATAGACCCTCGAACTTTGATGACATTACAAAAGCCGATGCAGTTCTAATGTGCATAAGAGCGTCAGAAGAAAAGCCCATAAATTTGATTGAATCATCCATGTCAAGGCTATGAACAAGGCTTTCTAGTTCTGATTTAAGACTTCCCTTGCCAAAGATTTCAAGAGTATATTCAGGGTGTTTTTTATGAAACAGCGCAAATGACCTGATTGTCATCGAGTGATTTTTTTGAAGTTCAAGCCGTCCCGATGTGACGATTGCTTTTCTTCTAAGCCCAGAATACGGTTCAGGAAGTTCACTAGATATTGGATTTAAAATGATTTTGGAATTCGCCTGAAGGTATCTCGGCATTAAACTTGCCTGGCTATTTGTCTGGAACACAATTGCATCGGACCTGCGATACAACATGTTTCTAATGAATGCGAGGATCTTATTGCCAGGAAAATCGAATCTCGGATCGTTTCGCACTGAAACAATAACCCTGTTTGGAAGTCCGATGGTCGCGATAAGCGTATACATGTTTTGATGAGGTAAAAAGGAAATAACCGTAGCATTGGGCCGCTCGGAAATAAAACGTCGTATAAGCTTAATTTGGTCGAATGGCTTGAGCGTAGCACTTGCAAACTCAGAACGCACCTCGACTCCTTCGGGAACATCGTATTCAACAATGTTACTTTTAGTCAGGAGATAGGTAAACCTAATACCATGAGCAACGAAGTACGACGCGAGCGCAAGCGAGACACGCTCGGCCCCGCCACCCATCAGGGAAGGGTGAACAAAAACAATATGCCCAGCTTCATGTATTAACTTCTTTGAATTCAATTTAATCCTCTAATTACCGCTGGTAGCATTGCAATAGATGCCGAGTATTTCGCTCAAGAGCAGATTGATATCGAATGAGCTGAGTATCTTTTTTCGGGCTAAAGTTCCCATTTCTTTTCTAAGCTCGCTTGATTCGAGAAGATGATTCAATGCAACGGCCAGAGCTTGATGGTTATCAACCGGAATCAGAACTCCATCAACACCATCATTAATTACTTGAGGAATTCCGCCAACGGGAGTGGCGACGGTTGGAATTCCTCTAGCCATGGCTTCAAGAACGCTCATGGGGAGTCCTTCGTTTTTGGAGGGAAGGCAGTACACCGCGGCACGCTCAAAGAGCTCCTCGCGTTCTGCGCCCGCGACCCAGCCGTGGAACTCGCAGCGTTCGGCAATACCAAGCTCGGCCGCAAGAGATTTATTCTTCTCGACCTCTCCGTCTCCGCCGAATACGATCTTAGTGTCGGGGAAACGCGACAGGATTTCCCTTGACGCGCGCAAGAGCACGTCAGGGCTCTTGTTCGCGTCAAGACGTCCTAAAAATAGGACGTCTTGACGCGAACAAGGTGAGCACGGCTGATCTGGGACTTTAACACCGTTATGGACAACGTTAATCTTCTCAAGGTCGCAGACGTTTTCAGCAAAGTAGTCGAGCCATTCTTCCGACAGAACCACAACTCGGTCGGCGATACTAAAGGTCTTTCTTACATCACGACGGTAGGAATCTCCACCCTCTTCGAAGGCCTTCTTAAACTCACCATCGTGGTCGTGAAGTATTACGTACTTGCCTGCTTTGTGGGCCATACGAGCCATAATTGACTTACGTTTGTATGAGCCACGGGCGCTAATGTGTAAATGAATAATGTCATAGGATGGCATGATCATCGCATAGCGAATCAACGCTCGGGAAAATGCGACGGATTTACCGAGCTTTGAGGAACCGATGCCCGTCCCCAGGTACTCAAAGGCATCGCATGCCTCAGGGAGACCTGCGTCTAGATAACCTTTCACGACTGAAACGATTCCGCCGTGAAGAGAGAGATCGGGTCCGACCATCAACACCTTTGCATGGACGTGCGGATAACCTTTAGTCATTGATTTCCTCTTACCGAAAGCTTAGACGGCGAGCTGGAAGCCCCCCCCCAGATTGAAAACTCCGGGCCAACGTCTTTTGTCACTACCGTACCGGCTGCAATCACACAATGGTCGGCAATTCTAACGCCCTTAAGAATCGTTACGCCGCTGCCAATCCATACATCATTGCCGATGACGACATCCTGGTCATTCTCTGGAAGCTTGTCCGACTCATCAAGCGTCATCATGGGTCGGTCGAGAACATCTGTACGATGATCTCCAGTAATAATTGTGAGATGAGGGCCGCTCATGACGTAATTGCCGATATGAATCTTCGCACGGGTCGTCAGAAACGTTGCTCCTGGGCCAATATATACATCATGTCCAATGTAAATATTTTCAATCCCCTGAATTTCACTACGACGACCGATGGTCACGTTTTTACCGCATGATGCAAAGGAGCGACGTAGGGCAGGAAGCAAGAGCAATTTGTTATAAGCTCGCGAGATACCATCAAGCAATCTGTACCCAGCGCCCATGGCTAAGATTTCCTCCACACCATCTTGTCCACGACGCCGGTGTAGCTCTGGATGATCTTGACCACCTTGGTAGACACGGTCTCGTCGGCGTAGTCGGGAACGGGCGCCTCGGGCAGCGACCCCTCGGCGTCGAGCTCGACGGCGGTGTGGACGGCCTGGAGCAGGCCCCTCTCGGAGATGCCTGCCAGCGTGAAGCAGGCCTTGTCCAGCGCCTCGGGGCGCTCGGTGGAGGTGCGGATGCACACCGCCGGGAACGGATGCCCGACGCTCGCGAAGAAGCTGGACTCCTCGGGCAGGGTGCCCGAGTCGGAGACAACCGCGAAGGCGTTCATCTGCAGGCAGTTGTAGTCGTGGAAGCCCATGGGCTCGTGCATGCGCACGCGCGGGTCCAGCTTGAAGCCGGTGGCCTCCAGGCGCTTACGGGAGCGCGGGTGGCAGGAGTACAGGATCGGCATGTCGTATTTCTCGGCCAGCGCGTTGATCGCGGTGAACAGGCTCGTGAAGTTCGCCTCGGTGTCGATGTTCTCCTCGCGGTGGGCGGACAGCAGCATGTAGTGCTTGGGCTCCAGGCCGAGCACGGAGAGGATGTCACTCGCCTCGATCTTGTCAAGGTTGGCGCGCAGGACCTCGGCCATGGGCGAGCCCGTGACGTAGGTGCGCTCCGGGGCGCAGCCGGTGTCCTTGAGGTAGCGGCGGGCGTGCTCGGAGTAGGCCAGGTTGACGTCAGAGATCACGTCGACGATGCGGCGGTTGGTCTCCTCGGGCAGGCACTCGTCCTTGCAGCGGTTGCCGGCCTCCATGTGGAAGATGGGGATGTGCAGGCGCTTGGCCGCGATGGCCGACAGGCAGCTGTTGGTGTCGCCCAGGATCAGGAGGGCGTCAGGCTGCACCTGGACCATCAGCTTGTACGAGGCCGCGATGATGTTGCCGACGGTCTCGCCCAGGTCGGCGCCCACGGCGTCCAGGTAGACGTCCGGGTCGTCCAAAGACAGGTCGCGGAAGAAGATGCCGTTCAACGTGTAGTCGTAGTTCTGCCCGGTGTGCGCCAGCAGGCAGTCGAAGTGTCGGCGGCACTTCTTGATGACCTCGGACAGGCGGATGACCTCGGGGCGGGTGCCCACGATGATCAGCAGCTTCAGGCGGCCGTCGTCCTTGAATGCGATATCGGAATAGTCCTTGCCCATGCGGCTAGACCTCCTCGTAGTAGGTGTCGGGACTCTCGGGGTCGAAGGGCTCGTTGGCCCACATGACCGTCACGAGGTCCTCGGTGTCGGACAGGTTGGTGATGGAGTGCGTGTAGCCGGGGATCATCTCCACGGCGCGCATGTCTGAGCCGCTCACGACGTACTCGTCGACGGGGAACGGGTTTCCATCGGAGTCCTCCCCCACCTTCCTCAGCTTGATGCTCGCGGTGCCGGAGACCACCAGGAACCTCTCCCACTTGCTCATGTGCCAGTGGTTGCCCTTGGTGATGCCAGGCTTGGAAACATTGATTGAGACCTGGCCGCGCTCCGGCGTGCGCAGGAACTCCGTGAAAGAGCCGCGGTCGTCCACGTTGGGCTTGAGACTATAGGCAAAGTGCCCCGGCTCGTAGTAGGACAGGAACGTGCTCCAGAGCTTCTTGGAGAAGGAGCCCTCCGCGAGGTCGGGCACCGAGAGCGTCTCGCGGCTGTCTCGGAAAGTGCCCAGCAGGTAGACGATCTCGCCCAGGGTTTTCACGTCGGTGTCGGGGACGTAGCAGAACTCCTCGCCCTCCACGCGCTCCAGTCCCTCGTAGCCGCAGCGGTGCTCACGCCCCAGCAGGGCGCCCAGCATCTCGTCGACCAGATCGTCGATGTAGAGGAGCTCCAGCTCCACGGAGGGGTCGTTCACGGCGTAGGGGCGGCCGTTGGCGATGGCGTCGCAGAAGGTCGCCACGGCGGAGTTGTAGCGCGGGCGGCACCACTTGCCGTAGAGGTTGGGGAAGCGGTAGATGAGCACCGGGGCACCGGTGCGCTCGGAATATTCGCGGAAGAGGCCCTCCCCCGCGAGCTTGGACTCGCCGTATACGGAGCCCTCGAAGCGTCCCGAGAGGCTCGCCTGCGCGGAGCTGGAGAGCATGACGGGGCACCTGTTGCCGTGGCGCTCGAGCGTCTCGAGCAGCGCGGAGGCGAACCCGAAGTTGCCCTCCATGAACTCCGCCTGGTCCTTGGGGCGGTTGACGCCGGCCAGGTTGAACACGAAGTCGGCGCGGGAGCAGTAGTCCTCCAGCTCCCCGGGCGTCGAGTCGATGTCGTACTCCATGACCTCGAGGGGCAATAAAGCCTGGTACTTCTCGCGGCGGTCCTTGCCGTCCCTTATGTTCTTCAGCGCGCAGCAGAGGTTCCTGCCCACGAACCCCTTCGCGCCGGTGACGAGGACGCGCACCCTACTGCACCGCCTCGTGCTCGCGGCCCTCGAGTGCCAGCTGCACGTACTCGGCGGTCTTGATCTTGGCGATGGTGCCCTCCACGTCGAGCCTCTCGGTGTTGTGGGAGGTGTAGGACTCGTCGGCCTGGGTCTCGACCTCGCCGTCCACGACGAACTTGTCGTAGTTCAGGTCGCGCGAGTCGCAGGCGACGCGGTAGTAGCCGCCCATGTCCTCGGCGCGCAGGCGCTCCTCGCGGGTCATGAGGGTCTCGAAGAGCTTCTCGCCGTGGCGGGTGCCGATCACCTGGGTGCCCACGCGCCCGAAGACCTCCTGCACGGCCTCGGCGAGGTCGCCGATCGTGGAGGCGGGCGCCTTCTGGATGAACAGGTCGCCGGGGTTGGCGTGCTCGAAGGCGAACTGGACCAGGTCCACGGCCTCGTCCAGGTTCATCAGGAAGCGGGTCATGTTGGGGTCGGTGACAGTGAGCGGCTCGCCCTTGCGGATGCGGTCGATGAACAGCGGGATGACGCTGCCGCGCGAGCACATGACGTTGCCGTAGCGGGTGCAGCAGATGGTGGTGCGGCCGGCGCCGTTGCGGGCGTTGGCGTAGATGATGGACTCCATCATGGCCTTGGACTTGCCCATGGCGTTGATGGGGTAGGCGGCCTTGTCGGTGGACAGGCACACGACGCGGTCGACGCCCTCCTCGATGGCGGCGTGCAGGACGTTGTCCGTGCCGATGACGTTGGTTCGCACGGCCTCCATGGGGAAGAACTCGCAGGAGGGCACCTGCTTCAGGGCGGCGGCGTGGAAGATGTAGTCGACCCCGTGCATGGCGTCGCGCACGCTCTGGGCGTTGCGGACGTCGCCGATGAAGAAGCGGACCTTGGAGGCGAGCTCGGGCGACCTCTCCTGCAGGCGGTGGCGCATGTCGTCCTGCTTCTTCTCGTCACGCGAGAAGATGCGGATCTCGGCCAGGTCGGTGTTCATGAAGTGCTTGAGCACGGTGTTGCCGAACGAGCCGGTGCCGCCCGTGATCATGAGGGTCTTGTCTTTAAAGGTGGTCGAATCGTTCATCTATTTGCCTTCCTTACGTTTGGCTTTTGTAAACTGGTAAAAGAGGAATTTCGTATTGGTTACGAGGTATCGTTTGAAAAGCCGTTTTGGCTCTTGAATTAGTCTGTATAGCCACTCGAGACTCAGGTTTTGCATCCATATCGGCGCCTCTGGCACCACGCCGGCGAGGACATTGAACGCTCCGCCAACACCGATCATCAACGGCTGTGGCCCTCCCTTGAGCTCGTGCATAAGAACTTCTTGACGGGGCGCGCCAAGAGCAATCCATGCGAAGTTAGCTCCTGAGTTGGCGATGCGATTAGAAAGCTCATACTTTTCGTTGTCGGACAAAGGACGGAAAACGGACGGTTCCATTCCCACAATTTTTAAACCGGGGAAATCCCTGTTGAGCGATTCTCTGAGGGCGTCAAGATTCTTCTGTTCATTTCCGTAGAAATAGTGACTCCACCCGTATTGACTGGAAATCTCAAAAATCTCGCGCATCAAGTCCGGACCGGTAACGCGGTCCATCGATTCAAATGACTTACGGCCTACAACTGATAAGGGCTTGCCGTCGGGAACGGACATGACTGATTCCGCCTGGCAATCCCAATAGGAGGGGTCATCATGAGCCAAAACAGACGTATGGGCATTTGAGACGCAAATGTACTCGCCATGGAGTTCATCGATATGTTCAGCTAGAAAATTGATGCAATCTGCCATGTTTGTTCCCGTGATCGGAACATCGATCACGGGAACGCGATTCAACTCAGAGTATTTCGAATAATCCTCGAGCATTGGCACGCACCCTTACCGGTGATGACCTCAATAACCGTGAGGATCACAATCTTGAGGTCCGTGACGGGACCGCGCTTGGCGATGTACTCCAGGTCTCGGCGGACCATGCCGTCGAAGTCGGTATCGTTGCGGTCAGTCACCTGCCACCAGCCGGTGATGCCAGGCTTCACTGCCAATCGTTGCAGGTCGTACTCCGTGTACTCAGCGACCTCGTTGGGCAGCGGCGGCCTGGGGCCAACCACGGACATCTGACCCAGGAACACGTTCAGGAACTGCGGGAACTCGTCGATGGAGTGCTTGCGTATGAACTTGCCGATCTTCGTTACGCGCGGGTCGCCCCTCATCTTGAACATGGCGCCGGCGATCTCGTTTCGCCCCTTGAGCTCGGCGAGGCGCTCGTCGGCGTCCCTGTACATGGAGCGGAACTTCCACATGCGGAAGGTGGACAGGCTGCCGTCGCGGTGGGTCCGGCCAACGCGGATCTGGCTGTAGAACGGGTTGCCCTCGCTCTCCAGTCGGATGGCCGCGGCCAGCACCAGGCTCGGTATGGCGATTACGGCCAGCACGCAGCCGCTAAACACGATGTCGAAGGCGCGCTTTACGACCCTGTAGCCCAGTCGCGTGCGGTCCCAGTCCTCCACGGCCTGCATGGCCTTGTAGCGCACGCTCACCTCGCCGCCACTCATAGCTTGGGCTATAAGCGCCGCCCCAATTGGAGCGTCTGATTGATGTTTGACTTTATCTGACACTAAATCTTTCAAAACTACCTCTCGGACCCGGGGATCCTCCCTGTCCCGAAAACTCGTCTGTTATCAGGCGATCCCCCTATTTAGGTTTCGAATCACACGTTGCTTGCCCGTAAGCACCGCAAGTCCGACGCGAGTCGTCACGCGTCGACCACAGAGGTCAACTTCCAAATAAGCCGTGTTTTTACGTCTATTCACATCTTTGATAAGGCCTTCGCGGCCCAGCAGCGGACCTGCCGTCACTACGACCTGGTCGCCGTCCTTTAGGGCCTCGCTCATGGGCACTACGCGGTCTCCCGCATGAGTAAAGCTGCCAATAAGCTGGACCTCTTCTTTTGCCAGCGGCACAAACTGACCGTCCTGGGCTAGCACCCGGGCAAAGTCGTCCATACGCAGCAGATACTGTTGCACGGTGCGGGGATCTGCCGTGTCGCAGATTAGATATCCGGGAAAAAGCGGCTTGGTCGTATTGACCCATTCGCCGTGTACCTTTATCTCGGTTTGAAATTGGGGATAAAAGAGCTCCTGCATGGCGCCAGCCGGCACCATATGCTCAATGCGCTCACGCATTACGTCTTCGCGACCGTTAATGACCTGGATCACATACCACACGAGCACCACCCCCTTGCTGTATTACGTGTGGCTCACGGGATTTGGGTATGGCTTCGCCAGGGCGCTTGTGCGCGAAGGCGCTCCATATTCAAACCCCGTGAGCCCAGTTAGACAAGCACGTGGCTCTGCCCCACCGTGAACGGTATGTATGACGCAGCTCGTATGTGACCAATCGTCTTAATGACGAAAGCACATACAGTTGGCTGCGTGCGAGTCAGACTGGGGATGATTCAAACTAACTGAATCACACGCAGCCAACTGTATGTGCTTGCTGCAATTTGTCATGACAGACCCGCTTAGACTATCTTGCAGAAATATAAATGACCGCAAATCAATTCAAAGCATTGCTGCATGACTACTGTATTGGAGCTCGTGGTTTTTCTGGCACCGCCGTTACGGCCGGATGCTGATCGACCCTGCGCTTTGCGGCTTACTGGAGCCGTGAGCACAGTTGAACCCATGTAACGCTAGATATCCTAGCACAAGGCGGCTTAAAACCGATTTAGGCTGCACGCGACAACAAAACGTTCATTTGCAGAGCTTAAGGGGGGTAATTTTGCAAACTTGTTCACATTAACGCAGGTTTATGCGGGTATAGCTGTTGGCACGCACCGCCCGAGCTGCAAAGCTGACGGCATGAAATGCAAAATGGAATTATGTTGGGTTAACAAACTATGTACAGAAGTGGGAAATAAATTGCGCAACTTTTTTGGGTGTGGGTGCTGGTGTGGCGTCACTTTGGTTTGCGCGGTGGCTTCATATGAAAAAAGCCTCCAGTTTCCCGGAAGCTTTGCATTGACGGTGGTGGAGACGAGGGGGATCGAACCCCTGACCTCTTGACTGCCAGTCAAGCGCTCTCCCAGCTGAGCTACGCCCCCGTGACGAGGAGATACTATAGGGGAAGATTCTTAGTTGTGCAAGAAGTTTTTTGGGTTGATCTTCTTACTTACGGGTTTTCCTGGGACGGGGCAGAAATAATCACTCTTCGAGCGATTATTTCTATCCGCCGTCCCGATAAAACCCTGATGTTATGGCCCTTACTTGTAGAGGTACGCGATGGCGGTGCCGGTGTGGACCTGGATCGTGGCTGTTGACCTGACGACGTTGCTAATGCCTGTGTCGGCCAACAATCCCAGTGGGGCGTGGTCTAGTTCCCACTCTAGGCCGTGTTCGCTTACCTCGGTGTTGGGGGCTATGGCGATGATGGAGAAGGTTTTGCCCTCGGCGTTTTCGATGGTCCAGGTCTCGTCCTGGTGCAGGATTCTGGTCGTCACTTCGTCTTCTTCGATCCAGACGGGGGCGTCCGCATAGCCTGTCAGTAGCCCTAACACAGACAGGGACATGTCCGGGCGGCCGCCGGTGGCGCAAGTCGCAACCACTTCGGCACCCGGCCAGCGACGGCGGACGGAATCGAGCGCCAGCGCCAGATCGGTATAGTCCTTGTAGGGGTTATGGCGCTCTACCTCAAAGGCTTCGGCGGCATCGACCAACGCGCGGCCGGCGTCGCTCACCGTGTCGGCATCTCCCACATACACGTCGCAGCCTAGCCCCGCACCCAGCAACGCGTCGAGCCCGCGGTCAACGGCGACAACGTGGTCGCACTCCCCCGCCAGCTGACGTAGCAGATCCGCGCTCGCCACCACGGGCGAGCCGCAGACCACTAATACCTTGCAAGCCACAGCTCTCGCCTATCCCTCAAACGCAAGCACGCGGGCCAAATCCAGGTCCTCATAGCTATCGATAAAGATATCGCAGTTGTCGCGAACGTCGTCGCGCTTCATGCGGCCGTGCGGGTCATAAATGCCCACACGCTTGAAGTCTGCAACGCCAGAGCTCTTAAGACCAAAGACGGCGTCCTCAAACACCCAGGCGCGCTCGAACTTGTGCCCATGGCGCTCCTCCAGACGACGCAGCGCCAGCTCGTATACGTCGGGGAACTGCTTGGAGCGCCCCGCCTCGCCCGTGGTGGTAATAAACTCCATGTAAGCATCGAGCCCGGCGCCAGCAAGCGCAGATTTAACCAGCTCGGCCGGCGTGGACGTGGCAACGCACATGGCAATGCCGGCAGCCTGCGCCTGCTTCAAAAATGCAAGCAGGCCCTCGCGCGGCGGCACCTTGGAGTAGCCATCGATCAGGATGTCGCTCAGCTCGCGATACAGTTCCTCGCCATTTGTGCCAATGCCCCAGGTGTCGTGGTAGGCCTGGCACTCGTCTTCGAGCGACAAATGCTCAAACTGGGCAAAATCGTCGACCGTCACGTCAACCCCGTGGCGGTGCAATAACTCGGGCTGGGCATAGGCCCAAACGGGGGTGCTATTAACCAGCGTGCCGTCGCAATCGAAAATAAAAGCAACACTTGGGGCAGCGATGCGGTCCATAAACGAGCCTTTCGATGTCAAATGGTAAACAACCTGCTAAAAACGTTTTACCAAACGTAAACCTAACAATCTAGAAACCCTAATTGGTAAAGCTGTCAAGAGTTTTACCATCGCAATTCTGCCAGTGGTATAAACATGGCGCTTACCGATTAAACGCCACCGCAAATCCACTTTCGTTCATAAAACTAACGTACAGGTGTTATCGTAGTTTTTGCCGAAAGTTCCACCGAGCACGCGAGGTGGAACGAATCATAGAACTATCGCCGTCCCTTCGATTCGTGCAGCCTTGGACCTTTCGCATCTAGTCACCAAGGCAACACGCTGCCGCGTCATGATGGGATCAAACGTGAGCGATACAAAGCTAAAGCCAGCAACCAAAAAGCCTGCTACCCGTAAAGCCGCCCCGCACGCACCGGAGCTCACCAAGGACGATGTCTATCTGTTTGGCATCGGTACGTGGGAGCGCAGCTGGGAAAAGATGGGCGCGCATCCCGACACACAAAACCGTACGCGCGGCTGGCGTTTTTGCGTTTGGGCGCCCGACGTAAAGAGCGTCCATGTCATTGGCGAATTTAACGACTGGGATGAGCAAGCCAACCCACTGGTGCCCGTGCATACGAGCGCTATTTGGGAAGGCTTTATTCCTGGCGCCGAGCTGGGTCAGCTCTATAAATACCTTATCGAGACCAACGAGGGCGAAAAGCTCTACAAGGCCGATCCATACGCCTTTAAGGCCGAGTGCCCTCCGGGAACGGCGAGCGTGCTTTGGACCCTCGATGGCTACCAGTGGAACGACGCCGCATGGCTCAAGCGCCGTGCCAGCCATAACCACATGTCGCAGCCCCTTAACATCTACGAGGTGCATATTGGCTCGTGGAAGCGCCACGGCGACGCGCCGCAGGGCGAGCCCGACGAGTACGGCAACTACCCCGGCCCGATGGATCCCTTCCCCGCACAGCGCGGCGAGTTCTACACCTACGACGACCTGTCGGTGGAGCTCGTGGACTACGTGCGCGACATGGGCTATACGCATATCGAGGTCATGCCGCTTATGGAGCATCCCTTCGATGGCTCCTGGGGCTACCAGACGACCGGCTACTACGCCGCCACGTCGCGCTACGGCAACCCGCAGCAGCTCATGCACTTTATCGATGCGTGCCACGAGGCGGGCATTGGCGTGATCATGGACTGGGTCCCCGGCGGTTTTTGCGCCGACTCCCACGGCCTTGCCACCTTTAACGGCCACATGCTGTTTGAGCACGAGATTCACCCCAACTGGGGCACGCACAAGTTTGACTTCGCCCGCGGCGAGGTCCGCTCCTTCCTGGTCTCCAACGTGCTGTACTGGCTCGAGAACTTCCACCTTGACGGCATTCGCATGGACGGCGTGTCCAGCATGCTGTACCTCAACTTTGGCATCGACGATCCCGGCCAAAAGAAGTTCAATAAGTACGGTACCGAGGAGGACCTGGACGCCAGCGCGTTTATCCGCCAGGTCAACTGCGCTGTAGAGGCGCACTACCCCGACGTGATGATGATGGCCGAGGAGTCCACCGCGTGGCCGCTCGTGACCTATCCGCCGCAGGACGGCGGCCTGGGCTTCCATTACAAGTGGGACATGGGCTGGATGAACGATACCCTGCACTACATGCAGACTGATTTTCCGTGGCGCCCCGGCAACCACGGTCTGCTCACGTTCTCCATCATGTATGCCTTTACCGAGAACTTCATCTGCCCGCTGAGCCACGACGAGGTCGTGCACGGCAAGTGCTCGCTGATCGGCCGCATGCCGGGCGACTGGTGGCGCCAATTTGCCGGTCTGCGCACGCTGGCCTTCTACCAGATGACGCATCCCGGAGCCAAGCTCAACTTTATGGGCAACGAGATCGGCCAGTTTATTGAATGGCGCTACTACGAGTCCATCCAGTGGTTCCTGACCGAGGAGTACGAGACCCACAAGCATCATCAGGCGTTTATCAAGGCGCTCAACCACCTGTACACTGACGAGCCCGCTCTGTACGAGCGCGGCTACACCGACGACGGCTTTACCTGGATCGACGCGGACAACTCCAAGCAGTCCATCGTGAGCTTTGTGCGCCAGGGCGAGGACATCGACGACGACCTGGTAATCCTGATCAACTTTGACCCGGCGAGCTACGAGAGCTTCCGTGTGGGTGTGCCGCGTGAGGGTGACTGGGAGGTCATCTTCGATTCTGACCGTCCCGAGTTTGGTGGCAGCGGCTACGCTGGCGAGGAGCCCTACACCTGCTCGAGCGAGCCCTATCCCTGGAACGGGCAGATGGACTCCATCGAGATCAAGGTGCCCGGCCTAGCTGGCGTGGTGCTTAAGCGCCGCGGTCCTAGCAGCTACAAGCCGCCCGTGGTCGAGGAGCCCAAAAAGGCGACGCGCAAGCGTACGTCCTCGGTGAAGCCCAAGACTGCAGCTGCCAAGAAGGCTCCGGCGAAGGCGAAGGCTACCAAGCCCGCCGGCAAGGCTTCGGACAAGTCTGCCACGACCAAAAAGGCAGCCACCAAAAAGGCCGCTACCAAGGCCAAGGCAGCAGCTGTTAAGGCTCCTGCCAAGAAAGCGTAACAAAAGCGTTACCGCTGCAATTACCCGCCCCGCGGGGGCGTAGGATACAAGTCATAGCCGTTCCGGGAGAAACATCCCCGGGGGAAAGGAACGTATGAATAAGATCTTCGACAACAAGCAGGAGTTTACCGAGCTCTATCGCGATGCCGTCATGAGCATCAGCGGCAAGAGCGTTGAGGCCGCCAGCGACCTCGACCGCTTTAACGCCCTGGCCAAGCTCGTGGCCGAGAAGGCACGCACCGTTGCCACCACCAGCGACGCCCGTGTGACCGCCGAGGGCAAGAAGCGCGTGTACTACTTCTCGATCGAGTTTTTGATCGGCCGCCTGCTCGACAACTACCTGCTCAACTTTGGCGTGCGCGACATGGTCGCCGAGGCACTCGACGACATGGGCTTTGATCTGTCCGTCATCGAGAACCAGGAGCCCGATCCGGCGCTGGGCAACGGTGGCCTGGGCCGTCTGGCCGCATGCTTCCTGGATTCCATGGCAGCCGAGGGCATTGCCGGCTACGGCAACGGCATGCGCTACCGCTACGGCCTGTTTAAGCAGGAGATCGTCAACGGCAGCCAGGTCGAGGCCACCGACGAGTGGCTCACCCACGGCTATCCCTGGGAGGTCCGCCGTCAAGACAAGGCCGTGACCATTAAGTTTGGTGGCCATGTTGAGGGCTTTGAGGAGAACGGCCGCACGTTCTACCGCACGGTGGACACGCAGGACATCCTGGCCGTACCTTATGACATCCCCGTGGTGGGCTATGCCGGCGAGACCGTCAACAAGCTGCGCGTATGGGCCGCCGAGCCGGTCGAGGAGCACTTTGACCTTGAGGCCTTCAACCGCGGCGACTACGCCCTGGCCGATGCCGAGCGTGCCGAGGCCGAGGCCATCAGCGCCATCCTCTACCCCAACGACGCCGGCGAGCACGGCCGTCTGCTGCGCCTGAAGCAGGAGTACCTGTTTGTCTCGGCCGGCATCTACAGTCTGCTCGACACCTTTGAGAAGGAGCACGGCGAGAACTGGGAGCTGCTGCCGCAGTTTGTGGCCATCCACACCAACGACACGCACCCCGCCATGTGCGGCCCCGAGCTCATGCGTATCCTCATCGACGAGAAGAAGCTCGAGTGGGACGACGCCTGGAACATCGTGACGCAGGTCGTGAGCTACACCAACCACACCATCCTGCCCGAGGCTCTGGAGAAGTGGCCCATCGGCACGTTCTCCAAGCTCCTCCCCCGCGTGTACCAGATCATCGACGAGATCAGCCGTCGTTGGCACGAGTCGTTCGACACCACGCAGGAGGGCTGGCAGGAGCGTCTGCGCCAGACCGCCATCCTGTGGGACGGCGAGATTCGCATGGCCAACCTGTCCGTGATCTGCAGCCACAGCGTCAACGGCGTGGCCAAGATCCACTCCGACATCATCAAGAACATCGTGCTCAAGGACTTCTATGCCCTGACGCCCGAGAAGTTCAACAACAAGACCAACGGCATCTCGCACCGTCGCTTCTTTGCCGAGTCCAACCCAACCTACGCCAAGCTCGTGACCGAGGCCATTGGCGATGGCTGGCTCAAGGACGCCTTTGAGCTGGAGAAGCTCAAAGAGTTTAAGGACGACACCGAGTTCCTGAAGGCCGTGGGTGCCTCCAAGCGCGTCAACAAGGAGCGCCTTGCCGCCTACGTTAAGGCCGAGACCGGTCTGGTCATTGACCCCAACACCGTCTTCGATGTTCAGGTAAAGCGCTTCCATGCTTACAAGCGCCAGCTCATGAACATCATGAAGGTGATGGACATCTACAACCGTCGCATCGCCGACCCCAACTTCCACGTGACGCCGACGACCTTCATCTTTAGCGGCAAGGCTGCCTCGAGCTACACCTTTGCCAAGGAGACCATCCGCCTGATCAACTCGGTGGCCGAGGTCATCAACAACGATGCCCGCGTCAACGAGGTCATGAAGGTCTGTTTTATCCCCAACTTCCGCGTGAGCAACGCCCAGCTCATCTACCCCGCCGCCGAGATCTCGGAGCAGATCTCCACGGCCGGCAAGGAGGCCTCGGGCACGTCCAACATGAAGCTCATGATGAACGGCGCCATTACGCTGGGTACCCTCGACGGCGCCAACATCGAGATCGCCGACCTGGCTGGCCGCGAGAACGAGGCCATCTTTGGCCTGACCGCCCCCGAGGTCGAGCAGCTTTGGGCATCCAACAGCTACTTTGCGTGGGATACGCTCAACAACGATCGCGACCGTCTGGGCCGCGTGATGGACGAGCTCAAGGACAACACCTTTGCGGGTCTTTCGGGCAACTTTGAGAGCATCTACAACGAGCTCATGAACAACAACGACCCCGACCTGGTCATGGCGGACTTCCGCAGCTACGTGGATGCGTGGGAGAAGCTCACCGGCAGCTACGGCGACCAGGAGACCTGGAACCGCAAGGCGCTGCTCAACACCGCCTCCTCCGGCTGGTTCTCGAGCGACCGCACCATTCGCGAGTACCGCGACGAGATCTGGCACGCGTAAAGGCGCGCGAGCTCCCCTATGCCAGCACGGCATTACTCGACGGGCGTGACGTTGCGCCGCGCCCGTCGCTAATGGGTTTAGGAACATCGATGACAGAAGGAGAAATCGATGAGTAAGAAAGAATGCATCGCGATGCTCCTCGCAGGAGGACAAGGCAGCCGATTGGGGGCACTCACCCAAAAGATCGCCAAGCCGGCGGTTAGCTTTGGTGGCAAGTTCCGCATTATCGACTTTTCGCTGTCCAACTGCTCCAACTCGGGCATCGACACGGTGGGCGTTCTGACGCAGTATCGCCCCTACCTGCTGCATGCCTACGTGGGCTCTGGCGAGGCGTGGGATCTGGACAGCCGCGACGGCGGTGTGTCGATCCTGCCGCCGTACGAGACGCAGACCGGTGGCTCCTGGTATGCGGGCACGGCCGACGCCATTACGCAGAACCTCGACTACATCAAGGCCAACGACCCCAAGTACGTCCTGATTCTTTCTGGCGATCACCTGTATCGCATGGACTACCGCAAGATGCTTAAGACGCACATTGAGAACAACGCCGACCTCACGGTGAGCGTTATGCCCGTGCCGTGGGAAGAGGCCAGCCGCTTTGGCATCCTGACCACCGACCCCGAGGATGGCCGCATCACCAAGTTCACCGAGAAGCCCGATAAGCCCGATTCGAACCTCGCGTCCATGGGCATCTACATCTTCTCGGCCGACGTGCTGATCGAGGCGCTCGAGGAGGACGCTCTGGACCAGCGCTCGAGCCACGACTTTGGCAAGGACATCATCCCCAAGCTGCTCGGCGAGGGCAAGCGCCTGTACAGCTACGAGTTCCACGGCTTTTGGAAGGACGTCGGCACCATCGCCAGCTTCCACGAGACCTCGATGGACCTGCTGGGCAACAACCCCGAGTTCGATCTGTTTGACAAGCACTTCCCCATCATGTCCAACATCACCACGCGTCCGCCGCACTACATTGGCCCGGACGGCCGCCTGGACGACTGCCTGGTCTCCAACGGCTGCAAGATCTACGGCACCGCTCGCCACTCGATCATTTCGACCGATGTCATCATCGAGGAGAGAGCCGTGGTCGAGGACTCCGTGCTGCTGCCGGGTGCGCACGTTAAGAGCGGCGCACACATCTGCCGCGCTATTTTGGGCGAGAACTCCACGGTCGAAGAGGGCGTGAAGCTCGGCTCTGTCGATACCACCAAGGATACGGCCGTCGTTGGAAATGACGTCATTATCGGGAAGGGGGAATGATCCGATGATCAATCGCAAGGCCATCGGTTATATCACCGCTAACTACTCTTCGACCTACGGCAGCGTGCTGCTCAAAGACCGCCCCATCGCGTCCGTTCCGTTTTTGGGCCGCTACCGCCTGATCGACTTCCCGCTGTCCAACATGATGAATGCCGGCATTAAGACCGTCGGCGTCGTCATGCCGGGCAACTACCGCTCGCTGATCGACCATGTGGGCTCGGGCAAGGACTGGGGCCTGGACCGCAAGAAGGGCGGCCTGTTCATGGTGCCCGGCAACGCGTATGGCACCACCAAGGGCGGCATGCGCTTCCTGCTGCGCGACATCATCTCCAACAAGACGCTGTTCCAGCGCTCGGACAAGCCCTATGTTGTGATGATGGGCACCAACATCATCTTTAACATGGACCTCAACACCATCATCGACGCGCACGAGAACTCCGGCGCCCAGATGACCGTGGTGTACTGCAAGGCCACGCGCAACGTCGATGACGAGACCAAGCTCGAGATTAACGAGAACGGCCGCCTGACGGGCGTGAGCGCCGGCGTCGTGTACGGCGACAACGCCTCTATGGACTGTTGCATCGTCAACCGCGAGACGCTGCTCGAGATCATCGACCACTACCAGGCCGCCGACTATCTGGACCTGCTCGAGGCACTCCAGGGCGACTTTGGCAACATCGACGTGTGCAGCTACGAGTACAAGGGCGAGGTCGTGGGCGTGTTTAGCGAGAAGTCGCTGTATCGCCGCAGCATGGACCTGCTCGACCAGACCGTGGCCGACCAGCTCTTTGACCCCGAGCGCCCGATCCTGACCAAGGCCCACGACGTGCCGCCTTCGCGCTATGCGACCGGCAGCCACGCGTGCAACTCGATCATCTCGGCCGGTTGCATCATCAAGGGCACCGTGCGCAACTCGATCCTGTCGCGCGGCGTTGTGGTCGAGGAAGGCGCTTCGGTGACCAACTCGATCATCAACCAGAGCTGCATTATCAAGAGCGGCGCCCGCGTTGAGAATGCCATCCTAGACAAGAACAACGTGGTCCCCACCAACACCGAGCTTCGCGGCACGCCCGAGAACATCCTGGTGCTTGGCAAGGCTCCGTTAACTTCCGACACCACCATCGTACGTTAACGTTGGCACCGCAACATCGCTCGTAACATGTAGAATAGCCGCCCGGTTAGCGCCAGGCGGCTATTCTCGAATTACAACATGGGAGACAATATGGCAGATTCCAGCAAAAAGATGCAGATCGTGTTTGCCTCGGCCGAGTGCGCACCGTTTGTAAAGACCGGTGGCCTGGGCGACGTGGCGGGCTCGCTGCCTGCGGCGCTTGTGCGCGCCGGCGCCGAAGTCATCGTGATGGTGCCCAAGTACGCCACCATCAAGGACGAGTACAAGGCGCAGATGGAGCACTTCTCCGACTTTTACGTGAGCCTGGGCTGGCGCAACGAGTACTGCGGGCTCGAGAAGCTCGAGCACGACGGCGTCACCTATATGTTCATCGACAACGAGCGCTACTTTGCGCGCGACTATCCGTACGGCTTCTTTGACGACGGCGAGCGCTTTGCGTTCTTCTCCAAGGCCATCACCGAGAGCCTGCAGCACCTGCCGGCCGGTTTTGAGTGCGACATCCTGCACTGCAACGACTGGCAGACGGCACTGGCGCCCGTGTTCTTGCGCGAGTTCTACCAGGGCCTGCCGCTGTACGACCGCGTCAAGACCGTGTTCTCGATCCACAACGTGGCGTTCCAGGGCCAGTTTAGCGACACCGTGATGGAGGACATCCTGGGCGTGGCGCATATTCCGGCGGCCGCCTCGCAGCTGCGTTGCGACGCCTGCAGCATCAACTACATGCTGGGCGCGCTGCGCTATGCCGATGCCATCACCACGGTGAGCCCCACCTATGCCAACGAGATCCAGACGCCCGAATTTGGCGAGGGACTGGACGGCGTGCTGCGCGAGCGCTCCTATGCGCTGCAGGGCATTTTGAACGGCATTGACGTGGCGGGCTTTGACCCGGCGACCGACAAGCGCATTGCCGCCAACTACACGGTCGAGGACCGTTCCGGCAAGGCCGTGTGCAAGGCCAAGCTGCAGGAAGAGCTGGGGCTCGAGGTTCGCGACGACCGTCCGCTCATGGTGATGGTCACGCGCCTGACGCGCCAGAAGGGCATGGACCTGGTCATGTACGCGCTCGACCGCATCCTGTCCGGCGGCGTGCAGGTGGCGGTGCTGGGCACCGGCGACCGCGACTACGAGGACGGCCTGCGCTACTTCCAGGACAAGTACCCCGGCACCATGGCCGCGCGCATCGAGTTCGATCCTGCCCTGTCGCAGCGCATGTACGCCGCTGCCGATATGTTCCTGATGCCTTCGAAGTTTGAGCCCTGCGGCCTGTCGCAGATCATCGCCATGCGCTACGGTACCCTGCCCATCGTGCGCGAGACCGGTGGTCTGAAGGACACGGTGATCCCGTATAACGAGTTTACCGGCGAGGGCACGGGCTTCTCGTTTAGTAACTTTAACGGCGACGAGATGGGCGACGCCGTGTTCCGCGCGGCACGACTGTTCTGGGACAACCGCGATGCCTGGAATCAGCTGGTCACGCAGGCCATGAGCCAGGACTTCAGCTGGACACGCTCTGCCGACAAGTATCTGGACCTGTACTTCTTTATGCACCCGGAGATCGAGAGGCCGGCGGCGGTTGTCGACGAGCCCGTGGGTGTGACTGAGGAGACTGCGGCCGAGCCCAAGGCGGAGCCGGTTGTTGAGGCGCCCGCTGCTGTTGAGGAGCCCAAGGCTGAGGTGAAGGCTGAGGCAGCTCCCGAGGCTGAGGATAAGCCGGCTGCAAAGCCTGCCGCCAAGAAGACCACGACGCGCAAGACGACGGCTAAGAAGGCTACGACAACTAAGGCCACTGCGGCAAAGACGACTGCTGCCAAGGCAACGACGACGCGCAAGCGCACGACCGCCGCTGCCAAGAAGGCCGCCGAGGCCGAGGCTGCTCCCGAGGTAAAGGCCGAGACCGCCGAGGCCAAGCCGGCCGCTAAAGCTCCGGCCAAGACCGCTGTCAAGAAGACGACCGCGACCAAGAGCACGACCGCCAAGAAGGCAACGGCAGCCAAGAAGTCCACAGCAACGAAGTCGACGACCACGAAGACCGCCACGACCAAGGCAGCCGCAAAGCCGGCCACCAAGGTCGAGGAGACGCCTGCCGAGTCCAAGGCGGAGGCAGCCGTCGAGGCCAAGCCCGCCGCCAAGACCACCACGCGAAAGCGCGCGACGACAGCCAAGAAGACCACGGCAAAGGCCGCAACTCCCAAGGCGGAGACTAAGCCCGCTGCTGCCAAAGAAGAGCCCAAGGCCGAGGTAAAGGCCAAGCCGGCGCCGAAGGCCGCTGAGGTCAAGGCCGCCCCGAAGGCAGAGGCTAAGCCCGAGCCCGCCAAGGAGACCCCGGCCTCCCCCGCCGCTCCAGCAGCGGAAAAGGCCCCGACCAAGAAGACCTCCGTCCGCAAGGCAACGGCCACCCGCAAGCGCCGCTAATCCGGACGATCCACAATCTAATCCTCAATAAACAAGGGGCGCTCCAACCGGGCGCCCCTTCTCTGTAGATAGTTGGTAAAACGATTTTCTAGGACAACCGTTCGCCGATGGTAAACGGATGTTGTTTATACACCCTGTGTACAACAGGTATACTTATATCTTGTGCGTAAAGCCCATGGCCCGCAGGCCGTGATTCTATTGAACTGGACCGTACTATGAGATTGATACACAACAGCCGCCTACCGCAGTTTCGCACTCCGTTTGGCGCTGTGACCACAGGAACTACCGTTGCACTCTCGGTTATTTTGGAGGATGCCGATCCCAACCAGGCAACACTCACCCTGCGTACCTGGGTCGATGAAGTCGGCGAGTCTCTGTATCCCATGACGCACGAGGGCGACGGCATATTTACCGTAGAGCTTGAGTGCACTGAGCCCTGTCTTATCTGGTACAGCTTTATCTGCAACATCGAGGGCCAGCCCGAGGTACGCCTGGGTGCACCGCAGGGTCGCACCGGTGGCGAGGGTGTGACCTACAACTACGCCGAGGTTCCGTCCTTCCAGATTACCGTCTACAAGCACCGAGAGAACCGTCCCACTTGGTACGAGCGCGGTATGGTCTACCAGATCTTCCCCGACCGCTATGCACGCGACGAAAACTGGCGCGAACGCACGCTTGCCGAAGTTGAAAAACCGCGCAAAGGAATCCAGCGCCGCATGGTCGAGGACTGGAACGAACCGCCCGAGTACGAGCGTGCCGAAGACGGCTCCATCAAGACCTGGGATTTTTACGGCGGCTCGCTCAAGGGTATCCAAAATGACCTGCCCCGCATTGCCGAGCTAGGCTTTACGGCCATCTACCTCAACCCGATCTTTGAGGCCGCGAGCAACCACCGCTACGACACGGCCGACTACACCAAGATCGACCCGATTCTGGGCACCGAGCAGGACTTTACCGAGCTGTGTCAGGCGGCTGAGAAGCTCGGCATTTCCATTATCCTGGACGGCGTCTTCAATCACACGGGCGATGACTCGATCTACTTTAACCGCTACGGCAACTATCCCGGCGTGGGTGCCTGGCAGAGCGAGGATTCGCCGTGGCGCGATGCGTTTACCTTCCACGAGGACGGCTCGTACGACTGCTGGTGGGGCGTGGGCAACATGCCAGCCATCAACGAGAAGTCTGAGTTGGTACGCGAGAAGCTCCTAGGAAAGGACGGCGTGATCCGCAAATGGCTGCGCGCCGGTGCCCATGGTTGGCGCCTAGATGTCGCTGACGAGCTTTCCGACGACTTCCTGGCCGAGATCAAGAAGGCCGTACTTGCCGAGAAACCCGATGCACTGCTGCTCGGCGAAGTCTGGGAGGACGCCTCCAATAAGATTAGCTACGGCCATCTGCGCCGCTACCTGCAGGGCTCCGAGCTGGACTCCGCTATGGATTACCCCTTCCGCGACATGGTCATCGGCTTTTTGATGGGCTACAAGAACGCCTATCAGGCTGCCGAGGATATCGAGACCCTACGCGAGAACTACCCGCGCGAGGCCCTGTCCTGCGCGCTCAATCTGCTTTCGAGCCACGACCGCCCGCGCATTATCTCGGTGCTCGGCGGCGGCCCCGACGAGTCGCAGCTGCCCGAGAGCGAGCGCAGCAAGTGGCGCCTGGACGAGAACTCCATGGGCCTGGCCAAGAGCCGCTTTTGGTTGGCGACGCTCATGCAGATGACCTTCCCAGGCGTGCCCTCGATCTATTATGGCGACGAGTACGGCTTGGAGGGCCTCACCGATCCGGGCAACCGCCGCACCCTGCCGACCAAGGACCAACTCCACGACTTCGATACGCTAGCCATCGTTAAGAACGCATCTGCCATTCGCCGCGCGTTACCGTTTATGGTCGATGGCGAGATCAAGGCCTTTGCGCTCAACGACGACGTCTTGGCCTACACCCGCACGGGCAAAGACGGCGAGGCCGCGACGGTTATCATCAACCGCAGCCTGCGCAATTCGCACTGCGTGACGATTCCGGCGCTCGGCGAATGCGCAAGCGAAGTGATCAGCGGCCACGAGTGCGAAATCCACAACGGTACAGTCACGATCGATCTGTATCCGTTGGGCTCGTCGATCATCTATCACCATGCCGAGCAGCGCCTGCAGGAGCCGCTTGATCACGGCGCGGGCGTCGTGTGCCATATCACCTCGGTGCCCACCGACGACGGCAAGCCCGGCACGATTGGTGCGCCCACACGTCGCTTTATCGACCATCTGGCCGCTATGGGTATGCGCTACTGGCAGGTTCTGCCTGTCAACCCGACGGACTTCTTCCGCTCCCCTTACGCTGGGCCTTCGGCCTTTGCGGGCAATATCGACCTGCTGCCCGAGAGCCACGAGGAGCTGGCCGCCGACTTCGTCACCTGGAAGACCCGCGGCGGCGAGGATGCCGACCCGCTGTACACGGCGTTTAAACATCGCAACGCCGACTGGCTCGAGAAGTACTGCGTCTACATGGCGGTAAAGAAGCACTTTGAGGGACTGTCGCGCCACGAATGGCCGGCGGATGTCGCGCGCTACAACGAGCACCTGATCGATGACAAGCGCTTCCATGACGAGGCCGAGCTGCAGGCGTACATGCAGTATCGCTTTGACCTTGCTTGGTGCGAGCTTATGAACTATGCACACAAGAAGGGCATCGAGGTCATCGGTGATATCCCGATGTATGTCTCGGACGATTCGGCCGATGCGTGGAGCGAGCCCGAAAACTTCTGGCTGTCCGACACCGGCAAGGCGATTGAGATTTCGGGTGCGCCGCCCGACAACTTTGCGCCCGAGGGGCAAGTGTGGGGAAACCCCACCTTCCGCTGGGATCACATGAAACAGAACGGCTATAGCTGGTGGATGGATCGCCTGCGTCGTGCGTTCGCGCTCTACGACCGTGTGCGCCTGGACCACTTCCTGGGCTTCCACAGCTACTTTAGCATCCCTGCCGGCAAGGCCTGTGCCGACGGCCGCTGGCTGGCTGGCCCGGGCAAGGACCTATTCCAAACGGCCTACGACGAGCTGGGTCCGCTTAACTTTATTGCCGAGGACCTGGGCTATTTGACGCCTGGTGTTCGCGCGATGGCTTCGACCTGTGGCTTCCCCGGCATGGACGTACTGGAGTTTAGCAACTACGACGTTCGCTGCGGAATTCATCCCACGCCGGGCAAGATCCTGTACACCTCGACGCACGACACCTCGACGCTTGCCGGCTGGTGCACGCGCACCTTTGCTGGCGGTGACGAGCCGAGCGGCATTGCATTGGCAAGCGAGCTCATGGGCAACGCCCTGGCCAGCGATGCTCCGCTCGTTATGATGCCGCTGCAGGACGTGCTGGGGCTGGGCGACGATGCACGTATGAACGTGCCGGGCGTGGCCACGGGCAACTGGACATGGCAGGCGCAAGAGGCCGACGTTGCAGCAGCCGAGGAGAAAACTGCGAAGCTCCTGCGCAACACCCATAGATTCTGGGGCGAAGCGTGATAAAACCCACGATATAGGGTACAGTTACAGCTGTTTGATTTTTGCGGGCAGAGCGATCTGCCCGCTTTGTGCTGAAAAGGAAGTATTATGGCGCGCTACGATTACAAGTGCACGAGCTGCGGCAACGTGTTTGAAGTTGAGCACCCCATGTCCGAGACGCCCGAGGTCGTATGCCCCAGCTGCGGTGCTCCGGCATCTAAGACGTTCTCGGCCAGCGGCATTAAGTTCGAAGGCAGCGGTTTCTACAACACCGACCAGCGAAGCGGCGGCTCCAGCACCAGCGCCACCAGTGGCTGCTGCGCCAATTGCCCGCACAATCACTAGAAACCAAGCAGCCCCGCGACCGACACCGATCGCGGGGCTGCTTCTTTAGCTACCCAGGTTTCCTTATGAGTTGCGGTGAAATAAGGACTGTTTGGCGGGTAGAAGCCGCTATTCAATCCCTATTTCACCGCAACTTAGTAGTTACTTGTGGACCAGCCTGGCGCAGAAGTGGCCGTCGTAGGAGTCGGCGTTTACGGGGACGCTTTGGAAAAGCCCGCGGTCGTTTTGGCGTACGGAGACGAGCTTCTTGGCTTGTTCAAACTCGGGAAGCTGCAGAATCTGTGCCTCGGAGAGGGGCGCCACGGTAAAGCCGGCGCCCTCGGGCGAAGTCAAAAACGCATCCACGACCTGCGCGTTCTCCTCGTCGAAGACCGAGCACGTCGCATAGATGAGCTCACCATCCTCGGCAACGCGCGCGGCTGCTTCCTTGAGCATCGTCAGCTGCAGCTTGGGCAGATCAGTCGTAACGTCCTTCTCGGTCAGGCGCCACGGAATCTCGGGATGACGGCGCATGGTGCCGGTGCCCGAGCACGGGGCATCAATAAACACCGTATCGAACAGAACAGGCTTACCAAGCATCGCATCGAACGACGTGAGGACCGCATCAAGCTCACAGGCATCGCCAGAGACCGTGCGAACACCCGTAATACCCGCCTTATGCAGGCGTGCGAGATTCTGGTCGCACTTTCGGTCGTGCAAATCGAGTGCGGTATGCTGGCGCTCGTACCCGGCACGCTTAGCCTGACACATCATCACATAGGTCTTGGTGCCGCGACCGGCGCCAATCTCTAGGCAACGCCCGGGACGGGTCGCCGCGGTAGCGATGAGCTGGGCATTAAGGTCCGAGGCCACGGCAGCCGCGCGCTCAAACACACCCGACGCAACCGTGGCCTGCGCATCGACCGGCGCATGGCAACCCGGGAACACAGGCGCAACAAGCTGCGATAGGTACGGATCGGGTTTGGTCGCAAAGGCGTTCTCGTGCAAAGCAAGCGGCGCGGGTGCCAGATTGCCGGCAAAGTTGAGCGCACCCTCGGGCGTATCGAACGACGCCATAATGCGAGCGCACAGCCAGCGCGGCATGCCCATCAGGCGCGACAGGAGAACCAAACGGCGCTCGGACTCATCGGCATCCGCCGCAGTGGCAAAGTCCTCAACGTTGTCCGCGACCTTATGCAGCACGGCGTTCGCCAGACCGGCGGCCGATTTAGCGCCGCTACGAACCAGCTCTACACCCTGGCTCACGGCAACGCGACCAGGGGTATGCAGGTAGAGCATCTCAAAGGCCGAGATGCGAAGCGCCATGCGAACACGCGGCGCAACCTTTTTGGGCTTATCCAAAAACTGATCGAGCAGCTCATCCAGAATGCCCTGGGTGGCTGCAACTCCAAGCGCCAAACGAGCGGCAAAAGCAGAATCGCGCTGGTCAATGGCCTTGGCCGAAGCACGGGACGAAAGCACGTCGCGCGCATACATACCGCGACGGTCGGCCTCCATCAGCACGTCAAGCGCAAGCTTGCGCGCGGGGGAAAGCTTACTCATGACAAAACACCCCACGTCAGATCGGCACCCTGCAGACCGGCAGCCCAGGCAGAGGCAGCCATGGCACGTTTGCCATCGGGCTTAACCTCGAGCAACTCAACCGCACCATCGGAAAGCCCCAGGTAGACGCGCTTGGCCTGAACGGCGACGAGCCCCTCGCCAAGCGACACATCTGCCGGCGCGGCATCGAGCACGCGCACGGTCTTGCCAGCAATCACGCAACGGGCAGGCGCGGTATCGGACGAAGCCAGCACGTGGCGCACGCAATCGAGCGCAGACATCTGAGGATCCAGACGCATCTCTTGCTTGGAAATCTTGGCAGCATGCGTGACGAGCGACTCATCCTGCTCGGTCCACACCGCCGCGTCATCGGCAAGCGAGGGCAGCGTATCGGCCAGCAGCTTACCGCCCAGCTCGCCAAGCTCCATCGTCAGTGCCTCGGCATGCTTACCGGCAACCGAAGTCGAGGCCTGCGCGCAATAAGCGCCCGTATCCACGCCATGTCCAATGCGCATAATGGAAACGCCGGCAACCTCGTCACCAGCAAGAATAGCACGCTGAATGGGAGCGGCGCCACGCCAACGTGGCAGCAGCGAAGCGTGAACATTCACAATACCGAGCGGCGCCATATGTAGCACCTCATCAGGCAAAATGCAGCCATAGGCAGCCACACAGAAAATATCAGCCTGCGCAGCCTGGAGCGCCTCAACAACCTCCGGCGTCATACGATTAGCCTCAACAACCGGCAACCCCAGCTCAAGCGCCTTGGCCTTAACGGGAGAAGGCTCAAGCTTCTTACCACGCCCACGAACAGCATCAGGACGAGTAATAACCAGCACAATCTCATTCCCAGCCTCAGCAAGCGAAGTCAGCGAAGGCACAGCAAAATCAGGCGTACCCATAAACACAATACGCATAGAGAACGTCTCCCCTCAACCAAAGCCGAGACGGCTACAAATAACAGCGGAAAGCCAAGTACCCAGCCCATCCGCAATAACAATTCAACAAGAACAAATATACCCAAAACCAAAGAAAGAGCCGCAATAAAAGCAGCTCTTCCAACAAAGCAATTATCAGCGAAGACGCCCCTCCCTGGACCAACGGCACCCGGGCGAGACAAGCAGCGTCAACGTAGTCCCCGGGGCGCCCGCCTATATCGTCCCGCGCGCAGTTTCGCAGCGCAGCGAGAATGTTTGAGCACGGGATGATATAGGCGGGCACCCCGGGGACGGACAAACCTACTCCGTCTCGCCCGGTCGAGCGCCGCGGGCCAGGGCGTCCTGGTACTCCTTGACGGCCTTGATCCTCTGCATGGGCTTCAGTCGCTCGAACATGGTGTTGCCGTGCAGGTGATCGATTTCGTGCTGCAGGCACACGCAGAACAAATCGCCCGAGGCCTCGTAGCGAATCAGGTTGGCGTCCAGGTCATACGCCTCGACAACGACATGGTCGGGACGCTCGATCTCGCAGCTAATGCCGGGAATGGACAGGCAGCCCTCGCTAAACGGCACCAGATGGTCGCTCTGCTCAACAATGACAGGGTTGATGAGCACGTACGGGTCATAGTCGTTTTTGTCGCTGTAATCGCAGTCGATGGTGACGAGTTGGATGAGCTCACCGATCTGCGGGGCAGCCAGGCCGCAGCCGCCGTTCTCGAACATCATCTTCTTCATCTTCTCGGCAAGCGCCTCGATCGCCGGGGTAATCTCCTCGATGACGGCGCACTCCTGACGCAGACGAGGGTCGGGCGAAAGTACGATTCCGTTGGCTTCCATGGCCATCCTTTCGGGTTGTTACATCAAATCATAGGCGTCGACGTCAACGCTCACGCTCACGCCGCACACGGAGCCTACCTCTTTGAGGCAGGCGTCGATATCATCAGAGACATGGTACCCTACCGGCGACTTTACAAGCAGATGGAAGCGGTAACGGTCCTTGGCTCTCTCAATTACACACGAAGCCGGACCAAGCACCTGGGGCACCGCGCGGCCCGCCCGCAAAAAGTCGGGAGCGGCGGCATGCCAGCGGCGCTTGAGCAGCTTTGCGATGCGACCGATGTAGTCCCGCGCGTCATCCGCGTTCGCCGACCAAACCAAAATGTTGACCAGGCGCACGAAGGGCGGATACAGGGCGTCGCGACGCTGGTCCAAGTCGTGGTCGGTAAAGATGGAACGATCATGCTCGGCAACGGCGCGAATGACCGGGTCCTCGGGCAGATAGGTTTGGATGATGACCTCGCCGGGACGATCGCCGCGACCGGCACGACCGGCGACCTGTTCCAGCAGATCGTAGGCGCGCTCCCCCGCTCTAAAATCGGGCAGCTTTAACGCAAAGTCGGCATTGACTACACCCACAAGCGTGACCTCGGGAAAGTCGAGGCCCTTGGCAATCATCTGGGTGCCCAGCAGCACCGCGCAATCGGCGGCATCGAACTGCTCGAGCAACTTTTTATGCGCGTCCTTGCCACGCGTGGAATCGGCATCCATGCGGATGATGGCGACATCCTCGGGCAGCATCTGGTGCAGCGCGTCCTCGATCTGCTGCGTGCCCAGACCCATTTTTGCCAGGTAACGGCTGCCGCACTTGGGGCAGCGACTCGTGGGCGCGGGATACGGCTGCACGCGCCAGGACGAACCACAGGTGTGGCACTGCAGCGTATGGGTGCGCTCGTGGTACGTAAGCGCCGTAGAGCAGTGGTTGCAGGTGGGAACGCAACCGCACTCGCGGCACATCAAAAACGGCGCAAAGCCGCGGCGGTTATGCAGCAGCACAGCCTTCTCGCGGCGCTTGACCACGCGCTCCAAACCTTCCATCAGCGGTTTAGAGAACATGGAGCGGCTGCCGTGCGAAAACTCGCGGCGCAGGTCGGCAATGCGGACCGTGGGTAGCACGGCGTGTCCCGGGCGCTCGGGCATCTCGACGCGCGTCCAGGTGACACCGTTGTACGTGCCGCGGCGGCAGCGGTCGAGGGCCTCGGCAGAAGGCGTAGCCGAGCCCAGCACGAGTGGGCAGCGATAGCGGCGCGCCATCTCGGCCGCCACCTCGCGCGCATGGTAGCGCGGACTGGAGCCCTGTTTGTAGCTGGTCTCGTGCTCCTCGTCGATGATGATGAGGCCCAGGTCGCTGAGCGGGCAAAAGAGTGCCGAACGCGCGCCGACGACAACACGGGCGGCGCCACTTGCGACCATATCCCACTGGTCCAGGCGCTCACCGGTCGAAAGACGGGAATGGAAGACCGCGACCGTCTCGCCAAAGCGCGAACGAAAGCGGCCGACGGTTTGAGCCGTCAGCGAGATCTCGGGCACAAGCACGCACGCTGAGCGCCCGGCCGCGAGCACGCGCTCGATAGCGGAGAGGTAGACCTCGGTTTTACCGGATCCGGTGACGCCGTCGACAAGGACCACATCGCCGTGTGCGTCCAGGCGAGCACGCTCAATCTGCGCGAGCGCCTGCTGCTGGCCGCTCCGGCGCGCCACCGGGCGCCTATTCAAAACC
>OCAG01000358.1_pt1 | contig 36665 bp, 32 predicted proteins | sample 1477111 | NCBI WGS metagenome assembly OCAG01 (sample SAMEA2580288, study PRJEB22360) | human gut metagenome | biome: human gut; feature: human-associated habitat; material: faeces | place: Denmark | collected 2008/2010 | reverse complement strand
GACGACCGGCGGTTGTTCGCCGGAGAGGTCCCCGGCCCGGGGGAGCCAGTCGAGCGGCTCGATAAGCTTGGCGCGACGGCTTCCGCGTTCGACCTCGGAGTACTTGAATTTTTTTGTGGACGATCTCAGCAGCTGGGACGGAATGGAGCGCCAGACCTTGCGTGCCGCCACGCCGCTGATCCCGTTTTCGGGGTCGGTCATATCGGCGGTATAGGTCTCGTTGATTTCGCGCTGCTCGACGCGCGCATCCTCGATGGATAACGTCTTGCGATATGCGTTGACGGCGGCGGGCATGCCGCCCACGATCTGGTATCGATGAAACAGGCTGAGCGCGGCTTGGTGCGCGGCGTAGGTCTCGAGCGTGCCGGCGTGGGTACGAATGGCATCGGCCATCTGCTCCTCATCGAGCGCCCAGAGAAACTCCTCGAACGACATAGGATGCATGGTCTCTTGACGAACGCCGCTGGGAAAAGGCAGCTTACGTTTGCGCGTGGCGACGCCGAGCTGACTGCCGGTCGCGCATATGCGCCAGCCCGAACCCGAAAAAAAGCGAAGCGAGTTGAGCGCCCGTTCGCAGAGCTGCACCTCGTCAAACAGGATGAAGGTGGTTTCTTTGCGAATGGGGGCGCGTTTATAGTCTGAAATCCGCGCCACGATGGTGTCAACGTCGTCGGTGGGACAATCGAACAGCGGAGCGATCAGCTCAAGATCGGTCTGAAAGTCGAGTTTGACAAACGCATCGCCGGCGATTCGCCTGCCGATTTCCTCGGCAGCGTACGTTTTGCCTACGCGTCGCGCACCACGGATGAGGAGGGGGCGTGAGGCGTCCTTTGTCGCCCATGATTCGATAACGGACTCGATTGATCTGCGCATGGGGCCGCCTTTCCAATTTCGTGTACTTCAGATACATAGTTTAGTACGATTTCATGTACTTGAAATACACGAAATAATAGAAAAGCGTGTATCTCAAATACACGAAATTGCACTGCTGAAGCTTCCAGGCGGATAAACATACTCATATTGGGCGGTTTTCACCGGTTGCTCGCCACCTTGGGCTATGTTCGTCCCTATGCCTGCATCCGGGGCTGTGTTGATTGACGGCGACGCTCCCAGCGAGCCAACTTAATCGTCACCAGCGTGAGCGCCCAGGCCACAAGCGAGAACGCGGCGCCCACTGCGCCAACGTAGGCAATGCCAACTCTGCTTACCACGGCGCCGCCCACTGCGGTGCCAAACGAGATGCCGACGTTAAACGCCATGGGCTCAACCGAACTTGCGAGCACCATCGACTTGGGATGGCGGCTGCGCGCCACGTCCATAAAGTGTGTGATGCACGACACCGAGAACAGGTACATGAGCAACGCCAAGCTAAAGACAAAGACGAGCGCGAGCGGCATGGCGCTACCCACGGCAAACAGCCCAAGCAGTGCCGCCGCCTGCAGCACAAACGTAACCAGCAGCGCCTTCATGCCAAAACGCGCATCGATCCATCCGCCCAGGATATTCGAGATCAGGCAGAACACGCCGTAGGCCATGAGCGTGGTACTCGCCTGAACGGTGCCCATGCCCAGCACCTGCTCAAGATAAGGCGTCACGTAGCCGTAGAACACATAGACCGAGCCCACGCCAAACAAAAAGATGAGCATGCCGGTGATGATGCTCGGCTCGCGTAGAAGCCCCGCCTGCTCACGAAAGGTGGCAGGCTCGCCGGTTTGCCCAGCGCGCGGCATAAACGCCACGAGCGCTCCGCAGATTAAAACGGCAAAGGTAAGCGTACCGTACATGGCCACGTGCCAATCGAGCGTGTCGGCCACAAACTTGCCGATCGAAGTGACAAAGACCATTGCCACAGAAAACGCGCCGTACACCACCGAGATGGCGAGCGAAGTTTGTTGCGGGGACAGAAGCTCGGGGATGTACGTCACGCCCACGGCGAGCAGTGCGCCCGAGACGGAGCCCAGGACAATGCGTGAGATAAACAGCACCTGGAAGTTGGGAGCCAACGCCATGACCAGGTTGCCGAGCACAAAGACGACGCTATAGCACACGAGCAGCTGGTAGCGGCGGAATCGCCCCGTGCTGAGCGCGAGCACCGGCGTCGCGATAGCGTAGACGAGCGCAAACACGCTGATGAGCTGGCCCGCAGTGGCAAGTGATATGCCGAGTTCCGTTGCCAAGTCGCTTTCGATGCCGATGACCACGAACTCGGAGCAGCCGAGCGAGAATCCCAACAGCACGAGCAGCGCCAGGCAGAGCTTGGTGCGCGCGGGGGAGAGCGCGGCGGCGGTTGGCTTACTTTTAGGCGTGGTTGCGGCGGTCAAGGTTGTCACTCCAATGTCGCATGAATAAGCGGGATTCAATCCCTGCAACTCTAACAGAATGTGACAAAGGGGCAGTCCCTTTGTCACATGGAGGGCTTGCCTGTATAGTCGCAATACAGGCGAAGATGGTCTCAGGTACATCGCGGGCGGCAGGAGATCCCATGGGTATGCACACGACAAAGGTTGCAGTGGGCGAGGGCAAGTTTGCGCTCGAGGCCCAGCTGACGGTGACGCCGCGAGGCATGGCGGTGTACGCCTGCTCGCCGGAGTTTGCGCACCTGGGCGCCACGGCGCAGGCCATTCCGCGCCCCGAGCCCGGCCGTACGGCAACGGTGAGCATCCTGGCCGTTCCGTGCCATCGAGATGAGATCCCGGCGCACGATATCGCGGCGGCGCTGGCCACGCGCTTTGGCGTGCCGGTAGTTGCAAGCACGGGTTTTCATGTTGAACAAGCGAGCGGTGACGACCTGCAGCGCGTGCTCGACACCACCAAGGAGCTCATCGCCGCGCTCGAGGAAGCCGCAGCCCGCATTCTGCGCGCCGGCTGGGATGAGGGCGGTGCGGGCGCCGAGGTCGTGGCGGTCGATGCTGCGACCGGCGAGGCGCTTGGCCCCGTCGACCGCATCGAGGCCCATGCTGGTGAGGGCATCCTGCATCAGGCATTTCTGACGCTTTTGGTCGAGGGCCGGGGCGAAGACGCGCGCCTGCTGCTCTGTCGCCGCAGTCCGCTCAAGCGCCTGTGGGGCGGGGTGCTGGCCGATAGCTGCGCCGGCCATCCGCTCCCCGGGGAAGACGTCGCGGCCGCCACGGCGCGCCGCATCAACGAAGAGCTCGGCATTACGCGCGAGCCCGATCAGCTCAAGCACCTCGGACACGTGGTGTACCGCGAGGACCACGGCGACGGTCGCTGCGAGTGCGAATGGTGCGAGGTCTACCTTGCCCATGTTGAGCCGGGCGAGCTGCATATCAACCAAGAGGAGATCTCGGAAGTGCGTCGCGTGGCTCCGTCCGAGCTCAAAGGCTACCTGCAGGGTCACCCCGAGCAGCTGGCCCCCTGGCTCCGCGAGGCCCTCGGCGACCCATTCATCCGCACGGCCCTCGCTATGTAAAAAAGACAGTCCCTTTGCCACATCCAAACCGTCACAACATTCGGCGAAAATCTCGAAAACGAGGAAAAGCGTCGAATGTTGTGACGGTTTTTGTCTAGGGAATCGCTTCTCATCCAAAAAATCCGCTTGACTGTATTGCCGCAACACAGCGCAACGTAAGGGGTGTCCGATAACGGGCGCCCCTTTTTAAGCGGCAACATGGCTGCGAATTCGGAGCGCCCCCAACAAGAAAGGTGGGGAGATGGAAGCGGAAAAGAAGGCGTTTAAGATCACCAAGCGCGAAATTGGCTTTGTGCTGGGTATCGTTGTCTTTTTGCTGGTGAAGTTTCTTCCTTTGGCGGAGCTGAGCTCGACGGTCGAGCTCACGGTCGGCGGTCAGACCTGTCTGGCACTGACGCTCGCCACGGTGGTGTTCTGGGCATGCGGCGTGGCACAGCCGGGCTTTGTGGGCCTGCTCTACTGCGCACTGCTCGTCCTGTTCAAGGTGTGCGTGGACGACACGGGCGCCGCGAGCATCTCGGCGACGGTCGCCTCCACGTTTAGCTCGTGGACCAAGGCCACCATGTGGCTCGTCATCGGCGCCTACCTCATCGCCAGCGCGGTCAAGGAGTCGGGCCTGGGCGAGCGCATCGCCTACGCGTTCATGCTCAAGTTCGTGCGCGACGCCAAGTCGCTCATCATCTAGATCTTCGCGCTCACCTTTGTGCTGTCGCTGCTGATCCCGCATCCGTTCCCCCGCGCCTTCCTCATCCTCGCCGTCGTCTCGGTCATTGCCGAGTCCGCCGGCTGCGGTGACGACGACAAGGGCAAGCTCGGCTTCCTCGTGTTTGCCGCTGCCGCCCCGGGTTCCATGTTCTTCCTGACGGGCGACTCCACGCTTAACCCGCTCGTTGCGCAGTACAGTGCCGAGGCCGGCGGCATGAGCCCGTCCTTCGTCGACTGGTTCCTGTACATGAGCGTGCCTATGCTGGTTGCGCTGCTGTGCACCCTGTTCCTGGGCCTTTTCCTCTTTAAGCCCAGCAAGGAGCTCGTCTACGATCGCGAGCAGATCGTGGCCAAGCAGGCCGCGCTCGGCAAGCTCTCCGTCAAGGAGATCCGCACCATCGTGTGGCTTGTCATCGCCATCGCGCTGTGGCTCACCGTCTCGGGCGACTATATCGGCTGGGTCACCCTGGCCATTGGCGTTGCTCTCGCCATGCCCATCATCGGCGAAGTCCTCACTCCCGCCAGCTGGAACGCTGTCGACATCAAGTCCCTCATGTTCCTGACGGCCGCCATGGCCGTGGGCTCCGTGGGCGGTGCCACCGGCATGAACGCCTGGATCGCCGACGTCGTGCTCCCCAGCTCCGTGCCTGAGAACATCTTCCTGTTCGCCCTGCTCGTCGCCGCGCTTTCCATGATCATCCACATGTTCATGGGCTCGGTCATGGCCGTGCTCGGCGTGTGCGTGCCGGCATTTATCAGCTTTGCCGCCGGCTCCAGCGTGAGCCCACTCGCCGTGGCGCTCATCGTCTTCACGTCCATCAACATCCACTACATCCTGCCGTTCCATAACCTGCCGATCCTTATCGGCGAAGGCAAGGACGCCGGCGGCTACACCTCCAAAGAGGCTATGCGCATGGGCATCCCCCTCACCGCGGTCGTCTTTGTCGTCGTGCTGGTCGAGGCCGCCTGGTTCCACCTCTTTGGCCTGATGTAAGCGGTCGAGCGCCCCGGCTGTAAGCAGCCAAGCGCTTGAACTTCGAGTGGTCGAGCGCTCCATTTGTGAGCGCCGCGGCCCCATTACGTTACCCCGTCCGGCGGCACCTCGTCGCCGGACACTCTCCCGAAAGGAGTACGCCATGTCCACTACCGATGCTTCCCAGATCCACGACCTGCGTTCCGCGCTCGACTTTTTGCGTGAGATGCCGGGCCAGCTGCTCGAGACCGACACCCAGGTCGATCCCGATGCCGAGGTCTCGGGCGTCTACCGTCACGTCGGTGCTGGCGGCACCGTCATGCGCCCGACCAAAGAGGGTCCGGCGATGGTCTTCAACAACGTCAAGGGCTTTGACGACGCCAAGGTCTGCATCGGTATGCTTGCCAGCCGCAAGCGCGTTGCCGCCCTGCTCGACCTGGACGAGGAGCACCTGGGCCTCGAGATCGGCAAGCGCTTCGAGAACCTGATCGCCCCCGAGCAGATCGCCGAGGGCAAGCACGTCGACTGCCAGGAGGTTGTGTACAAGGCGACCGACGAGGGCTTTGACCTGCGCAAGATCGTTCCCGCTCCCACCAACACGCCCGTTGACGGCGGCCCCTACATCACCATGGGCCTCGCCTATGGCACGAGCCCCGATGGCACCCAGTCCGACGTAACCATCCACCGCTTCTCCTGCGTCGACAAGGACAAGCTCGCCATGTGGATCACCCCGGGCAGCCGTCACCTGGGTGCGTTCTTTGACGAGTACTGCCAGCGCGGCGAGGATATGCCCATCTCCATCTCCATCGGCCTGGACCCCGCCGTGTACATGTGCTGCGGCTTCGAGGCTCCCACCACGCCGCTCGGCTTCAACGAGCTGCAAATCGCCGGCGCCCTGCGCGGCCGCGCCGTCGAGCTTGCCGACTGCGTCACCGTTCCGCAGAAGTGCATTGCCAATGCCGAGTACGTGCTCGAGGGCTACCTCATGCACGACGAGACCATCAACGAGGATGTCAACGGCCACGGCTACGCCATGCCCGAGTTCCCCGGCTACACCGGTGGCGCCAAGGTCTGCCCGGTGATCAAGATCACCGCCGTCACCACGCGCGTCAACCCCATTATGGAGAGCTGCATCGGCCCTTCGCACGAGCACGTGTCCATGGCCGGTATCCCCACCGAGGCCTCCATCTACAAGATGGTCGAGACCGCTATCCCGGGCCGCCTGCTCAACGTTCACGCCGCTCCCTGCGGTGGCGGCAAGTTCGTTGCCATCATGCAGTTCAAGAAGTCGAGCAAAAATGACGAGGGCCGTCAGCGCAACGCCGCCATGCTCGCCTTCTCGGCGTTCTCCGAGCTCAAGCACGTCATCCTTGTCGACGAGGATGTCGACATCTTCGATATGAGCGACGTGATGTGGGCCATGACCACGCGCTTCCAGGCCGACGTGGACCTCATTACCATCCCCGGTTGCCACTGCCACGTGCTCGATCCGTCCAACGACCCCGCGTTCGATCCTTCGATCCGCGAGCACGGTATCGCCTGCAAGGCCATCTTCGACTGCACGGTTCCGTTTAACCTCAAGAAGAACTTCATCCGCTCGCAGTTCATGGAGATCGATGAAGAGAAGTGGGCCGCCGAGCTCGCCTTCTAGTAAGTAGCCCTACCAAGTAGTTAAGGAGTTGTCATGCCTGAGTCTTCTGTTCGTCCCCGTCGCATTGTCGTTGGCGTGTCTGGCGCCAGCGGTGCGGCACTGGGCCTTGAATGCCTCAAATGCCTGCGCCAGGCCGGCGCTGAGTCGGCGCTTGTCGTCACGCGCGGGGGAGAGATCACCATCGAGCAGGAGCTCGGCATGACGCTCGACGAGTTTGCGTGCTATGCCGATGTGGTCTACGACAACAAGAACATTGGCGCTGCCATCGCAAGCGGCACCTATCCGGTCGACGGCATGATCGTGGCTCCCTGCTCCATGAAGACGCTCGCCGGCATCGCGAGCGGCTACAGCGAAAACCTGTTGCTGCGTGCGGCCGATGTGCAGATGAAAGAGCAGCGCCGCCTGGTGCTTATGGTGCGCGAGACGCCCTTCAGTGCGATCCATGTCGACAACATGGCACGCCTGGCGCGCGTGCCGGGCGTCATGCTCATGCCGCCCATGCTCACGTTTTACAACGGCCCCGCCACGCTCGATGAGGCGGTGCATCACATCGCCGCCAAGGCACTCGAGGCCGTCGGCGTGTCGTGCGCCAACTATAAGCGCTGGTCATAGGCATCTTTAGGGTAGGATACGAGTAGTGTTTGAGCCCGCTGCCCCTGTGGGCGGCGGGCTTTTCGTGTCAAAGGGTGTGTCGGGAGGACCTATGCAGACGGGTATGTATGCGATTAGCGAGATGGCGAGCTTGTTTAACGTTTCGCGCCAAACGCTCATCTACTACGACAAGATCGGTCTGTTTAAACCCGCCGTGGTTAACGAAAAAGGCTACCGTTTCTATTCGCCCACGCAGATCCCGCTCATGCGTCTGATCTGCATGCTGCGCGACTTGGGACTGGAACTCGATGAGATCGATCGCCTGACCTCGACGTTCGACATTGGAGAGATGACCGATCACCTGCGCTCGCGGGTGCAGGCGCTCGACGAGCAGATTGCCGGGCTCAAAGCCGAGCGCGCGAGTGTGCAGGAGCGGCTGAGTTTTTACGACGAGGCGGTCTATTGGCGCGAGCGCGAGGGCAAACCGGAGCTCAAGCAATTCGAGCGCCGCTACGTGGTCTTTGAGGAGTTCCCGAGCGATATCGAGCGTGGCCGCTCGATGCTGCACCCCACGCTCATGCGGGCGATTCTGCGCATGCGTGCGCTCACGGGCACACGCCCCATGCGCGGTTGGGGCGCCATGCTGCGTCGCGAGGCGCTGCATTCCGACGACCCCATCGCCGGTGCCGGTTCCTTTGCCGTGTTGCCGCGTGGTGCCGAGGAAATACTGCCGAGCGATCCTGCCGAGCTGGCGGAGATTGGCGTCGAGGTGCTGCCCGAGGGCACGTACCTGTGCATGAGTCGCTGGGGCATGCCGTACGAGCCCGAGGGTATCCGCGCCATCGTGGCCTGCATGGACAGGCACGCGCTCCAGCCCATCGGCAATGCTTTCGATTTTTGCTACCTGGACACCACGAGCTACGACGAGTCTCACCAAGAGGACTTCTGCTGTATCCAAATCCCCGTCGCCCTCAAATAACTTGCGGTGAAATAGTCCCTAAATAGCTCGAGTGGGCGTGCAAACAGGAACTATTCCACCGCAACTTCGATGCGACAAAGGAGCAGTCCTATTTCGCATTCCGTGCGAGCTCCAGCGCCATCTGCGGGTATAAGGCTAACAAGTGTTTATTTGCGAGGCCTAAGGGGCGCCCCGTATGGATATCGATAACTTTGAATGGTGGTATAGCGAGGGCGAGGCTCCGGACGAGGAGTGGGACGAGCCCGCGCCGCGTGACGTGTCGAGCGACGAAGACGAGACCGGTAACGATGCCGTCGAGATGGACGCCGCCTCCGACCCCGTCGAGCCCCTGACCTTTGAACAGGCCTGGGCCCAGGCCGAGGCCGACGAGGCTAAGGCCGATGCCACGGCCACACTCGATGAGCCGGCGGACATGTCCATTTCGCCGGCAAAGACCCCGCAACCTCGCCACACCATCGACCCCGGCAGTACGGCATCTTTCAGCATTCTCGACGTGCCCGCGCAAGGCGCCCAGGCGCCAGCGCCCACGCATCGCCCCGACCTGGCTCGTGAGGAAGACGCGGGCCGCCGTTCTCCGCTCGGCCCCATCCTCATCGCCTTCATGGCCGGCATTATCGTCTGCTCGGCAATCGGCAGCATTTGGGGTCATGTCGAGCAGCAGCGCCAAGACGCCGCCAAGGTCGAGATGTCCGCCGAGCAATCGCTCAGCCGCACGCGCTCGGTGCATGTGTCGGTCGAGGTTAAGGACGGCGCGACGTGGGATACCGCGCGCGGCGATAGCCAGATGCTCGTCCATATCGTGGGCCGCACGCTCAAGGGACAAGCAGTCGACGAGTATCAATACGTCAATTCCGAAGGTGACGGCATCGAACTCAAGCCCGGCGACTACGAGCTCACGGTCGATGAGCCGCCCGTCGCCACCGACGGCACGCGTTACCGCGCCTCAAAGCGCATGGTTCCGGTGAGTTTTAATTCACAAGCGCCCGATACGGTCGATAGCACGCCGCAGGGCGGGTTTGACCTTTACGCTATTGCTCAATAACTGCGCCTGCCGCTCAACCCCGCCGCCAAGAGTGGGACAATAGCCCTCGACACCGTTGTTTACCATTGGAGGAAGTAGCATGTCCACTGTCACTACCATCAAGCGCGGCGGCCTCACCGCGGCCATCGATTCCATGGGCGCCCAGCTTACGAGCCTTGCTCTCAACGGCAATGAGTATCTGTGGCAGGGCGACCCGGCCTTTTGGGGCAAGCATGCGCCCATCTTGTTCCCCATCGTGGGATCGCTGCGCAACAACACGGCGACGTCTGCGGCCGGCACCTGCGAGATGGCGCGCCACGGCATCGCGCGCATTGTCGAGCACAAGATCGTCGAGGTGTCGGAGGATGGTTCGTCCGTTAGCTACGAGCTCACCGACACGCCCGAGTCGCTCAAGGCGTTCCCGTTCCACTTTAAGCTCAACATGACCTATGCCCTGACCGGCGACGCCACCCTCACGCAGACCTTTGCCGTCACCAACACCGGCGGCGTGGACCTGCCGTTCTCGGTGGGCGGCCACCCCGCATTTAACGTGCCCGCCCCCGGCGCCGAGGACGAGGCGTTCGAGGATTACGAGCTGGCGTTTACCGAGGCTTGGACTAACGAGGCCCCCGTCATCACGCCCGACGGTCTTATGACGTTCGAGGGTAGTTACAAGGCTCCCGATAATTCGGACGTGCTGCCCATCACGCACCGCAGCTTCGATAACGACGCCATCATGTTCACCGATACCCCGGGCTCCACGCTCACGCTGCGCGGTCGCAAGTCGGGCCACGGCGTCAAGATCGACTTTGAGGGCTTTAAGTACATCGGCGTGTGGTCTGCCGCCAACGACGCTCCGTTTGTGGCGCTCGAGCCTTGGACCGGTCACACCACCATGGACACCGAGGACGACGTTTTTGAGCACAAGGCCAACACCATTACGCTGGCGCCGGGCGAGACGGACGTCCGCAGCTTTAGTGTCACTTTGCTGTAGCGTGATAACTAGCCTCCCTGCCATCCCCGGCAGGGAGGCTTTTTTGATGGGTGGTCATTGGTAGTCGTTGGGGACGTTCTTAAACGACTAGTCAAAAGGGACACTCTTGCGGCATTTGGGGACAGCCCCCATCTGCCGGCTGCGGAGACTGTCCCCAACGACTAGTCGTTCAAGAACGTCCCCAACGACTAGTGCCAACTTGTTCGCTCTGGACGTCGCTCGCCGGCATTGCCAAAACATCGGCGTCCCCAATGACTACCGTGCGTCTATTAATTTTTCGAGCTTGTGCTGCGCTGCTGGTCGTTGGCGTATATCCTGTTAAGTCGTCAGCATACGATTCAACAGGGAAGGCAGATTATGCATTCTCCCCATCAACGCGACGCGCATCCACAGCCGGTATGCAGCCGTCGCATCTTTTTGGGTAGCGCTCTCGCTGCGAGCGCTTCTGTCGTCGCCGGCGCACTTGCCGGTTGCCAGCGCCCCTCCACGCTGGAAGTAGTTCAGCCTACGACGGGCGGCGGTCGCGACGACCTGTCCGATTCCGTGATCGGCAAGGACAAGATCCGCATTGGCATGGAGGCGGCCTACGCCCCGTACAACTGGCAGGTCTCCGAAGCCAGCGAGTACACCATCCCCATCGACAACGTGCAGGGCGCCTATGCCGATGGTTACGACGTGCAGATCGCCAAGATCGTCTGCAAGGCCCTCGGCGGCGAGCCCGTTGCCGTCAAGCAGAGCTTCTCGGGTCTTATCGATTCGCTCAACAACGGCCAAATCGACCTCATCATCGCCGGCATGAGCGCCACGCCCGAGCGCGAGGAGTCCGTCGGCTTTTCCGATCCGTACTTCATTGGCTACTTTGGCCTGTTCGTAAAAGAGGGCTCGCCCTACCAAAACGCGACCAAGCTCAGCGACTTTAGCGGCGCTACGGTGCTCGGCCAAAAGGACACCATGCTCGATACCGTCATCGACGAAATCCCGGGCGTTGTGCACAAAAACCCGGTCGATTCGGTTCCCACGGTGTTTTCGAACCTACTGCAGGGCACGTGCGACGCCGTGACCTACAACACCGAGAATGAGAAGGGCTATATGGCCCAAAACCCGGGTATCGTGCCGATTCAATTTGCCGAGGGCGAGGGCTTTAAGCAGGAGGTTACAGCAAACGTCGGCTGCCGCAAGGGCTCGGACAAGCTGCTTAAGCTCATCGACAAGACACTCAAGGACATTAGCCAAGAGGAGCGCGACCAAATGTGGGACGCGTGCCTCGACCGTCAGCCGGCATAGGGAGGCAGCATGAAAACCATCAATCGTCTGGCCTCCTTTATCAAGGCCGACCACCGTTATGTGTACCTGGGCACGAGCGTTATCGCGGCGCTCGGCCTGGCGTTTAGCCAACGCAACCCTACGCCGCTGAGCTTCTTGGCTCCCACCGGTATCTTCCAGGATTGCCTTTGGGCGATTCTTTGGGCCTGGATTGTCGTGTCGGCGGCGGCGTTGGTCACCAAGCTTATGCACTGGAACGACTATCGCGAAAAGTCGCCGTTCGCCTCCGAGCGTTGCCGCCGTGGCGCACGCTTGGGCAGCTACGTCGTGGTCGCCATCGCGGCGATCTTCTTTATCGACCGCTGCGTCATGTCATTTATCGACCTGGTGCAGGTGAGCGTTGTCTCGGATTCCAACCCCAGCGACTTTTTGTCGAGCCTGGTCTACATGACCTACAAGAGCGGCGACTTCTTTATCCGCGGCATCGAGATCACCATCGCACTTGCGACCTTCGGTACCGTCATCGCCTTTTTCCTGGCGCTGCTCTTTGTGTTCCTGCGTATTCAGACGTTCGACCGCGTGGATAACGATCTGGTGCGCTTCTTTAAGAGCATCGGCCGCGGCTTTGCGACCGTCTACTCTACCATCGTGCGCGGCACGCCCATGATGGTCCAGGGCCTGCTCATCTATTACGCGGGCTTCACCGTTTTGCGCGGCATGGGCTTCGAGACCGCCCAGGCCAACCAGATTTGGAGTACCTTCACCGCCGGTCTCGTCACCATCTCGCTCAACTCCACCGCCTACATGATGGAGGTCCTGCGCGGCGGCATCGAGTCCATCGATCCCGGCCAGGCCGAGGCGGCGCGCTCGCTGGGTCTGTCGCAGTGGCAGGCCATGCGCAAGGTCGTGTTCCCCCAGGGTATTAAAAACGCGATCCCCGCACTCACCAACGAGCTCATCATCAACATCAAGGATTCGTCGGTGCTTTCGGTCATCGGCGTGTTCGACCTCATGTACGCCACCACCACCGTCGCCGGCGTGTACTACCGCCAGATGGAGGTCTACTGCGTGGCGCTCGTGGTCTACCTGATCCTGACGCTCGTGGCGAGCCGCCTGCTCGAGGCCTTTGGCAAAAAGCTCGGCGCCGAGGCCCCGGCAACGCTGCCCAGCTCCAACTAGGCTCAAGACGAGGAGAATCATCATGGCAGATATCGCCACTACCGGCACCGCGGCCGCCGCACAGACCAATGAGCCGCTTATCCGCGTCGAGGGCCTGCGCAAGAGCTTTGGCTCGCTCGAGGTGCTTAAGGGCATCGACCTGTCCGTTAACCCCGGCGAGGTCGTTACCATTATCGGCGCCTCGGGCTCGGGCAAGTCGACCTTCCTGCGCTGCCTCAACCTGCTCGAGACTCCGGACGCGGGCCATATCTGGTTTCACGGCCAGGACCTTACGGCCGAGCGCTGCAACATTAACAAGCTGCGTGAGGACATCGGCATGGTGTTCCAGGGCTTTAACCTGTTCAACAACATGGATGTGCTCGACAACTGCACGCTCGCGCCCGTCACGCTCAAAAAGATGAGCAAGGCCGAGGCCGAGAAGGTCGCGATGGAGCATCTGACGAGCGTGGGGCTCGAAAAGTTCGCGCACGCCGCCGTGGGCCGCCTGTCCGGTGGTCAAAAACAGCGCGTGGCCATCGCTCGTGCCCTGTGCATGAATCCGCAGATCATGCTGTTCGACGAGCCGACCTCCGCGCTCGACCCCGAGATCGTGGGAGAGGTGCTCGAGGTCATGCGCAAGCTCGCTGCCGACGGCATGACCATGGTTGTCGTCACGCACGAGATGGCCTTTGCCCGCACCGTGTCCGATCGCGTGGTCTTTATGGACAAGGGCGTGGTGCTCGAGGACGCCGCGCCGGCCGAGCTCTTCGGCAATCCCAAGCACCAGCGCACCCGCGAGTTCCTCTCGCGTTATCTCGAGGACAAATAACCGACCGCAAACGCTTACGTGGCAGGGCCGCTCCGGTGGGGCGGCCCTCGTCATCACAGTCGAAAGGATGTCATGGCCGAGGTTTGGCGCTTCTTTGCGCATGAGGACGATTTTGCTGATTTGGACGAAACTGGCGCGTGCGAGCGCTTGGGCCGCGTGCTGTCATTTCCGACCATCTCGAGTATGGATGCCGAGGCGGTGGACTGGCAGCCGTTCGACGACCTGCGCGCCTATATGCAGCAGGCGTGGCCGCGCGTGTTCGCGGCGGGCGAGGTCGACCTTATCGACCATTCGCTATTGGTGACGCTTAGCGGTTCCGACCCTGACCTCAAGCCCATTATGCTCATGGGCCACATGGACGTGGTTCCCGTGGTGCCGGGTACCGAGGCCGACTGGACGCACGACCCCTTTAGCGGGCACGTGGACGACACCTACATCTGGGGTCGTGGCGCTATCGACATGAAAGACCAGGTCGCAGGCATTCTCGAGGCGGTTGAGTATGCGCTGGCGCACGGCTGGGAGCACGAGCGCACCCTGCTGCTCGCCTTTGGCCAGGACGAGGAAACCACGCAGTACGGCGCGGGAGCGATCGGTCGTGTGCTCGAGGAGCGCGGTATTGAACTTGAATACCTGATCGACGAGGGCGACTACCGCATCGTTTCGGATGCCGAGTATGGCGCGGGCGAGGGCTGGCTTATGCATGCCGACCTCGCGGAGAAGGGCTATGCCGATATCGTGCTCAAGACGAAGAGTGAAGGCGGGCATTCGTCTAACCCCTACGGCGGCACATCGCTCGAGATGCTCAGTCGTGCCATCACCGCAATCTGCGATATCGAGTGGCCGCCGCGCGTGACCGACTTGCTTGCCGCCCAACTCGTCGAGTTGGGGCTCTACACGGCCGATGAAATTGCCGCCAACGGGGATGCCATTGTCTGCGATTGCCTCGCCAGCAAAAAGCTCTATCCGCTGGTGACGACCACCTGCGCACCCACGCAGATCGAGGGTGGCAGCACCGGCGCCAACGTAATGCCGCAGGATATGTGGGCCAACATCAACTTCCGCATGCTCGAGGGCACGAGCGTGGCCGACGTTGTGGCGCGCTGCCGTGAGGCGGTTGCCGGGGCGGACCTTGCCGGTCGTGTCGAAGTGGAGCTGGGCCCCGGTAGCTCCGAACCCTCGCCGTCCCCGCGCATCGGTGGTCCCGGCCTCGAGGCGGTTCGCTCCATTGCCGCCCGCTATTTCCGTGATCCAAAGGGGACGGAGGAAAACGGATCATTCGAGCCGGTAGCAATTGTGCCCTCGACCGTAATCGGTGCGACCGACGCTGCCAACTACCAGCACATTTGCCCTGAGTGCATTCGCTTCTCGGCCTTTGTGGTTGATGACGACGAGTGTGAGTGCGGTGTCCACGGCACCAACGAGCGCATCACCCGCCGCGCCTACCTCCAGGGCATCCGCTTCATCGTCGCTCTACTCCAAACGCTCTAGCCAAAAAGCAAGCCCTTGATGCAATGAGGTCAGGTTTGTTTGTGCCAATCATTCCGTGCGGGTTATATGCAGGTTTGTCTGCGCACGCTATCATGTATGGGTTAGACCGCAACTATGTACCCCACACGCGAAGGGATGCGCATGTATCTGAAGATCGACATGTTCTAGCTGGGCTTACCCCCGCAGTGGCGCCATGCGCCCCATCAACTCTGCCGATTTTCATCTTCACGCATATAAAGGAGTCCTGCCATGCGCGACAAGCTCGAAAAGATCATCAAGGCCTACGAGGAGCTCGAGAAGAAGCTGTCCGACCCGGCCGTCGCCTCCGACATCAAGGAGTTCACGCGTCTCAACAAGGAGTACGCGCACCAGTCCGACCTCATTGCTGCCTCGCGCGAGTACATCGGCGCGCTCGACGACATCGAGGCTGCCAAGGAAATGCTCCACGATACCACCGACGCCGATGAGAAGGAGATGCTCCAGATGGACATCTCCGAAAACGAGGCCAAGCTTCCCCAGCTCGAGGAAGACATTAAGTACATGCTCATCCCGAGCGACCCCAACGACGACAAGAACACCATCGTCGAGATCCGTTCCGCCGCCGGTGGCGACGAGGCGGCCATCTTTGCCGGCGATCTGTACAAGATGTACCAGCGCTTCTGCGAGTCGCGCGGCTGGAAGACCACCGTGCTCGATTCCAGCCCCAGCGAGGCCGGCGGCTTTAAGTCCATCGAGTTCAAGGTCGAGGGCGACCGCGTCTACTCCGTTATGAAGTTCGAGTCCGGCGTGCACCGTGTCCAGCGCGTCCCCAAGACCGAGTCCCAGGGCCGCATCCAGACCTCCACGGCAACCGTCGCCGTGCTTCCCGAGGCCGAGGAGATCGACGTTCAGATCAACCAGTCCGACCTGCGCATCGACACCTACTGCGCCTCCGGCCCTGGCGGTCAGTGCGTTAACACCACCTACTCCGCCGTGCGCATCACCCACCTGCCCACCAATACCGTGGTGCAGTCGCAGGAGCAGCGTTCCCAGATCCAGAACCGCGAGGTCTGCATGCAGATGCTGCGTGCCCGTCTGTACGAGATGGAACTCGAGAAGCAGCAGGCCGAGCTCGGCGCCGAGCGCCAGAGCCAGATTGGCCACGGCAACCGTTCCGAGAAGATCCGTACCTACAACCAGCCCCAGGACCGCGTGACCGATCACCGTATCGGCTTCAACTCCACCTACAACGGCGTCCTTCTGGGCGATCAGCTCGGCACCGTCATCGAGGCACTCGCCGCCGCCGAGCGAGCCGAGAAGCTGGCGCAGGCCGTGTAGTGGGTTACGCGGTTTTACCAAACCGCGTAACGGCTCGACGCTGCAAACGCCCCTAAGCGGCAATCTGACGTTCAATCGTCGGTCGCGTACCGAAGTACGCTTCCCTCCTCTTTCACGTCACCTTGCTCGCTTAGGGGCGTTTTCGCTGACTTATGCTCAACCTGCGGCGCCTTAGAGGTGGTCATTGGGGACGTTCTTAAATGACTAGGTTGGGTACATTGCTTTGAGATGTTATTCAATCGGTTTTGATGGCCTTTGAGCTGCTTACCTGCTTAAAGCAATTGGCGGTATTCATCTGCAATTGAAAATATTGCTCGAAAAATCGTCCAAGAAGTCGTGGGGCGATTTTTGACGCGTCGCGCGTCAAGCGATGTGGCAAGCGTTTGGTTAGATATTGGTCAGGTTAGGGGCAACCTTGCCAAAAGCTTGACGAATGCAAATCTAGACGTCGGCGAATGAACACTTTGAGCGAGCCCGGTGCAAAATTCTGGGCTGATTCTCGATAATCGCCTTCAATCGTCCCTTGCCAAGCGCTGGCCTCGCGTACAATCTGCTCCGACATTCGCGCGCCGCCTGGCGCTTAAGAGGGGAGGACCCCATGGCAAACGAGATCTGGACCATCAAGCGTTGTCTCGAGTGGACCAAGGAGTACCTGGCCGAGCGCGGCGAGGAACACCCCCGTCTTTCTGCCGAATGGCTGCTGTGCGCGGCCACGGGTCTGGCGCGCATCGACTTATATATGCGTATGGACGAGACGCTCGATGCGGCGCAGCTCGAGACCATGCACGCGGCGGTCGTCCGTCGTGCGAAGGGCGAGCCGCTGCAGTACATCACCGGTAGCACACAGTTTCGCATGATCGACGTCGCGTGCGCCCCCGGCGTGCTCATCCCGCGCCCCGAGACCGAGATGCTCGTCGAAGAAGTCCTCAATTATCTGGATGCTGAGGTGCTGAGCCCCGAGGCTGCCGCCCGTCAGCGCGTTGAGCTGCCCTGGAACGATGAAGTCGAGCAGGCCCGCAAAGCCGAGGCGGCGCTGGCCGACGAGCGAGCGACGGCCGAGCGCCGTGCTGCCAACCTCACGGCCGCCGATGAGGCGGCGCTGGGTGGCGATGTGCTGGGCAGTCGCGCCTATGCCGAGGAGCTGGCCGATCGCGAGGCCGCACAAGCCGCCGCGCAAGCCGCCGAGCAGGCAGCAGAAGCCGAAGCCGAGGAAACCGCTGAGCCCGAGCTCGACGAATACGGCATCGCTATCGAGGGCGCCGAACAAGAGACTGCCCTGGCGCAGGATGCCGCCGCGCCCGCTCCAGCCGAGCCCCGCATCGCCTGCGTTCTCGAGGTCGGCTGCGGCACGGGTTGCATCTCGCTTTCTCTTGCCTGGGAGCGCCGCGGGCATGTCACCTGCACCGCTACCGATATCGAGCCGCGCGCCATCGATCTGGCCACCAAAAACCGCGACGCGCTCGGGCTTACGTCCGATGAGGTCGCCTTCAGCCTCACAAACCTGGTGAGCTCTATCCCCCGCGAGGAATGGGGCACCTTCGACGTGCTCGTCTCCAACCCGCCTTACATTCCGACCGACGTTATGCGCTCGTTGCCGCACGAGGTCAAGGACTTCGAGCCCGATTTGGCGCTCGAGGGCGGCGCCGATGGCCTTGATATCTTCCGCCGTCTGCTCAATGCAGCGCCTTACATGCTGCGCGCCGGCGGCTTGTTTGCCTGCGAGCTCTACGAGGGCGCCCTCGACGCCGCCGCCGAGCTCTGCCGCCAGGCGGGTCTCTCGGACGTGCGCATCGTCCGCGACCTCACCGATCGCCCCCGCATCGTCCGAGCCATCGTCACCGAGCCCAAGCAGCGTATTTAAGCTGAACTAATAGACATTTGCTCAAGTTTGCTCTTGCAATATACCGCAAAACTTCTACTATAGAAGGAGAAAGGTATGTCAAATCAGCTGCATCGGTACCGTATCGTGCTTGATTACATTGAACCTTGGCTTGATGAGCAGGATGAAGCTACGCTGAAGCAGATTTATGCAGACCTTTTGGTGCTCGAGAAGGAAGGTCCCAGCCTTGGTCGTCCACTGGTTGACCGTGTCAAGGGCTCGAAGCTTCATCATTTAAAGGAGCTGAGAGTGACTTCATGTGGTGGGCAGGTGATCCGCATCCTCTTCGCCTTTGACCCCAAGCGCCAGGCGGTATTGCTATTGGCGGGTGATAAGTCGCGGGCGGGATCGTCAAGGGCAAAATGGAACGGCTGGTATGCGATCAACATTCCAAAGGCCGAGCAAATATACCGTCGCCACGTAAGGAGGCTCGATCGAGATGGAACTGCATGAGTATATGGAATCTCGCGGGATAACACGCGACTCCATTACCGCCGAGCAGGAGAGGACTCGCGATCGTATCGAAGCCTATAAGCTTGCTCAGATTCGCAGGCTAAAAGATCTAACACAGGCGTCGGTCGCCCAATCGATGGGCGTTTCTCAAAAACGCGTATCCGAGCTCGAGCGTGGGGAATTGGGTTCGATGAGGCTTGACACGCTGAGCAGGTACGCAGAGAGCCTCGGTGGAAAACTGGTTGCAAGCATCGAGTTTCCCGATCGTACCGTTACGCTTGCGCGCTAAAAATCTTCAATTAACCCCCTCACTTTCACCGACTACTAGAGCCGCTCACCAAACCAACATGCGCTGTGGACAAATGGATTAAACGTTTCGTGCGAGAATGCCCCTCAGTAAACAAACTTTCACCAGAGCGTAAGGGGCTGGCATACACATGCAGACGGTCTATCGGGTATTCGAGGGAGCGCGTGAGCCGCATCGGCTCGCCGTCGAGCGTACGGCCGAGGTACTCGGCTGTGGTGGCTTGGCCCTGATCCCGACCGAGACCGTCTATGGTGTCGCTGTGGCAGTCAGCGCTTTCTCGGACGCCTTGCCCCAAGATACAAGCGAATCTCTGCCGTGGCCGCGCGATCCGCAGGTTGCCGTCAATGGCGCCGCGGTGCCCGCGCTCGGTACCGGCTACCGTCGCATCTTTACCCTCAAGCAGCGCGAGCTCACCCAAACGGTCGCCTGGCTGGTCGATGATGCCGAGGCCCTCGATCGCTACGGCGTGGATATTCCGGAAGAGGCTCGCGCGCTTGCCCGAAGATGCTGGCCGGGCGCCCTGACTATCGTGGTCAAGGCGGCGCCCTGCGTGCCGACCTTTATGCGCGCCGCCGACGATACGGTGGCCCTTCGCGCGTCGGCCTCGCCCGTGGTGCAGGCGCTCATCCGTACTTGTGGCAGTCCGCTTGCCTGCACCAGCGCCAACACGCACGGCGCGCCCGCGCCGGCAAGCTTTGCCGCCGTTGAGGACCGTATTCTGGAGGGGGTCGATGTGGCCGTCGACGCGGGCGAGACGCCGTGCCGCGATGCTTCGACCATCGTGACGTTTAAGCATGGCGAGCTCCAGATCCTGCGCCAAGGCGCACTTCCCGCATCAGAGATCGAGCGGGTCCTGTCCGACCCGATGCAATAGAAAGGTGTAAGCGATGTCGTTGAATCTAGGTAGCCTGGGTATGGAAGACGCCTCGTTTAGCTTTGGCGGTTCCTACATCATGGCGCTCGACTGCGGCACCACCTCGGTACTCGCGACCATCGTCGACGAGTACGGCTGCATCGTCGCCCAGGCGCGTCGTAGCGTCAAAACCAGCTTCCCGTGCCCCGGCTGGGTGGAGCAGGATCCCACGGAGGTGCTTGCCAGCCAGATCGGCGTGATGATGGAGGTCCAGTTTAAGAGCGGCATCCATTCCGATCGCATCGCCGCCATCGGTATCTCCAACCAGCGCGAGACCACGGTGGTGTGGGACCGCATAAGCGGCCAACCCATCTATAACGCCATCGTGTGGCAATGCCGTCGCACCGCCTCGACAATCGATAAACTGGCCGAGCAGGGCTGCGAGGAGCTGGTGCGTTCCCGCACCGGCCTTACGCTCGACCCGTATTTCTCGGCCTCCAAGGTGCAGTGGATTCTCGACAACGTTGACGGCGCACGCGAGAGCGCGGCGGCGGGCGACCTCATGTTTGGCACCATCGATACCTGGCTCATCTACAACCTCACCGGCGGTCAAACCTTTGCCACCGACTACACCAATGCCAGCCGCACAGCGCTCTTCAATATTCATACGCTGGACTGGGACGATGACCTGCTGGCGCTCTTCGACATCCCGCGTGCCATGATGCCCGAGGTCCGTTGGAGCGCCGGTGACTACGGCCGCGTCGCGAGCGACATCATGACCAACATGCCGCCCATCATGGGTGTGGCGGGCGACCAGCAGGCGTCGCTGTTCGGTCACTGCTGCTTCCATCCCGGCCAGACCAAAAACACCTATGGCACGGGCTGCTTTATGCTCATGAACACCGGCGACGAGATCGTCGAATCCAAGAATGGCCTGGTCTCCACCATCGGTATCGCTGCGAACGGCAAGGTCAGCTATGCGCTCGAGGGATCTATTTTTGCCGCCGGCTCAACGATGAACTGGCTGCGCGACAACATGGGCGTTATCTCCAACGTATCCGAATCGGCACAGCTCGCCTCCTCGATCGGCGATAACGAGGGATGCTACTTTGTCCCCGCTTTTGCGGGCTTGGGTGCACCATGGTGGGACGCGCACGCCCGCGGCATCGTATGCGGTCTGACCGGCGCCTCGAGTCGCGCGACCATCGTGCGTGCCGCTTGCGAGTCCATGGCCTATCAGAGCTATGACGTGCTGCGTGCCATGGAGCAGGACGTGGGTCTTTCGATCGAGCGCCTGTCCGTCGATGGCGGCGCCTCGCGCAACGAGTTCATCATGCAGTTCCAGGCAGACTTGCTGGATATCCCCGTACTGCAATGTGAGTCGGTGGAGACAACGGCGATTGGTGCCGCGTATCTGGCGGGCCTCGCGGTTGGGTATTGGGAGGATCTGGAGGAGCTGGAGCAAAACACCCAGATCGTCAAGACATTCCATCCCCATATGTCCGTTGAGCGTCGCGAGCACAACCTGGACGGTTGGCACGATGCGGTCAGGCGTTCGCTCAGCACCGCTCAATAGGGCTGCGACGGGGCGCTCGATACAACAAACCGTTAAACTTATGCACGGCGCGAGGCAACAACGTCGCCATGCGCCTTGTCAGCAAGGTCATCTTCCGGCCGCAACGAAAGGGGCAATCAACCCATGACCGTTACCTACGATGCGTCCCGCGTGACGCTTGTCGACCATCCGCTCGTCCAGCACAAGTTGTCGATCCTGCGCGATAAGTCGACCGGCACCAACCAGTTCCGCCAGCTCGTGCGCGAGCTCGCGCTTTTTGACGGCTACGAGGCCATGCGCGACCTGCCCATGGAGGATGTCGAAGTCGAGACTCCCATCACCACTGCCACGTTTAAGCAGCTTGCCGGCAAGAAGCTCGCCATCGTCCCCATTCTGCGCGCGGGCCTTGGCATGGTCGACGGCATCCTCGACCTGGTGCCCTCTGCCCGCGTGGGCCACATTGGCATGGAGCGCGACGAGGTCACCCACGAGCCGCATGAGTATTACTGCAAGATGCCCAGGGATATCGACCAACGTATCTGCCTGGTCGTCGATCCCATGCTCGCCACGGGCGGTTCTGCCGAGATGGCTATCGGCTATCTGCGCGAGCGCGGTGTCAAGGACATTCGCATGCTGTGCATCGTCGCGGCCCCCGAGGGCCTCAAGTCGCTGACCGAGAAAGACCCCGACGTGCATATCTATACCTGCGCCATTGACGACCACCTCAACGAGGCCGCCTACATCGTCCCCGGCCTGGGCGATGCCGGCGACCGCATCTACGGCACGCTGTAGTCTCTGGGCCAAACCGGCTAACGTCGAAAATACGAAGAAACGGTGCGCGCGGACAAATAAAAGGCGACCGCGCTCACCCCTGTTAACGGACGTTTCGCCCCGCAGGGTACGGAAAAACGCGTTACCGTAGCTACGGGATAAAGAAGGTCTTAAGAAAACGTACAGCTGCGTATTAACCGATGCTTTTTCGGTTGTACTTTAGCGATTGGCTCGTACAATAGTCACCAATGTTTGGCGGGAACTGTTCTGGGAAGCGTTAAAAGAGGAAAGTGAGGACGCCAGTGTTTCAGATAGCCGATCTGCTCGCTATCGTTGCAGGCGCCATCGCGGGCGCAATTGCCTTCCTTCCCTTTGTTTTTACGCTCAAGCCGGTTCTTGACGATAAGCAGAATGCGGACATGCTCAAGGGCATGGTGAGTCTGGCGGTCTCGGCGGTCGCCCTGCTCGTCTTTACCTTGGTTGTGTTTGCGTTGTTCGGAGAGGCATTTCGCATGTTCCTCCTGGGCGAGGCGATCGGCTTCGTGGTCTTTATGGCCGCCTGCACGGTTCGCGTCGCCAAGGCGCTGCGAGATCCTCATGAGGTCGAAAGGTAAGTCGTGGAAATTTTTGAAAAGCTGCCTGATGAGATTAATCATCTGGTCAGCGAGTTCAGCTCCACCCCCGTCGTGGGCGATCTGAGCTGCGGCATCACGCAGTACTCGTTCTGGCTGATCGTCTCCACGATCGTGCTCCTGATCGTCCTGGCCGTGTTCAAGAAGAAGCAGACCCTGGTTCCCAAGGGCTTCTTCGTCAACGGTTTCGAGTACATCATCGAGTACGTCGAGAACGATATCGGCAAGGGCGTCGTGGGTGAGAACTGGAAGAAGCACTTCCCGTTCCTGTGCTCGCTTTTCCTGTTCATCCTGATCAATAACATGATCGGCCTGATCCCGGGAATGAAGCCCGGCACCGGCGCAATCGGCTCCACCGCCGCGCTCGCCATCTTCGCCTTCGTGTACTTCATCTACTACGGATGCAAGGCTCACGGCGTGATCGGCTACATCAAGAGCCTCGCCCCGCAGGGCGTGAGCTTCCCGATGAACGTGCTTGTGTGGGTCGTCGAGCTTTTCTCGACCTTCCTGCGCCTCATCACGCTCGCCGTCCGTCTGTTCTGCAACATGTTCGCAGGACACGTGGTCATGGGCTCGTTCGCCATCATGGCGAGCATGTTCATGCAGCCGCTGCTTCAGCAGGTTTCCGCGGCCCACGCCGTCGGCGCCCTGCCTTCGCTGGCCTGGCTTGCCATCCTCATCCTGATTTATACGATTGAGCTTGTGGTCGGCGCCATCCAGGCTTACGTCTTCACGGTCCTTACCGCCGTGTATGTCTCCGAGGCAGAGGAGGTCGCGGAGGAGGAGTAGTCTTCCGTTCGCGCCTTAAAGGTAAGGCAATTCGTTAAACCGCTGGTGCCCGTACCCATGGAGCCCGGCAGTTATAAATAAGGTTATCCTGCGTGAAATAAGACACGCACGACAAAGGAGGAATCGTGGGAGTTATCGGTTACGGTCTCGGTGTTATCGGCGCTGGTCTTGCTATCGGCCTGTCTGCTCTGGGTGCTACGGGTGCTATGGCCCGTCAGCCTGAGGTCCAGGGCCGCGTGTTCACCGTCTTCATCATGGGCTCCGCCTTCGGCGAGGCTCTGGCTCTGATCGGCTTCGTTGTCGCGCTGATCGTTAAATAGCACGGAGCGTCAAGTATGAATCTTTCATCCCAGAAGAGCGCGATCGCACTCTCCGCGTCCGCGGCCGCGCTGCTCATGCCGGTTTCCGCGTTCGCCGAGGACGGCGCTGCCGGTGCGGACATCCTCATCCCTAAGATGGCGGAGTTCATCCCGGCGCTTATCGCCTTCCTGATTATCTGGATCGTGCTGGCCAAGGTCGCCCTGCCGGGCATCATGAAAACCATGGAGGAGCGCGGCAAGAAGATCGAGGAGAGCCTCGACGAGGCCGAGAAGACCAAGCAGGAGGCTATCGCCAAGCGCGCTGAGTCCGACTCGATCGTCACCGACGCCCGTCGTCAGGCTGCCGACATCGTTCTCGAGGCCCGTAAGGACGCCGAGTCCGAGCGCGCCCGTATCATCGAGGCTGCCCACAAGGAGGCCGAGGAGATCATCGCCAAGGCCCATACGACCGTCGAGGACGAGCGCAAGTCCATCTACGCCGGTGCCGCGAGCTCCATCGCCGACCTGTCCGTTGCCGTCGCCACCAAGATCGTGGGCGAGGCACTCGAGGACGAGTCCGAGCAGAAGAAGCTCATCGAGCGCTACATCCAGGAAGCAGGTAGCCTGAATGCCGACTAGCCGCTATCAGGACAAGGTGCTCGAGACCTACGCGCGCTCCCTTCTGGAAGCCGCCAAGGCCGAGAATCATGTGTTCGAGGACCTCGAGATGATCGAGCGCCTGGCGTCTGCCAGCCCCGAGATCATCGCCGTGCTCGACACCATGTCCAAGCGCGACCAGCTCGACCTTCTTCCCAAGGTGGCAGCTGCCTTTAAGTATGTTGCCGAGGAAGACGAGGATGTAGTGGGCGTGACCGTCACCACGGCGATCCCGCTCGACGACGAGCTGCGTCAAACCATCACTAAGAAATGCGAGCAGGACTTCGGCCGCAAGGTATTCCTTATCGAGCAGGTTGACCCGTCTATCGTGGGCGGCCTGGTGCTCGAGGCCCGCGGCGAGCGTCGTGACATTTCCGTCAAGACGCAGCTGCGCATCGCGCAGGAGACCCTCGCAAACTCTGCTAATTCGTACGGAGGTGAAGCCTAATGTCCGAAACCCTCAATGCCCAGGATATCGCCAAGAAACTGCAGGAGCAGCTCACGAGCCTCTCCGCGACGGTCGATACGCATGAGGTTTCAACGGTCGACGAGGTAGGCGACGGCATCGCGCGCGTCTCCGGCCTCAAGAGCGCCATGGCAGGCGAGCTTCTGGAGTTCAAGAGCTCCGACACCGGCGAGACCGTCTTTGGCCTTGCCCAGAACCTTGACCGTGACGAGGTCGGCGCCGTTCTGTTCGGTGCCGTCGACTCCATCAAGGAAGGCGACGAGTGCCGCACCACCGGTCGCATTATGGATATCCCCGTGAGCCGTGCCATGCTCGGCCGCGTCGTAAATCCGCTCGGCCAGCCCATCGACGGCTTGGGTGACATCGTTGCCACGCACCGCCGCCCCATTGAGTTTAAGGCTCCCGGCGTTATCGATCGTACCCCGGTGTGCGAGCCGGTTCAGACCGGCCTGTTGGCCATCGACTCCATGGTGCCTATCGGCCGTGGTCAGCGTGAGCTCATCATCGGCGACCGTAAGACCGGTAAGACCGCCATCGCCATCGACGCTATCCTCAACCAGCGCGGCAAAGGCATGGTCTGCATCTATGTCGCCATCGGCCAGAAGGCCTCCACGGTTGCCAACATCCGCGAGACCCTCGCTCAGCACGGTGCGCTCGACTACACCATCATCGTCTCGGCCACCGCTGCCGATTCCGCTCCTATGCAGTACATCGCGCCTATGGCCGGTGCCGCTATCGGCGAGTTCTTCATGTATAACGGCGAGGACGGCAAGCCCGCCAGCGAGACCAACCCCGGCGGCCACGTGCTCGTCATCTACGACGACCTGTCCAAGCAGGCTGTGGCCTACCGTCAGATGTCGCTGACGCTGCATCGTCCGCCCGGACGCGAGGCCTATCCTGGCGACATCTTCTACCTGCACTCTCGTCTGCTCGAGCGTGCCGTCAAGATGTCCAAGAAGAACGGTTATGGCTCCATGACGGCTCTGCCGATCATCGAGACCCAGGACGGCGACGTCTCGGCCTACATTCCGACCAACGTCATTTCCATTACCGATGGTCAGATCTACCTGCAGTCCGAGCTCTTCTTCCAGGGCCAGCGCCCGGCAGTCGACGTGGGCATCTCCGTGTCCCGCGTCGGTGGCGACGCACAGACCAAGGCTATGAAGCAGGTCGCCGGCAACCTCCGTCTGGACCTCGCTTCGTACCAGGAGCTCGCCGGCTTTACGCAGTTCGGCTCTGACCTCGACGAGGCTACTCAGAAGCAGTTGACCCATGGTGCCCGCATGACCGAGCTCCTTAAGCAGCCGCGCTACAAGCCGTTTGAGGTTGGCGAGCAGATTGCAGTTCTGTTTGCAGGCAACGAGGGCTTCCTCGACGATCTCGAGATTGCCGACGTGCTGCCTTTCCGCGCTGAGCTTATCGAGTACCTGGACAACGGCTTTGGCTCGCTGCTCGATAAGGTTCGCGCCAAGAAGATCGACGACGATACCAAGGCCGAGCTCCTTCGTGTCATCGGCGACTTCAAGCAGCAGTTCATGGCCAAGCACCATTCGGATGTTTCTGGATCAGAGGAGAGCTAAGCCCCATGGCCAACCTTCGCGACATTAAGAAGCGAATCTCCTCGGTTACCACGACCAAGCAGATCACGCGCACGATGGAGATGGTCTCTACGGCCAAGATCCGTCGTGCCCTCGATCGCTCCAAGCAGGCCGAGCCTTATAAGGAGGCGCTGACCGACGTCATGTTGACGGTCGCCGGCGACGCCTCCTGCTCGGGCACCGATCCCATGCTGCAGAAGCATGAGAGCGTCAAGCATGGCCTGATTGTCGTTATTGCCTCGGACCGCGGCCTTGCCGGCGGTTTCAATACGACGGTGGAGCGCACGGCCGAAAAGCTCGCCGCTTCTTGGGCGAACGACGGCATCGAGTGCGAGATCATCGCGTGTGGGCGCAAGCCGGCCACGTATTTCCGCGACCGTGCAAACGTCGTCATGCACTTTGAGGGCAATTCCTCCGAGCCCGATTTCAATCAGGCCCGCATGATCTCCTCTCATATCTGCGATGCGTATCGTGTCGGTGAGCTTGACCGTGTCGAGCTTGTCTACCACCACGCTAAGAACCGCGTGGATCAGGAGCTTCGCGTCGAGCATCTGTTGCCGCTCGACCCCGAGATGATCGCTATGGCCCACGGTCCGCGTAAGAACGAGACCGACGCCCCTAAGCGCATCTCGTCCACGTTCGAGTTCGTGCCCTCTCCCGAGCATGTTCTCGGCAAGCTTGTGCCGTCTTATATCCTGACGGTCATCTACCAGGCTCTGATCGATTCGGCGGCTGCTGAGCAGGGTGCACGCCGCAAGGCCATGCACTCCGCGACGGAAAACGCCACCGCGATCATCTCGACCCTTACCCGCACGTATAGTCGCGTGCGCCAGGCTTCGATCACGACCGAGATTAACGAGATCGTCGGCGGAGCCTCAGCATTGGAGGAACAGTAATGGCTAATAACACCGTAAAGCTTGCGGTCGAGGAAGCCACCAAGAAGACGACTGCCGGTGATGGTCGCATCGTGCGAATCATCGGCCCTGTCGTCGACGTCAAGTTTGACGGCGCGGTGCCCCCGATCTACAACGCGCTCACGGTCGAGGCCGAGACCCCGATCGGTCATCTGAGCACGATCCTAGAGGTCGAGAGCCAGCTTCCGGGCAGCGTCGTCCGCACGGTCGCCATGTCCTCGACCGACGGCCTGCAGCGCGGCCTCATCGCCACCGATACCGGTGAGCCCATGAAGATGCCCGTTGGCCCCAAGACGCTCGGCCGTATTTGGAACGTTATGGGCAAGCCCGTCGATGGCAAGCCCATGCCCGAGGTGGAGGAGTTCTACCCCATCCACCATGCAGCGCCCCGTTTCGACGAGCTCACCACCAAGACCGAGATCTTCGAGACCGGCATCAAGGCCGTCGACCTGCTCGAGCCCTACATCCGTGGCGGCAAGACGGGTCTGTTCGGCGGCGCCGGCGTCGGCAAGACCGTTCTGATTCAGGAGCTCATCAACAACCTCGCCCAGGAGCACGGCGGCACCTCGGTGTTCACCGGTGTCGGCGAGCGCACCCGTGAGGGTACCGACCTTTATCTCGAGATGAGCGAGTCTGGCGTTATCGACAAGACCTGCTTGGTCTATGGTCAGATGAACGAGCCGCCCGGAGCGCGTCTGCGCATCGGTCTGGCCGGCCTTACCACCGCTGAGTACTTCCGCGATCGCGGCCAGGACGTTCTGCTGTTTATCGACAACATCTTCCGCTTCTCCCAGGCCGGTTCCGAGGTTTCCGCACTTCTGGGTCGTATGCCGTCCGCCGTTGGCTACCAGCCCACGCTGGCTACCGAGATGGGCGACCTCCAGGAGCGCATTACCTCGACCAAGACGGGCTCCATTACCTCCGTCCAGGCTGTCTACGTCCCCGCAGACGACCTAACCGACCCGGCGCCTGCCACGACGTTCACCCACCTCGACGCTACCACGGTCCTTTCGCGTAGCATTTCGTCGCTCGGCCTGTTCCCGGCCATCGACCCGCTCGCGTCTTCTTCCGACGCCCTCGATCCCTCGATCGTCGGCGAGGAGCACTACCGTGTCGCCGTCAAGGTTCAGGAGCTCCTGCAGGAGTACTCCGACCTTCAGGACATCATCGCCATTCTGGGTATGGACGAGCTGTCCGAGGAGCAGCGCCTTACGGTCAACCGTGCTCGTAAGATTCAGCAGTTCCTCTCGCAGTCCTTCCACGTTGCCGAGAAGTTCACTGGCAACCCCGGCGTCTACGTCCGTGTCGAGGATACCGTCCGCTCCTTCGCCGAGATTGTCGACGGCAAGGCCGATGACCTGCCCGAGCAGGCATTCCGCTATGCTTCCACGATTGAGGACGTGCGCGAGCGCGCCCGCAAGATGGGGGAGAAGTAGGTTATGCGTATCCGCATCGTGTGCCCCGTGAGCCTCGCCTATGAGGGTGACGCTGCGTTTGTGTCGATTCCGTCTACGGATGGCGAGTTTGGCGTTCTGCCTGCTCACTCCAGCGAAATCTGCACGATCGACCGCGGTTACGTTCGCGTTTCCGATAAGGCCATGGGCACTGTCGACCACACGTTTGCCGTGGCCGGCGGCTATGCCCAGGTTGCGGACGATGTCGTGACCGTCCTCGCCGAGCGCGCTTGCGATTTGGCGACCGTCGACGCCGACAAGGTTAAAGCTGATATTCAAGGTTTTGAAGAGAAGCTGGGTAATTTGTCGGAGGATGATGCACGCCGCGCCTACCTCTATAATGAAATCGCATGGTGTAAGCTCAAGCTTGCCCAATAGTCAAACGTTTTAGCGTTCGACCATTTGCGAACACATCATGCCCGGGATGGCCCAGCCACCCCGGGCATGCTTTTTGAAAGGGTAGACCTTGGATATTATCCGCGTTGAGGGTGGCCACGCCATCGGAGGCTCCGTGCCCGTCTCGGGTGCAAAGAATTCCGCACTCAAACTCATGGCTGCAACGCTTCTGGCGCCGGGCAAGACAACGCTTCAGAACGTGCCCGATATTTCCGATGTCCACGTTATGGGCAAGGTACTCAAGGGCATGGGCGCCACAATCGAAGTTCTCGATGAGCACACGCTCGAAATCGATACCTCCCAGGTTGATTCCTGGGAGGCGCCCTACGAGCTTGTCGCCAAGATGCGCGCCTCCACGGCTGTGATGGGCCCCCTGCTGGGTCGTTTCCATCGCGCCAAGATCGCCATGCCGGGCGGCTGCAACCTGGGTGCTCGCAAGATCGATATGCATATCTTGGGTCTCGAGGCTCTGGGCGTCGAGTTCGACACCGCCCACGGCTACATCAACGCCAGTGCTCCCCAGGGTCTGCACGGCACCACCGTCACGCTCGAATTCGCGAGCGTGGGCGCCACCGAGAACCTCATCATGGCTGCCGTGCGCGCACAGGGCACCACGGTTATCGACAACGCTGCCCGCGAGCCCGAGATCGTCGACCTTGCCAACATGCTCAACGAGATGGGTGCCAAGATCGTCGGCGCAGGCACGCCCGTCGTGACCATCGAGGGCGTGGAGGAGCTGCATCCCGTTACCCATTGCGTGGTGGGCGACCGCATCGAGGCCGGCACCTTTATCGTCGCCGGCGCCCTCATGGCCGATGAGCGCGGCGTCGATGTTACGGGCTTCTGCCCCATCCACCTGGGAATGGTGCTCAAAAAGATGGAACTTATGGGCATCGAGTGCGAGCGTATCGAGAACGGCGTCCACGTCAATCGCGTCGAGCGCATCAGGCCGGTCGATATCCAGACGCTTCCGTTCCCGGGTTTCCCGACCGACATGCAGGCGCAGATCATGGTGCTTTCGGCCCTTGCCGACGGAAGCTCCGTAATTACCGAGAACATCTTCGAGAACCGCTTCATGTTCGCCTCCGAGCTCGTGCGTATGGGTGCCGATATTCGTATCGAGAGCCATCACGCCATGATTCACGGCGTCAAGGGCTTCTCGGGCGCACAGGTCACCTCACCCGACCTGCGTGGCGGCGCGGCGCTTGTGGTTGCCGGTCTTATCGCCGATGGCGTTACCGAGGTCTCGGCCATCCATCACATCAAACGTGGCTACGAGCAGTTTGTCGAAAAGCTGCAGGCGCTTGGCGCGCATGTCGAACATGCCACCGTTCCCGATCCCGTCATCTACTAATGCAGGTTGCCTATGTTTAACAAGAAACCCCTAGCGGATAACACCCGAAGACCCTCGACTGGTGCGCAGGCCAAGATCTACAGCCGCGACAATGTCGCACGCTATTCCGAGCGCGCCCGTCAGCGCCGTCGCGGCCGCACGGTTCGCCGCGTAGCTCTCATCGCCGTACTCGGCGTGCTGCTGAGCGCCACGACTGCTGCGGGTCTGTGGTTTGCCACTATCATGGGCAAGCTTGGCGACTCCAATGTCATTACCAACAACCTGCGCCAGATTCTGGTCGATACCAATGAGGCAAAAGATCCGTTCTACGTGTTGCTTCTTGGTACCGACGGTCGTCCGGGCGAGGATACGTATCGTGCCGACTCGATTATCCTGGCACGCATCGACCCCACGCAAAAGCAGGCGACGCTCATTTCCGTTCCGCGCGACACCAAGGTCGTGTATAAGGGCGAGACCATGAAGATCAACGCCTGCCACACCGTTGGCGGCGCCGAGGCCATGGTCCAGGCGGTCAACGAGCTGTGCGGCGTGCAGATTTCTCACTATGCCGAGGTCAGCTTTGACGGCATGCAGTCGCTTATTGATTCGGTTGGCGGTATCGACATCAACGCGACCGACGACGTCGACGATCCCGAGCACCTGGATATTAAGATTACCGCTGGTCAGCAGCATATGGACGGCGCTACTGCCCTTACCTATGCCCGCTGCCGCTACACCTATGCCGACGGCGATTACACGCGCATGCGCCATCAGCGTCAGGTGCTTGGCGCCCTTGCCAACCAGATTCTCAATAACTTCGATGCCACGAAGATCTTTGGCCTGGTTAATTCGCTGTCCGATATGTTCGTAACCGATATGAGCGTTCAGGATATCGTCTCCACGGTTAATGCCATGCGCGGCATGGATGTCGAGGGCATCTACTCGGCCAACCTGCCCTCGTACGCTGACGACAGCACTATGATCGACGGCGTGAGCTATGTCTTTGTCTACGAAGACGAGCTTAAGGAAATGATGGCCCGCGTCGACGCCGGTGAGGATCCCAAGGGCCCCAACACCATGGGCCTTTCAGACGGCTCCAGCTCCACGATCGGTGACCTCAACAACAATACGTCCGAGGACTACGCATATGGCACCGCGACCTCGTCGGGTGGCTCGGACGATTCCGACGATTCGAGCGACGGCTCCGATTACTACGAAGAGCCCACCGGTGACGGCAACGGCTACGAAGCCAACTACTAGAGTTACGCGGTTTTACCAGCCCGCGTAACGGCGCTCGCTGACGTTGGCTCAACCTGCGGTGCTGACTACTTTTCTTGCACCAAAAATCGCCCCGTTCTCGGTTGAGGACGGGGCGATTCGTCTTTTGGGCTTATGCAGCCAGTCTTATGCGAAACGGGCGACGAGCTCCTGCAGGACGTCGGTCATCTTGACGAGCGAGCTGACCGGGACAAACTCGTTGACGCCGTGGTAACAGTAGCCGCCTGTCGAGAGGTTGGGGCAGGGCAGGCCGCGGAACGACAGCTGTGCGCCGTCGGTGCCGCCGCGAATCGGCAGTACTTGGGGCTCAACGCCGCAGGCAAGGTAGGCTTCCTTGGCAACATCAATAAGCTCGGGATAGTCACGAACGATCTCGGCCATATTTCGATACTGCTGCTTAATCTCGACCGTTACGCGCTCCTCGCCCAGTCGCTGGTTGAGCAGTGCGGCGGCGGCATTCATCAGCTCGAGTTTCTGCTGGAACTTGGCGGCATCGTGATCACGGACGATATAGCGCGCCGTGGCATGGTCGACCGTTGCCGAGACGCCCTCAAGGTGATAGAAGCCCTCGTAGCCCTCGGTGTATTCCGGGCGCTGCTCGTAGGGGAGCAGGGCGTTGAAGTCGCAGAACAGGTTGCCCGCGTTGACCATGCGCCCCTTGGCGTCGCCGGGGTGAATGGACTGGCCCTCAAAGCGAACGGTTGCCTCGGCGGCGTTGAAGCACTCCCACTCAAGCTCGCCAACCGGACCGCCGTCGACCGTGTAAGCGTACTTGCAGCCGAAGGCCTCGATATCCAACAGCTCGGCACCGTGACCGATTTCCTCGTCCGGGCAGAAGCAAATGCCGAGCGCGGGATGGGGCAGGGAGGGATCCTGCGCGATGCGTGCGACAAGCGCCATGATTTCGGCGACACCCGCCTTGTCGTCGGCGCCCAGCAGCGTAGTTCCGTCGGTGCAGACAAGGTCCTCACCCACCAGGTTGTTGAGGGCAGGAAGTTTGGCGGTGCTCATGGACACGGGCTTGCCGTCGACGATGCCGCAAACCAGATCGCCGCCCTCGTAGTGCACGATGTGCGGCGCTACGCCGGCGCCCGGCGCGACCTCGGTGGTATCGAGGTGCGCGATCAGGCCCAGGGCGGGCTTATTCTCGGAACCGGCGCTAGCGGGAATGTGCGCGCAGACATAGGCGTTTTCGGTTACATAGGCATCGGTTGCACCCAGCTCGCGCAGTTCTTCGGCAAGCACGTTGGCAAGGTCGAACTGTACGGTGCTCGACGGCACCTGGTCGCAGTTGGCATCCTCGGACTGCGTGTTGATCTGGACATAGCGCAAAAAACGCTCGAGGACGTCGGGGTCCGTGGTGGTGTTTTCCATAAAGATCGCTCCAATCTTGGTCGTCGTGTGCAACAAGAACTCTAGCACGGTATGCCGCGGCATACCGCGACGCTTGGATGGGGTAGAATCAGCCATTGAGTGCAGAAGGGACGGATGTTCATGGATACGACAAATAGCTCGCGCGAGCTACACCTAACGGTGGCGAACGAAGACTACTTGGAGTGCATGGTTCGCATCGAAAGCGAAGATGGGGAGACCGGCGGCGTGCGGTCGGTCGATATCGCACAGCGCCTTGGCGTCTCGAAGGCATCGGTCAACAAGGCGGTTTCGGCTCTCAAGGCATCTGAACTTGTCGAACAGTCTCACTACGGCAAAGTTATCCTGACTGACCGTGGGCGCGAGGTCGGCTCGGCTATCTGGTATCGCCATCGTCTGGTCCGCACGTTTTTGGTTCAGGAACTCGGTGTCGAATTTGAGCGAGCCGATTCCGAGGCCTGCATGATGGAGCATGCTCTATCCGAGGACACGATGAACCGCTGGCTCGCCTATCTCGAAAAGCAGGGAATCAGCGTCGAGGAATAGCGGGATATATATGGATACGAGTTATTACAACCGCTTTGGTGCCGAGGAACTTACGCGCCGCTTGTCGAGCGAGACCTTGTTGGCGCAGGGCCCCATGGGCAGTGTTCTGTTGAGTGAGTACGATGCCGCCGACATTCCACCGGCGTTTTGGAATCTGGCAGAGCCGCAGACCGTTTCTCGTATCCATCGCTTGTATGTCGCCGCCGGCGCGCAGGTGCTCATTACCAACACCTTTCAGGCATCAAGCTATGCCCTCAAGCACGACCAGATTGCGCCGTCCGTGGCAGAGGTCAATCGCGGGGCCGTCGACGATGCTCGCCAGGCGCACCCACAGCTGCTGCTGGGCTCGATGGGCCCGATTTGTATTGAGTGGTTTGCCGAGGACTCCGCCGAGTATCGTGAAATCCGAGGCATTGCGCGCGAACAAGCGCACGCCTTGCTCAATGCTGGTGTTGACGGTCTGCTGATCGAGACGGTGACGTCTATCCGTAATTTGCAGCCCATGCTTGCCGGCGCCCGAGATGCCGCCGACGGTATGCCTGTCCTGGTGAGTTTTGTCGTTGACGATAAAGGCGACCTGTTGGGCGATGGCCTCAACATCGAGGCAGCCGTTTTGTACGCCGAAAAACACGGCGCAAACTCGGTTGGTGTTAATTGCTGTTCGCTTGCGGCCGCGAACGCGGCGGTGCCCAGGATGGTTGCATCGGCGACTACTCCCGTCACGGTGCGTCCCAATGCGGGAAATCCGGTTCAGACGCAGGATGGTCCCGTGTGGCATGAGGACCCCGAAGCCTTCGCTCACGCATGCGTCGAGTGGAAGCGGGCGGGCGCCGCAATGGTAGGCAGCTGCTGCGGAACCACGGCGGTTACGACAGCCGCTATGGCAGATGCGCTCAATATATAGAACCCGAAAATGGGAGTATCGAATCACCGCCCCCGCTGGGGCGGTTTTTTTGTTGGCGGTGCGCACCTCGACGCTTTTGCCTAAACGGTGAACGAGCGTGCCGGCGGCTTGCCGGATGCCCGTTGCGGGTATACCTCATGCGTACCATGATCCAAACACTGCGAGGTGTCTGCGCGTGTGCGCGATAATTCACTTTGGAACTGACGGTTGGCGAGCTCGCGTCGACGGAGACTTTACTATCAACAACGTCGCTCGTGTCACCGATGCTATCGGCAGGCTATGGCAAAAGACGAATCCCGGTAAAACGGTATATGTAGGATTTGATACTCGGCCGCAAGCGCGCGAATTCGCCGAGCTCGCGGCGGGCGTGATTGCCGCCCACGGGCTCGATGCCGTGCTCCTGTTTCGACCGGTGCCGACTCCCGCTCTTACGTGGGCGGCTGCGTATGACGGCGAGGCATGCGGCGCGCTTATGGTGACGGGCTCACATCATCCGCAGGGCTATCTATGCCTCAAGCTGCGGATGGGTGACGGCTCGACGGCCAACCAGGATGTCATCGAAGAGCTCGAGGAGACGATGGCCGCCGAGCCGCTGGGGCTTGAGGGGCAATACCGCACGGCAGATATCATTCCCGACTATATGCGAGCGGTGGCATCGTTTGTCGACGCGGATGCCATTCGCGCCGCGCATATGCGTGTGGTGGTTGACCCCATGGGCGGAGCTGCGCAGGGATATCTTGCCGACTTGCTTCGAGAGCTTGGCGTCGAAGTCCATGAGATTCACGCCGACGAGACGACCGATAGGGGAGATATCTGCCCCGACCCGGTCGAGCCGTGGGTGGATGCTTGTGAGCGCGCAGTTGTCGAAGACGGGGCGTGCGCCGGTCTGGTGACTGATGGCGACGCCGATCGTATCGGCGCGGTTGATGAGCGCGGCAGATATATACATCCACATCAGATCATGGCGCTCGTTTTGGGCGATTTGGTCCAGTATCGCAATCTGAAGGGACGCGTCGTCGTCAACCTTTCATGCTCCACGCTTGTGCGTCGCATTGCCGAGGCGCTCGGCTGCCGCGTGGTCATCAAGCCCGTCGGTTTTAAATATATAGCCGCCGAGATGAAGAAGGGCGGCGTTCTCGTGGGCGGTGAAGAGGCCGGTGGTATCGGTATCGCCGCGCACATGCCCGAGCGCGACGGCATCCTTGCCTGCCTGATTTTGTGCGAGCTCATGGCCAAGACCGGCGCGCCCTTGGGCGTGCTTATCGATCAGCTCGAGGCGAGCTTTGGCAAGACGAGTTACGGACGTCGAGATTTGCGCCTTGAGGCCGAGGATGCCGAGACGTTGCGCACGCTGCTTCCCGGCGTGAATCCCAAGTCGATATGCGGCAAGGCGCCGCAGAGCGTAAGCCATATGGACGGCTTACGTCTGGCATTTGAGGATGACACCTGGCTGCTGATCCGTCCCAGCGGGACCGAACCGGTGGTGCGCGTCTACGCCGAGGGGTTCTCGGTGGAAGAACGTGACGAGTTGCTCGATGCTGGCTGTGCTTTAGCTAGGGGAACGTATCCGCTTTAACCATGAGACTGCCTTATATAAAGAGATGCTCGGCGAGCGGTAGGTAACGGCTGGCAAACGTTAGTCGGATCACAAGATGTGTAGGAAATGTGTACGCCCAGATTCCCGCCCACGGCGTCCCTCCGGTCTGGCAATATATCTCCTTGCCGCGCGGCCCGGTCGAACCGGGAACCAGCGCAGGCGTGCACCTTGAGAACCGGATACTGCGAGGATGGACACTTACTTCAGTGTCGCA